>Ga0206819_10127_pt3 | contig 16684 bp, 6 predicted proteins | sample Alteio_BWOrgCont_87_FD_152855 | JGI IMG/M metagenome (GOLD analysis project Ga0206819, IMG submission 152855) | Enriched cells from forest soil in Barre Woods Harvard Forest LTER site, Petersham, Massachusetts, United States -... | ecosystem: Environmental > Terrestrial > Soil > Temperate forest >... | reverse complement strand
ATCCATCCACTGAATGTGCGCGCGAGCAGCACGCCGAAAAGGATTCCTCCCACCATGGTGCCGACCACGCGCCCCCGCTGTTGGTCCGACGCAAGATGGGCGGCGAAGGGCACCACGACATGCACCGCGGCCGCAAAAGCACCCACCGCAAGACTGGCGGCGGCGAGACAAACGACATTCGGAGAAGTCGCGAAAAGCAGGAGCGACGCAACTGAGCCCAACATTAAGATGGTAATCAGAGCGCGGCGCTCAAATTTGTCGCCCAACGGCACGAATAGAAACATCCCTGCCGCCGTGCCCACCTGGCTGAGCATGGCGATGGCCCCGGCTTGCGTGACCGTGAGTCCGAAGCTGTGCGCGATGTCAGCGAGCAATGGTTGCGCATAATAGATATTAGCCACAATCACGCCAACGGCAGTCGCCATGAGCCAGATCATTGATCGGCGCATGGGTTCCAGTTCGCCCTTCGCGACCGCAAGCGGTGAAGCGTCATTCGAGTTCGCGCTCATTCGTCCATTCCAAAAAGAAACAGATCATCGTTTACTGCCCTTCGATTTCTTGGCGGAGGCCAGACGTGATGCCATTGCGGCTTCCAAAGTGCCGGAGCTCGAACCCAATTGCGATCCGGCCAAAGCGAGTAAACTCGAGCGTCACGATGCACCTATGAAGCGTTGCTGTTTTGACATCGGGAGTACTGCGTCGTGCGTCCGTATATTCTATTGGGTGGTAATAACCAGGGACTTCCCTTTGAGCAGATCATGGTACGAAATGAAATAACCGTCCAGTTTTCGTCCGCCATAGGTAATGCTGCTGATTTTGACGCCGGAATTCTTTTTTACGATCCGGCAGCTTACCTTGTCGCTGAGCTTTATATCAACCCTGTCGAAAAGCGGGACGGAGATGATGTAATCCTCATCCGCCGGGGAGAACGTGTAAAGCCCCATGGCGTTAAAAACGAACCAGGAGGACATTTCACCGGCGTCGTCCATTCCAGCATAAGCCAAATGGTTGCTGCCCATATCATAGAAATGGTCCATGATGCGATTCAGCAGGACCTGCGACTTCTCCTGCTTGCCGATAAAATAGTACATAAAGGGAAAACTGTGGTCGGGCTGGTTTCCCTGGCAATACTGTCCAATAAAGCCCGACAGGTTATAGGCTTCCACCCCATTCCACGGAATGGTGAAGAGATCATCCAACTTCTTTTCGAATTCCTCCTTATTCTTGTAAAGACCGATCAGTCCGTTGACGTCGTGCGGGGCAAAAAAGGAGGATTCCCAGGCATTGGCTTCGCGGTACATATACTCGTAATATGGATAGGTCGGGTCAAAGGGAGTTATCCAATCCCCGTTGGCCAGGCGCCCTCTCATGAGTCCCGTGGACGGATCAAACATGTGTTTATAATTTTTGGATCGCTCCATCAACTTGTGGTAATTAGTCGTATCGTTCAGTTCTTTGGCCAGCAACGCCACAGCGTAATCATCATAAGAGTATTCCAGCGTTTTCGTCACGCCGGCCTTGGCTTTGGTTTCCACCTTTGGTTTGGCCACGTCCGGATCCGAGATGTATCCTTTGTCGTTGTATTCCGTGATATACGGACGGGTTCCGCCTTCGATGGTGGCGTTTCTCAAGAGGAGATTGTAGGCGTTGCTGACATCGTACCCCCGTATCCCCCTAAGGTAGGTTCCCGCAATAAAAGGAGCGGCGTGATCCCCATGAAAAAAAGTCGGCATAAATCCCGTCTTCTCTCCCTTGTCGATCAGAGACTTGATGACATCCACCGTGACCGTGGGCGAGAGCATTCCCAGCAACACCAGTTTATTCCGATAGTCATCCCACAACGACGGTTCTGTATAATAACGAAACCCCTTATTGACGACCTGGCCGGTTTGATCCTTGAACTCACCGTTGGCGTCACTGCGCAAGGCGGGCCAAAGGAACGAACGGTATAAGGTGGAATAAAATATCCTCCGCTGACGGTCCGTGCCGCCCGAAACCTTGATCTTGGATAGGAGCGCGTCCCAAGTCGCCGTCGCCTCCTTTCTCACCTGCGCAAAACTCTTGCCCCGCATTTCTTTCTCCAGATTATCCTTGGCATTGGTGACGCTGACGAAGGAAAAGCCTATTTGCAGTTCCAAAGGCTTTGGCGAGTCCGCAAACGTGACGACCGAGAGTTCTTTGCCGCTGGATCCCAGCGATTCAATGCTCTGTATTTTGTGATTAGAAGTCGCGTAGAAGTACATTTTCTCGCCGGCCTGTTGAAACCCCTTAAAGACAGCGTCCCCATCTTGTTTGATTTCCCAGCGGCGAACCCTTTCGTTGGACAGGGGAAGCTCCACAATGAGTTTTTTATCGTGATTGTCCTGGAAGGTATATTTATGGAAGGCGCACCGCAAAGTGGAGGTGAGTTCGGCATTGACGTGGTACCGCTCGAGATACACTTGGTAATATCCCGGGTGGGCGGATTCGTGAGCGTGGCTGAAGCTGGAACTATAGTCATCGGCGGTAAAGCTGCCGGTCGCGGGCAAGAGGGGAATGTGGCACAAGTTCCAATGCCCTTTGGATGTATGAGCGAAACCGTAGATGACGCTGTCTTCATATTGATATCCGGAGCCGCTGCGAAACTTGGTGACCGGCGTCAATTGCACCATGGCATTGGGCAGCGATGATCCTGGGAACACTTCCGCGCCCCAAGTCCTGTGAGTAGGGGTGTATCCGATATCCGCTTTGTCCCAAATTGTAGCCGTACCTAAGAGGGGGTTCACGTAGTCCGTAAGCGGTTGAGCGTGAGACAGGATGTTTGCCAGGAGCAAGGCAATGGTTATATGCAGTTTGTTCATGCGGAAAAAAATTGCACCGGAGAGAGGTTTCGAAGGGAGTTTGTTCGATCAGTGGTTGCTTTTTTGGTGAATGGACTTGGCGGTTGGCTTCACATACTCCCCAACGGAACAAAAATCATCCTTTTCATATGGCTATTATCACAGAACAACAGCCTCGTGGTCAATCCCATCTAAAAGCGGTCGATCCCGGTCATTTCTCGGGTGGATCCGGAGCGAGGCGGAGCGGTGGGAGTTGCTCAGCGCGAAACGAACCCCGCGTCCAAGACGACGTCCCTTTACGCGCATGGATCACGAACCTCGCAGAACCCATTTCCGCGAGAATTTGTCTAGTCAGGGGCGCCTGGCGCAGTGTAGTCATACAGAATTTCCGTTCTGATCAATCCGCCGGTGGATGGGGATCGAGAGCGCGTGTGATGCGGGCTGTCAGGTCTTTCACATGCGCCGCAACGACGGGCTTGGGTGGGAGGATCGATTTTTCAATCATGCCTCTGATGGCCACCAGCTCGGCGCGAGAATAGGCAGGGAGGTCGGAGTTGACGGCGGGAGTTTTCAGATTGGCGGAGAGAAGGTCAATGTAGGCGCGTTGCAGATTGCGTCGATAGAGATCGATCTCCACAGGGTTGACACCAAGTTCGCGGAAAAGACCGTCGCGCAGGTCGCTGAAAAGCTTGGCTGGGGAATAGACGGCGTTAGTGGAGCTTTGCTCAATCTCAGCCAGCCGGCTGATGCGTTGACTGGAAATCAAGTTTCTCAGCAAGCTGTTTTGGGCGGCAAGAATTCGCTGCGCGGTCCCTTCGGCCGTGAGTCGGGCCACTACATCTTCGCGGATAAAACTGGCCGGTGTGGCCAACGCGTGTTCCAGGAGAAAAGAAACCGCCTGCTGCTGGTAATCGGCGGCATTCGGAAAGTAGCGCCGGTTGGCGTCGCCATAGTATAAGTTGATTTCCTGGACGCCAGCCACGACGTTGGCCACGTGGCCCATTTCGCGGTTCCACTGAGCCAGAAGGGCATCATATTCATCAGAGAGCAAGTCATAGTCCTTGCCAGGTTTGCTGGTGGCCTTGACGAGGTAACCAGCGACGCGCTCCAAATTGAGCAAACCCAGCTTGGTGGCTTCCACTGCGTTGGATCCAAGGTCTTCGGTCTGCTGGGTCGAGTCCACTCCCGCGTTGGGGTCTCCGAACCGGAATATGGGCTGATCAATTTGCACTTTCACGATTTTCTCCAGTTCGGCTTTTTCATCCGCGTCCTTAGGGAACTGGTGGTAGCCCCAATTGACGGCGAAAGTGTCGTAGGGCCCTATTTTGGGCATCAACCCCGCTCCGTCCTCGGGCTGGGCGACGTAGTTGTAACGGGCGTAATCCATGATGGAAGGCGCCGTCCCGTTTTTTTTCGTCCATTCGGGGTTGCGCAATTGCTCGATGCTGTAGCTGGAGGAGGCCTTCATGTTGTGAGGGAATCCGAGTGAATGGCCCACCTCGTGCGCAACGACAAAGCGGATCAGTTGCCCCTCCAACTCGTCTGGCAAGGGGAGGGTTTGAGCGCGCGGGTCGGAAGGCGATGCCTGCACGAAATACCAGTCGCGGACTAGTTTTTGAACATTGTGGTACATGCGCACATCGGCGCTGAGAATCTCGCCGCTGCGGGGATCGTGAACCTGGGGGCCGAAGGCGTTTTCAATGTCCGAAGGGAGCCAGCGGATGCTGGAAATGCGGGCATCTTCTACATCCCAGTCTGGATCTTCGCGCGGATCGGGGGCGTATCGGCCAATGATGGCATTGCTGAATCCGGCCGCCTCGAAGGCCGGAGCCCAATCTTCGATGCCAGCCTTGACGTAGCTTTTCCATTTCTCCGGCACTTCGCGGGAGACATAGAAGATGATGGGTTTAACGGGTTCGGAAACTTTGGCATCCTGGTTCTTTTTCTCGAGGCGCCAGCGGAGGATGTAGCGGACAGTTTCTGCCTCGTGGTCGCTATGGTCGGAATAGTCGGTGAACGCTTCGGTGAAAAAGCCGACGCGCGAATCGAAACGTCGTGGCTTCATGGGATGTTCAGGCAGTTTTACCATGCTGTGGCACAAAACGGCGGTGAGACCGCTGGATTGAGGCGTGTCATCGGACGAGCTGCCGCTTTGTTTTCCCGGGGCAAAACTGGCCAGGACGCGCACGTTGATGTTCCTGGGAAAGGCCTTGAACTCCTGGATGAAGGAGCGGGCGCTGTCCATCGCGCCGGCGCTCAAGGCTCGCCGGGCGCTGAATTCCGGCACGTCCTTTTTGAACAGATCCGTGACGTCGATCACCGGCGCCTTGTCCTTGCCGTAAGCCTTAATATCGAATGAACGGATGATGGGCGCCAAATTGGATTCTTTGACTGCCTGGGCGATGGGATCAGCTGCATCGGCGCGAATCCGGTAGCGAACATCGCGCAGAAGCACATGGTCGCCGTGCAATTCCCAGCGCACGACACGGTCAACCACGGGCATGCCTGCGTAAGAATTGCCGGCCGTTGTTTCTGAAATCTGGACCACCCAGAGAAGATCGGTGTCGAGCGCATCGACCGGGATCTCGTAATAAATGTTTTCTTCGAGGCTATGCACGCGGAAAAGGCCGATCTTGGTGATAGCATTAGTCGTGATGACCTCGTCATATTTTTTGATCTTGGATTTCTTGGCTGCGTTGTCGTCGGATTTCTTTTCACCTTCCTCGCTGGCATTCGGTTTGGCCGTGTCCGCCGGTTTGTCCTGGGCGAAGGCGGCCGACCAAGCAGAGAGAAGACTGGTCAACAAGAAGAGCCGAAAAATCCTACCGACGGAAGCGTGTTGTCGCATGGCACTACCGCTTAGGGCATTTCTCACCGGTTTTCAAGGCAAATCAAAAAAACGAAGCAGGCCAGTGGCAGGAATCGCAGGGTTCGCACGCCTGCCATGGTGATTTCATCCTCCCCCATAAGCGGAAGACGGGGTTGTTTTCTGGCCGTGCTGCGGCCCGGCCGCCACGAATTCCAATGCGTGTTGACAAAAATGCGCGTTGCGCTGGCCCCTGGCGCGGATCGTTCCATGCTCAGGAAAACAAGCCCATCCTTTATCCAAGATGGCCAATGATTCTCGATTTACACTTCGGCCAGGGGCTGGTTTGCGTCGCCAAATTTGGGTAAATGGACGTTCATCTTGTCCATCATGGACAAGTATAAGCGGCACATTTGGCGGTCGGGTTTGTCCTTGTAATCGAGCACGCGACCGCCTTGGATGCGGCCGCCTGCGCCGCCGAGTAATACCACGGGCAACTGCGAGGCGTCATGGCTGCCGGTCAGCATGGATGAGCAATACAGCAACATCGTATTGTCAAGCAGTGTCCGTTCTCCTTCCTGAATGGCGTCGAGTCTGCGCGCGATGTAGGCCACTTGTTCAGTGAAGAACTGGTTAACCTTCAGCCAATCGGGCGTGTCATTGTGGGACAGGAGGTGGTGAATCATGTAATCCACCCCAAGATTCGGGAAGCGGAGCGAGCTGTGGTCGTTGTTCAGTTTGAGGGTGGTAATGCGGGTGGTGTCGGTTTGAAAACCCAGCACCAGGATGTCGCTCATCAATCGCATGTGCTCAGCAATGTTCTGCGGGATGCCGTCGGCGGGACGGGGCATGTCAGGCTTGGTCAAAGTCGGCCTCCATCCCTGCAATTCACCCTTGACGCCTGCGTGGTCGATCCGTTGTTCCACATCCCGCACGGATTCGAGATACTCGTCTAGCTTTTGCCGGTCGTTGGGGCTGATGTGGCGGCGGAGGTCCCGAGCGTCAGAAAGGACGGCATCCAAAACGCTTTTGTCACCCTTGCCCACCTCGTCTTTGAACAACCGGTCGAAAGCGAGCGCCGGATAAATCTCCAGCGGCGTCGGCGTGGTCGGGGAGGACCATGATATGTGGGAACTATAGAGCATGGAATAGTTCTTGTGAACGGAGGGATTGGATTTTTCGCAGCCGAGGATAAGGCTGGGCACCTTGGTCGAATTCCCGTATCGCTGGGCCAGGAGCTGGTCGATGCTCGTGCCCGAACGAATCTCGCCGCCTGAAGCCAGCGGCGCTCCGGAAAGCAGATTTCCGGTTTGGGAACTGTGGATGTTTCCCTTCTGGGCTTCCTCGTTATAGAGGCCGCGCAAGAAGACCATCTTCTGGCGAAAATCGTTGAGCGGAGCGAGAACTTTCCCGAGTTCCATTTGTTTGCCCTGCCCCCTGGCCCACCATTCCTGCGAGTGAAAGCCATTGCCGGAAAAGAGTACGGCCAGCCGCACCGGAGCATCGCTGGCGGGCGCCCCCCCTGACGGTGGACTATCGCCCCAAACATTGAATGATTCCATCCACGGCAACGCCATGCTGACACCGACGCCGCGAAGGAAAGCGCGCCGCGAAAATTTGTATTTACTCATTGGGTAACTCCTATTGATTCAGTTTGGGAGATGTCGCGACGCTCATTCCTGCACAATAGCATCATGCCCGCGGATTTCCAGAAACTGTTTGCTTTGGACAATCGTTTCAAACGCGGCGCTGATGCGGTAGCCGTTCTTGCGCAGTTGCGCCTGCATTTCGGTCAGTAACGGCCGGTCCGACAGGATGACACTGCGACCGAGCGCGTAGCCTAAAAGTTTGCGGCAAAACTGCTGGACAACGTCATCACGCCGCTTGGTTAAAAGGTAATGGCGCAGATCGTCCGCCCCGTTGACGGAAGAACCGTCGAACAAAATGGCTTGCGTGTCAAGAGAACGTCCCGCGAGATCTCGCGTGCGCAGACGGCCTATGGCATCATAGCCTTCCAACGCATAACCGAAGCCGTCGAAGCGGGCATGGCAGCCAGCGCAGCGAGGATCGCTGATGTGCTTTTCGGTCAACTGCCGCACCGTGAGAGCCTCCGTGGATTCGTCCTCGGGCAGAAGCGGCACGTCTTTGGGCGGACGGGGTATCTTCTCGCCGAGCAGAACTTCTGAAACCCAATCTCCCCGCAAAATAGGACTGGTGCGAGAGGCGCCGGATTGTTTGGCCAACGTCGCGCTCAAGCCGAGAATGCCCCCACGGCCATATTGCTTCACACCGTTGACCCTCCGCCACTCCTCGCCTTTCACGCCAGGGATGCCATAAAACTGGGCCAGCCTCTCATTGAGAAAAGTGTGATCCGTGTCGAACAACTCAAGCACCGAGGTGTCGTTCTGAAAGGCGTCGGTGAAAAAGCGGATGGCCTCCTCGTACATGGGCTCCCGCATGCCGCCAAAAGTTGGGAAATGCCGCTCGCTTTTTTCGTCAAGCGAGTCGAAATCGTGGATGTGAAGCCACTCGCAGGCGAACTCTGTGGCCAGACGGCGCACATGTGAATCTCGGAGCATTCTCCGGGTTTGCCAAACCAAATAGTCAGCCTTGTGGAGTCTCCCGCTGGCGGCTAGACCGCTTAATTCAGCATCAGGCGCGGAAGACCAAAGGAAATAACTCAAGCGATTGGCCAGTTCCCAATCGGAGACCTGACCTGGCTGCGTGCCAGCCGGAGCATTTTCGAGGCGGTAAAGAAACGATGGCGCCACCAGGACCCGCGCCAGCATGAGACGGATGGCTTCATCGTGCGGGATTTCCTGCTGACGCAGCGTGTGATAAAGGTTGCGCAACTCCTCTTTTTCTTCGTCCATCAACGGGCGTCGATAAGCTTTTTCGGCAAATTTCAACACGGCCTCGACATGTCGTGGTTGTGTATCTATGAGCCTTCGTTTGAAGGCATCCGCCTGCTGGTTGATCGGCTCGCGCAAGGGTTCCAATCTTCGGTCGCCATGCGGCGCATCCGGGCCGTCCTGAGTTGAGAATTGCCAGATTTGCTCAAAGGCATCCACCTCGGTCAAAGCATCCTGGCTGACAAAGTGCAATTCATCCCACAGGCGGTCGAGCCTTGCTTTTTGAGCATCGTCGAGCAGCAGTCTGGCCAGAGGCTCGTCCTGACGGTAGAATAGAGTGAGCGTAACCACTTCATCCACTGGCACAATCTTGGTGTAGCAGAGTGCGGCGGGAAACATCTGGCGAAACTCCTCGAAGCCGGCTTCGATCCGCTTGCGCGCGGCGCTGCCTTCGTTCACCACGACTGGAGCGTCGGGCAGCATCGACCTGGACGCCCAATCCGGACTGTTGGTCAGCACCTGAAGCTGTACGCTCCCCTCTGCGTCCGCTGTCGAATCCAAAGCTCCGGTCGTGACGAATTCGCTCCCGGCGGCAAGGCTGGCTGGCAACCGCACTTCGATGGCCGCCGGAGCGTGGACCCAAAGGCTCGCGGCATCCACCGCACTTCCATCGGGACGTTTGCCAAATAGCCCGGGATCAAGTCCCCAGATGGGGGACGGGTGTTGTCCTGCGGAAAGTTTGCCCGAATTGGCGCCCGTTGTTAGGGGCCCGGGTAAAGAAGTAAGTCGACGGTAGAGCGGAGCGTCTGGGCTTGCCTTTGGCGGTGGCGCAGAAGTTAACATCTTTTGCAACTCCTCGCCTATTTGTTGTTTTTCCGCCAGCGATTCAGCCATCTCCCAGCGAGCCAGCAGCGAGCCTGCTGGGATTGCCTCGCGGTCGGCTACTGCGGATAAGGGTTCCGAATAAAAGCTCCACACGCCTTCGTTACCAACTTTGTCCGCATGAGGATTGCCCGCCAGAATGTTGTCTGAAACTTCGCGTGTCAGCGACCATTCCTGCGGTGAATCGCCCAAAGTGCTTAGTTTGAATTCCAGATCAGTCAGGCCACAGTGGTAATCTCCTTCGAAAGGTCCTACGACTAGGGAAACCAAATCCCCCCGCTGAACTGCCACCCCGTCAATCGGCCCGACCATGACCGGCTTGCCATCCACTGTGAAACCTTCCGCCAGCCGCACCCGTATGGCCCCACGTCGTACTTCCAAAGCCCAAGTTACCCCTCTGCCACAATCAGTATGTGCGCGAGTTACGGTTGCTTCGATGTGGATAGCCTCGGCCACAGGGCTTTGCCAGCCGACTGCGGCTGCGAGTTTGGTCGACGGATGCACGACGACTCCGTGCGGCTTGATGGTCCCCGGGATGCGCACCTGCTGAGCGGAGGAATTTGCGACAAGCAAAGGCGTTTCCATCGAACCCCAGCCTTTCACGAAATCGTATTCAGCTACTTTGGCGACTTGGTTGGTCATTAGGTCCAGCTTGATCTCGCGGCTAGAAACGAGGCCAAGGTAATTAAACCAGGCCTTCATGGCGTCGGGTCCCAAACCATGTTTTCGAGCAAGTTCCTCCTCGTCCACCCCTTTTTCGCTTTGGCCGTACTCAGCGGCGGCAGCGAGCGCTCGTGCCGTGGAGGTGAGGACTATCTCCCGGCGCGCCATGAGTTCGTCCACAAAGCTTCGAACGTCCTTTAGGAGGACTGGCGGATATCCGGGAATGACCAATTTCGGTTGCCGCCAAACGACGGAGTCGCCTGCATGACCATTTCCCGCAGGCTTCGCGACCAGACAGCAAACAATGTCGTCGTCGCTGGCCGGAGCCGTAAGCTTCACCCGGAATTCCTGCTGCCCGACTACCGGCGAGACTGGTTCCATCCAAGCCTTGGGCCCGCCAGCTAGGCCGATATGTCCCACATTGCTAAATCTCCACAAGGATTTCTGCCATTGGGCGATTTGCGCGGCGAGCGCCGGAACATCGCCCGGCGTTGCCACGCTCCATCGTGCCCGCAATTCATCGAGCAACGGCGAGGGCTGTCTGCGCTGCATTATTCTGACCAGCGTCTCAAGGTACTTCGCGCTCAACCCCTGCTCACTCGCCAGTTCGATCAGACTCTTCCGCCCATTGCGAAACTCTATCGAGGCTGCAAGGTACTTGCTCAAAGGCAGGCACCCTCCTCTGTTCCGGTCGAGCGCGATGCCTTGTTCTGTGACCGTATCCTCGCCACCCGCTACGGTGAATGAATCATACAGCCCGCGAATCTGGGAAAGGAGTTCGTCGGTCCAGTCTCGGCGAGTGGTTTTGGCGGAGAATTGAATGCCATCGGGCAAAAGCACGGCATGGCTGGCGATGGCTTTGCCTGCGTCCAGATACTTGTTGACCAAAGGCGGGGACATCACAAGCGTGCTGCCAGTGTTCATGAATCCTTCGCCAGCCGCGCTGTCCGCCGGAAATTCCTTCGCTGGATCGAGCGAATCAACTCTCGTCAAATCGCGAATCGTGTAAGTGTATTCGGCATTGTTCAAGCGTCGGAGCACAACCGGGCCCGGGTCCCCGGCTTGCCGTCGGGCGGCCTTGTTCAACGCTTCGTTGACCCAGGCGAGCAAATGCGCCCGCTCCGCGTCCGTCGGCTGCGGTTTTTCCTTGGGCGGCATTTCTCCGAGCGAAAGTTGATCAAAGACGCGTCCCCAAGGCTCAGGCTGTTGAATTACCTTGCTGAGATTCGTGAACTGCTCCAAGTCAAGATCCCCTTTCCGCTTCTCGGTCGAATGACATGGGAGGCAATACTGCTTCAAGAACGGACGAACACTCTGCTCGAAATTCCGGGCAGTGACGTTGTCGGAATGGGCGAACCCCTGTGAGATTGATGCAAGGAACAACATCGAGGCCATGGCGTGACAACCAGGAAGGCCTATTTTGGCGACTCGAAATAAGAACTTGCTGAATGAAACGCAAAACTCGGACGAATTCGCCCATCGAGGAGACAGGAAATTTTGAATTCGGGATGCCAACTTAATCATTCAATTCACTCTTCGACACTCGCAAGGCGCCGGAGTGCAATTATGAATTGGATCTCATGAAAGGCAAGGATTAACAACTTTCATTTTGTCAAACCAAGTCGGCCAAGCTACTTTCTATGCTCTTGCACCCAATCGAGGCAGCCTGAAATAAATGTGCGCCAAGCAGACATCCTGGCTCAAGAACGCAATATATAGATTGCGAACGGCCTCGTGCCTTATGTTGGCGGCAGGATTCATCGCGGCCGGGAGCCAGTTCTGCGCTGGCGGGAATGCCCCGACGATTGATTTTGACCGCGAGATTCGCCCCATTTTTTCTGAGAGTTGCTACCCTTGCCACGGACCAGATGAAAACAAGCGCAAAGCCAATCTGCGGTTTGACCGCAAGCAAGATGCTTTCAAGCGGCTTAAGGACGGCACCATCGCCATTGTTCCCGGAGACCTGGCTCAAAGCGAGTTGGCTCGCCGTCTCACGGCCACCAATACAGATGATCGAATGCCGCCCCCTTCTTCAGGACGAAAGATGACGCCGGCACAAGAGGACTTGTTGCTGCGCTGGATTAAGGAAGGCGCAAAATGGCAGCCGCATTGGTCTTTTGTGACGGCTACGCGTCCATCGGTCCCAAAGGTCCAGAAAAAGAAATGGCCGCGAAACCCCATTGATAATTTCATTCTGTCACGTCTGGAGCAGGCCGGATTGCATCCTTCGCCACAAGCTCCATGGAGCGCATTGTTGCGCCGAGTGAGCCTGGACTTGACCGGACTGCCGCCTACTCCCGCACAATTGGATGCCTGGAGAGCACGCCCCGATCCGCTGGGCGCGGCGGCGGACGAATTATTGGCCAGCCGACATTTTGGGGAGCGGATGGCTTCAGATTGGCTGGATGTGGCCCGGTATGCGGACACGCACGGATTTAACAACGATGTGTTGCGCTCCATGTGGCCTTGGCGCGATTGGGTCGTGAGCGCTTTCAATCAAAACATGCCATACAACCAGTTTATCATCGATCAATTGGCCGGAGACTTAGAAAAGAATCCCTCGCAACAACAAGAAATCGCCACAGGCTTCAACCGCAATCATGGGATCAATTCCGAAGGCGGCATCATTGACGAAGAGTATCGCGTTTCTTATGTCAACGATCGCGTGCGGACTACCTCCATGGCCTGGATGGGGCTGACCATGGAATGTGCCCGTTGTCACGATCACAAATTTGATCCTATCACTCAGCGCGACTATTACCGATTCTTCGCTTTCTTCAACAACATTGACGAAACGGGTGAAGACGGGCGCATGGCCAATGCGGCGCCAATCATTAAAGCGCCGACGGAAGAGCAACAGCGAGAAATTGTGTCGTTGCGGCACCGCATCGAAATTGCACGCGAAAAGATGCAACGACTCTTGGCGAAACAAAATTGGCCCAAAGTTAAATTCGATTCTTTCCTGACCAACCCCATCGTTTCTCCTGCGACTACGAATCCCTTAGTCTTGCTGGACCTTCGTTCCTGGGATAGTTCGGCGAAGACCATTACCAATGCCGGCGGCGGCAGCCCTTTTCAAATAATTGGAAACCCTGCTTTGGCCACCGGACCTTTGGGGGAACTAGGTTTGGTTTTCGACGGCCAAGGCGGCCTCAAGACGGATGCGCTGCCCAAACACTCCGGTCACGGCTGGGTGTGGACCGCCTGGGTTCGCCGCGATCGGCCTGCACAATCAGTCTTGTTTTCGACGGCTTCCCTCTCCCTGCCGCAATCTTCGGGCGACTATGGAAGAGGGGTCCAGATTTTGCTGACTGCATCCGGCTCGATTGATGTGCGAAGCGCGGTTCGCTGGCCTGGCTACGCGGCCAATATTGTCACGCGCGATACCTTGCCGACCAACGAGTGGGAACACCTGGCTGTGTCGTCTGACGGTTCGACCAAAGCCGCCGGTTTGCGCGTTTTCTTGAATGGTCGGGAATGTTTTTCTGAAGTCATCCATGACGATCAAACGGGAGAAGTTGGCCTGTCGGGTCCCGCCCGAATCGGGCTTTCTCAGGAAACGAACAGTAGTGCCTGGGTCGGCGCTCTGGCCGGACTGGAGGTATGGCAGGACGCGCCCCACCTCGACGACCTGGCAACGAGGTGGCAGGCGGAATCAATCCGTCTCGCCGCCGAAACACCGCCCGCCAATCGCAGTGAAAGCCAAAACGACCGTTTGCGGCGAGCCTGGTTGGAAGCAACCAACGGACAATTTGCCCGCGCGGCCAGGGAGGAGCACGATGCCCGGGCCACCCTCCTAAAGCTCGAAGCGGCTGCGCCAGATACGATGGTCATGCGCGAGCTTCCAAATCGCCGGGCCAGCCACCTTCTTTTCCGTGGCGAATACGACCAACCCCGCGATGAAGTCCTGCCAAACGTGCCGGAGTTTCTTTTTCCTTTTCCCGTTGACGCCCCACGCAATCGTCTTGGATTGGCCCAGTGGCTGATCGATCGTCGCAATCCCTTGACCGCAAGAGTCGTAGTCAACCGGTTTTGGCAAGAAATCTTTGGCCAGGGCCTGGTGAGAAGTTCGGGCGATTTTGGTTATCAAGGAGATTATCCGACGCATCCCGAACTGTTGGACTGGCTGGCGACGCATTTTATCGACAGCGGATGGAACGTAAAGGAACTCATCCGGCTCATGGTGACTTCGGCGACCTACACCCAATCATCAGATTCCTCTCCCGAACTCAACGAGCGTGATCCGCAGAACCTGCTCCTGACGCGTGGGCCACGCCAACGGCTAATGGCCGAGATGCTGCGGGATCAAGCCTTGGCCGTAAGCGGGCTCCTGTTCGACAAACAAGGAGGACCGCCGGTTTTTCCGTATCAGCCTACGAACCTTTATAAGGGCATTGTCGTGGCCGCCGATTATCCGGGAACAACTTATACGGAATCCCGTGGCCGGGATCTTTATCGCCGCAGCCTTTATACTTTTTGGAAGAGGACCGTGCCGTATCCGAGTCTGTCCATTTTTGATGTGCCGGATCGCGAAGTCTGCGTGGTGCAGCGTCCCAAGACGGACACACCCCTGCAAGCCTTGACGCTAATGAATGACCCTGTCCAGCTCGAAGCAGCGCGCAAGCTGGCCGAGCGCATGTTGGTGGAAGGCGGCGGCAATCTCGGCGCCCGGCTCGGATTCGCCTTTCGCCTCACTTTAGCCCGTCCGCCTCGCCCCGACGAATTGCATCTGCTTTCCGATCTGCTGGAAAAACGCCTGCTGGGCTACCAGCAAGATCCCATGGCGGCCCAGGCCTACGTTGCCATCGGTGCTTCCAAACCAGAACCGACGCTCGATCCGGTGCAACTGGCGGCTTACGCCAATCTGGCCAGCCTCATTTTGAACCTCGATGAAACCCTCACTCGCAATTGATTGATGCAAACCCCTGTTCTACTAGACCGCCGAAGTTTTCTTGCTCGTTCCACCCTGGGCCTGGGCGCTCTTGCTTTGGGACAATTGCTTGGCGGGACCGCGCTCGGGGCAACTGGCCGGCCGGCCGGCCCCGACTTCAAACCGAGAGCCAAACGGGTGATTTATTTATTCCAGGCAGGTGGGCCGTCGCAGCTCGAGTTATTCGATTACAAACCGCACTTGTTGGCGCAGTTCAATGCGAATTTGCCGGACTCGGTGCGTATGGGCCAGCGCATCACAGGCATGACTTCCGGCCAGGCCCGCCTCCCCGTTGCGCCAAGCCAGTTCGGATTCAGCCGTTGCGGGCACAGTGGCATGGAACTGGGGGATCTTCTCCCCTTTACGCAAAAAATAGCGGATGAGATTTGCCTGGTTAGATCGCTGCACACCGACGCGATCAATCATGATCCTGCAATCACATTCGTCCAAACCGGCAGTCAACAACCTGGACGGCCTAGCATCGGGGCCTGGTTGGATTATGGGCTGGGCTCGGAAAATGAGAATCTGCCTTCTTTTGTCGTGCTCATTTCTGTGCCCGCGTCCGGCACGGCCGACCAAGGGCTGCTCTCCAGGTTGTGGGGCAGCGGCTTTTTGCCAAGCCGCTACCAGGGTGTACAGTTGCGCGGCGGAGTTGAGCCCGTGCTTTTTTTGAACAATCCCGCAGGCATGGATCGCGCCGCCCGCCGTCAATGGCTTGACACGTTGGATGAGTTAAACCGGAAAACTTTGGCAAAAGCCCAAGATCCGGAAATTGAGACTCGCATCGCCCAGTATGAAATGGCCTTTCGGATGCAGACCTCCATGCCGGAATTGATGGACCTTTCCAAAGAGCCGGATTCCACGTTTGCACTTTACGGCGATTCCGCGCGCCAACCCGGTTCCTTCGCCGCCAATTGCCTGCAGGCCCGGCGTCTGGCTGAGCGAGGTGTCCGTTTTATTCAACTTTATCATCGCGGTTGGGACCATCACGGCAAATTGCCTGAGCGGATCAAGGTTCTCACAAAGGACGTGGATCAAGCCTCCGCCGCCCTGGTCATGGATCTAAAGCAGCGCGGCTTGCTGGAGGACACCTTGGTTGTTTGGGGCGGGGAATTCGGGCGCACGGTCTATTGCCAGGGGGGGCTTACTAATAGTGACTACGGACGCGACCACCATGGCCGGTCTTTCTCCATCTGGATGGCAGGCGGCGGCGTCAAGTCCGGTCTAACCTATGGCAAAACCGACGATTTCTCTTTTAATATTTCGGAGAACCCAGTCGATGTTCATGATCTCCAAGCCACTATTCTCGCCTGTCTCGGTTTGGATCACGAACGGCTCACCTACCGATTCCAAGGACGCCAGTATCGCCTGACTGATGTTTCCGGCCGAGTCGTCAACGGTATTTTAGCATAAGGAACAGAGCCGCCAGGGCTCCTGAAAATAGGTTTTGATTCAACTCCCCTTGACAATCTATGTGAGCGCATTATACTCCCCTAGAATATCTATTAAAGACTATGCAAAACTCGAAAGCCGAACTTCTTCAAGGCACCTTGGATCTCCTCATCCTCAAAACCCTCCATCCCGGCCCGCTCCACGGTTATGCCATTGTTCAAAGCATTCAGCGAAGATCCGACCAGATTCTGGCGGTTGAGGAGGGTTCTCTCTACCCCGCCGTACGCGACTCGATATGGAAAGACAGTTCCTCGTCGATTTCCTGCTTCGCGCCCCGTCG
>Ga0206819_10259_pt1 | contig 16751 bp, 15 predicted proteins | sample Alteio_BWOrgCont_87_FD_152855 | JGI IMG/M metagenome (GOLD analysis project Ga0206819, IMG submission 152855) | Enriched cells from forest soil in Barre Woods Harvard Forest LTER site, Petersham, Massachusetts, United States -... | ecosystem: Environmental > Terrestrial > Soil > Temperate forest >... | reverse complement strand
CTGAGCGAAGCTCTTGAGTTTCAGCGCCATTTTTCAGATACCCCCAAAACAGAACGGAGATCTGTAGCGGCAGGTCGAACCCGTCGAAACGGCGTTCGGCGGCGGCCTGGAGCACAACCGGATGTTTAGTCTATTCTATCAGTCCACAACGCGCGATAGATGGAATGTTCTGCGTGGTTTTGAAGTGCTTCGGAGACTGGTATGCCGCCTATGCAGTTCGCAGGCTATGCTCAGACATTGAGCGGACCTCAGATGTTCGCTGACAACACTCATGTACTTCGGATTCCGTAGCACAGTCGCCGAGTTCTCCAAGGCCGATCCAAGTACGATCGTCGGACGGCTTCACCAGGCTATCGCCGCCGATGGCTTTAGCCGGCACTGGACCGCTCAGACGATGGCCTGGGAGGAAGAAGTCTTCATTCTCCAGAAACTTGCAGGAGAACTTTCTCAGGCTTTGGCTGAGGCCGCGGGCTGGACGGTGTTGTTGGAGTACGAGATCGCTCGTAGAGGTAGACGGATAGATGTGGTGCTGTTGACCTCGAACGCCATCGTTGTACTGGAGTTTAAAGTGGGAATGGATCGAGCTGATACTGCTGCCCGCTGGCAGGCTTACGAATACGGGCTCGATCTCCGGGATTTCCACGAGAAGAGTAACAGTCGGCCGATCGTTCCAATCGTGGTGCCGACGGAGATGCAGTCAGGACTTCCGTCCGTGAATTTCGGCCTGCACGACTTCACAACCTCGGCAGTTCATGAGGTCATAGAGTGTCCGACCCAGCACCTGGCTGCTACAATCACAGCCATCCATCATGGTCTGAGCGATTCATCCCTTCCTCCAATTGATCACGAGGCGTGGTGCTCGGCGAGCTACAGGCCGAGTCTGAACATCATCGAAGCCGCCGAGCGCGTATTTGCCGGGCACCGTGTCCGCGAAATTTCCCACGCCACATCGACCAATCTCACTGCTACGGTCGATACCGTGATCCGCTGTGTCTCAGCGGCCCAACGGCATCAGCACCGAGTCGTCTGTTTTGTAACCGGTGTTCCTGGCGCCGGGAAAACATTAGCTGGCTTGAGCGCCGTCCACGATCCAGTATTGCGGGAAGGTGACCGACCAGCCGCCGTATTTCTGTCGGGCAACGGTCCGCTTGTCAAGGTCGTACGCTCCGCCCTTGTTCGTGATCTCAGACGGCGCACCGGACTCTCAGAAGAAGGAGCACGACAGGTGAGCACGTTCATCCAGAATGTCCACTCCTTCCTTGGCCACTACGGGTTCAAGGCAAAGACGGAGATCCCTCCCGAGCACGTGGTGATTTTTGATGAAGCGCAGCGAGCGTGGGACGGGCATCAAATGGCGGCGAAGAAAAGAGGCTCCCAGAGCGAGGCTGAACTCCTGCTTGAAGTCATGGCAAGATGTCCTGATTGGTCAGTGATTGTTGCGCTCGTGGGCTTTGGGCAGGAGATTCACCATGGTGAAGCGGGACTTGCGGAATGGGGACGAGCAATCTCTCGTACTTCTCCGACGTGGAACATCGTGGCTTCACCAGAAGTGCTGGATTCGGCACTCTCGACGGACGACGGGTCGCGTCTGTTTGCGGGCGAGGTGCCTGACCATCTGATTTGCACACGCAACCCCGAGCTTCACCTAACCGTTAACATTCGCAGTGACAGAGCGCGGATGGTGAGTGAATGGGTAGCGAGGGTACTTGATGGCAATGCGACAGCTGCGGGGGAGCTCTTCTCGTCAACCGCCGAATTCCCGGTCGCGTTGACGCGAGATCTCGACGTCGCACGCGAATGGCTTCGAGCGAATTCCGGTGGAAGCGGGACACCGGGGAGCTGCGGCCTCCTAGCCAGTTCCGGTGCACTCAGACTGCGGCCGTACGGCCTCGAGGTCTCAGCGGGCTTTCGCCATGGGTTTCCCTACGAGGAATGGTTCTTGCGGACCTCCGACGATGTGCGCTCCTCATCGGCGCTGTAGGTGGCAGCCACCGAATTCGAGTGCCAAGGGCTCGAAGTAGACTGGTCCGGCGTGTGTTGGGGCGATGACGTGGTTTTCGATCCCGACTCCGCCGGCTGGCAGGTTCGGCGATTCGTCGGTGCTCGCTGGCAGTCGGTTTCCCGGGCTGATATTCGGCGTTATATTCTGAACAAGTATCGAGTCCTTCTCACCCGCGCCAGGCGCGGCTTTGTAATTTGGGTCCCGGCCGGGTCGAATACTGATCTCACTCGCCGCCGCGACCGACTTGATGCCACGGCTGATTTTCTGATTCGCTGCGGGCTTCGCCCTATTTAGGTTCTCCTTTTCGCCGTTAGCGCAGGATCGGTGGCGCACTGCGCTCTGCCGGCACCGAGAGCGAGACGCACACCAGCCAAGCCGGAGTGCGCACGGTCAACGAGCTACTCCGCGGCGTGCGGACCTTTCGAAGCCTTCCGGAATGAAGGTATGACACAACATGACCCGCGACGACGCGTCGCGAACGGTCCTTCGCCTGGAGGTGGGTCAGTTGTGGTGATCAAGAACGCGACAGTGTATTGCACGAGGGATTTGGGCCGACTGCTGTACCGCGTCGCTAAAGACGAGCTCAATCCGGGGGATATGAAGGCTGTCACGGTTGAGGTCGCGTACCATCGGAGCAACACGATGCGCCGTGGCGGCGCCGCAAGGGTAGGGTCGCTCAAGCGCGGCGCTGGTTGGATGAAGGTGTTGGTGCCGCATCCCAATGTCGCGGTGAGAGGGCTTGACGTGATTGAGCTTGCGCACACGATAGCGCACGAGATGGCGCACCTGCGCGGACTGCAGCATCGGTGGATGCGTGGGTCGCGGTACCGGCGTATAGACGGGTATCGGGAGCGCTACTCGTGGGCCACAGCGTACGTGGTCAGGATGAATGTGCCACGCGGGCCAACTTCTTCCGTTTGAGCGCCTTGATGACTTTCGCGCTCGTGCCCACTGGATTCTTGAGGACTTCGTGCTCCCATACTCGGACGACTGTCCAACCGGCGTGCTTGACGGCTTCGTTGACGGTCGCGTCGCGTTCTTTGTTGCGTTGGACTTTCATCGTCCAGTACGCCTGGTTCGACTTTGGTTCGCGATAGCATCGTTCGCAACCGTGCCAGAAACAGCCGTCAACGAATACGGCGACGCGTTCCGTGCGGAATGTGACGTCTGGAGTGCCGGTGACGGTCTGGTCGTGCAATCGGTACCCCCGCAGACCAGCAGCCCAAAGCGCTCTGCGTAGTGTTACCTCCGCGGTGGTGTTCTTGCCTGGCACAGCGCGCATGATGCGCGAGCGCTCTTCGGGGGTCTCTTTAGTTTTCTTTGGGCGGCCTGGCGGTTGTTGCACTTGAGCGTTCACGAGTTCTGTCGCAATTTGTTCGCCGATGGCGCGCGCGAGGAGTGGTGGCACGGCGTTTCCGACGAGGCGCATCTGGGTAGAGTGTAGCCCGTCGAAGACGAAGGCGTCCGGGAACGATTGGAATCGTGCCGCTTCTCGCACGGTAATGCTTCGGAGGTCCCGGTAGTGCGTGAATCTCCCTGATCCGGGGTTGCCGAAGCATGTGGTGACGGTTTGCGCGATGCCGCTGCGGTGGAGTCGCGCGTACGCTTGGCTGTAGTAGTTATCCGAGAATCGTTGAGCTGCGGGGAGTTCTTGGTTGCGTCCGCCTTCTTCGATGACCGATATCTTCTGGAGGAAGTCTTTTGTGTGCGCGCGACTGCGGTGGTTGAAGACGGCGATGGACCCTTGCCGCGCCCAGCGTTGGTAGTCCGTTGTGGGGTTGGTCTCGTAGAACATTACTTCGTCACCTTCTCCTGCCTTGAGGGGCGGGAGGTCTCCGATGGCGTCTTCGACGCTCACATAGGGGAGCTTTGATGGTTCGAAACGTTGTCGTGTCTCGCCGTTTCTGATGAGGTTGAGTGCTACGGGGAAGCGTTCGTGTGTGCGGATGGGAAATTGTGGTGGTGTGCGCATCTCCGCTCGGTAGGCTAAGACGAACGCTCGCTTGCGGTGTTGTGGAACGCCGTAGTCGCTTGCGGCAAGGATATCAGCGCAGCATGAGTAGCCAAGTTCGGTGAGATTCTCGATGACTTCGTTGATGATGACGCCTTTGTGTGACGTGATGATGAGGGGGACGTTCTCCATGACGGCCACCCAAGGTCGCAGTTCCTTGACGAGCCGGAGAAAATCGATGAGGTGGATGTTCCTCGAGTCGTCGAGGGCTCGTTTGCCGAGGAACGAGAATCCTTGGCATGGTGGTCCGCCCACAAGAACATGGACTGGCTCATCCGGGCGCAATCCTGCATGCTTGCGTACGTCCATTCCTGACAAGTTGTGGACGTCCGCGACAAGGTACGGGACGTCCGGCATGTTGCGGATAGCTACTTCTCTCGCTTCAGGGTCCTTGTCGACCATGAGGCGGACTTTGAACGTGCAGTCGTTCCTTTGGGCGCGGAACCCGACTGTGACCCCGCCTACTCCTGCGAAGATGTCGATGATGTTGAACGTTGATTTCTTGTTGGACTCCTTTGTCATTCTTCCGCCGCCGGTTGATCCGGGCTTGTAGCTGGTATGGACCCGGTGAGGTTCTCTTCGAAGAGGAATCGTTCGAGCTCTTCGGCCGCAGCGTCGTGCACGCGCGATGTGATGTCGTCGAGGAGGCTGTCGATCTTTTCGGCCGTGATCTCTGGCTCGTGTTTTCGCAGCTCATAGACGGACTGCTTGAAGATGATGTCCACGTAACGTTGGAAGAGGTATTCGCGCCATCGTGCGCTCTCCGCGCCGTACTCGTTGAGGAGTTTTTCTGCGAATGGTCGCGACGTGTTGATCCAGTAAATGCCAGCGTCGAAGTCGATGCGGCGCTGATAGACGGGCGGGTGTCGTGGGTCGCAATCGTACGGCTCTGTCGAGTTCTCGTCGAGCGGGTCGCGGTCCTGTCCGGACAGGAGCACGCGGGGAAAGCGCGGGCCTGCGCGTCGTTCGTCACCACCGCCCCCGCCATTGCCGTCTTTTTCTCCCGTGCTTTCCTTGGCGTTATCGCTTGACGTGCCGCCCCCGGTGGTTTGCTTGCTCACTTTGTCCTCTGCCCCGCCACCGATGCCGCCGAGTGCGTCCCCAATGGCCGGTCCACCGAAGAGTTCACCGGTGAGTTTTGCCATGAAACGGTTTTTCCACTTGTCGAGGAGTTGGTTGAAGAGGCTGGATTGTCGCAGGTCATGGGTCTTCTTCTCGGCCCGGCGCCGGTCGGCCATTTCCGCCGATAAGGTGTTGACCTGCTGGCTGATCCATTCCAGGAGCGCCTGGGTGAGCTCGTTGTCGACGAGCTTCTCGCGGTCGTTCTTGACGCAGTTGAGCGCCTTGTCTTCGAGGAGCGGGCACTCGCACTCGCCGTACACGAACTCCGCTTCTTGGCCGAACGAGTGCAGTTCGTTCATCCGGTACGAGCCGATGCATCCGAGCTCTCCGAGGATGTCGATAGCGTTGAGGCTCGCGAGTTCTCCCGAGCGCGAGAGCGGGACTTGCGACGTGCGCAGGATGAGCTTCGCGCTTGGGTACTCCTTCGGGCGGAAGTTGTAGTTTTCCCCGTTGTACGAAAATGAGCGCGGGAGCATAATCTCGCGCGGCTTCTCGAACCCGTCGCGCGGTTCGATCACCGGCGGCTGGAGTCGATTGCCCCACTTTTGGGCTCTCGCCATCATGATGACTTGCTTGTGCGCGAGGAGGCGCCTCGCTTGCGGGTGTAAGCGGAGGCGTTCGAGGATGGTGTCAACGGTGCTTCTGCCGCTGAAGCGTTCGGGATGCTCGCCGCGCACGATGGTGAACCCTGCCTCCTTGGGCTTCTTGCTCCACCGTTTTCGTACTTCTGCTGGGATGTCCAGCGTGTTTAGGCCGGCGTATGCGAGTGCGTCCTCGATGGTCATGGTAACGTCCTCGAGGCCCTTGGCGAAGCCGTATTGTTTTTGCTCGTTGAATCCGAACAGGTTGAGGAGTCCGCCGCGGAACGTGATGAATCGTGACGTCTTGAACATCTGGCGCATGTAGAACTTGCCGCCGTTTCCGTGCCCGCCATACGTCGCGACCGCCGTTCCCTTCTTGGCGGCTGTCTGGAGGCCCCATACTTTGAATGCCTTGTCCAGGTCCTGGCGGGTCATCCCGACGAAGTCGATACACTCGAAGATGCTGTTTTTTTTGGGTTGCCCTTGATGGAACCGGAGGATGATGAATTGCTCGGCGTCCTTGGCTCCTGTTGTGGTCGAGTACGCGTCTGCGGAGTTCTTGATCCACTCCGCGAGTCCCTTCGCGTGGTCGAACTTGAACTCGTTCCCGACGACGTCGAGGAAGTGATCATCGAACTCGTTCTTTTGGGGCTTGATTATTGTCGCGGTCGCGGCTCGTGGTTTTGGCACAGTCGGTTCAGCCTCTCTTCGGTGCTTTCTTGACTCCTTCGATATCCTGTTGGAACCGTGTTTTCAAGAACTTCCAGGCATCAGCGAGTCGACTCGCATTCTCTTTATCCGGATACGAGAGACGCCTGGCTTCCTTCACGGCGTCCTCTGTTATCGTTACCCGCCCCAGGACATCATTGGCGTGGCTGCGCACCGTGCAACCAAGAAACGCGTAAAAGTCGGTATCCAGAATCTTGGCCTGCTGGTCATTGATGAAGAACCGATACGCTGCGGTGGCGAGCATTTTTTCCACCTCGCCACTCAGGACGCGATCCATGCGGTCGCCGCTCGCGGCCTTCACGGGTTTGCCGGCGAGCCGGGCGTTCAACACGCTACAGACCTCCACGCCACGTTCGGTCAAGGCGAACGTTTTATTCGCGTTTCGGACAAGGCCACGTCGCTTCAGAGGACCGTAGAGCGGCTTATGAATGTCCGAGGAATCCGGATACTCAGGATAGCCACGAAGAGCAAACTCCTCTGGGAACATCCGAAACGCCGTCACAACGATGTCCTCATACTTCAAAGGCTTCGTAGTGCCGCCGGACAACTTGTGCATCGCAAGCACGATTTTCTCTGGACGCTCAGGCATGCAACGATAGTGTAAACCAACTGCGACACAAAAGTAAATCGATTTTCGGATTTACTTTTGGATGAGGCTAGGGACTACCCGCAGTGCCGCGACGTTGGTGCCGAACCTGTGGAATCAATAGGCTACAAGCCATCATCGATCCGCGTAGATGGCGCGGGCAAGGTCGGCGTTCGCCAGAATAGTGATCGAGAGCGTGAGCACGTCGCTGAACGAAGTCTGCCCACCAGGCATCGCGGTCAAGAGTATCATGGCCGGTTAGGGCCGTCTCAAGATTTCTCTGGTTGCTAGGGCCTCCACCGTGCGAAGCGTTATGCATCGTGGATCTCGCGCGACTTACCTCGCGTCTGCGTTCGCACAGCTCAGGCACTACGGAGTTTAGCGGGACCCTCGCGTACCGCATCGAGGAAATCCCGAATCGTGAGAACTCTATCTGTTTGAGGCGTACTGGGCGACGGCACTCGCCAGCGTAAAGCATTTTCTCTGCTCCCGCCATTCCACCAGCTTAACCACGTTTCGCAAACGGCGCTCTTCAACCATGGTTGCATCAAAGAGCAACTGTTCCTGCAGATCGGGAGCAAGCAGGAGCAGGTTCATGATCTGCGTCAGCCTGGCTCGGGTGACGTACCCCAACCGCGCGAGGTCGGCGTAGTCTCGGACCTCGCCTCGGTCCACCATGTCCTGAAACTTGATCGCAAGCGCCATCAGGCGAGTGATCCGTGGAATGGGTGGCGGTCCCGGTGACTCCGCGGCGGGAGTGATCTGTGTGCCTTCGATGGGTTTGGGATGGCGCGGCCGCAACGGGATTGCCACCTCGACCTGTAGAGGCCCGTCCTCGGACTGAGCCGTCACTGTGATTACCGGCTTTTTGCTTGGCATAGCTCTTTGGCTCCTGCGCTGCGGAAATTGATGGTGACTTTGCCGGTGCGCCCGTCGTAGCCGACCTTGGCCACCAGCAGATGGATCATCTGCTCCTGCTCCTTGGTAGTCAGCGACGACCAGATGGCATCGAACTCAGCCAGGGTGCGCCTGAGGTCCTCGGCGTTAATCCGTTCTGAGTCGAGGTCCTTGCTTTCGGCGACGTGTTCCGCCAGTCGTTGTTCTGTGGTTTCGATCTCCCGTTGAAGGCCGACAATGCGATCGAAGCGCGCGCCGGAGTCTACGCTCGTGTCGGCGGCCTCCCGTACGAGGCTCTGATTCAGTTGCCGGAGGTTCCGCCGTTCGGCTTCGAACTCGTGGTCGAGATCCCGGCGTCGACGCGCGCTCTGATCCAGGGCTTCTGCAGCAACAGCTTCAGCAAGCTTCGGGTCGATACCGATGCGGCGAATGCTATCCAGGACAGCGGTCTCGACGGCTTGAGCGGAAACGGATTTCGTCTCGCATTTCTGCCATCCCTGTTGCTGGGCGTTATAGCAGACGTAGTAGCGGTAGCGTTTCGACCCCCGTATCGTGTACGTGTGCATCATCGGGGTTCCGCATGGAACGCAGAAGAGGACCCCGCGCAGCAGAGCACCTAGCTTGTTCCTGACCGTGGCACCCTTGTCGTTACGGTTGCGCCGAAGCGTCTCGTGGACCTTGTCCCAGGTCTTCTGATCGATGATCCGATCGTGCTCACCTTGGTAGAGAACGCCTTTGTGGTCAACCATTCCGGTGTAGAGAACGCTGGTCAGGATCGCGTGCAGCGAGCCTCGAGTGAATGACTTTCCGCCTCTAACGTTGCCGTCTTCCGTCGTCCAGCGCTTGGTCACCAAACCGATCCGCTGGGTTTCCTGAAGGACCGGCAGAGTCGAGCCCTTAGCGATGTACAGGCCGAAGATGGTTCGGACCTGCTCCGCCTCGGCGGGATTGATGACGATCCGGCCACCCTTGGTGTCGATGTCATAGCCCAAAACTGGATGGCCGCCGATCCACTTGCCTTTGCGCCGTGCGGCCGACATCTTGTCGCGCGTGCGCTCCGAAATGATCTCGCGCTCGAACTGGGCGAACGACAGGAGGATGTTCAGCGTCAAGCGGCCGATGGATGTCGTCGTATTGAATTGCTGAGTGACAGAAACGAAGCTGACGCCATTCTGATCGAACGTCTCAACGATCCGGGCGAAGTCCATCAGGGAACGACTCAGCCGATCCACCTTATAGACAACGATGCAATCCACCGACCCCGCCTCGACCGCCGCGAGGAGCCGCTTTAGTGCCGGGCGATCCATATTGCCGCCGGTGTATCCGCCATCGTCGAAGTGGTCGGCGACTACCTGCCAACCCTCGTTCTTCTGGCTGACGACGAAGGCTTCTCCCGCTTCTCGTTGGGCATCAAGGGAGTTGAACTCCTGCTGGAGGCCCTCCTCCGTGGACTTCCGTGTGTAGATCGCGCACCGGGTGGTCTTCACATCAGTCGATCCGTTCGACGTCTTTGCCGGCGCGAGTGCGACGCCATTCCTAGCCATTGGGCCGTTCCTCCATGGACGTCAACGAGAAGAAGAGGAAGCCATTCCACTTCGTTCCAGTTACCTCGTGAGCGATGGCACTGAGGGACCGGTAGATCTCGCCGTCGAACTCAAACCCGTGCACCAGGATCTTCACCACGATTCGGCGGCCCTTATAGTCGCGTTCCAGATAGGTTCCCGGCGTGGGCAACCGCGGGTCGACAGCGCTCATCACTTTGCGGCTGACGCTCAACTTAGGGTCCAGGGTGGCGTCTGGCCCGAACTTGGCCTTGGGTGCCCGGATGCGCAGGTCTGCATCGTTAGCGATTTCCATGGCACGTCGGCGCGCACGTTCGGAGAGACCGCCTTCGGCGATTGCTTGGATGCGCCAGGCGATCCTCCGAAACAGAAACTGTCTGTGACTTGATCGGGACTCCTCTCCGAACACCTCCAGGTATTTCTGGCGGAGCTGGCCGACCGGCATCGTGCTCAGCTCATCGATCTCTTTCCGCATCGCGGTCTCCACATTGTTCTCCATTCTCATGGCAGTTAACCTCGTGTCCATGACGGCTCGAAGTTTCGGAATTAGCAAGTTGCGTTTCTCGCCGGAGCTGGTCGCGAAGCCGGAGGTAGCCAGCTGCTAGGATACGGGCGATGGATCTCAGATCTTCTGTCGGGATGCCCAAGACGATTCACCTCGCTGTGGATTGGCACCACAACGAAAGTCCGCTTGGCGGTCGTTCCGCTGTCGAGTGACTGCTGGAGAGTGCGAATCACCCTCCGCTGTAAACATACGCGAAGAGTTCGAAAAATGTAAACCGAGACCCGAAACGCGTTAACCGCAGGAGGGCGTTCGTTCAGAGAAATGGAAGAATTCAGGTGGAAGGGGCGACGGAGGACGTAAGGGGACCAGTTGCGGCGTCCAGAGCATTTCCAGCGCGTTATGATGCCCTTGGATGTTTACAAGCAGCGTGGTGGCGCACTATGGCTAAGCGCGACCGTGTCGCTGAGATCGTAGAAAAGAAACGACGAGGGCCGAAGGCCGCGCGCGATTTTCACCGGGAGTTTCAGAACCTTCAAAAACTTTGGCAGCGAATACGGGCAACGAATTCAGACATGGATGATTTCTTCCTGATTCGCTCAGTAACGCTGCTCGAAGTGTTTTCTCGCGATTGCCTTGCTCAGCTCATCGATAGCGGATCGCCCTACGCCGAGCGGGCGGTCGATCTCAAAATGGATCTGAAGATTGACCTCGGGTTTGTTCAGGCGATTCAAGGTCGCGTCATAACGATGGGCGATATGATTGCGCACAGCATCTCAATCAGCACTTTTGCTGGTGTGAGCAGCGTCTTTGAGACAATTCTGGGCAAGGATCTTGTAACGACGATCTCGCCTGCTATGCGGAAGCCAGCCGTCTGGGAGCCGCAGAAAGCACCGGAAAAAATCATTGCTGATCCTAAAAACATTAGCCGCGCGCTCTCGCGCCTATTTGAAGTACGCAACGTTCTCTGCCATGAATTTCGGCAAGAGCAAGTTTACGACCGCAAAGAAATAGGGGTTCTTCTGGCGGCGGCAGAGCAATTTGCTGCCGCGACAAGCGTAACACTCGATCACATGCTCTACGGCGACCTCCCGGAAACGATAGAGGAGCGGATCGAGGTTGCCAAACGTGAGTTGGAAGAGGGTGAGCGGCTCCTTGCCGAGGTTTATGCCCGGGTTGACGGTGATGGGGATAAGAAGCACCGTCGTCTGCTTGGCAAATCTCAGCGGGCGTGGGACGCCTTTCGAGAGGCCCAGTGCGCCTTCCGCGCCGACGGCGCTCGCGGGGGAAAGGCCGCTGGTCTATTGTTGGTTGTTGAGGCGGACAGTTTGACGCAACAGAGAATCGATTCCTTACGCCGCTTCCTTCCGAATCATGAGGAATGACTGCGCGAATGAAGGGACTGAGACGTCCCGCCTAAAGCGGCGGTCAATGGAGGTGCCTACGCGATACGAGCGGCCACGGAATTGTCGGGCGATTACCAAGACTGAAAAACTAGTGCTGCTTAAGGAGTACGCGACGGAGTACGAAGCGCTTGCCAAAGCCGATCCCTCCGCTCTCAATCGGAAGATGTCTAGAGAGGCGTTTTCAGAAGTGCTCGATGCGGTTGGAGTGCTGCTGGCCGAAAAGTCGGCTACCCTTGCGGCTTCGCCAGGTCCAGTGCGAGAGTTTCTGGACAGCAATCCAGTGCCAGGGAAAATGGCTCCGCTGCTGCCTGAGTCGGTTCGGGCCTTCTGTCTGGGCCTTAACTCGCTCAAGCAGTGGGTTGTTGCTGAACAGGCAGCAATGGATCGATATCTGCTCGGCGGGAGAGCCCGCGAATTATGCCGCGAGGCCTTCGACCGCTGCCTGGTCACTGGCGACGAATTCGCCGCCGATGTCGAACTTCACCATCCGATTCGGGACGGGCGACCGCCAATACCGTTGAGCAAGACAGGGCACTCGTTGATCGAGGGCCAAACCGCAAACACCAGCGATGATCCCATGGAGCAGATTCTGGTCGAGCTTAGACAAAAGAAGAACCGGTCCTGGAAACACCTCCGGCGGGGCTGTCTGGACCTGCTTGGCCGTCCTGAGCCGTGGGAATCCAAGAAGAGCGCTGCCGATGCAAGGGCATTCGCAAGAGCGGCGGTCGCGGCTTCGGGAGCCGACTACGACACGATTCTAGCTTGGCTGGAAGCGAAAGGTGTGTAAATCGAAGGCCATCGAGTCGCTTGCAGCATTCAGCCCGGCGCAAGGGAGCGAGTCGCTCACTGGCGTCAACAAAGGCCTCTATTTCGAAATCCGGGGAGCGAGAGCAAAAAGCCGTTAACCGAGTGGCGGCGGTCTCCAGAGAGACGGAGAAGTTAGGCGGTAGTGCGGCGCGGAGGACTCACCGGGCCAACCACAAAAGTTCTCCGAAGCCGGAAGGAGAGAACAGCATCGTCTGGAAATGTATGGCGGAATTGGGGATATCTGGGGGGCTACGGTATGCGCAGAAAGACCGATGGCGTCAACCAACAGGGCGTTGGCGTTCGGAGAGAAATAGTTTGGCTCCTCAGGTAGGACTCGAACCTACAACCCTTCGGTTAACAGCCGAATGCTCTACCATTGAGCTACTGAGGAGCAATGTAGGCGGGCTCCTTCATTACATCAAAGCGGCTCCCGGCTGTCAATTCTCTTCATTGCTCGTACCGCAGCCACGTTACCGGATTCGCATTTGTCATCCGCGACGCTGGAACGTAGCATGCCACTGCGGCGACCGCCAGCACTACGATCATCACTCCTGTCATCGTCGCCGGATCGGCTACGCCCACTCCAAATAGCAATCCTCGCAGAATTCGCGACAACGCCATCGTCGCCGCTAATCCGGCTGCCAGGCCCACTGCGACTGGGCGCAGACTTTCTGCCAGAACCATTCGCCGCAGCGCGGGTCCTGTCGCGCCCAAAGCCATCCGGATGCCCATCTCGCCGCGACGCTGCGCCACTGAATAGGAGACCACTCCATAAATCCCCAGGCTCGCCAGCACCAGCCCGACGGCCGCGAACAGCATCACTAACTCCAATTGGAATCGCCGTTCTCCGAATGCCGCCGCGACGATTTCCTGCATGGGGCGAAATCTGGGCACCGGGAGCTGCGCGTCCATCGAACGGATCTCGCCGCGCACGGAGGATGCAATCGATGCCGGGTCCATCCGCGTCCGCACCATCAGCGCCATGTCCTGCCGGTCGCGCTGCCAATACGGAACGTACACCGTCCGATTCGGCGGTGCCTGCGGCTGGTCCCCGCGAACATCACCCGTGATCCCTACGATCTCCAGCAACGGCCGATCGTCGCCGCCTAAACGGAATCGCTTGCCGATGGCGCTGGTGCCTGGCCAGACCCGCGCGGCGGTCAGCGCCGAAATCACCGCGACACCGTGATCGCCGTCTTTTTCATCGAAAATCCGGCCCTCGATCAGCGGAATGCCGATCACCGCGAAATATTCGCTGCTCACCGACGAGAACTCCACCAACGGACGCTCCATCACTGGAGCCGTGGTTCCTTCAACGCTGACCAGGTTGGTGCTGTGCTGGCCGGCCAGCGGAACCGCGGTCGTCATCCCCGCCGCGCTCACGCCGGGCAGCGCTTTCACGCGATCCACAACACGGCGCACGAACTGGGCGCGTTTCGCCATATCCGGATAGCGCGACGGAGGAAGACTCAGATTCACCGTCATCACCCGCTCCACGTCGAACCCGCGATCGATGCTCGCCAGCCTCACGAAGCTGTTCAGCAGCAAGCCAGCCGCAAGCAGGCAGGTGGTGGATAACGCCACCTCCACGCTGACGAGTGCGGCGCCCAATCGTCCCGCTTCGCGCCCTTGCGACGATCCTCGTCCGCCGCTCTTCAAATCGCGCTGCGGATCTGTGCGCGAGTTCCGCCACGCCGGCGCGATGCCGAACAATACCGCCGAGCCCAGGGAGAGAGCGAACGCCACCAACAGGACCCTTCCGTCAATTCCAATTTCGTTCAATCGAGGCAGATCCGCCGGTGCCTGCGCCAGCATCACATGCAGCGCCAAGTACGCCAGACCTACGCCCAGCGCACCGCCGAGGATCGCGATCACCACGCTTTCCGTCAACATCTGGCGCAGCAATCGCGCTCCGCTGGCGCCCAGCGCGGCCCGCACCGCCATTTCCCGCGACCGTCCAGACGCGCGCGAAATCAGCAGGCTGGCGATGTTGACGCATACGATCAACAGAATCGCCGCCACGGCCGCCAGCAGCATCAACAATCCCTGCCGGGCGCGCGTCGTCATCTTTTTGTCCAGTGGTTCCACGGATGCGCGCAACTCTACCTTTTCCGGAAGACCCCGCGCGATGCGCGCCTGCACCGCGTTCAACTCGTCCAGCGCCCGTGAAACGGTCACGCCGCCGCGCAGCCGGGCGATACACGCAAAATTGAAATCCCCCATGCTATCGAGTTCGTCGTCCCGAACCGCGAACTGCTTCCAGATTTCCGCGATGGTGCCGGTGGACGATACCGTGAACAGTTGCGCCAGCGTCGGCATCCGCAGCCCGGCCGGCAGCACGCCGATCACTTCGTACGGCTTTCCGTCCAGCACGATCTTGCGCCCCAGTACGCTGCGGTCCCCATGAAATCGCCGCTGCCACAGCGCGTCGCTGATCATCACCACCTGATCGCGTCCCGGCCGGTCTTCTTCCTCGAGGAAACTTCGTCCGATCTGGGCCCGCACACCCAGCATGGAAAACAGATTCGAAGAAACCCGCGCTCCGCTCACCCTTTCCGGCTCGCCATCCGAGTTGAGGTTGAACGTCATCCCTCCCAGCAGCGCCAACTCTTCGGCTGAGGACCACTGTTTCCGCCACTCGAGAAAATGCGCAGCGTTCACGGGAACGGCCGGCGCCATGTGGCTGAACTTGGGGATCACTTCTTCCACCGCCACCAGATTTTGCGGCTCGCGGAACGGCAGCGCGCGAAGCAGAACCCCATCCACGATGCTGAACATCGCCGTGTTGGCGCCGATTCCCACCGCCAGAATCAGAATCACCACCGCCGCAAATCCGGGATTGCGCCGCAGCATGCGGATCGCGTATCGAAGATCAGAGATGAACGCAGGCACGAGAACCTCTACGAACCTCAGACGCCCGAGGTTCCGCGCGGTTCTGCTGTCGAACCAACCCTTCCATCACGCCGCACGAGGATCGGTATTCGCGCAACGAAAATTCGTGATCGACACTCGACCGCTTGGGCGTGGTGAATTGCGGCAGGAAGTCTCGATATTTATGCGGGATACCGCGCGTACATTAAAGACTTGGCTCAAGCTGTTCAAGTCGTCATCTTGTACAGGCATGCCGCGGGCGTCGCTCTGGTAGCCGCCGATGGCAACCTCAATATCGGCGCTTGGCTTTCGCAGAAAGGGGCGGAATTCCACCCGCAGATCGAATGCGCGCCGGCCCGTCCTTTTTTCTTTTATTGAAGTGAGATCTCTTAATCTCCCACTTCTTCGCTCTCCCTTTCTCAGGGCGTAAGCGCGCGCTAATCGGTAATTTACTGACCAGCAAGGGGATGATGAGAATTCACCGCAAAGTAATCTTTGGAGCCAAAAATGCTTAACCGTTGCAGTTCCGTTGAGGAAGTTTCAGAATTCAATATTTTAAAGGAAGTGTGTCTATGCGATTTGGTTCACTTGGTTGTGCTCTTTTGACGGTGTGTCTGGCAGGAGGGATAGCCCGCGCTGACACCATTCTCTATATAGATGACACCAGCGGTAATATCGGTCAGGTCGACCTCACCACCCATGCCACAGTAGCGGGTTCGGTTCACAATACCGGCTTGGGCGTAAACCTCACGGATATCGGCTTTAACAGTACCGGTACTCTTTACGGTACGACGTTCACCGGCCTGTATTCGATCAATACCAGCACCGGCGCTGCGACGAGTCTTGGCTCTTATGGGACCGAAAGTGGAATGAACGCTTTGGTGGGCAGCGGTGGCACGGCCCTTTTGGGCGCCGCGGACGACTCGAATAAAGTGTATAGCATTAACCCGGCTAGCCCCGGTAGTCCAAGCACGTACGCGACGTCACCCGCCGATTCAGCTGGCGATCTCGCGTTCAGCGGCACCACCCTGTACGAGTCCGCTATAAACGCCGCAACCGGCAATGATGAGTTGGTCAATGTCACCACGGGCACCGTGGTCGGCCTGTTTCATGTCGGCACCACGGGCGGAGCCGAGTTGAGCGGAGTGTTCGGGCTTGCGGACGACGGCACCACAATGTACGGCGTCGACGGTAACACTGTCTACAGCGTAAATCTCAGCAATGGCGTCCTCACGGACCTGTTCACCTACGGCGGAGGTTTGGGTGCCGCAAATGGCACGGCCTTCATCGGCGAGGGTTCCACAGCTTCGACTCCCGAGCCCGGCAGCATCGCATTGCTCGGTAGCGTCCTGATCGGCGTAGTCGGGATCGCCCGCCGCCGCCGCCAGGCTCGCTAGTCTCACATCGGAAATCTATCGTGTCGGAAAGGGCTACCCGAAAGGGTAGCCTTTTTCTATCTCTACTCAGCTTCCCCTAACTACCCCCGCCGCTTAATGATGCGTTTGTCGTCGTAAAGACGCGCGGCTCATCTAACCGGCATTGCCACGAACTATACTAGCCCCATGGACGATCGTCGAGGATTCTTGAAAGCCGGCGCCGCACTGGCCGCGGGCACGCTCTTGCGCGGGCAGACCAGCAATGCGATCAAAGTCGGCCTGGTCGGCTGCGGAGGCCG
>Ga0206819_10260_pt1 | contig 16763 bp, 13 predicted proteins | sample Alteio_BWOrgCont_87_FD_152855 | JGI IMG/M metagenome (GOLD analysis project Ga0206819, IMG submission 152855) | Enriched cells from forest soil in Barre Woods Harvard Forest LTER site, Petersham, Massachusetts, United States -... | ecosystem: Environmental > Terrestrial > Soil > Temperate forest >... | reverse complement strand
CCGGCGGTGACTCTGCTTGCAGAGTTACCGCCGCATCCTGGCAGGACGATGATGAGCGACGCGAGTGCGATCGCTCCGGGACCGAAAAGTTTTGCTCTCATTTCATTTAAATCAAAAACAAAAATGAGGATGAAGAGCTGCCGTCACAGAGTCGTTACTTCAACGTGACATCTTTAGCATCGGGACTTTCGGCAATGATTGGTGGCTAATTGCAGTTGGGATGAGGCCCTTCGACGTCGGTCGTCCAGTAACAAACGTCTCCGATCGTCTGCTGATAGGCGACATTCTTCGCGTGGGTATCGGTGAATTCAACGTTGAATCTGCCGTTATGGCGCGTAATGTCCAAAGCCAAAAAGTCCGCGGCCGATGGCGACGTGGACGATGTCACGTATGTTGGATTCGATCCGTTCTGCGAATAAACACCGGCGCCTTGGTTTGCCCAAAAGCTTACAAAGTAAGGGCTAGGGTCGGAGGAGGCCGCGCCGATAATCTGATTGTATTCGGCGTTTGTGCCACCCGAGCCGGGACAGATTCCCGCCGTAAGATGGCCGCAGTTGGTAAGGCCAGTTGCGTTGACGACGTCGGGTCCGGTCTTCCAGTAGCCCGAATCCATCAGCAGAATTGTGCTGGCAACTCGGGGTATCGACGTCGCAGAGACTGACGCAGGGGGACTAGTTGAGTCCCCGTTGCTGGAGGCTGACGACGTGATCCAACCGAAGTTGGTTCCATAGCTATTTTGGCCACCATAGTTTTGGGCGTTTTGGGCGCCGTCTCCCTTTGTGAACAGGACGACATTTCCGCTCCCTGGATAAAACGGGTTCTTTGTGTCGGGGTCTTTAAACAGAGGATAGCTCTTCGTATAGGGATAGATTGTGTAGACCCAGAACTGCCGCAGATTCGCCGGCGAATTGAGGGTCGACTGATCGGGTGCTAAGGGGCTTAGCACGCCGTTAGATAAGTAGGCATCGCAGACTGACACTGCGGCAAAGCCGTTCGCTGGAGTCCCGCCACAGTTGAATCGATCTTCAAAAAATGTGTCGTCGTAGTCGTTAAGGTAGATGTAGGTTGCAGTACCGAGCTGCTTAACGTTGTTCAAACAGCTTGTCTTTTTTGCGGCCTCCTTGGCCTGAGCGAAAACGGGAAAGAGGATAGCGGCAAGTATTGCAATGATTGCGATGACGACGAGCAATTCGATCAAAGTGAAAGCATTTGACCGCGAAATTGGACTTGAAAATTTAAGCAAGAGAACCTCCCCAGAAAGGGCGACATACCACGTCGCCAGGAGATCCCGGTTACGCGGTGGACGATAAGCGTCTCATTAGTTGTGGCGGTCCTCGAGCAACCCATGGGCTCAGCTGCATATCGAGAAGGGGCTCGACAGTCTGAGGAAACAGGAACCACTTAAATAGCTCCGGAGCTTCGATGTCGATATTTCCGCCTGAGAATTCGATGGTTTCGATCGGAACTGGAGATCGCCGAATTACATCTCGAGCGCCGCTGACGCCTTGAAGCGCCATCAGTTCCGGAAAGGCTTCGATCCCAAATGCACTTGGCGCGCCAACTACGCCGTCATATGACGACGCAACGATTGCTGCGCCGGACTCGAATTGCCTTTGTGCCAGATCGCGTAGCAGTCCTGGAGTCATTCTGGGTTGGTCGCAAAGGGCAATCACTGCACAACCGATTTCCGGACTGAGTGCAGCGATGCCGCAGCGAATTGAAGACGACATTCCTTCGTCCCAGTCCCGGTTGAACACCACACGAACCGGCAAATTCTTCAGCTTTTCACGAAGAGCCGGGGCATCTGAGCCGACGACGACGATGACCTCTCGGGCTCCGGAAGCAAGCGCCGTCACGGCGGCATGCTCAATGAGCGTCTTGCCTAAATACGGAAGAAGCTGTTTGGGTCTCTGCCGGTCCGCTGATGCTCCGGCAGCGAGAACGATAACACCAAAGTTCTGGTTCATCTACTTCGTCGTGCTTACATCATCGTACACCTACGGAGCCAATAAAACATAATTGGGAAATGAACACGCCAGTCAATATCGGAGCCTTTGTCGTTGTAATGCTGGGTTTGGGCTGGCATAGCAACTCAATTAACCGTCACCCGGCTTTCCAATCCCAAAAAACGCCGGCTGTACTCGCGATCACCGGCGACATTCCCTCTCCTGTCAGTCTTCAACCAGAAGATCTCGACAAGATGCCGCAGGAGACGGCGGCGGTGGTGCAAGAAGACGAAACCACTTCAAACTACACTGGGGTCTTGCTGCGAACCGTCCTTGAAAAAGCAGGCGCTCCAGGAGGGAAGACGTTGCGTGGTAAGTCGATGGCGAGTTACGTCCTCGCTAAAGCTCGCGACGACTACGAGGTGGTGTTCAGTCTCACCGAACTCGATCCAACCTTTGGCAATGAACGCGTGCTCCTCGTTTACAAGCAAGATGGAAAGCCGCTTTTTGGATACGAAGGACCATTTAAAATTCTCTGCCCGAATGACAAGGCGGGAGCGCGATCTATTCGCATGCTCGCATCTCTCGAAGTCGTTCGCCTTCGCAAATAGGGTCCAGGTTCCCGATGAAGGTAAAGATCAGCGGCGGCGTCCTCATCTGTTCGGCAATTTTTTGCGTCTCAGTTGCGACCGGATTGCCCGTGAGGCAGGACGCTAGACCCGAAGGATACGAGTGGCATTTGCCGAAAGGTTTTCCGGAACCGCTCGTCCCCGCTGACAATCCGATGACGGCCTATAAGGTGGACCTCGGAAGGCATCTGTTCTACGACAAACGTATGTCGTCGAATGGAATGCAGTCCTGCGCGAGTTGCCACAAGCAGGAGTTAGCCTTTACCGACGGTCTCACCGTTAGCGCCGGATCCACGGGAAAGTTGCATCCGCGCAACGCCATGAGCCTGGTGAACGTGGCTTACAACTCGGTCTTAACCTGGAGCAATCCGAATGTGACTAAGCTGGAAGACCAAGCCCTCATTCCGATGTTCGGCACGAATCCAGTCGAGCTTGGCCTTCGAAAGGGAGACCGGTTTCTACCCACCCTTCGCGCCGACGGAACCTATCGAGCTCTGTTTGCCGCCGCGTTTCCTGGGACGACCGATCCATTCACGATTGATAACGTAACGAAATCCATCGCCTGTTTTGAACGATCTATCATTTCGGCAAGATCGCCGTATGACCGCTACCACTTTGATCGAGACGACAGCGCCGTTTCTGACTCCGCCGAGAAAGGAGAGGAACTGTTTTTTAGCGAGCGGGGCGCCTGCTTCCACTGCCACGGCGGCTTCAATTTTTGCGACGCTACTGTGACGAAGCGATCCGGACCGAGGAGCGCGGAATTCCACAATAACGGTTTGTACAACGTGAGTGGCCCATATTCATATCCGTCTCCAAACCTCGGAATATTCGAGTACACCAAAATGATGTCCGATGTCGGCAAGTTCAAGGCTCCGACTTTGCGGAACATCGCGGTTACCGGCCCCTATATGCATGACGGAAGCATTGCGACTCTAGGCGAAGTCGTGGATCACTATGCCGCCGGGGGCCGGACAATCTCATCGGGGCGGTTAGCCGGCGAAGGAAGCAAGAATCCAAACAAAGACCGGCGCATCGGTGGGTTCCCAACAACGCCGCAAGATCGTGCTAACCTTGTCGCTTTCCTAATTTCGCTGACCGACCAGGAAGTGCTGAAGGACCCTCGATTTGGGAATCCCTGGCCGGTTAAGTAAGAGCGATCAGGCGGTTATATCGATATGTAGGCATCGGCCGGCCGGGGCTAAGGCATCGCCAAGCGACAGTTTCGGTCCGAATATTGTCACCCACGGTTGCAGCTAGGGTCTCTCCCACAACCTGTTCGACCGCCTCCGGTGACATTTCGACGCGCGCATTGAGCGTCAACTTGGCTGACGAACTCACAACATCGACACCCCTTACGTTGGCGGTTTCGCGACCTCCCGTTATATTGCCGACGATGCTGGCGCTGTTTGCCTCAATGATCAGCTTCACATGACCAACCGATGCATGTGCCGAATCGAATCGGTCACTCAGCGCGTTAAGCAACTCACCGGCGAAAGTCAGCCAATGAACGTCTTTGCCGGTCAAGTCAAAGGTCGCGTTCAGCCAGCCAAGAACTGCCTCGCCTTCCGCATAGGTATCGTAGTCGACTTCCGCCAGTCTTTGCCCGGCATCCGTGCGGGACATGACTTCGTCGAGCCAGACCTGAACTCCCGCCCCCGTCTTTGCGCTGACACATACAACTGTTGCTAGCGGTAATTCTTTGGCCACCCGTACTCTTAGAAGCTCCAATCCCTCTGCAGCCAACAAGTCAGATTTGTTGATCACCAGAATGTCAGCCTCTTCCATCTGCTTGCAGAATACATAGGCTGCGCTTGGGTGCAGTCCGCCGTTACCACCGTTAAGAATGTCTTCAAGGCGTGCGGGGTCGGTGAGGACCGAAAGCGGTGCAACATCGATCTCGCCGTTGTGCAGTTCGCGTAGTGGCTGGACGATTGTCGCCGAGAGGTCTGTGCAGCTTCCAACCGGCTCAGCGATCAGTACATCTGCTCTTGCCTCGGCTCGTAATTTTGCCATTGCGCCAAGCAGCCCAGGGAAGTTACAGCAGAAACAACTCCCGCTAACCTCCTCAACGTGAGTCCCATCCTGAGAAAGAAGGGCAGTGTCCACCAATTCAGGGGCCTGGTCATTCGTAATCAGACCTACACGCTGTCCCCGTGATGCCAAAACACGGGCCGCTTCAGCAAGCAATGTCGTCTTGCCTGCCCCGAGAAAACCTCCGACGAGAATGAGTCTCGAATTCATAGGCCTATGTATACGACATCTTTGGGTTCACCGGGTACTGATTTTCTCAACTAAGCCCCCTACTTCCCTGCCCAAGTAATCGACCGGCTTAGGCCGAAATCGCGAATATGCGAAATGTCGTCGAAATCCCCGATTGGATTGGGGTTTGCGCCGTTTCCATAGAAAGAAATGACAAGGTTGTCGTTTATCTTTGGATCGGCGTCGTACTGGCGCATCGCGAACACGATGTTGTTGCCGTAAAAACACGCACCCGTCGCCGATACGCTCGTGAATACCGGTTTCTCGTAACGCTTTACCAGCCAACCGCTATCTGCGTCCTTATACGGGGTGTTTATGATCAAACGCTGATCGCACCACGGCTTGTCTTGCGGATTAGGGGCGCCGCTCAGGAACTGATAGAGGCGTCCTTCCGGCAACAGGCCCGGCTCCATTTCCCACAACAGATTTACCCGACGCTTCGCGTACTTTCCACTGAAAGTAGAACGGTCGGCGACCTGAAGCTTGCCATCGCTTCCGAGCCCGTATCGCAGCGTCTCCGGGCTGCCGGTGGGGTCGATGCGGGTGACCCAAAGCGATGCCCCGGTGTCAGTTTCTCGCCCGGCTGCCACTCCGATTGGCCCCTCGCTCACGATATCCAGCTTCCCTTCCGGTGTCGTCGAAAAATCGGATCCGCTTGCTCGCAGGAACTGAAAACCAACTGGATCGGACCGTCCTCGCCAAAGAAACAGCGCCAACCGGCCGTTGAGTGCGGTAAGCGTCGGCTGGGCGCCTGTAGTTTTAGGGACGAGTTTGGATGGACCTAGAATCGGCCTTCCTGAGTTGTCTAGCGTAATCGATTTGAGCACAACCCCACTTCCCGTTTGGTAGGCGACCCAAGTCACACCATCTCCCAGGTAAGTCGCAGTAGGATCTCCGAGAACACCGGAATCCTCAAGCACAACTTCCTGAGACCAGTTTGTCGGATTGGCGTCTCGGTTCGGGCCCAACCACGTCTTCATCACGAGGCCCAAGCCATTGCCGGCAGCCTGTCCATAGATCAGCAGAAGCCTCGAGTTGGAACCGCCGCCGTGGTTGACCAGCACCGGCGCCGATTGAGTCTTGGCGATATCGAATCGCGGCTCAAGGTACATGCCTTGGCTGTAGTTGACACAAGCGACGACAGCAGTATCGTCGAAGAGGCCGTTCCAGTTCCAATCGACGAAGGTTCCTTGCCCGGTATCGTCTGGCTTTAGTTTGAACTTGTAAGGATTGCCCGCCAAGCACTTGAGCTTTTCAATCGGAAATGGAATGTGCTTGGGCAGCGCCAGCGGATGGATAGTAAAGCCAAGGAATGAGCCATCGGAGTATCCCGCCTTATTCCCATCGTCTCCCACGCTGTAGTTGTATGAGTAGTTCATGAGACTCGGATAGAGTGGACAGCACTGCTCCGACCAGAACCCCTCGTGGCCCAGCCAAAGCTGATGTCCGAATTCATGAATGAATTCAAGCGGCCCACCGTTGAATCTTGACCGGTCACCACAGTTCACGCTGTTGAGCGGCCCATCCTTTTCGGCTAGCGCAAAGTGAATGACGCCTCGAAGCGGCTCGGGCGGAAACAATTCGTCGAAATGCGAGTTCACATATTCATGCTGCGAAAGCGGCCACGGCTTGTCATAGAGATAATGAAGCATAATGCCCGTCGTGCCATCCGGGTTCTCGATCGGCAGTGAAGCAAAGTATCGCGTTGCGCGGGCCATGCTTGAATGTACGTAATTCTCATCTACGTTCTCGTAACGGTCGATCAGAATGATGATGTCGCGATGCCCGACTTTGCAGCCAAGCGCCTGCAGATCCAGCCCGCCTGGTTTGAACTTTCCTTCCTTCCAAAAATCGGGTAGCCCGTCGTGGCTAGAGCTGTAGTAGCCCTTTTGCTTGTCGCTTGCATCGTACGAGAAGTGGACAACTACGTCTCCCCCTCGAAACCGCTCCTTGGTCGTCCGTAACCGGACAAGATCGTCCTTACCGTTGCCATCCACATCCGCCGCGATCCAGTCTCCGTCGTCTTTAGCCTTCTCAAGGGTCGGTACGCCGTCGAGCAGGGTCATCGCCTTCGGATCTCCCCCGGCAAAGAGGTGCTGGCCGACCAGGACGTCCGCCGTCTTGCGACCACGGAATCTTCCAACCGCGATGTGATCCTCTGGAGAAGCGTTGGCAATTGGCGTCTGTGTTGCGAGGATCAATAACCCATCTGTACCGTCTTGCGCAAACGCTTTGCGTACGACGCCGGTGCTGTCGAGCCACACGATCTGCGCACGCGGATCGCCGTCAAGGACTCCTGCCGAGATCCTTCGAAGCCCTGACAACTTCGTCTTGAATGGATGCGGCGAAAATTGCATGCCGCCGTTTCCAGGATCCTCGTTGAGAAGCAGGACAAGCTCTCCATCTTGCCCCGCGAGCAGCACGTCGGTCCGCCCGCGCGCCCCAAAATCTCCAACCGCGCACTTGATCGGTCCGGTCGGCAGGTACTCGGGTGAAATCCTTCCGACATCGTCGGCATGCTGAAACTTGCCTGTACCCCGCTCCATGCCCCAGGCGATTCGAACCGATCCGTCGGCAAAGACTCCCATGACATCGGCGTTTGGCGCTTTCCTCACAAACGGCCCGCATGCCATCGCCACCGCGCTTTTTCCAAAGGTCGGCCAAGCGTTATGGGTGTGGTTAGGTTTCCCGATCTCCGAGGTCAGGCTCATGTCGATGGTACACCGGGGCGAAGTCGACACCTTGATGATGTCCGCCCTCCCATCCCCATCCGCGTCGCCCATCCCAATCATCCATGGCTCCTGGGCAACCTCGCGCGCCCAATACTGGGCCGGCGTCATCGCGAACGTATCTGCCTGCCGAGGAATCCGTCCTTCGTTCACCGGGCTCGCGCCAAGGCACAACAGTCCGCCAAGAAGGGATACTGCAAAGGCAGCTCCAACCCATCTCATGCGACTATTCATTGGATGAGGTTACCTTTGCCCATACTGAGTGCCGCATCTTGCGATCACCGTATAATTTATCCGGAGCACAGTTCGATGGCAAAATCTTGGACCGAAAAGTTCACTAACGGCAAGACGCCGATTGTGGCTCCGTCGATCCGCAAGGTCTCGGGTTTCCCACCTGGTTCCCTGATGTTGATTCCGACTCCATCGCAGGTCGATAGCTACATAAGATCCATTCCATCCGGCGAGGAGCGCTCCCTTCAGCAGATGTCGATGGAATTGGCACAGTCGGCGGGAGCCGAATTGACATGTCCTATGTGCTGCGGTTTGTTTTTGCGAATCTGTGCGGAAAAGGCTTTTGAGGACCTTGAGGCAGGCAAACCAAAGGACGCCATTACACCATTTTGGAGAATGATCCCACCGAAATCTCCTGTCAGGAAAAAACTCTCCTTTGGCGTGGAACTCGTGGATACGATGCGCGCAGGCGAAGGCGCTTCCGTACCGGCCACGAGTTCCTAATATCCAACCTGCCGCACTACTATTCTGCGTCCAACCAATAGATTCCGACCCAGTTACTGAATCGGAGCGTAAAGGTCGGTCCGCAAGCTTTCGACGGGTGTTGTATTGCAGTTATCGACGTACTTCTCGAAACAGGGGCCAGGACGGCCACCATTTTCGCTGCCGGCTAGAAGCCGCATGAACGCGCCCCAGGAGGCGTCGAGGTGCATGTAATGTCCGATATGCCGGTAGACGGCGTATTTTCCGCCTTCGATCGTTACGACCACAGCGCCTTCGCACGGCTCTTCACCTTCTTGCAGTTCGTAGCAAGCGTCCGATCGCAACTGGTCGGATGGGGTCGATTCGGGATCGTCGTAGTAGAGGGCGTACATAGTTACGGTAGGCGTCGACGGCCTTAATTTGCAGAAGGTGTTTCCGATCTGGTGGTAAGGCCCACTGTGTCGCATCGCCGCGAGCCGCAAGCCCGCGATCTCCTCGATTCCGAGGTCAGAGGTGTCTAAACTCATGTGTGATTCTCCTAAAAGGTCAGTATTGGGGATGAAGTCGCCGCGTTGCCAATGAATGCCGTTCGGTGCGTGAATGGTGCGTCGATCAACCACCCGGAGCCTTCGGAATTGGCTTGGCGCGGCGCCAAAGCGAAGCCGAAAATGGCGGCTGAAGCCTTCGAGCGACTCGAAGCCGGCTTGGAACGCAATTTCGGTCACGGACACTTCGGTGTGTATTAATTGATTGGCGGCGCGTTCCATTCTCAACCTCATCGCCATCTCGGAGGGGCCCTCCCCGCAGACGGCTTTGAAGATTCGGTGGAAATAGAACGGAGACACGGAGAGCCGGTCGGCGATCGTCTGGCAAGACAGGTCGTCGTCCAAGCCCCTGCAGATCATTTCAACCGCGGATGCGGCTAATTCGCGATACGTATGCCAAGTCTGGATCTTCATCCCGATAACATCGTATCGCGATTCGCCGAGTCATCACTTGACCCGTTTTGCTCAAATGGTCTAGGGAGTTATGCGATCCCTTTTGTTAGGGCAGACACCAAAATCGGGCACGGGCAGAAGTTCACCGCCTCTAACCGCAGACTGGTGGGCAACCAAACCGGGGACAAGGTATCGGGCGGCTTGCCACACGTCATTGGGTGGGTGCTGCTCGGCAACCACTGCCCTTACGAAATCGTCGACGAGAAACTGGTGGGAGCCTTGATGGCCGTTCGGTAGCCCCCCAAACTCCTTAGGCAAGCGTGAGACGTCGTGAATCGGCGCCATTTCCTCATAGGTTAGGCCCGAAGCTTCCAGTCGTCCACAAGTGAGCATCTCGTCAAGCCGCGTGAACCCATCTTTGTCTGTCCATATCTGACCTGCCAGCGTGTTCTGAAAGCACCCGTCGGTGCCAAACATCGACATTCTCTCCACCGACGGATGCCCGATGCGCCGGAACTCGTTCACCCGCACGATGCTTCCGTCCGCCATTAGGAAGAGTGCGGACTGGTTCGAGAAGCGGTTTCCGTAGGTATTTGCGCCTGGAGCATAGATTCCGTCCTGGTGATCGTCGACGAACCCCTGACACGAAACGTGGGTGGCGAATGAATTGAGGATCGAGACGATTCCGCCGGTCGAATGGGTTGGATAATGCATCGGCGGCATACCACCCTCTTCGCGCCACCGATTGCCTGCCCGGGTCTTCATAACTTCGTACAACCCGTGGTCCCAGTCGTGGAAGTATTCGCCTTCGGAATAAGCTACTTTTCCGAAGGCGCCGCTCGCAGCCTGCTGACGGCAGTAGATCGCACCCGGATAGTAGTAGCTGGTTTCGCCGATCATGTAGATCTTGCCCGTTTCCTCAACAGTTCGAACCAGCGCCTCGACTTCTTCGACGCTTACCGCGGTCGGCACCGCCGAATAAACGTGCTTCCCGGCCTTTAGGGCGGCAACAGCCTGAGGCCCATGCATCCAATTCTGAGTAAAAAGCGCGATCGCATCGACATCCGATTCCAGCGCTTCGTCAAGCGAAGAGTAGATTTCGTCGACACCGTGCTTACTTCGATTTTCATCCAGCTTGGTCGAATCCAAGTCTGCGATCGCCAACTGCGATACGAGAGGATGCGCCTTGAAAAGCGGGATGAAACATTGGGCAAAGCCCCCCGTTCCGATGATCGCGGTCTTCACCGCAGTGCTCCCAAATAGCTTATCGTTTTCATCCTGCTTTCACCATTCTGGCGCGTTCAAAGGCTTTGATTTTCGCCTCTACTTTTGACGGTTTGGGATATGAGCAACTTTGATGGACAATGGATAGAGGAATCCAACGTAAGTGCCAAAAGTCAACTTCTCCCTGAAACCTCCCGATCATTCCGCGCAAAATTCGGCCCTCCGCGACCAAGACCAAGCTAACGGTCATGTCCGAACAAGTTTCGGCGAATGGGTCGCTGGCATGCTGAAACGCCTTGCCAAGCAAAGTGAAATGCAGAGGTGCGACGTCGGACGTGAAGTCGTGCTCTGCTGGCACGCCGTTGGGCTGGTACGTGATCAGTCGGCAGCAAAAATATGGACCAAGCGCGGTCCATGACGACAACAGGTGCAATTGTGGTGGCAGGTAGCGACTCTCTCGTTGGATGCTTAAAAACCCTAGCTGTTAAGCTGACAGCATGATGCCAACGCCGAGGGCGATTCTCTTTGACTTAGACGACACAATCCTCAAATTTGGTGATCGTCATCAGCTTGGAATCGCCGTTGCGCAGGAGTATTCCGCCTTTCTTGGCCACCTGAAGGCGACAGAGGTCGGTGATGCTGTTGAGGCGTTCACCCAGGATTTCTGGGCGAGTGAAGAAAACCTTCGGCTCTGGCGTTATAAGATGTTCGAGGCAAGAGTTTTCATCGTTGAAAATACGTTTCAAATCCTCTACGATAAGGCACCGGCTCTGACCTCAGAGGTCGCAAGACAGTTTGGCAAACGGCTCCACGAACTTCGCGATGGAGATGTCGCGTGTTACCCTGGCGCTCTCGCCACGCTGGACGAGTTCAGACGGCGGGGCGTACTGCTTGCTCTTGTCACAAACGGATAAGCCAAGGCGCAGCGTGCAAAGATCGAGCAGTTTGATCTTGTGCGCCGCTTCGACCACGTCCAGATTGAGGGCGAAGTAGGATTTGGAAAACCGGAGGAAAGAGCGTATCGACGTGCACTGAATGTACTCAAAGCTGCGCCTTCAGAAGCCTGGATAGTCGGCGATAATCTCGAGTGGGAAGTCGCTGCTCCCCAGCGCCTTGGTATCTACTCAGTCTGGCATGACCACAAGTTGATTGGGCCACCGAAGGGTAGCTCGGTTCACCCAGATCGCATCGTCCAGTCGATCACAGAATTGCTCAACTAACTATGCTCGCCACGTCTCTCGTGCGAATCACGGTGGGAGTAGGAAGACACCGAACACGCACGTTGTTGCGGGCACCTTAACATTTCCTTAACAATTGATGCTCCCAAACCGTATGTACAGCAATGAGTGCTGTTGAATTCGCCGATCTTCGATTTTGGAGATTCCGGGACCAAGACGGGCGTTGATTCCTGACACCTTTCCTGGTGTTCCCAGTTGGCCTTATCTCGGAACGCTAATAAGGATTGCTCTCGCAATTGGATTGGGCCTCTTCGTGGGGTTGGAAAGGGAACGCCGCGGAAAAGAAGCCGGCGTACGCACTTTCGCCTTTGCTGCTACAGCGGGCTGCGTCGGAGGACTCCTCGGCGACCCCTACTGCTACATCATCCTCGGTTTGTTGACGCCGTTTATTGTTTTCCTGAATATCCACTCCTTGCAGAAGGATTCGGATACGGAAATGACGACTTCGATCGCTCTCCTCCTCACGGTTCTGCTTGGGATTCTTTGTGGAAAAGGACACACTTTCACCCCAGTGGCGGTCGGGCTGGCAACTGCAGGGCTGCTGGCATGGAAGCAACCCCTTGCCGGGTTCAGTATCGGTATCACAGAGAACGAGCTTCGTTCAGCGATACTCCTTGGCATTCTCGCATTCGTTATCTACCCAGTTTTGCCCTCACGAACTGTCGACCCATGGGATCTTGTTGAACCTCGCACGGTGTGGATCACGGTCATCCTTATCGCCGCTATTGGCTTTGGAAACTATGTGCTGCTCAAAAGCTTCGGCTCACGAGGAGTGTCCATTGCCGGATTCCTCGCCGGGCTCGTCAATAGCACCGTCGCGGTTACCGAACTCGCTGACCGAACGCGATCCGACCCATCGCTTTCGGAAGTTGCTTTCCGGGGCACGATGCTTGCAACCAGCGCGATGCTCCTCCGTAATGCGGTGCTGCTCGCGATCCTTTCTCCCGCTGCGCTATACACTGCTGGATTGCCAATGGCCGCGATGTTCGCCGTGAGTTCGGTCTGGGCGGTAGCGCCACGAAAGAATCCAACAGAGGAAGCGGCGCCTCCAACCTTTCATTTAGACTCACCGTTTTCGCTCCAGCAAGCCCTTAAATTCGGCCTCATTTTCCTCCTCTTGAGCATCTTCGGCACACTCAGCATTCGGGCTCTGGGAAGCGCCGGGTTCTTCACTGTAAGTGCGATTGGTGGTCTTGTTTCGAGCGCGTCTGCGGTTGCATCGGCAGGGCAATTGGCCGCACACCATCAGCTAACGGACATGTCTGCCGGCATAGGAGCGGTGCTTGCTTCCGTGGCCAGTGCGGCAGTCGGAATACCGATCGTTACACGTGTCGGTCGGAACAAATTCCTTTCACGGCGCGTGTGCATCGCCGTCGCGCTTGTCGCTCTCACCGGAATCGGATGTGCGACTGTTAGCCGTCCTTTTGCAGTCTGGCTCCAGTCATCGGTGCAACGAGGTGGTCAGAGCCGAATATAGGCGACAACCGAGGAACTTCAGCCATTATTTGCTCATGTTAAGATTTAGATGTCTTGCAGCCGTAGCAGTTGCCGCCCTTGCTGGGTTCGCGGGAGCAGATACGTGGTCATTTGTCGTTGCCGGCGATGGGCGAACGAACGACCAGACGCCTGACCCGTCTGGGATAAACCTCGCTGTGTTGAACAAGCTCGTGGCGGCGGTCAAAGCCGAGCACCCGCGGTTCCTTTTGTTTACCGGCGATCTCGTTCATGGTATCTATGGCAAGGTCACCACGCCGGTCGATCGGCAGCTTGATACATGGAAGAGCACCGTTGCTCCGCTGCAAGGCATACCTATCTACCCCGTGCGCGGCAACCATGAGTCATACGGAGATACAGAGGGAAAGATTTGGCTTTCAAAAATGAAGCCGATTATCGACGCCGGACACGTGAGCTACTTCAAGGGTGAAGCGGGATTCAGCTATAGTTTCTCTCCCGCCGGCGACCCAAAAATGGTTGTGATAGCGGCCGACCAGTTCGTCCACGAACATCGCGTCAGCTTGGTGGAACTGGAGAGCGCGCTCAAAAGAGCCAAGGACTCCGGCGCAAAGAACATCTTTGTCTTTGCCCACGAAATGGCCTTTACGTGTACCAGTCACGGGGACAACGAGAACATGGCCAAGTTCAAGGCAGACCGAGATGCGTTCCTAGAGCTTCTTGAGATGTACGGCGTCCGGTACTTCTTCGCCGGCCACGACCACACATACGACTGGATGGAAATCAAGAGCTCTAAGTGGCCGCCAACCTACACGCTCAATCAGATCGTCGCCGGGACTGCCGGTGCTCCGTTCTACAAAGACAAGGGCTACTTCGGCGACCATGGCGGCTATGACCTCGTTCGCAAAGATCACAAGGACAATACTTATGGCTACATCCTAGTCGAAGTCGATGACAAAGAGGCGATCAAGGTGACTTTCAAAGAGATTGCTCCCTGAGAAGGATGAGCGCTAGTCGGTCAATCTCACCGTCGGCGTAGGTAACCTGCCGCAAATGGTTTCAGCCTCGATGGCGTCGTTGATTTTTGCTCCAAGCGTGTTAACGCAAATCGCTCCTCCGACCGTGCACTATGCCCCTGACCGGTGGTGTCATGTTCTTCGAGCGGTCACCTATTACGACATCGACGACAAACGCCAGCGGGCGAGCGCAAGCGTCACCGTCACCTTTTCGATGCTGCGGGCGGGAATCACTACTGCCACGTTTGACACCAGCGCAGAGAAGGTTTTGAGTATCGAGGTCGATGGCAAACCCGTTAAAGTGTCCGGCGGTGGAATCCATGCCGCGATCGCAGGCGGCCCTGCCGAGACAATCCATACCCTCAAGGCACGGATCGAAGGGAAGTTCTTTCACTGGTTCACCCCGAGTAAGGATGAGCCGGAGCGCAGCGGTTTCTACACTGAGGGTCTCAGCGCTTCTCCGGTGGGCTGGTCGGCGCCGAACGACCGGTACGCGACCGAACTGCACATAACCCTCCCCGTCGAGTGGAGCGCATATAGCAACGGCCTTTTGATCTCCGACATGCCGGCCGCCAACAATCGCCATACCGAGGTGTGGAAGATGGATGAGCCGCACCCGAACTACCTGAACAGTATCGTCGTCGGCCCATTCGCCGAGCGACGCGATCGTTGGCGAAACCACCTGCTGCTGATGTCCGGGCCCCGTTCCCTAGCAGACAAGCTGGAATATACGTTCAGCCACACGAAGGACATCCTCGAGTTCTACTCCGAGCGGACCGGCGTGGAGTACCCCTGGTCGAAGTACGGCCAGAACTTGACTTTTGACCATAGCTATGCCGAAGAGAATGTAACGGCGACGATGTACCCCGTCTATTGGGGAGAGCGGCCCTTTCTGTTCGATGCCCGCGACGGCCGGCGGTCGGAATGGGTCATCGCCCATGAGACCGCCCATCACTGGTTCGGCGACTACATTACGTGCAAGGATTGGGGCGATACTTGGATCAATGAGGGATTTGCCACCTTCATGGAGATGATGTACACCCTCCGCACCGGCGGCCATTGGGAGTCGCTGCGCCAGATGGAATCGTACAGCCGGCGCTTCTTCCAAGACAGCAAGCGCGACTTCCGACCGATCGCGACGAGCACTTACTCCGACTCACTCGGCATGGGCGGCTGGACCACCTATAACAAGGGCGCCGGCGTCTTGATGGCGCTGCGCGCACAGTTGGGTGACGACGCTTTCTGGCGCGGGATCCGGCTATACCTGAAGCGGCGCGGCAATGGAAATGCGGAGTCGAACGACTTCTGCGAAGACATGACCGACGCAACAGGAATTAATATTCACCCCTTTATGGACCAGTGGGTTTACAAGCCCGGGCATCCCGTTATCGATTGGACCTGGTCTTACGATCCCGGCGCGCGACAAGTCAACCTGCACGTCCGCCAGACCCAGGACACGTCGCGAGGCATTCCGATTTATACGGTTCCAACCCATGTCGGAGTCGTTACCTCGGCCGGCCTGACCCGCGCCTCCGTAACACTAAACTCGGCCGATCAGACGATCCCGATTCCTGTCTCCGAGAAGCCGAAGACCGTCCTCTTCGACTGCGATCATGAGTTCGTGCGAGAGATCCCTCGCGAGCCTTGGAACCTCGAGGAGCTTCTCTCCGTAGTGCGCCTCGCCCCCGACCCGATCGACCGGGACTACGCGATTTCGCACCTCGTCCTCGGGGAACTATCGAACGATGGGCTCCAAGCGATTCTCGACAGCCTTCGCAAAGATCGAGAGCCATTTTGCGCGGTCCGAGACACGCTCAAACTGCTGTTGGTCAAGGATTTCGACCTTCACGACTTTTGGGTTGAGGAAACCAAACATCCGAACTTCGAGCGGCGAACCTGCGCGGCCACCGGCCTGGCGGGTGTAGCCAAAACCGCCGCAGATCGAGCGATCCTGATGAACATGCTGAAGGACGATCAACCTTACACCGTGGTCGCCGCCGCCCTTCGCGGCCTTGCGCCAATCGACTTCCCTGCGGTCCGGGACTTTGCATTCCGGATGGCAAAGACCTCTAAGAACCAGGACATCCTCGCCGCCTCACTCGACGTTCTTGCCGACGCCAAAGCTCCCGGCTGGGAAGTGGCCATCCTCGATGCCGCCTCTGAGGGCCACACCACCTTCCTCCGCCGAATCGGCGTCCGCGCCCTTTCACGCTTGTCTGCCGACGATCCGCGGCTTGCCGCCTCTGTTCGCTCCGCATTAAACGCCGGCGAAGACCAGGTGGTCTCTGCCGCCAGAATTGTCGCGTCAGCGAAGCACATCAAGTAGAAGCCCTGGGTCTAGATCAATGATAAATCGAAGCGCGGCGCCGCGACCATTTTCGTTGGGCGTGCGGTGAAAAAGCACGCCTCCGTTCTTTTCGATCACCTTGCGGGAAGCGATGTTAGCCTCGTCGCAGATAGGCATCAACTTATAGATCTCTAGCTTCATTGCCTCATCGAGCAGACAACAAAGAGCTTGGGTCGCGTAACCCTTTCGCCGCTTGCTTGGCCGCACCGCGTAACCTACGTGATGTCCAATTCTATCGGGAGCAGTCATAAAGGTGAGGCCTAAAATA
>Ga0206819_10257_pt1 | contig 16992 bp, 15 predicted proteins | sample Alteio_BWOrgCont_87_FD_152855 | JGI IMG/M metagenome (GOLD analysis project Ga0206819, IMG submission 152855) | Enriched cells from forest soil in Barre Woods Harvard Forest LTER site, Petersham, Massachusetts, United States -... | ecosystem: Environmental > Terrestrial > Soil > Temperate forest >... | reverse complement strand
GTTGCGTGTTACCCATCGTGCTCATGTACTCATTCATAGCCAGGCTGCCGGTGACAGCAATTTGGGTACCTTTTCTCACCGAGCACTTCTGCAATCTTTCCACGGCTGCATCCCAGAGCTCGCAGTCGATCCAGATCGCACTGTTGTCTTTGTCTTGATTGGCTGTTTTCTTCACGTACCGGTTAACAGCCACGGAAAAGCGCGCCACCCGTTTACCTGACTGGAAGGTTTTGTATTCAGGGTCGCCGCCAAGGTGACCAATAACATTAATGCAATTCATCATGGGACAGTACCTCATAAAAGTGATCATGAACCCAGAACACTGATACCGACCGCAGTGTCACATTGATTTGCTCTAATGTTCAATTGGTTCCCCGCGCGGCCCCGGCTGTCACCGACAGCCTCGACTGCGACTCTCGGCTGTCACGGCCGTCCCGGCTGCGATTCTCGGCTAGCGCGACAGCCGCGACTGCGGGTCTCGAGCGGAGCGATTGTCTCGACCCCGGGTCACAGTTAGTGACTGTCAGCACCGGCTTTCAATGCCTGAGCCGCCCGGCGTTTGAGGTGCCAGGTTAGGCTGCGTTGCATTCGGTATCCGGGCCAAGTTCTGACTGCCAGTCCAGACCGGTGCGACAGTCCCGGCTGCAAATCTCGACTAGTGCGCCAGCCGCGACTGCGGGTCTCGAACGCAGCGAATTGACTCGACCCCGGGTCACAGTTAATGCCTCTCACCGCCCAGTTTCAATGCCGGAGCCGCCCGGCGCTTGAGGCACCCGGCTGGACCGCCATGTCGTGATTGCGGATCGATCCAGCTCATATCCAATCAAAAGTTCGGCGGCGATTTTCGACCGCCAGCCGCGACTGCGGCTCCCGATTCGGCGATTCGATTAGTTCGAAGCCAGCCAGAGCCAATGCTGCGCGAATCGACTCGCCTTCAATGCCAAAGTGCCCGCGGCTCAACTGTATTGACAATGCCGAATAGCGCCACCGTTTCGGCGGTGCGAGACTGACGCGAACCGCCCGGCGATCTGTTCTCTGGTGCTTCAAGCAAACCCTGAATTTGCCAGTGGTGGATCTTTGAATCCGCCCACCGTCGCCGGCGCGCGCTCCATGTTTTTTTGTTCGAAGCAATAAAAAAAGCAAACACCGATGGTAATCCCACCGGTGTTTGCTTTGTGCGGGGCGCGCTCGCCGTCGGTCTAGGTGATCATGAACAGCTGGGGTTGCTCCTCACGAATCGACAATAAGTCTGTCGCCGTGACAATCAAATGGTCCAGGATCGGGATGCACAGTAGTTGCCCGACCGCGATCAACTGCACCGTGGTCTTTATGTCGTCCGGGCTGGGGTCTATTGAGCCCGCCGGGTGGTTGTGCACCACAATCATCGACGACGCATTCGCCAATATCGCCGCTTTAAACACCTCACGGGGATGCACTAGACTCTGGCTCGCCGTCCCGTGCGATATCTCTCTGAATCCCACCACTCTATTTCGCACGTCCAGATGAAATGCCAGGAAGTATTCTTCTGGTGCACGTCTGAGTGGTGCCAAATACGGATCTAAATCAATCGGTCTGTTTATCTGTACCGGGTCTCCCGGCTCTCTGATCAAGGTCAGTTTGACCTCAGGGATCATGTATTTGAGCTGCTTTGAGATCGTTTGCTTGGTCATATTTACTTACCTCCATGTGCTGATGCGGCATTCAGCCGCGCACGGAGGCGCCAAGGCGAGCAGCCGCCAAAGTCAACTCGCCAAAAATCCCGCTGCCGCCTTTGCTGTGTTGACTTTGGCTGACCTCGCCTTACAATCGAAGATCGCGGCTGATCTCGGTGCCGCTTTGAGACCGGCACCGTCTCGCATGACGTAACGTCGCGCGCCGTCAATTTTCTTCTCAGCGTCAGGCGCGCATGATAAAACCGGGACTTGACGGTCCCTATGGAACACCCCATCACCTGCGCGATTTCTGCTTCTTTCATGCCCTCGACTACCAGGGCGCACACCTGCCGCTGCACCGCAGGCAGTGCCTCGACCGCCTGCCACACTTCCTGCAACAACTCCCACTCCCGCTGCCGATCAGGCTCTGCCAACTCAATCTCTCTGCGACTACCATCCAGCTCCCCGCGGTCATATAGGCCGATGGTATCGACACCGACACTTTCATCGACATATTTCCTGTAGCGCACCTGGCGTTCAATCAAGTCTTTCAGGCCATTGCCAACAGCCCGGCGCACCCACCCTTTAGTGTTCACGCGTGGCAAAGCACCATTGGCCACCAACCTCACCAAAATATCCTGACAGACATCTTGCCTATCCTCAAAAGTTAAGACCGGGCAACCGCGCGCCTTCTCATGCAACCGAGCCGACAATCCCACCCAATCAAACCCGCTCGACCTCTCAACCTTCCCGCCTGGCCTGACAGCCTTCCGGCCCTTCTCATTTCCCTTCTTCATCATCAATCTCCTTGCTAAGCCAAGCGCCGAACCGCGAACATTTCGCACGCACCGCAACGCCTGCACCGCCTGCCGGGTACCACAGCGCTGGGCCCACGGGGTCAAGCGCCCGCGGCGGCCTGCGCCGAGCTTGACGCCGGGGGGCGCTGTGGTACCCTGCCGTGGGGGGCAGGCAGTCAGGTGCGTGCCGGACTCCAAAGGCTCACGGCCGCACAACAATCAAGAATGCCAAGCAATCCAGAACTACTGCCGGCCAGCGGTCCGGCTGGCAAAACCTCCGGCTTTACCCCTCCTCGAACCCTCTCGAACGAAGCGATCGCCCCCGGCTTTTACCCCCAAAACACCCTCAACGCAAAAACACAAACGCCTCTCACTACTCCACTCCCACTCAGCTAAGCTAGTAAGACTCATAGCTTGAATGGAGCTGTTGTTAAATGGACGAGGAAAAGAAAGACAACGTTGTTTCTATATTCAACGACCCAAGCACAAAAAAGGCCGGCACTGAAATAACGGTTGCCTGCCCATCATGCAAATCCAAAGTCGCAGTGGTGCTATACACCACACAACAACCGTTCTACGAAGGATCAGACGACCCGGTTGATGTGGCAGACTTCCTCATCATACGCTGCAAGGGTAGTCGCTGCGAACTAGTCGGCATCGTCGAGCAAAAGGACCGCAACAGGTTCGACCGGATATTTCCTCAACAAACCTAATCCGCAAGGCAGCAGCGGCGGCATTGACGCTTAGCCGGATTGAAACAGTTCGGCGCTTATCAGACGATCCGAACGCGTAAGCGCGTTGCGGTGTGTCAGCAGCGCACGCCGGTGCCAGGTGGCACCGGTTCTCCTAGTTCTTGGCGAATTATTTCTCAAACGCCAATGTTTTCAGGCATCAGGGCATCGCGATGTACAATCGAAGTGTCATTAGGTCTCGATTTCCAAAGGCTACAATGCTCAAGTGTCTGAACGGCGACCAAGAGGTCCTCTCCTTCCAATTAGACGAAAAAGGTTGGGATCTGCTTCGACAACAAAATCAGCAAGAAAGACATTTGCAAATGTCTTGTTGCGATGCTCGCGTCGTACTGAAACGCAGCAAGCTGAATGTTCCATTTTTCGCACACTTGAAGCGCGGTCTCTGCACCAGTGCAGCGGAAACATCAGAACACTTAGCAGCCAAGTTTCTTATAGCAACAGCCATTGAGAGTGCCGGATGGCGAGTCACAACTGAAATGAAAGGACTCGCCCCAAATGGAGCTGTCTGGATCGCCGATGTTTACGCTACTAAAAATGACTGGATTCGAGTTTTTGAAGTTCAATGGTCCAGGCAATCAAACGAGGAATCAATCGCCAGGCACAGTATTTACAAGCAATCCGGAGTCCGTACAATGTGGCTTTTCCGACAGAAAGAGTTTGAGCTACCTAGTGAAATACCGGCTTTCAGACTTATACATAGATCAGAGAACAGCTTTTGTGTCGAGATCGAAACGGAGAGTGGAGAGGAGCATATCGAGCTCCAACGCTTCGTGAAAGGTGCGCTCTCTGGCGCACTAAAGTACGCTCCGACAATGAATGCATTATTGCCGCTAGAAGTATGGATCGCAAAAATGGATTGCTTCAAGTGTAAGCGCACACCAAATATAGTCGCAGAATTTCGAATACTTGCCAGCCGGAATCTGCCTGGTCACCGAGATCTCACATTCTCATTTGAAGACCTATCGTCCAGCTCCGTTGCAGAAACGTTGGCGCAGCAATTACTGCCCAATGCATCTGTTCTGCAAAAAGCTCGCATCGGTCCCGTAAAAATGCGCTATTCGAAAACACTTAGAATCAGCTATCTGTCCAACGCTTGCGCCTATTGTGGAGTTCTATTTGGCCAATTCTTTAGCCATCATGCGTACGATCATGTGTCAGGCTTTGAAAGTACTGTCGACATTAGCAAGAATCTCGTGGATGCAATTGATTCACTTGAGCATCAAGTAAATGTTTGGTGGTTCAACACGTCCCGTTAGCCCGGGAATGCGGAGTACTTGTTTGGAGCCTGATATCGACCGACGGTAAGGATGCAGGTCAAAACTGCAATGGCTTCTTGGCATCAAATTGCTTAACGAGTAAAGGCTCAATTCGGCGGTGGCATTCACATCGGCTCTTCAGTCAGCGACATTTAGTGTTTATACGAAATACGTTTTCGTGCAAGGGACATTGACGAATGAACGACGCAGAAACGGCACAGTAAGCCAGTTTTACATCGAATATCGGAACAAACCAAACTCAAGTTCGTCGTAAGATTCATCCAGTGTTTTGGATTCATACCTGCGGACACATTTAAGCAAAGGAGCACTGACATGAGTTAAATCACAGCGAATGTCAATATTCCTAAGCTGGTGCGTTCGTGGAGGAAACTGCCCCTGCAGGAGGTCACTATGACTATCTACATTGATCCAAAAACACTGACCTGGTTGATTTGCTTTGCGATATGCATTACTCGCATCAGCGGAGCATTGATCCAGGGACACCACTAAAACAAACAAGAAGAGCTCCCTAAGGGAGCTCTTCTTCTGTGAGTAGTCTGGAGAAAGTCGATGGCCGCTCGGAAATGAACCATATTGTTCATTATCAGTCTGAGCCTGAAGTTAGCTTGTCCGTCTTACATGTATTGGCGCGTTCTGTCCGATTAAAGAGTGAATGTGACTTGACTGACTGCATAAAACAAAGCAGTTTTTTGGGCAGCTCAGTTCCACTCTGCAACGCTGGCGTTGACTACTTTCGTATGAAATCGAAGAGATTGCCGGTTCTTCGTTTCAGAAAAAATTCATCGTCATGTCCAATCTCTCCAGCATGCATTGATGCCATGAGCCACATTGGCATGTCATGTCCGGCTGGTCCAAATTTGAAGTGACTAGTGTCAACTATGTTTTCTCGGCCGAGCTTCGCCAGATTATTTAACAGGAGCATTCCTGGATTACTCAGTCGCGGATATCTGGGGATTCCTGACATTTGTAATGCTGTGTCTTTATTGGAGGTGGAGATATGGCAATGCTGCCAAGTTTTAGCGATCTTGGGTTGATGGTGAATAAAAGATTCTGCGTCTACATCGGCCTGGGCCCAAAAAACATCGTTGAATTGTTCATCTCCAGCAACGCGTTTCAAGTCAGCCATTTTTTGCAGATAGTCGTCGAGGAAGCGTGCGCCCATGCTATGTCCAACCATAATGACTGAGTTGTGGTGAATGGTTCCATCCAACGCATCCATGAAATCAAAAAAATTGTCCTTCGCTTGTTCGTACAAAGCCTCGTTTCTAACATACTGACCAATGGGTGGTAATGCGCACCAGTCGTACACCAAAATTGGTCTTCTGAACTGTATTGCCAAATTGCCGGCGCGTTTTACCGTGTCGGTATGATTGACACAACATCCGTGCAACAGGAGAATGATCTCGTGTTGAGCACAACTGTCTACCTGTTGTTTTACTTGTTGAATCAATTCTGTTTTGGACAGAGTAGTTGTTTTAAACTTTGAAAGATCATCAGGAATAAACAGCGACGACGGTCCAAACTCAAGATTTCCAAGCATTTTGTACCAGCCTATTGAACGTAAGTCGTCGAGGCTCTGGCACGCTGACTTTGATGCTGGCACAGGCAAATACTCTACACCGTAGCTAAGCGTGTTTTCGTTTCGGACATTTGTGAACTTCAATCCGTTTGCATTTTCGTCCAACTTTCTGTCGGTTACAAAGTAAATCGGTATACGCACCCATGCTTGATGAATTTGTGTTGTGCCAAGCGGACCTTCAGCATAGTCGTAGGCGAAAGCAGCATTTGTTTCAATGCACAAAAAAATCACCACCACTACCAAAGCGGCGAACAGCGTCCAGCTACTTTTGTTGCCGGCAGAGTTTATTGGTACGAACATATGTCGCCCCTCCAGAATTGTGGTTACACGCCCATTGGTGCAAATGCCACTAAATTTGCCATACTTAGCGGACTCATGCAAGCTGGTCCATTGGCGTTGGCTCCCTGAGGTTTGTGCATATCTCTCAATTCAAATGCGGTTCAACTTCAGAGTAGAGTAATATGGCGGATTTTTATAGATCACCATTGTGGTCGACGTTCTCGTCAACAGAACGGAGCTTGCCGTTACGCTCAAGCTCGATCAAGCCGTCGACGCCATTTTCTACAGTGATCGTAAGTTCGTGGCCGGTTGAGAGACTTGGGCCGGCCTTCTATCAGATGCTCAGCGTCACATTAACCCAGGATCGTCGCTATCCCTATTGATGATTGCTTGAATAGCCGAGAGACAGTTTGCACAATGTAATGGGAATATTTTTTGATTCGGAAATTCATAGCTTAGCAAACTCTGCTACGGTGATCCGTGTGTCGGCGTTTGGTGCGCAAGAGAAGCCTCCGAGGTGACTATGAATCAAAAATCTGTCAAATCATGGGAAGCAAAAGGTTGGAGATTTATCCGTGACATTGGAGCCGGTGGACACGGGACAATTAAATTGGTACTTCGTGCGGATACTCAGACTCAATACGCGCTAAAGGGTCTTCAACGGAAGTCGGATCGAGATCGTCGGGAGAGGCTCAAACGCGAAGTTGACAGCTTGCGGCGGCTCAAGCATCCAAGAATATCGATGCTAGTTGACCACAATACCGAAGAATTGGATTCAGAAACGGAACTCTATCTGGTTACGGAGTTCATTGAAGGAGAACATCTAGGGTCTCGTGTCAAAACTGCCGGACATATAGCTCTGGCGGAGTCAATAAAACTCATTTCGGAAATCCTAAACACACTAGAATACTGTCACACGATGCGCGTCATTCATCGAGACATCAAGCCAGACAACGTGATGCTATCAAAAGATGGGTATCCTGTGCTGATAGACTTCGGTCTTTCATATGACTTGACCCAACATCAGAATGATTCTTTGACAGGCAGCCAGCAGGGGCTGGCGAACGCGTTTCTGCGCTTACCAGAGTTGGAGGTGTCAGACGTGGAAAATCCAAGTGACCGACGCGATCATCGTTCCGATCTGTGTCTCGTCGTAGGATTGCTCTTTTTCATGCTGACTGGCCGGGAACCACGGCTACTGGAAGAACGGGGCAAAAAGCCGCACGAGCGTCCAGATGCACTGAAGTCATTACAAGAACGAATTCGGGATCCGAAAACACTGCAAAAACTCGTAGGATTCTTCGACAAAGGCTTTCAAGTGCATCCAGAAAATCGCTTCCAAACTGCAAAAGAAATGAATGTGGCAGTTTATTTTTTGGAGCACTCATCAATTCCAGGCTTGAGCTATAGTCCTGACATTCTTAAGGCGATGAAGTTGCCTGTGTCCGAAGGCATAGAACCTGTTCTGACAGTACTGAATCCACATCGCAGTCAGAATGTATTCGTTGTGGACGTCCATTTAACTCTCAACAATAGGGAGACGCAAGACGTTCAAGATTATTACACGATCATTAGCGTCCCGCGAGATGTTGTTAACGGCAGTCCAGCTGGGCAAGAGCCAGATGTTGGAGGCGATTTTCTCCGTCTTCGTCGTCCGGAAAAAAATCAGCTGGCTGCTCGTCTTCCTGCCGGGAAGGAATCGCGTATTGCGCTCATTCCATGCAAGATCACATTACAGCATCTGGGAGAGCGACAGAATCGCAAGAGCCGCTGCTTCATTGTTGAAATCCACAGACGAGGGCAATTGTTGACGGAAAGAACTTTTGAGTTTGAAGAAATTGGCTTTCTTGAATCAGTTGATAATGCAACATAACCTCTCTTATCGAACCGAACGGCGTAGCCGCCGTAACGGTGCGATAGCAGCGTTATGCCCGCGCATAATGCGCGGGTTCACCTTTCCTCTCTTACGACTTATTTATCGGCGGGACAGAATCGGGATCGGTGAGCCATGACCTGATGGATTCTTCCAGAATTCGGAATTTCTGTTGCACTTGTTCAGAATCAGCATGTGGAGCACGAATCGCTGTATTGGCAGGAAACGCTGACTTTGTCTTCAGTTCGGCGGCTTGCACAGAACTAACGGCGACCAGCGCCGATATTGTCAAAACACCAGAATACCTGTTCATAGCAAATCGTTCCAAGCAAAGTCTCTTCACTGTACTCGACACAGCAAAAATCAGTCTTACGGCCGGTGCTTTTTATCCCCAGACTGACGATGATGATCATTGTAATCCCTTGTCGTTCTGCAAAGGAATCAAGGAATCAATTGTCGCAACAACCAATCCTTGTCACCGGTGCCACAGGTTATGTCGGCGGCAGACTTGTTCCCCTTCTTCTCAAGAACGGCTATCGAGTCAGAGCTGCCGGCAGGTCGCTTGATAAACTGCGGGGTCGCGCTTGGGCTAGTTTGCCTGACGTTGAGCTCGCGACTCTTGATGCCATGGATCGCGAATCCTGCGTTGAAGCAGTACGCGGATGTCGGGCTGCGTATTATCTGATTCATTCGATGAGTCCTCAACACAAGGACTTTGCCCACGCCGACCGCACCGCCGCTGCGAACATGGTTTTTGCTGCTGAGCAATCAAATTTACGGCGCATCATTTACCTCGGTGGTCTTGGGGAGAAGGAAGATGAACTTAGCGAACACCTACGTTCGCGGGCCGAAGTAGCAAATATTCTGCGGTCGGGTAAGGTGCCGGTGACTGTCCTCAGGGCAGCTATGATCATCGGCTCCGGCAGCGCTTCTTTCGAAAGCCTGCGCTACCTTACAGACCGATTACCGATCATGATCACACCACGCTGGGTTACCACGCCGTCACAACCAATTGCGGTCAGAGACGTACTCTACTATCTTATCGGCTGCCTCGAGCACGATGAGTTGGCTGGAGAAGTGTTAGACATTGGTGGACCTGACGTACTTACATACAGACAACTTATGGATATGTACGCTGAGGAAGCTGGTCTGCCGAAGCGTTTGATAATTCCGGTGCCTGTTTTCACGCCCAAATTGAGCTCTTATTGGATCCATCTTGTGACACCAGTGCCAGCGTTTATCGCTCGACCGCTGGCTGACGGACTGCGCAATCCTGCTCTGTGCAAAGACAACAGGATCAAGTCTATCTTGCCACACGAGCTTATGTCTTGCCGTGAAGCGATAAGGTCGGCTCTCCAACAATTGAAAAAACACCAGATCGAGAGTCACTGGACAGATGCTGGAGTGGCTCCAGTAGCTGAATGGATCCAACCGCACGACGCAACGTGGGCGGGAGGAACGGTATACGAGGATCGGCGAAGTCAACTCGTAGATGCAACGGCAGAACAAGTATGGGAAACAATTGTCAGCATAGGTGGACAGACCGGTTGGTATTATGCAAATTGGCTCTGGCGACTGCGTGGTGCGATCGATCGCCTGATGGGTGGCGTCGGGCTGCGGCGCGGACGTCGCCATCCTTCAGATCTCCAGGTCGGCGATGCGCTTGATTTCTGGCGTGTCGCTCTGGTTAAACCAGCAGAGCAGCTGCTTCTCAAAAGCGAAATGAAACTTCCCGGAGAGGCATTCCTTGGGTTTCGACTTAAAGCAGTCGACGCCAGACAAACAGAAATTGAACAAGTAGCGCGCTTCGTACCATCCGGATTGTTTGGCATAGTGTACTGGAAGCTATTGCTGCCGGTACACAATGTGATTTTCGGTGGCATGATCCGGGCAATTGCAGAAAAGAGTCGCGGCCGAGAAGTCACAGCGCATCCGACAGCGGCCGATGGAATACCGAATACGCTGTTGCATCCGGGTCTTTGAGTAACTGCTTGTCCAGGGCTGTTTTGTTCTCATCCAGTTGGCCTGTACATCCCATCTGTCGATGCGCACCATCGCATTGTCGGTGGACAAGCTTTGACCCCAGGCTCGACCGGTTATCGAATCCCCTCGAACAGCGCGATCGCCTCCGGCATTTTTCCCAGATCGCTTCCCGCCAACGACCGAACAATCGGTTCGGGAACACCCATCAGTATCGTGCGTTGAGCGTCCGATACTGACAATTATGTTCGCCTGACATCATAATAATCCGGCCAGTGAACTATCCACAAATGCCATGGCGCGGGAAGTCTCGGTAAAGCCGTTGCAAGAAGAAGAGTCCCAATAGTGCGCACAGAACCCACGTCGATTGGCAATCAAAGGTGCCAAAGCACAGGTAAGCAACAGCAAGATTCACATAACCCTGAATCCATGCGGGATCAATGTCCAAAGATTTTCTTGTGTCGGCAACCGCCTCTTTTCCATGCCAGCAATACAACTGCGCACAACCACGATTGGCATACGCTTCTGAATCGCGAGGATCAAGCCGTAGCGCTATGCTGCAGTCTGCAATTGCTTTGTCATATTCTCCATTAGAGAAATAGGCCCAGCCGCGTTCTGAATAGTCATCTGATGAATTCGAATCAATTCGAATGGCCTTAGTACAGTCGTCGATGTCATTTTTGAATTGTCCGAGTTCTCCATAACTCACTCCACGATAATAATAAGCATCCATATTCTTAGGGTCGAGAGTGACCGCGACGCTAAGATCCGAGATTGCTTTGTTGTATTGCTTCAACTTCTCGTAACTGACTCCACGATTGTTGTAAGCGTCAGCACAATCAGAGTCGATTTTTAGAGCGGCGGTGCAGTCGTCAATCGCCTGCGCATACTCGGACAACATCATGTGAGCCCATGAGCGGTGGACGTAGGGATAAGCGTTGTGATGATCAATCATCATCGCAGCTGTGCAGTCTGCAACTACGTTTGCGTACCGACCAAGCTTGCCATGTGAATATGAACGTTCGTAGTAACCGTACTGATCGCTCGGTCTTAATTTTGCGGCAACGCTTACATCATCAATAGCCTTTTGATAGTTGCGGAAGTCTCTATATCCGACCGCTCTGTTCATGTATGCGAATCCATCTTTAGGATCGAGCTGTATTGCGATGGTCGCATCTTCTATGCTCTTCTTCGTCTGATGCAGCCAGATTTCGGCTTGCGATCTCATTGCGAAATCCATTGAGCTTTGGGGCGCCGTGTAGAGCTCAACAGCTTTGCGGCTGTCGGCGACTGCCTTTGCACCCTGTTGCATCCATCCATATACATTTCCGCGAGACCCGTAAGCAATGGCGCTATCCGGCTTCAAGCTGATGGCTTGATTACAGTCGTCTAGCGCCTTCTGATACTGGCCAAACCAGCACCGGGCACGCGCACGCAGGGCGTATGCAGTAACGTTCTTAGAATTGATCATCAAGGCTTTGTTGCAACAATCGATTGCTTCCTGCTCTTGAGCAGACTTGTAGCAATCGTACGCCCCGGCTATCCACCGCTGTGCATTCCTTCCCGCGACACTTGAATCCGTCTTGTCACCAGCCAGCACCGGACCCACCAGAAGGAAGGCGCCTGCAAGTGCGACAATTATCGCTGCTCCGTTCACCATGTGCTCCAACTCAGCGGTTTGGCCATGACCTTACTTGCATTTTACGCCCGCGCCTGCATTTGGCAATGCGTATCATTCCCCTCGAGTCAACTACCCGAGGTTGTTTGGCAAGTAAGATTTTCTTGGCTGAGGGTGCAAATTTAAACGTTAAAGTTCCGCTGGAACCCAGTTATCATGGGTCTGTTAAGGATTATTATGTTCGCTTGGCAGCAAAATGACAGCAAAGATTTCCTTCCAGCCTCGGAACACTTGAAGGATGCGATTGCAGCGACTGTTGCTAATCACGAAAGTTCGAGAGCGTGGATTGTGAGCGAAAAGACGACAAGATCTCGTAATGCAATTAAGCAGTATCGGTCCTCGATTCGCTCTGGCCTTGGGCACTAGAGAAACAATCTTGTGCGACAGGCCGGCCAGACGATCTAAAATCATAATTAGCATTAACTACAATCGGATCTAAGGAACAAGTCGATGAATGTTCAATAAACTCATGTTGAATCTGCTTGAGATACTCAACAGTGATCCCGACCGGCTGATGGAATTGGCCTTTGTAGAGGTCCAAAATGAGCTGGTCAGTTTACGCGCAGATGTAGCCCGGAATATTGCCAAAGAAAAGATAGTCGAGTGGATGATCCACGAGAATTCGGACAACTATGCTTCAGATAAGAAAATCGCGGTTCAACAGCCAGATTTAGACCCAGGGACACTGACGGAACGGAAAGAAAAAAATGCTCTTTACCGCGAGGTCCTGAATGAGGCAGAGATTCAAAGCCAAACTCTCTATGTTCTGAAGCAATGGGCCATTCCGATCGTACTCTTGGTGGATCCGTCCGCTGCGAAGAAGGTCTCCCGAGAGTATTTGGAAGTAACGCAATCTGCAGTGAGTGCTCTCGAACAATATCGCAACCTAGATAACCGTCGAACTGCGCACGATACAACGGAGCTAACGCACCAATTGCTAGGCATACAAGAGTCCACAAGGCAGCTACTAAAGATGCTGATTGAAAGGATGAGAAATGCGACCCCACCGTTGGCTGATCCTGCTTCAAGATTGGCAGCAAAAGAGAAGCTCATTGAGTTGAAGGAATCCCTGGAGAGTCGCCTAGAATCTTGGAGTAAACAGGCTGACACCTGGCATGCCCGGGCAGGCATGGCTATGCAGCAAAACAACAACGAACTTGCCCATCAAGCAGTTGCACGACAAAAACAGTATGACGATGGCACTGCGAGTATTCGAGCGCTTTTGAACGTTCTGGGCGAAGTGCTCGGACCCAATGCAACATAATGGACATGTACTACGTGATGATTCTAGAGATAAAACCACGCCATGCCTATGTTTGAGCACTTTACGGCTACCGCAATTCGAGTAATTTTGTTTGCCCAGCAAGAAGCGCGCCGGCAGCGACACAATTATGTTGGCAATGAACATGTATTCCTTGGCTTGATCATCAAAGACAACCAAAGCTTCAAGAATCCTCATTTCACCGACGTTCCATTCGGACTTGCAACTGAAGCGCTGGCCAACGCAGGGGTGACTCTGTCAGAAGCGAGGAAACACGCCGACCAAATTGATTCACAGAAGACAATTGTGGATGTCGAAATACCATTTACCCCTCGATGCAAGAAGCTTCTTGTGAGTTCATGCGCGATCGCTAATGAACTGTGTGACAAGATTGTCGATACCGAGCACTTACTTCTAGCATTTCTCGACGATCCAGAATCGGCTGGCTATAAGGTGTTCATTGCACTGTCGGTCAATGAGAACAATCTGCGGCAAGATCTTTTTTGCTTGAAAGCTGATTCGCGGAAACTCCCAGTCTTCGAAGGCAGCACGCAAGAACTAGTGCAGACAACGGCTTGGAAAGATACCTGGGGTTTTCTTCCAGATAATGAAATAGAGCAGCAAAACCAGATTATGATAGGCAAGGTAGAAAAATTGAAAGGACTAGAGCGAGCAGTCTGGCAACTACGTTTTGGTCAGGGTGGACTGAATCGTAGCGAGGAAAGAGTTGCCCGCATGATCGGTCTAACCGTTGAAGAGCTGCGAGACATCGAAACGACTGTGTCGCGCAGATTTCGTGAAACTGACAATTGATGAGCCAGGGATTGTCAGGCGAACATAAGCGTTATTACCAGACTGAACGGCGTTAGCCGCCGTAAAGTCGATAACGACTTTATGCGAAGCTCTGGAACAGTTCAGTCAATCGAGAAGCCAAAGATTTATCACTGCGGACTGTGCTTGCACGGACTGGTCTTCGAAATCCCCATTTAAGATCGACTGAACCAGGCTCTGCGCAATCGTCAGCTCAAGAGCAACAACCAGAGTTGCTATGCCGGTTTTAAGCATGAACAGATTCGGAAAACAATCGGACAGAATTCTGAGTGATACCGCATTTAACACCAGACTAATCGGGGCGTATTTCAGCGCCGCAAAGCGCCCGGACTGATTCATTTTGGCTGTTAGCTGCATGACCTTTGCTGTCATCTTTTTGAACTTTCCCTCGTCCTTTGAAAAGAGCCCGACGACCAGCGCTGCAAAGACAAGCACAAATGGCAGCACCACGATTGGCAGCGCTATCATCGACGGCACCCAGACTAAGATGCTGACGAACCAAAAAATGAAGCCAAGCTTGAGTGCATCTAACATTATGCCTTGAAAGTGAAATCCAGGCAGCAGGGGATACACCTGGCAGATCAAGAAAGCGTTGAGAAGTATGAGGCACAAGGTCTGGACGGCGGCCACTAACAAATAATATGCCCAATGCTTCTTGACCTCCACCTGCGCTAGTTCCCATCCCTTTATTGGTTTGCGCACTTCTGATGATTTTCTTTGGCTTAGCACCTGGTTGATAGTCTCGTCGAAAGCACTGTTTTCAGAGCTCATTTTCATCATGCGCAATTTTTCTTCTGCGCTTTCAATTCCGAGACGAGCGGCCTCGCGAAAGAGTTCTGTCGCCTTTGCCTCGTTCATTTCGACACCAACACCGTACTGATAGAGAAGAGCCAGGTTGTGAATGGATGCGCCATGGCCTTGAGAAACTGATTCTTGAAGGCAGCCAACCACTTTTTCAATCTGCTTTGTTGTACCGTTGCCGCTAAGATAAAGCCAGCCCAGGTCATTCAGCGCTGGAGCGGCGCTGACCAGCTCAGCTGATATGAGCATGTTGAACGCGTTTTGCCAATCACCGTTCTTCATGGCGGCGCGGGCGGTGTCAAGCAGCTGGTCACCGTTAGATGTGGTGTCGTGAGTCATATTTCACTCGGCCGATTTACCGTCAATCTACCCCTAAACTGCCCCAACTGGCCTGAATAATCGAAGAATTGCTTCCCATACGTGAGCTATGTCCGAATACCGCTAACCCAATGGTACTTGAAGGAGCCTAAGCAGAAACGCTGGATCTGAAACATACTGGCGATTATATTCATCATGACGTCGCTCGCAATGGGGCCTTCTTGGAAGTTTGTGGCGAGATACTTGCGAACAGTGGAATGGGATCAGCCTGACTTTTAGAAAGAGAACCCAAACAAGGAACTAGAATAGACTCAGCGGTTAGCAAGGCGAGCGCGTAACACTGCCTCTTGCGGTTCCGCGGCGATCCCAGCTCCACAGCCCTAGCACAAACACAGCTGCTGTGGCAGGTATGAGCCAACAATTGTCTAAACAACCTTGCTGAAGAGCGAGATTATATGCGCATCTGAGTAAGAACTGCTCTTCTGGTAATAGCTTGTGTGGACCTTCGGCGTTTTGCTTGGAGTAATCCGATTGGCGCTTGTGCCAAGCCTGTCGGCCCGGTTCAGTCTGTCTGAGGAAGTTGCCATGCCATCCGGAGCCAGGCAATAGACAGGGGCCAGCAGCGGTGTAAACCGGAAGTATCGCCAAGCCGACTATTGTCCCGACGAACGCAGCTAAGATGTACCGCCAACGCATCTAGATCTCACGTCTGGAATGGATCATAAAAACCATTGTACTCGCTGGTCGAGTGCAACATGCCAGGTCTTATACTGAGATACACTCCTTTTCTTCCTTGCCAATGAAGTACAAGATCTTTTTCCATCAGGGCGATTCGTTCGATATAAAAACCAAGGTAAAGTCTGGCGTTGCCGAGGTAACTGAATCTCGCTTGCAGATTACTGGAGATGAATCGATTGGAATTTCGTTTTCGGAGATTGATCATGTGGAGATGTTTCGGCTTTATGGGCTGAGTCGGGTGGTGAAGATCAAGCACAGCGGGCAGACGTTGTTTCTCGCAGTGGTGCGGCTCAACCTTTTCGGACTGTTTGTAAGGGTCAACTTCTTTCGTACTGGAGAGCTGTATTCGAAATTAAGACAGGGCCACGAAGAGACACCTGAATGAACCTTGCGTCAAAGTTACGTCGTTCCGTATGCAGTCTTCGCACGGATCGACTGATATCGGAACGCAAGGTGAAACCGGTGACGTAATTTGCAACCGCGACCAAGCGGCTACGCCGTTCGGTCTGTCAGATATATGTGAACCGAGGCGAGGTCGCCTCGGCGCTGTCGGCAAGCCGACTTGCGTGCGCTAGCGCGCATTCGGATTGTCTGATATCGGAAATTATGTTTCAGTCGCGCCCGAAAAGCTGCCAGAATCAGGCTTTCGCTGGTCGACTTGTGACGCCGGCGGATTCAGCCGACTCTCCAGAATACTGATGACTTTTACCGCTCGCTCCAGCGCCCCCGCCATCTGAACTAGCAATGCATTGGCATCGAATTGGCACTCTAACGGTAAAGGCTCACTGTGCGAATTCGCCGCTTGCAACTCCAACTCCGCAACCTTTTGCTCCGCTGCCTGTAAATCACGGAATTAAATGGCAGGAAAATCACTGAATTATTTGGCAGTGCCGATGGCGTAAATATGTTTTGCAGGACCTCCGCAAAGTTAGAGCAGGACAGCTTATCGGGATGACACTGACAAATTATTCCGTGAAAAGTCTGCCAAATAATTCAGTGATTTACAGTGGACCTTCTGACGATCCAAGCATGGCTCGGGCATTCACAGGTTGCCACTACCCATCGCTACGCCGCAGCGGATGTCGAGATGATGCGGCGTGGTCTGGAGAAGGCGGACATCCAAGGCACGGTGGTTCATCGGTTTCAACCTAAAGATGCTGTTCTCAGTCTACTTGA
>Ga0206819_10255_pt1 | contig 17110 bp, 13 predicted proteins | sample Alteio_BWOrgCont_87_FD_152855 | JGI IMG/M metagenome (GOLD analysis project Ga0206819, IMG submission 152855) | Enriched cells from forest soil in Barre Woods Harvard Forest LTER site, Petersham, Massachusetts, United States -... | ecosystem: Environmental > Terrestrial > Soil > Temperate forest >... | reverse complement strand
CCCCGTGTTGGCGTCCAGGCAATGCAGAAAGCCGGAAAAATCGCCCACGAACAGCAGCCCATCCGGCGTGATGGAAACGGTCGAAAGGCTGCGATGAATCTTGTCGAAACTCCAAATTTTAGCGGACTTCGTCACGTCACCCAACTTGGTGGCGTCAATACAATTAAGGATGCCTACGCCTTCGCCGTGTTCCGGGTCCTGGCCGACGGCGATATAGATGCGGTTGTGCCAGAATACAGGAGTGGCGTTGACTTCGCTGGGGCCGTCCGGCGCGGGATATTTGTGCAGGGCGTCGTTGGCGCGGCGCTCGGGCGGGTTGCAATCGTACCACCAGACTTTCTTGAGATACATCGTGTCGGCATCTTCCGTTCGGTTGATCGGCGGGCCGGGCACAACGGGCACAATGGCCGAGCCGTCGCCTTTTTTTGGCTGCGCGTCGAAGGCGTAACAGATGCCGTCGCCGCCGCCGAAGAAAATAAGGTTATGCCCGTTGACCACGCCCATGGAGGGCGAACCCCATTGACCGTGGAAGATGCGAGGGCCGATGCCGGCGTTGTCCTCCCCTGCAAGCTTGCCGGTGATTTTATTGATGGCGATCAGGCTGGGGGAATTGGGTGAAGGAATATTGACGTGCGTCCAGTCCTGGCCGTTGGAAGTGCAGGCGTAGATCACATCACCCACGATCAGCAGCGAGCAATTGGAGGCGTTGTGCGGGAAGACGCCGAGTTCATCCATCATGTCGTATTTCCAGACGATGTCGGCGTCGTGCGGGCCGACTTTGGCGGGCGGATTGCCGGGGCCGGCGAAATACTGCGCCTCATCCGTGAAAGGGCCGACATTGCCCGCAGCCAGCCCATCGGTTGTCAAACACATGACTTCACAACGGCTGGTGACCAGATAGACGCGGTTGCCCTCGATGCACGGGGAAGAGAGCAGGCCGAGATTTTCCCAATCGTTGACTTTGCCAGAGGCCAATTTGGGAACAACCAACTGCCAAAGGAAAGCGCCCGTCTTCTCGTCGAAGCACATCAGGATGCTGCGGTCGCCTTGGTGCTGCGGATCGCGTGGATTCTCGTTGTTGGTGCCGATGTAAACTTTGCCGCCCGCGACCACAACATTGCCGTAGCTTTGCGAGCCAACTTTGGAGGCCCATTTGACATTGGGCACGCCGTTGACATTAATTTCGTCGCTGCCTGGTTTAAGAGTAATCTGGCCGTTGGTGCTGGTGGTGAAATGATCGGGCAGGCCGGTTTCCATCGAGATCATGTCACGTCCCGGGTCCGTCCCGCCCCAGCGCGGCCAATCGGAGGCTTGGGTCGCGAAACCGCCGGCGGCCAACGTCGCGGCGATCGCGCTGGAGAGATATTTGTGGTTCGATTTCATTATTTCTGTTTGTCGTTTAAAATCATCGGGGCCGTATCGGCCGTTTCGAATACAGCGGCCAATTCTTCTCGCGGGCAAACCCGGCCCATTTCGCAATAATAACGAAGAACATCGGGGTCAATGTCGTAACCATTTGGCCACGCGACCGCGTTGAATTCAATATACGCCTTGGCAAAAAAAGCGGGATCTCGAAATGCCTCGGTCAAAGGCCCGCGCGGCTTTTCAAACAAAGGCCTGAGATCAACCTCGCCAATGTATCCATCTCCGAACACAACTTGCAAGCGATAGCCTCCGGTTGGCTGAACATCTTTGATGGCATTGCCGTGTTTCATAACATCATCGTGTCACAAAGGATCAATGGATAACAGCGGCAATTCGGCTTCCGCCCGGTTCCAGTTTTCGCGAATTTCGGCTTGATGGAGATCGAACCACTCACTAACCAATCGCAAGGCCCGAGACGGCAAACCACCTCGGTGAATCGTTCCATTGCGTATATCCACCAAAGCTTCTTGGTCGCCGTAATAAGCATGAAAGTGAGGCGGCGGATGGTCATTTATGTTCATTCGAATCACAATTCCATAAAATCGCGAAATCTCAGGCATCTCCTTTGTTCAATTCGCCGTGACCGCAACATTGTCAATATAAACTCGTTTCTGCGGGGAGAAGCCGAACAGCCCGGGGCAGCCGGTGAGGTTGGCGTGCGCGATCGGGACTTCGCTGGTCCAAGCCGCCGGTTCCGGATCGCCTTTTTTCCAGGCCTTGCCGCGCACGACGCCCGAGCCGTCCGCTGCCACGTCCACGCGCGCCTTCAAATGATACCACTCGTTCGGCAGCCAGTGAAACGGCACCGAGACACGGAGCAATTCCTCGTTGGAGGTCGTTTCCAGCACTTGTTCGTTGCCTTTGAGGGTCACACGATAGCGCTGATTGATGACACCGACGGTGGACATATTGCGCTTGTTGCCGTCGCTCATCACGTCAGCCTCAATGGTGTAATTTTTCAAATCCGGCGTGCCCATGAAGACCATGGCGCGCTGGAAGAACGGATTGTCAATCGTCTTGACAAGAGACTTGTTGCCGTCTTTGTCCCGCACGTCAAATTTGAAGCGAGCCCCAATCCACGGCAGCGGCGGATAGGCGAACGGCGTGGGAGGCTCGACATTGTTCGTGGTCATCTCGGTCAGCACGCTGGCTTCAAAATCCTGGCGGATGGGCAGGCCGGGCAAAACGCGGCCGCGCATGTAGCCCTTGAGGCCGTCGGCCTGAGCTTCAAAAGCGCCGGCCGAAGGTGATTTGTCAGCCGCAGCCACTAATTGACCGTCGGCGTCGAACGCGGCGTTCATCTTGGCTTTGACCTTCGCGGTCGGCGGAATGAAAGAGGCCCACTGGACCGATTTCGGGTCGCTGATTTCTTTGACAGTCAAACCATTGGCGTCCAATTCGCGGACGCGGAAGGAGACTTTTTCGCCCGGTTGCAGGAGCAATTCCGAGGGCTCGATTTGCAAAGACTTGGCGGGGCCTGGCGCGGGCCATTTGTCGTCCGGCGCGGCATCCGCCGTCTCGAACGACGCCGAGGCCGGAGTGGCGCTGCCGAAACAATAAAGTTTCTTGGTCGTTTGCATGTAAATGCGGCCGTTGTAAGCCGTGGGAGTCCCGTAGCAACGTCCGTCCAGCACCGTGTGGGAGAGAATTTTTGGTTCGCTGTCGCCCGGCTCGATGACGTAAAGAGCGCCATGACCGCCCTCGGCGCTCTCCTCGCCCACAGCAGCGGAAACGCCGGGATCATTCAAGATCGGAGCGTAAATTTTTCCATCCGCGAAGAGCGGGCAGGAATTGCGTTGTTCGATGCCGAGCTTGAGCTTCCACAGCCGCTTGCCGGTTAACGCGTCCACCGCGTCAAGGTAGCCGACTTCACTTGTCACATACACACGGTCGCCCACCAGAATGGGCGAGCTGGCAGAGGTGCGGACTTCGTTGTCCCACAACTCCACCTGCGCGCGGGGCACAATGACAGGATCGGTCGCGTTGGTCGGCGTGACATGGGGGATTTTCAGGCCGACCATCTGGCCCGGCTCGTACGGGGTGCCGTAAATGGCAATCAATTCGTCATCCTTGTGCAGCAAGACCGACGCATTGATGCCGGCCTTGAAAATGGGAATCTGGAAGATGGGCTGCCCCGTGCGCGCGTTGGCGCAGACGACCGAACCGTCGCCGGTGGCCGAGTAAAAGACCCGTTTGCCGTCGAGCCACGCCAGCACGGGATGGGAATAGGAATTGTCTTTGGGCCGTCCGCCCGGTGTCGAGGCCCAAACAGCCTGCCCGGTCACTTTGTCGAAGGCGTAAAAGCGGTCGGCCGCCGGCCCTTGCGCGCCCCAATTAGCCGTGATGCCGCGCGTAATCACCAAATCCTTGTCCACCACCGGCGAGGCCGTGCGGCCATTGGGGAAAGTCAGCCGCCCGTATTCCTCCATCAGCGAATGTTCCCACAGCACTTTGCCGTCGGGGGTAAAACCGGTGAAAATTCCCTGCGTGTCCTGGATATAAACGTTGCCCGTCTCAGGATCAATCGTCGGGCTGGAAGTTGAATAACGTGTGTAAATCGTGTCGCTCAAAAAATCTATGTAAAGCTTCTGCCACAGTTTTTGTCCGGTGTTGGCGTCGAAACAGGCCACGCCTTCGGACAAATCCGGCCCCGTGCCCAAATAGCCCATGATATATATGCGCCCGTTGTAAGCGACCGCGGTGGATTGCCCGGGAAAATCCGCCGTCCAGAGCGGATGGCTGGCGTCGAGGGTCGTGGGAAGATTTTTCTCGGAGCTCGTGCCATTTTGGTTGGGCCCGCGCCAACTAAACCAACCCGTCGGGGCGGCCTCCAAATTGGATTGGCCAAGGAAAAAACCGAAAAGACTCAACAAAACCGGAATTTTCAGTCTCATATGACTTCAATGCAAAAACCAAAAAACATGCGACAACGATCCCGGGCACAAGCGCCGCCCGCGACAATCCGGGCGATTATTGGCTTCCAAGATTACGCCCACTATTCTACATCTTGGCGCGACATGCAAGGAAAATAATACTTACACGTACTATTTATTTATAATACATCTCATGCCCCGCCGCCACCAGCCTGCCAAACCCGCGCCCACCCTGAGCCCGATCGATGCTCCCTCCCGCCGGCGACTGCCCATCTTATTGCGCCACGCGTGGTTCAACCTGAACCAGACCTTTCGCCGCCGCCTGGCCCACACCGGCGTCACCCCGGACCAATTTACCGCCTTGCGCACACTCATCGAGCACGAGCCCCAAGGTTTGACCCAAAGCGGCCTGAATCGTTTGATCGTCAGCGACCCAAACACCATCGCCGCGTTGGTGGAGCGGATGGAGAGCATGGGCTGGATCACGCGGGTGCGGCACGAGAAAGACGGCCGCGCCTATCGGCTGCGGCTCAAACCGGCGGGCCGGGAAACCTACGAGCGTGCCCGCGAAATCGCCATCGCTTTGCAAACCGAAGTGCTGGCCGGTTGGTCGGAGAAGAAGCGGGAGGAATTTCTGGAAGATCTGGCCTGCGTGGCGGATCGCTGCCGCGCGGCGGCCCAAGTGAAGGAGAAAGAAGAGGCGAAATGATGTTTTTCGATTTGAATTCTTTGTGCGCGAGCTTAAATTTCCGCCATGCCGATCACGCTGGATGAAATCGTTGAAGAAACTCGCGGAATGCCTTCCGAAACAGTGGCGGAACTGGTGGACCGCATCATGGCCGCGCGATATGGCGACATCGAGCCATCTGTCGCGGCGGCCTGGAAATCCGAGACCGACCGGCGGATCGCGGAGATTGAAGCTGGAACAGTTAAAGGTGTTCCTCTCGAAGAATCGCTGGCGCGCCCGTAAAATTGCCGGGCTGTGAAATTCCTGCTTCATCCCGAAGCGGACGAAGAATTTGCCGGAGCGGTTCGTTATTATTCACAAATCTCTTCCGACTTGGGCGTGCGTTTTATCAGGAAATGGAACGATTGTTTCGGGAAATCTGGGTCGATCCAAAGCGCTTCCGCAAGTTTGATCCACCGCCCGCCGGCTCTTCAGCAAAGATTTTCCCTATGCCGTCATTTTTCTGGAAATGCCCGACCACCTTTGGATCGTCGCGGTCATGCATTTGAAACGGCGACCCGGTTATTGGCGCGGACGACTCGATTGAGCAGGCGACGGTTATGAAAGCGGACTTCCGTCGCGATCATTTCAGCTTTTGCGAATAAACACAGACAGTTCGGTTCCATTTGTTGGCCTCGGGCGGCAGGATTTCCTCCAACTCCAGGCCGATTCGGCGGGCCACTTTGATGGATGGTTCGTTTTCGGGAGCGATGAACGAGACGACATACGGGCAACTAAAGAGTTGCGCCGCTGCTTCCTTGACAGCGCGGGCCGCCTCGGTGGCGTAACCCCGGCCCCAGAACCGCCGTTGGAATGAATAGGCAATCTCCTTGTCGGGCTTGGCCCTCAGCTCCTGGTGCAGAAGGCCGCATTGGCCGATGAATTCCCCTGTTTCGCGCAGGCTCACCGCCCAAAAGCCGTGCCCGTACTGTGCGTAACTCGCCATGCAGCGCTCGATCGTCTCCCGGGTTTCCGCGACGTTTTTAAGGCCAGGGAAATGGCGCCTTGCCACCGGATCGTTGAAAATCACCTGGAGATTCCCGATGTCCTCCAAGTTCAGTTGGCGGAAACTGAGACGTTCAGTGTCAGGCGGAAGCAATGTCATGGCATCAATCCAATCGCCTTCAACAGAGATTGTAAATCGTGGTCCACCTTAGCCACGCGCAAAAGATCATCGAGCGAAAACTGCCGCCCCAACTCACGCGCGTTCATTGGCTTCCGATAGCTGGGCCATAGTCTTCTTAATTTTGTTTCTGCTGACGCGGCATCGGGGGTTTCACACTCCATGCCAGGCATCATTCTCAACAGCAATCCTTCGTGGTTGGGGCATTGCACACAAACGGTGATGTTGTGTTTTGCCGCCTTGCGTATTAATTCCTCAATGGACCAGTCACCCTGGTCTGCGTGGTCTTTGTCCACGATTAGAAAGCGGCCTTGGTAAGCGCCAGTTCTGGAATGCTGCTTATGCAGACGCACGGCCTTTTGCAGCATGGATTTGAACCCGCCACCGCGCAGTTGGAACGCATCCAGATGAATGTGTAATTCCTTTTCGGTTAACAGTTGCAGCCATGCAACAAAGGTCTCTTCACTGGTGCCTTCAACAGCTAAAAAGAATGAGACTCGTCTTTTGACGATGGGCGAAGGCATGGATCAGCCGATATGCGGCAAGGCGCCGAGTTCCCCAGAAAGATATTTATTCATCAAACTCGGCTCGCGGCGCAACCCTTGGATCTGGCGCGCGCCATAAATGCGAGTTGGCTGGCCATCTGGCTTTTCCGTGAAATACACCTGCTCTTTTTCAAGTTCAACAAGGAGACTGGGATTATGAGCTGTGAACAGAAGTTGCGCTCCGTTCGGGTTGCGCCGGTTATCGTAAAACCAGCCAAAGATTTCACGAAAAAGCGATGGGTGAATGTCGGTGTCCAATTCATCAATCACGGCCACTCCGCCAAAATCCAACACGTACTGAAGAATTGGAAAAAATTCGATAAACCGTCGCGTTCCCATGGATTCCTCCTCAAGCTCAAGCTCTCGATTTAGCCCAAAATGCTTAAATTTTGCCACAGGGCCTGTGTTTGTATTTTCGACCTTCATTTCCTCAAGTCCCAAATCCAGGCGGCTGAGTTTGCGATTCAATCGTTGGAGAAGTTCGGTATGTTGGTCGTAGTCAAGCAAGGTGCGAAGCATTCCTGGGGTTTCCTTCTCCTGCCCAAAGATATTGCTTTTTAACAGATGTAGTGATGCAAGGAAATCGGTGGATGGTTTATGGTTAAGAAACGCCAAGGTGCTGATAACGCTGACATTCGAGCGGATGCTCTGAATGCGCGAATCACCGTTCGTTATGCCGGACTCATCGGCGAAGTTGAATTCTTGTTCGTTACGTTCAAAAATTCTGCAAAATCTTCTCTTCGGTGCATAAGACATTGACTCGTAAATCACCCCACTGCCAAAATTATTTGGTTGATGGCCAATATGCAACTCGTAGCGAAATACTACGGCCGGCATGTTTTGGGTCATCCGGCCGTCAAATTCTATGACAAGTTTTGTGGGGCGATTGCACCAATCGTTGTGTGCGTACGGTTTGAAACCATGAATAGGATGATTGGGCGGGATACTAAAGCTATGCTGCACAAATCCTTCTGCCGCAGTGATGGCGCGCAGCATAGTAGATTTGCCGGATGCATTTGGGCCGTAAAAACCGATGACCAAAGGCAATCGGTGCCCGGGGGTTGCCTTGAAATCCCGAAAGCAGGCTAAGTCAGGTGCATTTCTAGGCACTCGAAAATCCATTTCTTGTCTGTCTGCCACGGAATAGAAGTTTTCAATGGCGATGCTGTGTATCATATACGGAACTTTGCATATTTTTTGTCAATAGTCAACTTTAATATCCGTCACAATATATTATATCTATAATTCATTACACTAAAACTGCAAAATGGACTCTCTTTGACTTTAAACCAAACTGTACCGCTACCAGACTTAGGCTACTCTTTTTTGAAAAAAATCCATTTTTAAGATCGCTGCAAGTTCCATTGGTATAATCACTTACAAATAAAGAAATAGTGTGTACTCAAAAAAAGACCAAAAAAAGACCCCGTTTGGCAGAAAAACAGGGGGTCCGGCCAAAGAAAATGACATTTTTTTTCGCGCTTTCTCTGTTTTTTGTGATTTATGTTTCCGCAAGCCTTTGTATCACAGGAATTAACGCCGGCGCGACCCCTTCCAAAAAAATCATACCAAAAAACCTACCGTAGGTTTTTGCCTTCTTTGGAAATGTGCCAGAATCATCTTGTGAGCATTGTATATGTTCAACAAGTGAGCGCTCTGGTAGCGCCGACTGAGAGTCGGCTGTATCGCGGATTGTTAATCCGCAGTCCGTTCATTGTCTCGAACTTCTCGTATCGGGACTTCCCTCAGTGGAACTCTCCAAATCAACCTTGGAACCGACGTAAGTCGTTGATTTCCAAGTTTGTCTTACTTATTTTCACTCTTTTTTTTCAACGGCTCCCGATGTGATTTTATCCTTTACGCGCCTTGGCGGGCGGCTATTTACTGGTGCAAATGAACACATCGAAGATTTTTCGCCAGCTTGCCCCCGCCGCACTGAGTTTGCTGCTGTCTTTTGGCACGGCGTCCGCGCAGCCGGCGGGTGCCGCCGCCGATCCTTACGCCAATGAAACTCCCGCCCAGCGCGACGCGCGCATGAAATGGTGGCGCGAGGCGCGCTTCGGCATGTTCATTCATTGGGGTGTCTATTCCGTGCCGGCCGGGACTTACGACGGCAAGCAGGTCGCGAGCATCGGCGAATGGATCATGAATCGCGGAAAAATCCCCAGCGCCAGATACCGCCAATACGCCAAGGAGTTCAACCCGATCAAATACAACGCGGAGCAATGGGTCTCCCTGGCCAAGGCGGCGGGCATGAAGTATATTGTCATCACCTCCAAGCATCACGATGGCTTTGCTATGTTTGACTCGAAGGCCAGCGATTGGAATATCGTCAAGGCCTCGCCGTTCGGCCGCGACCCGTTGAAAGAACTGGCCGCCGCTTGCGAGAAGGAAGGCATCAAGCTCGGATTTTATTATTCGCAGGCGCAGGACTGGAACAATCGCGGCGGGGCGGCTGCGGGCGGCCATTGGGACAAGGAGGCGCAGGACGGGAGCATGGACGATTACATCCGCAACGTAGCCGCGCCACAGATCAAGGAGATTCTCTCGAACTACGGCAAGATTTCCGTTCTTTGGTTTGACACGCCGGTGGACATGAACAAGGAGCGGGCCGAAATGATTCTGCCCCTTCTGCGCCTGCAACCGGGCATCATTTACAACAATCGCCTGGGCGGCGGTTTCAAGGGCGACACCGAGACGCCGGAGCAACGCATCCCCGCCACCGGCTATCCGGGGCGCGATTGGGAAACGTGCATGACGATGAACGACACCTGGGGTTTCAAAAGCTACGACAACCACTGGAAGAGTACGGAAACAATTCTGCACAACCTGATAGACATCGCCAGCAAAGGCGGCAACTACCTGCTAAACGTCGGGCCGACTTCCGAGGGTCTTATTCCCGGGCCGTCGGTGGAGCGTTTGAAAGCTGTCGGCGAATGGATGAAGGTCAACGGCGAGGCCATTTATGACACTTCGGCCAGTCCCTTCAAAAGTTTGCCCTGGGGCCGCTGCACCAAACAAGTTACCGTCACGGGCACGACGCTTTATCTCCACGTCTTCAAATGGCCGCAGGATGGCAAGCTCCAGGTGCCGGGCCTCAGAAATAAAGTGATTGAGAGTTATCTATTGACACCAGCGTCCGGTGTAACAGCGGCAGTGAGCGGGGCCAATGGAGTGAATGTTTCCGATTTATCGCTCCGAAAAAAGCTCGAATTTCTGAGCGGGTCCAATGGAGTAACTGTTTCCGTCCCCGCCGAAGCGCCCGATCCTATTTCCTCCACGGTCGTCCTCAAAATCAAGGGTGCGCCCATGATCGATCAGCCGATGCTCAGTCAGGATTACGACGGCTCTGTTTCGTTGGCTGGCAGTGAAGCGCATTTGCATGGCAGCGAAATTCAGACCGAAAGTTCCGCCGGGCATGACAACATCGGCTACTGGACCAATCCCGAGGAATGGTGCGAATGGCAATTCAGAGTTGCCACTGCGGGCAAATTCGATGTCACCGCCGACATGGCGGCGGAAGATGCGTCCTCCCTCGAACTGTCGGTCGGAGAAAACAAGCTGCGCGCCAGCGCGACGGCAACCGGCGGCTACTCGAAATATAAGACCGTGAAATTAGGCACCCTCGAAATCGCCAGCGCGGGCGTCACCACCCTGGCGCTGCATCCGGTCAAGGAAGACTGGCATCCCGTCAATGTGCGGTCTTTGCGGCTGGCGCCGAGTCCGTAGATTTATCCAAGGCGAGCACGTCCGCCACGATCTCTTCGTCGGGCAGGAACCGTGACTCCACGGTCAGCAGCTTTTCGTCTTGCGACGCGCTGAAGCTGGCGCGCAGGCCGGCCGTCGGGAAAGTTTGGGCCACGTTATGCAGAATGAGCGGATGAGGCGCCGCCAAAATGGCCGCGCCGGCGAAGGTGTCAATATTACGAAGGCCGGGGCAGAATAGATCCGGCTCGAGCAAGATTTGATCTTGGGAAACATCCAGTTGGCCGCAATCAGCGACGACAGCGTCGGCCGCGGGCGCGGCCAGCACGGACCAGAGTCCGGCCCGGCCATGGCCGCACAGCACGATGCGGCGGCCCACGGCGAAATAGGAGTTGCGGACTCCCTCGCAAATCGAAACGAGGTCCCGCACTCGTTCCTGCAGGCGGGTTCTGTTGTAAGTGCAAAAGAAAATGGATTTTTGATCCGGGTTCGCGGCGCGCCCCGCATCGGCGGCCACCACGACATCCAAGCCTTGATCGAGAAAGAGCCGGGCCAGCCCGATTGGCTCGCCAGCATTGTCAATAAAATGAGCTTTGCCCTCTGCATCCGCCAGCACCATCAGATCAGGGTGGGTTGTGGAAGTCGATTTGACAGGGGTGAAATGCACCAATTTGATCCGCTCATCCTCATCGGGACGAGCCACTTCCAAATCTTCCGAAAAATGACCCTCTTTCTTGGAATCGGTGACATGGATCATGTTTCCCGGCGAGATGCGCGCCTTCGTCGGCCAGTTCAATTGCAGCGTGCGCGCCCACGCTGGCTCCATGATCCACTTGTAGCTGTCCAGCGAGAGATCGTTGGTCGGGCTGATGCCATCCAATTGGTCCCGGTGCATCTTGATGAGGCGGGCGATCAGGTCTTTTTGGCTGACCGCGTCCGGCGGCAATTTTCCGTCCGGAAAAGCGAGCAAATCCTGGTCCGGTTCTTTTTGAAAAGGCTGCTCGGCCACGGGTTGATCGGCCTTATGCAGGAGCCACTTGTCAAACCATTGATAGACAGCCTGGCGGCTGGTCTGGTTGTAATTGTGCACAAAATCAAAGCACACATAACGGAGTTTTTCCGTGGCCTGGAAAAATTGATAAATGTGTTCGATGGCCGGGCCTTCCACGGAGAGCGTGGTCTTGGTCCAATCTTTGGTGTCCGATACCAGGATCTGCGGGCGAGGCGCGGCGGCGGCGGCGATTTCCATATTGGAATACTCCACCCGCAAGCCCGGCATATTTTCACAGAGGCAACCTCCTTGCATCGTATGGCTGACCATCACGACCGGCGCTTGCGCGGCCAGACGGTCGTCAATGGCGCCCAAAATCATCGTCTGCGTGCCGCCGCCGGACGCGCCGGTGAGGGCCATCCGGGTCTTGTCCACGGCGGGCAGGGATGCGAGAAAATCCAGCGCGCGAAGGCTGTCCCACGTTTGCAAGCCCATCAACGTTACGCTCCACAGCATGGCGGATGGATCGTCGGCGGCGAAGCTGTGGTGCTTCTTGCTGAAACTTTCCGACGGGGGCAAATCGGAGAAGGACGTGTCGTTGTAACCGACCATATCGTAGGCAAAGGCGATCATCCCTTGTTTGGCGAAATTGATGCACCGTCCGGGATTGCTGCAAAGATCGGTATCCTCCAAACGTCCGTGGTCCCAATGGCCGTGAGCATTCAGAATGGCTGGGAAAGGGCCCGCGCCTTTCCCCAACGGGCGGTACAAATTCCCCGCGAGATAAAAGCCGGGCCAACTTTGGAAATAGACTTTCTCCACGCTGTAGCCGTCGCGTTCGATCCTCCCGGAAATCACCGGCTGCAACGGAGTCTTCGCCGGCATGGGCCAAAGCCCGCTGCTGACTAGAATCTGTTCGCGAATGGCGCGGCTGCGCTCCTGCCATTGTTCTTGCGAGGTGATGGTCGGAAAGCTGCGCGGCGTGTCCAGCGTTTGAACAGCGGCTTTCGGCTCGTCCGCCCCAAAGGCCGGCGCCAACGCGAAAACAAAACAGAGGAAAAGGGCGGAAACATTGCGCATGAACTGGTTTGTAGCAGGTTCTGGGCTAAAATCGAGCAAAAGCCGTTGTCAGGGTGTCAAAAACGCGTTACCCTTAGCTAGCAAAATGAATAAGGGCCGAATATACAAATTGTCGCTGGCCGCCATGGCCGTGCTCCTGTTGTGCGTCTCGTCGCAGATGCAGAATTGGCTCAATTTGGATCGCACCCAGCTTGGCCTGACGCGGCTGCCGCCGTTGAAGAACGCGCCGCCAATCCTGGCCTTCACGACCGTCGCGCTGGGCGGCTTTCGCGGACTCATCGCCAACGCCCTCTGGATGCGGGCCAACGACATGCAGGAGGAGGACAAGTATTACGACATGGTGCAATTGGCTGATTGGATCACCGTCCTGGAACCTCACTTCACCCAAGTCTGGACCTACGAGGCGTGGAACATGGCGTATAATATTTCCGTCAAGTTCAAGGATCCCGAGGACCGATGGAAATGGCTTCAGCGCGGCATCTTGTTGTTGCGCGATCACGGCATCCCTCTCAACCCGGACACTGCGCTTCTTTACCGCGAACTTTCGTGGCTCTTTCAACACAAGATGGGACAGAACCTGGACGACGCTCACTTGACCTACAAACTCCGCTGGGCGCAGGAGATGCAAAAGGTGATTGGCGGACGGGCGGACTATGACGTGTTGGAACACCCCAAGACACCGGCCGAAAAGGAGCGAGTTCGCGTGCTGCGCGAGGTGTACAGGCTGGATCCTGCAACCATGAAAAAGGTGGATGACTTGTACGGCCCGTTCGACTGGCGGCTGCCGGATGCGCACTCGGTTTATTGGGCGGAAATATACCGGCAACACGCCAAACCCAACGCCGAGGATACGGACTCATTGCGCCGCTCCATTTTTCAGAGCATGAGGATGGCGTGTTTCCGAGGCTCCTTGTCGCCTTCGATAACCAATGTGACGGAGCAGAATTTCATGCTCTGGCCCAATTTTGATTTGTTCCCCAAAGTTAACGCCGCTTATAAAAAAATGATCGAAGAGCAGCCAAATTCGAACTTCCAAAACGGGCACAAAAACGATCTCAAGGAGGTCATCCCCCTCCTTTATGTCAACGGCCGGGAGAAAGAGGCGGCCTATTGGTTTGATTATCTAAACAAGGAATACACCAACGCTTTTGTCGGCAAACAAAAGGGCATTTCTCTCCAGGATTTTGTTATTAGCACCGTCGCAACAGACGTCAAAGAAACCGACGTGAACCGAGTCACGGCCACCTTGGCGGGCATATACGTGCGGGAGTTCCAAGATCTGATTAAAGACAATGATGATGAGGCTCAGAACGCGGAGCATTTGGCCCAGGTGGTGTATGATTATTTTCAAGACAAAATCGGAAAGGCTGCCGAAATACGCGTGGGTTTGAAGCCATTAAAGGACATAAAGAAAAGCGTTTTGGATTATTTGATGAACCCAGACCCAAAAACCGCGCCGATCAACGCCTATGCCCAAAACATTTTGCGCACCAAGCTCGGATTGAAACTCCCCAGCGCGCCCGAAGTTCCGACTGTCACTGCTCCGGAAGTCCCCCCTCCGCCATCTTCTCCTACTCCTCCAAGCCGTGGTTAGCTTGAGCGAAAAGAAATCCGAGTCACTAGTTCGCGCCCGAAACTGTTTTGCAGCCGTTCCAGAATTTCCCGCCGGCGGTAGCGCACGATTTCGTCCAGCCACACATTGCTGTCCACCGCCACGAAAAGGGTTCCTTTGCGCAGACCAGTGGGCCGGGCGTGCGCGGTGATGGTGGGATCAAGTTGATGCTGCCAAACTTTGAGAATCTCCGCTTCCGCCTGGCGCTGGCCCAGGCGCAAACCCGCCAGCACCTTGGGCATGACATCGCTGGCGGACTTGGCGGAAGGCCGGCGCGTTTTTTCCTCGGCCGACCAATCCCAGCCTCGCCATTGCGCCAGGACGCGTTGACGGGCCGACGGGGCCTGCGGCGGCGGGCGAAAATGGCGATAAGGAAACGGCTGTTCCACGTCACAGGAACACTAGCAGGCTACAGACAGAACTCCAAGCGAGTTCTAAGTCAACAAATCGAATGGGGTGCGCGACAGAATTCTTCGCATACGAGGTAGGGACGCCTCGCCGAGGCGTCCGGGCGTCTCGGCGAGACGCCCCTACCAAGCGAAGAATTCTGTCTCACGCCCAATCGAATGCACCAGGATTTTCGACCGCACTCATCAAGGACTAGAGGAGTCCGCTGCTTCGTGAACGGCTTCGCCGCGGGTCATATGTTCCTTGTCCAAAGTGAAACTTACGAACGCCAGGCACATTTCATCAAACGTCTGCTCCCCCCATTTGACGACTTGCGGCGGATGGTGAGGATTGAGGGGGTTGTGGGTGGAATTGTCGTAATGCGCCACCAGATCAAGCCGCGTGCCGGCCGGAAAATGCAACGGCGTCTTGAACTCGTAGCCGGTTTGCCAGTTGAAATCCCAGTCGGTCACGTGGACCAGAGGAACGACTGCGCCGTCCGGCAATGTGGCCGTCACTTTCATTTCCTTGCCCAACAAGTGCATGTGCGGAGTAACGCGATAAGCCGTGACATCTTCCAAGACCGGCAGGGTGGCATGGACAACATAATCGTCGTCCCCCGGAGGAATGCGCAACGGCAGCTTGAGCACCATGCGGGCGCGAATTCGTTTGTCCACTGGCCCTTTGGCGAAGTAAATCCCCACTTTGGTCCGGTCCGTTTCCGCTTTGCCAGATCGGTGGTAATGCACCTGCACAACCAAGTCGGCTCCCTTGGGCACCAGGCGTCCGACGCCGTCCGGCAGGAAATAGGGATAATTCCCCGGCGCCCAGCCGCCAATCATGCCGCTCGAACGAAAACCGACCCCGCCAAACGAAGTGTAGCCCGGGCCGGGATCCCGCGCGTCCAACTCGCGCGCAGCGCCGGTGGTGTCGAAGTGGACAATGACGTGGTGGACCACTTTGCGGTTGCCGGGCCTGATTTCCATGGCGGCGACATAATGGTTTTCTGTGAATTTGGTCGGAACGACAAAACACCGGTAAATGTCCGGACCTTCGGCAGCCAGCTCGTAATCTTCGTCGGGTTCCAAGACCACGTCGGGTTGGCCCAAAGTCCAGCCGTCGGTGAATTTGGGAGCGGGCGGCAAATCCGCGCTGTTGCCTTCAGGGGCCGCAGCCTCGGCCCATTCCTGGATGAGGGCAATCTGTTCCGGCGACAGGTGACGGTCATTGGCAAATTCGCCGAAACCCGCCTCGGCTTTCCACGGCGGCATGATTTTTTCACGCGTCACACGGGCAATTTGCCTGGCCCGCTTGCCGGCATCGCCGTAGCTGAGTAAAGAAAACGGCGCAACTTCTCCGGCACGATGACAAACGGCGCAATTTTTGTAAAGCAGAGGTGCGATGTCCTTGTCAAAGGTAGGAGCTTGCACGGCGGCCACCGAAGTTGCAATCAAACAACCCATTGGCGGCGGTTGGCTCACCGCCGGCCGCCCGGCCGCAATCGCATCCAAGGCAGCGCGTAAGTCGTGCTCGGTGGCTGCGGCGCGTCGCTTGTTGAGGTCCGCATAGAGGTTATCAATGCGCCCCCGATAGGCCACACTCCCGTCCTTGCCAAACACCACAGCTTCAGGAGCCACGGTCGCCTTGGCCAGACGCACCAGGCGATGCCGCGGGTCAAGCAAGACCGGCGCGTGCAAGTTATATTGGTGGGCGTGATCCTTCGCGGCAGAGGCCGACAAGTCTGGGTCCACCTGCACGATGTAGAAGGCGAAATTGGTGTATGCGTCGGTCAGACGGTTGATTTCTGGAGCGTAAGCGTTGCAGATCGGGCAATCATGCCAATAGAAGATCAACACCGAGCCGGTTTTGGTCCCTGCTTCCAGTGGGTGCTTAATTGCGCCCGAGAGATCGGCAAATTCTGGTGCGTCGGTTTCGGCGCGCAACGGCGAGACGAAGCACAACAAGAGGAGAAAGCAAGTTATCGCAAGAACTCTCACGCACCCATCCTGGAGGATGAATCGCCAAATCTCAAGTTTAATCATCCCCTAAAACGGGTGCGCGACAGAATTCTTCGCATACGAGGTAGGGACGCTTCGCCGAGGCATCCGGGCGTCTCGGCGAGACGCCCCTACCAAGCGAAGAATTCTGTCTCACGCCCCCCCCTAAAACCAGGTTTTCCAAACACCTCCACGCGGCCTTCAATGGAATTGACTGGCAAAAATCTCCGCTTCGGCCTCGGTAATTACGCCGTCCTTGTTGGTATCGCAGCGCCGGACGGCTTCGTTGAATTTATCGTTCTCACCGGATTTCACAGTGGTTTTGTTCTCGAAGACCACAGGGATGGAAATCTCGGTGTGGGATTCGACGCTGTCATGGAACGGCATTTTGCTTAGCGCCTCGTAAAAAACCCGGCCAGCCTTCTCGCTGTCGAATTGCACTTTGACGCGCTCCGCATTGCGGTAGGTCGTCTCCGAATGATCAATGCAGCCGGTCAGGGAAAACGCGGCGGCCAGAGTGACCAGCGTCCCCGCCAAAGCCGCGACATGGGAATTCTTTGCAAACTTTTTCATATTATGCCTTTGTAAAAGTTTTTCGATCTTCGATAGAATTGCTTTGATAATGCCTCACCGCAAAAGCAGGTT
>Ga0206819_10254_pt1 | contig 17325 bp, 13 predicted proteins | sample Alteio_BWOrgCont_87_FD_152855 | JGI IMG/M metagenome (GOLD analysis project Ga0206819, IMG submission 152855) | Enriched cells from forest soil in Barre Woods Harvard Forest LTER site, Petersham, Massachusetts, United States -... | ecosystem: Environmental > Terrestrial > Soil > Temperate forest >... | reverse complement strand
GTGTTGTGCCAGGGACCGTAATTCTCCATGGAGGCGATATCGGAGGCATTGATGGTGATTTCCTTCAATTGGATGTCTTTTTGCGAACGCAGATCGTAGAGCAAGGTCTCGTCCTGGACGACCCGGCCATGGATCGTGAAGGTGCCGGTTGCTTTGGCCAGATTAAAGTCGGGAGATTTCTCGACCAGATGGCCGTCGGCGAAGGTGCCGTCCTTCAATTTGATCTCATAGTGAATCCATTTGTCATGGTATTCATAGGATTTGATACCGAGGAAGCACAAGGCCAGCAGGAGCGTGCAGGCATGGAAGATCTTGAATTTTTTGAAGTCCCCGACTTTGCAGGCCGCCCACGCGAGAAGGGTGGTGATGGCCGAGAGCGCGAGGATGATGGTGTTGGCAGTGCCGAGATAGACGTTGAGCCAGCCGTGCGGCCAGTAACCCGTGTCGGCGCCGACACGCAGAAGCACATAGGCGGAGAACAAACCGCCGAAGAGCATGACTTCGGAGGCGAGAAAGAGCCAGATGCCGACTTTGGCGTTGTAGATGCCGGTATCCGGCCTGGCTTCGACTGTATAAGGTATATCCATGAGATGTTAGTGCGCGTGCGATGGAACAGTTCGTGGAACGGTCGTGGTGACCTCCGGTTCATTCTGGGGAGTGAAATCCGTGGCGTGGCCGGGCACGCTATATTCATAGGGGCCGCGGTAAACCTGGATCGGGCTGGTGAAGTTGCCATGGGGCGGCGGCGTGGGCGTCTGCCAATCGATGGTGGTGGCTTCCCAGGGATTGTCACCCACCTTTTCGCCGTGTTTCATGCTCCAAAAAATATTGATGATGAATGGAATCTGGGCGATGCCCAGGCAAACGGCCGCGATGAAGATCCAATGGTGCAAATCCATGACGTAGGCGGGCAGCGCATCAATGGCTCCGGGCACGCGCGCGGCGGAATAATTCGCGCCGCCGTCGGCCATGCGCCGCAACATGCCTTTCATGCCCTGCACGAACATGGGCATGAACACGAGGTTCATAAAAATGAGCGATGTCCAGAAATGCACGCTTCCCCAGAATTCGTTCATCCGGCGGCCGGTCATCTTGGGATACCAGAAATAAATGCCGGCGAAGAGACCGAAAATAGTTCCCGGCGCGACGACATAATGAAAGTGCGCGATGACGTAATAGGTGTCATGCAGGAAGAGGTCGCTGGCATTGAAGCCGAGCGGCAAGCCGGTAAGCCCGCCGATGCCGAACATGGGCAGGAAGGCGAGCGCAAAGAGCATCGGCGTGTTGATGCGGATGGAGCCGCCCCAAAGCGAGATGAACAGGCACGTCAGGATGATGACCGAGGGGATGGAGATGATCATCGTGGTGGCCTGGAAAAACTCGGAAATCGTTGTGCCCATGCCGGTCAGATACATGTGATGCGCCCAAACGATGAAGGACAGGAAACCGATGAGCAGCACCGAATAGACGAGGGATTTATAGCCCCAGATGGGCCTGCGGGAGTTGCAGGCGATGATCTCGCAGACAATACCCATGGCGGGCAGGATCAGAACGTACACTTCCGGATGACCGAGGAACCAGAATAAATGCTGCCAGAGCAACGGGCTGCCGCCACCGCTGATATGCGCCAGGTTTCCGCCGGTGGCCAGGCCGGTGGGCAAAAAGAAGCTGGTATGGGCGACGTTGTCCATTAATTGCATGACGCTCGCGGCTTCGAGCGGCGGGAAGGCCAGCAACAGCAGGAAAGCCGTCACAAATTGTGCCCAGACAAAGAACGGCATCCGCATCCAGGTCATGCCCGGCGCGCGCAATTGGATGATGGTGGCGATAAAATTCACCGCGCCCAGCAGGGACGAATTGATCAATAACACCATGCCCAGGATCCAAAATAATTGCCCGTGCGTGGGGACGGAAGTCGCCAGCGGCGAATAGGAGGTCCAACCCGCCTGCGCCGCGCCGCCGGGAATGAAAAAACTGACAAACATGACGGTGCCGCCCAGAAAATACGCCTGATAGCTGGCCATGTTGACCCGCGGAAACGCCATGTCCGGCGCGCCGATCATCAGCGGCACAACGTAATTGCCGAAGGCTGCGAACGCGAGCGGCACGATGGCCAGGAAGACCATGATGGTCCCGTGCATGGCACCGAAGGAGTTGTAAAGTTCGGGAGAAATGATTCCGCCCGCGGCGGGAGTGCCGAGGATCTTCTCAAGGATCCAGCCGATGCCCAGGGGCACCGGTTGGCTGGGATGCGCGATCTGCCAGCGCATCAACAGCATCAGGAAAAATCCGAACAACATGAAGCACAACGCCGTGAAACCGTATTGGATGCCGATGATCTTGTGGTCGCTCGAAAAAACGTAGCGGTGCCAAAAGCTGGGCTCATGGTGTTCGTGGCCGTGATCATGGTCGTCATGGCCATGGTGGCCGTGGGCTTCTGCCTCACGGTATGGCGGAAATTGGTTTACGTTCGCGTCCATAATTTATTTCGTTTTATCCAGGCACAGGATCGACAACAACAGCGGCAAATAAAGGATCGAGGCCAGGAACAATTGCCGCGCGCGCATCAGATTCAACTGCCTGGAAAATTGGATGGCGCACAGCAAAAACGCCGCTCCCAAAACAATCGCGCCGGCAAGATACACAACCCCGGCCATATTGAAAAGAAAAGGAACGAGGCTGACGATGAACAACGCGAGCGTGTGGCTGACGGTCTGCTGGGCGGTACGCCGGCCGCCGGCTTCGATATTCGGCAGCATCACGAACCCTGCCTTGGCGTATTCGTCGCGATACATCCAGGCGATGGCAAAGAAATGGGGGATTTGCCAGAACGCCAGAATGGCAAAGAGCGCCCAGCCTTCGCCGCCCAGGCCGTTGCGCGCCGCCGTCCAGCCCATCAACGGCGGCAACGCGCCGGGAATCGCGCCGATGGCGGTGTTGAGCCAGGTCACGCGCTTGAGCGGCGTATAAATGAAAACATAGCTGATGAGGGTGATCGCCCCGAGAACACTGGTGAGCAGATTCACCGCGACGGCGAGATAGACCAGGCCGGCGACCGAACTGACTCCGCCGAAAATGGCAACCGTCGCAGGTTGCAAACGTCCCGAGGGCAGGGGACGGTCCTGGGTGCGGCGCATCTTTGCGTCGTATTCACGCTCCAACAACTGGTTCAGGGCGGCAGCGCCTCCGGCGACGAGCGCCGTGCCGGCGAGCGTGTTGAAGAACAGGAAATAATCCATCGCGCTCTGCCATCCGATATAAAACCCGACGGCGGTCGTGAGCAGGACGAGGGTGGTCAGGCGCGCCTTGACCAGGTCGGCAAAGACCGCCACCAGGCTTTTTTCAGCCACGGCGTTACTTGCGATTTCAGCGGAAAAGTCTTTCATCATTTATTTGGCCAAATTTCCAAAGGCGCCAAAGGTTTCATGTTGGGTCACCGGCACACACGCAGAGCGGCGAAAAGCGATGATGCACCAGAACGCGCCGGTCACCAGCGAAAGCGCCCCGACGAGCAGGTGCAACGTCGCGATATCCGCGGCTTTGTTCGACAACACCGTCCAGATGCCCAGTCCGATTTGCGCGGTGATGAGGCCCAGCCAAAACAGCGCAAATTTTGCGAGGGGATCGCGCTTGCCCAACTCGCGCAGGGCCAGCACGGCGCAGGTGGCGACGCAAATGAAGATCATCAACGCGCCGATGCGATGGATCATCTGTAAGATCACATCGAAAGCGGTGATGGAGTTGATGTTGGTGATCTCCATGCGTTCGGCGTTGTAATGCTGGATGGCGGCAGGGCTGGTGTCCGGCCAGAGCTGGCCGTGCGCGAGCGGGAAATCAGAGATGGAGAGGCCGGCGTGCTGGGCGCGCATCGTCGCGCCGAGGATGAGCTGGCAGAAAATCAGCAGGGTCGTCACCAAAACGAGCACCCGCAGATGGCGCGGGACATTGGGTTTTTGTTCGGAGATTTTCAGCCATAAACCGCTAGTGAACAGGGCAATGGAACACATCAGCACAAAATAGGATTGTCCGACAACGCCGTGGACGCCGCCAAGATGGTCATTGTTCAACACCACGCGCAATCCGCCGAGAACTCCCTGCGCGACAACAAGCAGAAACGCCCCGACCCCGAGCCATTTCATCCACCGGCGCGAATCTTTGCGCCAGAGCCACACGGCGAGGATGGTGGTCATCATGCCGACGACTGAGGCCCACAGGCGATGGGTGTGCTCGTAAAAAATGCCGCCGACCCATTTCGAAGGCGGAAAAGCGAACATACTATACCCATAACTATTCGGCCAATCGGGCACGGACATGCCGGCCTCATGGCTGGTGACTAGGCCGCCAGCGCCCAGGAGCAGGAAGGTGGAAATCGCCGCGAGCATCGCAAAACGGTGCAACCAGCAATTGTTGTTTTCCATACTTCCGTTGTTCATTCGCAAAATAAAAAGGCAAACACTGCCGCAGGCGGCATCCAACAGGTTAAAACTACTTCACTTGAAACGTAAAATTGACGGTCACGTCTTTGTCCGCGACATCCACCACCTGGGTCTGTTCGCCGAGTTTACGGTGATCGGCGGCGACGGTGTATTTGCCGGGCGGCACGTTTTTGATGACAAATTTGCCGTCCTGGCCGCTGATGGCATAATACGGACTATCTAAAATGCAGGCCCAGGCGAACATCCAGGGATGCACGTCGCATTGGAATTTCATGAACATCTCCGCATTGGGAAACGTGTAGGTCAAATCCGCGCCGCCGGGCATCTGGGCGTCGTTGTGCTCGGGGTTGCCGGCTTTGGAGGTCGTATGGACATTATGGATGCAATTGTCGGAATTTTTCACGATCAATTGCTGGCCGGTCTGGAACGCCATGATTTGCGGCGCGTACAGGCAGCCTTTTTGGTCCAGAACGACCGGCGGCTGGCTGGCGCCGGTGGATTTGCCGGTGAGGGCATTACCGGTGCCGTCTTTGAGCGAAACGATGACATCCGCAAAAGCGCCATTTGCTCCCACGACATAGAAATGGGTGGTCGGCGGCGTTTGATACAACTGGCCGCAGGTCGTATCATTCATGATCGGCGTGATGGGGATCTCCGCCGGCGGCGTGCCCTGCAGCGTGATGGTGCCGATAATATCTGCCGCGCGTAGAGCCATTGAAGCCGTCAGAGCCAAAACCAGGTAAACAAATAAACGAATTTTCATAAACAGGCTTGAAAATTTAGCATCGGAAAAGAGGGGGTCAAGACATTTGTGAAATTTTTCACAAGCACTGAAATAAGAATTAGAAAGTAGTCGCGCGAAGGCGACGAATAAAGCGACAGGAAAAAGGAAATGCGGAGGATTTCCACCCCTTTCTGCCTTGAACAAACGCCAAAATGATATCGCCATTCGCGAAGCGTTTGGACTGTGGCGTCTTTAGCGCCGCTTTTGCGCGCAATTCAAGAGCGCCGATGAATCGGCGCAGTCCAGACGTTCCGCATCCGTGTGTGCCAACCAATGATTGCTCGCTACGAGGTTATTGCAATAGCCTCTCCATGATTCGCGCCGGGGCTTCGTCATTTCGGAGCAACGACGCCATGGTTTTCATGTGGGGATCAACGTGGTTGAAGAATTTTTTGTAGCCGGCGCAGAGATAGTTCAGCCCCCATTCACCATCGGGCGTTTGGATGAAACGATGCTTTGGGCACTCGCCGTTGCAGGCGAAACGCACTTCGCACTGGCGGCAATACTGCGGGAGCCTGTCGGATTTGTCGTTGCCAAATTTGACCTGTTGGGGTGAGTTGACCATCGCGCCCAGGTTTTGGTCCATGACATTACCGAGTTTCCAGCGCGGATAGACGTAATGGTCACAGCTATAGAGGTCGCCGTTGTGCTCGATGGCCACGGCCGCGCCGCATTTTTCCGCGAAGACACAAAGCGACGATCCCAGACCCATCCAGTTGCCGAGGGCGACATCGAACAACTGCACAAAAACTTTCCCGACATCGCGGCGCACCCATTCGTCGAAAATCGCGCAAAGAAAATTTCCGTATTGTTCCGCTTCGACACTCCAGGGCGTGACGGCAGAGGAACTGCCGGCATCGCCCGGCAACGGCGGTTCGGAGAACACACCAGAAGAAGGCGATGAAGCCCGCTCAACGAGCGGGATGAATTGCAAAAACTCGCTGCCAATGCTTTTGAGGAATTGATAGACCTCCAGGGGCTGTTGGGAGTTCTCACGATTGACAACAGTGAGCGTGTTGAAGTCAACCTTGTGCTTCTTCAACAACTTCAGCCCGTGCATGACTTTATCGAAAGTTGGTTGCTGGCGTTTGTCCACGCGGTAGCGGTCGTGAAGTTCGCGCGGGCCGTCGATTGAGAGACCGACGAGGAATTTGTTCGCGGCAAGAAACTGGCACCATTCGTCATCGAGCAGCGTGCCGTTGGTCTGGATGGCATTGAAAACGGCTTTGCCATCGGCGAACTTTTTCTGGAGTGCGAGGGCTTTGCGGAAAAAATCGACACCGAGCAGGGTCGGTTCGCCGCCCTGCCAGGCAAAATAAATCCCCGGCGAGGGCTGGCTTTGGATGTATTGCCGGACGTATTCCGCCAACACTTCATCGCTCATACGCCACTGGTTTTCGCCGGGATAAAGCTTCTCTTTCTCGAGATAGAAACAGTATTTGCAATCGAGATTGCAGATCGGGCCGACCGGTTTGGTCAGCACGTGAAAGTTTCTCGCGGTCAAAACAGTTTCCGACATCACGTCATTTTATCGCAATCATGTTTTGATTGCGAAATTTTTGAATTCGTTAAATCACGTCGCTCCAGCAAATAATGTCGGGAGTATGTACTTAGCGCAAATGACCTGAATATGCCTCTCCTACGGAGCTTGATTTGGTTTGGGTTTGGTTATAAAAGATATTGCGCCGACGGCGCTGAAGATGGCAAGTCTCTTTGCAGATTCGCATGAAAGTCACATATCCAGTGAATAGTTTCGTGGCAATTTTTGCCGACAGTATTGATTTGAGGAATTATCTACGCATTGCAGCCGTTCTCGGCATTTTCGTGCTGCTGTGGTTTCTCGCGGCAATGTTCCGGCGCGAAGCAGTCAAACGAGATTTAAGGCAACGCGGTTGCAAGCCGAAATATATCTGGTGGATTGTTTTTGCTTGGTGGGCGCCGTATTATGACGTGCCATTTCGAGTGGTTTATTTCGGTCCGGATGGTTCAATTCACAAGGCGTATTGCTGGGTTGGGCACTGGCTTTTTGATTCACCATTTTCTCCCCAACGAGTCAGATGGATAAAAGACGAAATTGTTGGCGAAATACCCCTGCCGGAAGTTTGGGTAAGTGATGAAATTATCACTAAAAAATTAAAAGAACGGGATTCTCAAAGTGACAATTTATTAGACGAGTAATTCAATTTACTTCTGCGAATGCATAATATCGCACCGTCCACCCGGTATCCTCTCCCCTCAACGGGGAGAGGAATTAAAGGTGAGGGTGAGAATGAAATAGGGACTTGAATCCATCTCGCGCCCACCCTAAAACTCCTTGACGATGAATCCAATCATACGCGCGTTGAGGAAAACACAGCCTCCACATAATTGGCGATTCCATAGAAGTGAAACCGCAGTTAGTTTATTTGCGTCCAACCAACAATGAGCACGATCACGCGCAGGAAATTCATCGGACGCACCGCGATGGGCGCGGCGGTGGCGTTGACGTTTCCCAATATTATTCGCGCGCAAAAAACTTCGTCGCGTAAGCCCAACGTGCTGTTTCTGATGTCGGACGATTGCCGCGTGGAGCTGGGATGTTACGGCAGTATGTTCCAGGCAAAGACGCCGAACCTGGATGGGTTGGCGAAATCGGGCGTGCGGTTCGACCGCAATTACTGCCAGTTTCCGCTGTGCAATCCCTCGCGCGCCTCCCTGCTGACCGGGCGCAATCCGACGAAGACAAGCGTGTTGGGGAACCGCACGGATTTTCGCACGGCCCACCCGGATTGGACGAGCCTGCCGCAATTGTTCCGGCAAAACGGCTACGTGTCGATCCGCGCGGGGAAAATCTTTCACGGTGGCATCGATGACCCGAAAGCGTGGGACTCTTCGACGGCTTGGACGGTGGATGACGAAGGCGGGATGCAATCCAACGGCGTGGGACACGTCTTTGACACATCCAAAATCGCCGAGCGCACGGAGCGCGACCTGAAATCGCCCAAACTGGCGGGAGTCACGCCGGATTCAGCGGATGGCCCGAAGCGCGCGTTTTACTCCGATCGCATCGTGCTGCTTGACGGCAACGGCGAAGGCCATGGGGATTATCACACAGCCGACCAGACCATCGCCAACCTGCAGAAATACAAGGACCAGCCGTTCTTCATCGCGTGCGGATTTGTGAAGCCGCACAGCCCGCCGACCGCGCCGGAAAATTTTTTTGACATGTACGATCCGGCGAAGTTCAAGCTGACGCCGGATTTTGCGGCGTGGCCCACGGTGCCGCCGGGCTTTCCCGCGGCAGCCATCCGCCCGCATAACGCCGACTTGTTCATCGGGCGCGGCGCGAGCGATGCCGAGGCGCGCGAAGTCATCCGCGCCTACATCGCCTCCATCTCCTGGATGGACTGGAATGTCGGACGCGTGCTGGCGGAACTCGACCGGCTCGGCCTGCGCGATAATACCATCGTGGTTTTCCTGGCCGACCACGGCTATCAACTCGGCGAAAAAGGAAAATGGTCAAAAGCAGGGTCGTTATTCGAGATGGGCACGCGCGTGCCGTTGATCGTTTCCGCGCCCGGCATGACCGGGAACGGCCAGGCTTCCCCGCGCATCGTGGAATCGCTCGATATTTATCCGACTCTCGTGGAACTTTGCGGCTTGCCCAAATCATCGGAATTGGAAGGGACGAGCTTTGCCTCGCTGCTATCCAACCCATCGGCCGCCTGGGACAAACCGGCCTACAGCATCTGGAGCGAGGACGGCCAAACCATCCACGGCACGGCGGTGCGCACGGAGCAATGGCGCTATGCCGAGTACGGCAAAGACGGCGCCAACGGAGCGATGTTGCTGGATCCCCATGCCGATCCGCTGGAGATGAAAAATTTGGTGAACGACCCGAAATGCAAATCTGTGTGCGATGAACTTTCGGCTTTGACGCGGGCTTATGCGGCGACCCTGAATCCCGGCAGTCCCGCTTGACGGTAATAAGTTATAGCGGTTTAATAAAAGTTGAGGTCGCCTTTAATTAGACGCTCATTGGCCATGTTATTGAAAGCGGCAGAGGACTGCCGCAGTCCAAGACGCAAGCGTTCACGATGGCCAGAACCAAATTTTGCGCCAGCTTTTGGAGTGCGCCAGTCTCCTGGCGCTTTTGGTTTCCTGGCAGGGACACCGCGCTGCGATATCCGCGGACGGCGCAGCACGCCGTCCCTACCTGGTCGAGAATCAACCGAGTTTACAACCCCTTCATCACCCGCGCCATTTCGAGGGCGGTGTGCGCGGCTTCGGTCCCGCGATTATGTTTTTTCCCGAGGCAACGGACTTTCGCGTGTTTGATCTTATCGAACACGAAGACGGCATGGATGACGGGAATTTTGTGGAGCACCTGGATGTCAGCGAGCGCATGGGTGACGCCCCAGCCGATGTGCTGCGCATGGCTGGTCTGGCCCTGGAAAATGACGCCAAAACAAATGATGGCGGAATAGCGCGTGCCGGACGGGCGTTGCGCCAGTTTGGAGGCCGCCGCGGGAATCTCAAACGCGCCGGGCACGCGCACGATGCGGATATGCGCGCCCGCTTTGAGCAACTCCTCCCGCGCCGCGTGCAACATGGCGTCCACGTATTCGCCGTTGTAACGCGAAGCGACAATGGCGAAGGTCCCGCCACTGCGGATGGTTTTGGTTTTAACAGCTTTGAGCATTGGATGAATATAGGGCTCGACAGAGTCTCGCCCCACCAAATCATAGTTTTTCAGGTTGCCTCATCAATTCGGATACGCGCTGGAGCAAACGTCCGGCCGCGCCGCCGTCGAGCACGCGATGATCGAAGCCCAACGTCAAGTTCGCCTCCATCACCGGCACGAACTGGCCTTTGACGGAATCCCAATGCGGTTTGTGCCGCGCGGCGCCCAGGCCCATCACAAGGGTCTGTTCCGGCAGCGGAATCGGCGTCGCCCATTCCAATCCGAACGTCCCGAAATTGGTGACGGTGGCGATGGACGCGCCGGTGGCATTGACGGGCAATTTGCGCTGGCGGGCCAGCTCGACGAGTTCATTGTACGGTTCGATTAGATCTTTCAGCAATTTTTTGTCCGCATCGCGGATGACGGGAACGAGCACCCCGTCCTCGGCCTCGACCGCGAAACCGATGTCGATGGACGACGGATGAACGATCTTGGTGCCGACGAGACGGCCGGCGGGCTTGCGGTCCTCGGCGAGCGCCACAGCCAGCGCGCGCAAAGCGCAGAGGGCCGGACCGGGCTTTGGCTTGGCCACTTTGCGGTAGGCAAAAAGCGGGTCCAGGCTCACGGGCATGCCCACGTTGGCGAGAGGCCGCGTCCAACTGCGGCGCATCGCGTCCGCCACGGACACGCGCATGGACGAGGCGTCGGTCATCTTATGCTTCTCGAGGTTCGAGATAAATTTCTCGAAATCTTCGATGGTCACTCGCCCGGCCGCGCCACTGCCGGCCACGCCGGCCAAATCCGCCGCGCTCAGGCCCAGATCCGTCATGCGCGCCTTGAGCCGCGGCGACAGATAACTTGCGCCGGCGGCATTGGCCGGCACGGGCAATCCGCGTATGGTTGGCTGCACGCGCGTGCCATGGCCATCGGCATCCACTTTGGGAATGCGATCGGTATCGGAACTCTTTGCTGGAGGAGTATCCAATCCGAGGCGCGCCGCCTCTTCTTTGGTCGCTTCAATGTAACCGAGTACGGTGCCGACGGCGTAACTCTCGTTCAATTGCGCGGCAAATTTTTCGATCTTACCCCCGCACGGCGAAGTCACCGTCATCGTGGCCTTGTTCGTTTCCACCTCGATGAGATTTTGATCAGCGCCGACGATGTCGCCGGATTTGACCAGAAACGCCACGATGTTCGCCTCGGCGATGGATTCGCCAAGCTGCGGCATGATGATGGGGATTTGTGGCATGTCTTTTAAAGCGAGGATGGAGGATAGTGTTTTTTCATTTTACGAACGTAATAAATTACGCGCTGCCGCGGCGACGCTCCGGGCGGTGGGCCGGTGCGCGGCCCAGAGATTGGGATGATACGGCACGGGCGTGTCCTTGGCATTGAGCCGTTGCGGTGGCGCATCGAGCAGGCCGAACCCTTCGCTCGTCACGCGGGAGATGATTTCGGCGGTGACCCCGCCCCAGGGCCACGCTTCACCCACGCACAGCAATTTTCCCGTGCGCGATACGCTGGCCACGATCGTGTCTGTGTCCAGCGGTTTGACGGAGCGCAGATCCACCACTTCAATCTCCCATCCCTCGGTGGACAGTTCCTTGGCTGCTTCAAGAGCCTCGTGGACCATCGCGCTGTAGGCAACGACCGTCAGGTCGCGGCCTTCGCGGGCGATGCGCGCCTTGCCGATCGGCAGGGCTTCACTCGGCAACTTCTCCGCCTTGAGATGGTAATAGAGAAATTTGTGCTCGCAGAAAATGACCGGATCGTCGATGGCGACCGCCTCCAGCAACATCGCATAAGCGTCCTCCACCGTGGCGGGTGTCAACACGATGAGACCGGGGTAATGCGCGTAAATGGCCTCGATGCATTGGCTGTGAAAAGGCCCGCTGCCGGACGTGCCGCCGAACGGAAGACGGACCGTGATGGGGCAGGGGATCTTTGTGCGCCAAAAGAGCGTGGCCGCCTGGTTGACGATCTGGTTGAAACCGACGGTGGAAAAATCGGCGAACTGCATCTCGATGATCGGCCGCATCCCCTCGATCGCCGCGCCGACCGCCATGCCGATCATGGCATCTTCCGAGATCGGCGAGTCCAGCACGCGCCCGGGAAATTCCTGCGCCAGATTTTTTGTGGCCTTGAACGCGCCGCCGAACGAGCCGACGTCCTGCCCATAGATGAAGACGCGCGGGTCGTCGCGCAAGGCGTGCGCCTGGGCTTCTCGGATGGCTTCCAAATATGTCAGGCTCATGTCAAAAACGTAAAAAAACCCCGCGTCTCAACTTCCCTCGTACTCGCTCAAATGTTTCGTGGAAATCGTTTTCCATTCTTCGGTAAAGGGGTCGGGCGCCGGTTCGCGCTGCACCTGGGCCACGGCTTCTTCGATATTATGGATGAGTTCATTGCGCAACATGGCGATCCGCGACGGAGCCATCCATTTCTGGCGCAGCAAAAATTCCTCGGCCACTTTGATGCAATCGCGGCCCAGCGGGGACTCTTTCAATTTGGGATCGATGTAATCCGACGGGTCGTGTTCGCCGTGGCCGCAGAGCCGGAGCAGATCGGCGACGACCAGTTGCGGGCCGCCGCCTTTGCGCGCGCGGGAAACCGCCTCGCCCAGCACTTTCATGCAGGCGGCCAAATCCGTGCCGTCAACCGTTTGGACTTCAACGCCGTACCCGGCGGCCTTGTCCGCCAGGCTGTCGCACGCGAATTGGCGCGAGGTGGGCGTGGAGTAGGCGTACTGGTTATCGGCCACGACCAACACGAGCGGCAGTTTTTCGACGGCGGCCTGGTTGAGAGCCTCATGGAAAGAGCCGGTGGAAGTCGCCCCGTCCCCGATGCAGGTCGCGCCGACTGTCCCCGAAATCCCTTTAAAACGGCGCGCAAACAAAACCCCGTTCACCACTGAAATCATTGCGCCCAGATGGCTGACCATGGGCAGATAACCCTCCTGCGGTTTGCCGCGGTGAACATTGCCGTCGCGTCCGCGCATGGGGCCCAGGGCCGAGCCGAGATAAGTCCGCACCGCGTCCAAAACGGTTTCGCCGAACGCCAGCCGCCCGGCGGCATCGCGGATCAATGGCGCAAAGACATCGCTCTTTTTGAGGGAAATGCCGATGGACGCGCTCAAGGCCTCCTGGCCGCGCCCCAGAAAGACGCCGCCGTGGATTTTTCCGGCGCGATAAAGCGCGGCAAACTTCTCATCGAGCAGGCGCGCGAGCAGCATGAAGCGGTAGGCGGCGACGTGGACGTCCTGCGCACTGGCGGTGTCACTTTGCGGCCTGGCTTCGAGGACTGAATGCACCATGGCGTCAGCATAATTTAATCTCCCTGCCCCAGCAATCCAAACTTCCACGCGCCCGCCGGTAGGGCGTCGCTGCGCCGACGGTGGGGCGAGACTCCGTCGAGCCCTAAAATTCCTCGTAGCGTCAGGCATCCTGCCTGACGTAAAGGGCGGCATCCTTGCCACCCGATCCCTGCCTTGCCTCGTCGTAGCGAATCTAAGAAGGGTAGGGCGTGCACTCCGTTGCGCGCCGTCTTTCGTCCCCTGGTAGGGACATCGCGTTGCGATGTCCGTCGGTAGAGCGAGCGCCTGCCTCGTGTGGGGACCGCGCCCGCCTCGGGCGCAGTTTCCAGCGCCCTCGCTGGAAACACCGGAGGTAAAAAGGATTCGGCGGGGGCGCCGAACCCGACAGCCGGGGCGGCTGTGCTCCCCGGAACAATCCGGGTAGGTTTTAACTCCTACTGTATGAGCGTGTCGTAATACATCTATGACTCCCTTTTCAAAAATACTTTATTACGGTGGAATTCTAGAAATTTCCCTTGCGGTTCGGCAAAGGTGCCGACGTTGACGACCCGATCCGTGATAATTCCCATTTTGTTCATGGATTCTCGGTGAGCCACGGGAGAAACAAGCAATTCGCCGCTATTTTCAAAGGAAATAAAGCCACGGTCAAATAGGTGGTCAATGGTCGGTGTCAGTAGCAGGCCATTGCCCTCAAATAGCCGTTCGCGGTTGTCAGATTCCCGCCACGGTTTGATGTGGCTGGCAATTAAATGTTCGGGCCGATCCACCCGCGTCACACGACAGAAGTGCTCAATACACGCGACTTTTTGCCGAAACAAGCCTTGTCCACGGCGGGCTTTAATGAGCGCTTGCTTCTCCGTATCTCGTAACTGGCCATCAGCGGAAATTTGCTCACATTCGTGTTCCTCCCATTCCGTTATTCCGCGTAATTCAGGCAACGCTGTTTCCGCATTTTCGGCAAATCGAATTCCCTGAATGATGCCCAAAAGTTCAGGTGAAGCAAGTTGCGCAACGACCATTGCCATTGGCCGTGGAATTTGCGCGAGATAAACACCCTGGTTGCCATAGCCATTGGCGCGAATGGGGGAATAGCGTTCGGGCAACGTCGGCGCGATGGCGTGCATATGTTGCGTAGGCAGAATCAGGTCGGTGAATTTCTGGAAATCAATGTCCACGCGCCAGCCAACTTCATTCCATACCTGGCCGATGTGACCGAATTCATCCGGTTGTGGTGAAGTATAACAATGCGTCCGCGCCATGCCAAAACCTTGAATCGCGCCGTCTGCGAAGGAATAAACGATGTCTCCCGGCGAGACTTCGCGCATTGTTTCGTAAAAAGGATTTATCTGGTCGTTCCGTTTGCGCTTGGGAGACCAAATGTATTTACCGAAAAACTCATGTCGGAAGGTCTGACTGTGATTGACCCACCAGAAGTTCATTTTTTACCCAAGTTCGCAAGCCTTTGAAATTTCCGCTCTTCCAATTCTTTCTCTTCGTTGTTCAAATCAGCCATCCAATCAGCAAAGGATTTGCCGCTGGTATTGAGCTTACATGTGCCGCGCAGGGAATGGATGAATGAACGCATTTCGTCCACTTTCTTCGAATTTTGATGCCCCGTTGGCAAGTGAGTCTTCCGATTTGCCATGACCGGATTTTGCGCCGGGAGCGAGGGGGAGTCAAGCGGGAGGTGGCACTGCGAAAATGACTAATTTCTAAATCCTAATGACTAATTCAGATGAGGCGGACACGTCCGCGCATTCCACATTTGGGACTCATGGAACTCGTCCCTCCGATAAAATCCCAGTAGCGCATCCGCAATCTGTGGTTACAATAATAACAAGATGACCACCCGCTCTCAGCCGTCTCTCGAAGCCGACTCGCGCAAAAGCGTTCTCGAAAAAATCCTGCGCGATCTGCTCCAGCAATTTCATTCTGAAACCGGCACGATTCATTCCCTGGATTCCGGCGCGCAACTTCTCCAACTCGCGGCCCAGATCGGTTTGCCTCCCCAGGTGGTCGAGGTGGTCAAAACCATCCCGGTGGGGAAGGGGATTGCCGGCCAGGTCGTCGCCCAAAACAAACCGGTAACCATCTGCAATCTCCAAAACGATTCCAGCGGCGTGGCCAAACCCGGCGCACGCCAGACCGGCGTGGGCGGCGCGCTCTGCGTGCCCATCCGCGATGGCACCCAACTCGTCGGCACGCTTGGCATTGGGACCGTTCGCCAATATGAGTACACGCCGGAGGAGACCCTGCGCCTGGAGGAAATGGGTCGCCAAATCGTCCCCATTCTGAAAGGATAAACCCATGGCCCTCGTCATCGCACAACCTGAGAAGAAGCCAAAGGTCATGGTGCCGCCGGTCGCTCCGGCCAAAAGCCTGACCCCGGCGGAGGTATCGGCGATTGCGCAACAGCTTATTGCCAATGTCGAGAAGGTCATTGTTGGCAAACATGACCAGGTTGTTTTGGCCGTGGCCGTCCTGATGGCGGAAGGACATTTGCTGATCGAAGACGTTCCCGGCGTGGCCAAAACCATGCTGGCGCGCGCCCTGGCGTTGAGCGCCGGCGCTTCCTTCAAACGCATCCAATGCACGCCCGATTTGCAGCCTGAAGATGTTTTGGGCGAAGCGCGAATGGACTCGACCACCGGCCGTGCGGAATTCCATTTCGGCCCGCTCTTTTCCCAGTTTGTGCTGGTGGACGAAATCAACCGCGCCAGCCCGCGCACGCAGTCCGCGTTGTTGGAGGCGATGGGGGAGTCATCCGTCACGGCGGGCAACGTGACCTATCGGTTGCAAAAGCCGTTCATGGTCATCGCCACGCAAAATCCCATCGAACAGGAAGGCACGTTTCTGCTGCCGGAGGCGCAAAAAGACCGTTTCCTTATCCGCATGAGCCTGGGCTATCCGCTCCTGGCCGATGAGAAGCAAATGATGGAGCGCTTCCAATTACAGCATCCGATCGAAACTCTCCAGCCCGTCACCACGCCGGACAGCATCACCAAATGCCAACTGGCCGTGCGCGGAATCAAAGTGGCGGACGAAGTGAACGACGCCATCTTGAAACTCGTCCGCGCCACGCGCGACCATCCGGCCTTGCTGCTGGGCGCCAGCCCGCGCGGCTCGTTGGGACTCTTCCGCGCCGCGCAGGCCATGACTGCTATCGAGGGCAACGATGCCGTTTCTCTCGAGCAGATCAAAGCTCTCGCGCAAAAAGTCCTCGCCCACCGTCTTATCGGCCGCAAAGAGGAAAAGTATCGCAACGTCAACATCACCGAGGTGGTGAACGAAATTCTCGCCGCAAAATAATTTCGCGGCTATCTTCCGGGCGTGGAGCAGAAAAAACCAAACGCAAGCAAAGCAAAACTGGCGCTCCGTTTTGTCCTCATCATCGGCATCGTCCAATTGTTTGCCGACATGACTTACGAAGGCGCGCGGGGAATCACCGGGCCGTTTCTCGGCTCGCTTGGCGCCAGCGCGGCGGTCGTTGGTTTTACGGCGGGTTTTGGCGAATTGATGGGCTACGGTTTTCGCTCCATCACCGGCTATTTTGCCGACAAAACGCATAAATATTGGACGTTCATTTTCACCGGCTATCTCATCAACATGCTCGCCGTGCCGGCGTTGGCACTGGCGGGGAATTGGCCGCTGGCCGCCGCACTCATGGTCGCCGAACGCACCGGCCGCGCAATCCGCAAACCTTCCACGGACGCCATGCTCTCGCACGCGGGCAGCCAGATCGGCCACGGCTGGGCGTTCGGGTTGAACGAATTTCTCGACCAAACCGGCGCCACCATCGGCCCGCTCATCATGGCCCTGATTTTGTACCGGCACGGCGGGTATCATCATGCATTCGCGTTTCTGTTGATCCCTGCGTTGCTTTGCCTTGCTATGGTCGCAGTGGCGCGAACGTTTTATCCGCGACCCCATGAACTGGAAGAGCGCGCGCCGGTGATTTTGAAGACACGGGGATTTTCAAAAGCCTATTGGCTATACGCCATTGCGGGGATGTTGATCGCCGCGGGTTTCGCTGATTTCTCGCTCGTCGCCTTCCATTTCCAGAAAACTCATATCGTCTCGCAAAGTGAGATCCCGATTTTTTATTCCGCGGCCATGGTCACCGGCGCGA
>Ga0206819_10206_pt1 | contig 17342 bp, 13 predicted proteins | sample Alteio_BWOrgCont_87_FD_152855 | JGI IMG/M metagenome (GOLD analysis project Ga0206819, IMG submission 152855) | Enriched cells from forest soil in Barre Woods Harvard Forest LTER site, Petersham, Massachusetts, United States -... | ecosystem: Environmental > Terrestrial > Soil > Temperate forest >... | reverse complement strand
ATCCAGTAGTAGCAATGGTCAAAGCTTTGAGTCAATGATTTCGATAATAGATCATCCGACAGAGTCGTTTAAATGGGAAAAAAGAGACTGTCGTTCCACCGGAAACCGCCGCTCACTGGGTGGAAGCATTCAAGCAAGCAGATCTCAAGGTCAGCCTGATCGAAGGTGCCGATCACGCCTTCACGCAAGACGTCTGGGCCTGGCAAGCAATCGGTCAATCCGCGCTCTGGCTCGAAGACAAGCTCCAGAAGCAATTATCACCGTAACCTCGATCGACTTTCACGGTCATTTCACCCTGCTTGATTTATCTTTCCAGAACGTCTTGCAGGCGAATTAATAGCCAGTCCAATTCAACTCCTCCGCAGGTAGTTCGAGTCGATCTCGATCTATCTGTTTTCCGTTGACACCATATATGGTATCACAGCTAGCGCGACCGGGTAAGGTTGTTGTAGCGGTGAGCCTTGTTCCAGGGAGTTGTACGTAGCCGGTTTTTCCCATTTAAACGACTCTGTCGGATGATCTATTATCGAAATCATTGACTCAAAGCTTTGACCATTGCTACTACTGGATATTCATTCGTTCTCGAATCAAAGCACAAGTAAGAACAACTCAAAAACATCTCCACTTGGTCGACGTCTACTCAAGCAGCTTCTACGGCTGCTGTGACGTTGGCTATCCGCATGATGCGACCGAGAGCGGGTTGAGCGGAGTGGCGGAGTCGTCCTGGCGGAGCGGGTGAATTGCAATCGGGTGCGTGCTGCCCGGTGCTGAATCGGCGACAGCGTAAGTAGCAATATTTCGAGCACAATTGAGGAGAAACACATGGCGAAATTCGTTACTATCGGTGGCGGCAAAATCAAGCGCGCCAAAGGGCGCTTTGGCGGCGACTCGGCGTCGAGGCATGATCGGCAAAGCTCTGACCGGCGCAGCGATTTGACCGACATGCAGCGGCGTTTCGTTGCGGCCGACCGGCGTTTTGCCGCGATGGCGCTCGAAGACATGGAGGCTTCGGACTGCCACGATGGCGAGGCCTTCGAGCATAGCGATGTGTCCACTGCCGACATCGAAGTTCGTCCAGGCACCGCTTTGTACAACCATCTCTTCGATGGCCGCCTTGCCAGCGATGGACTTGAGCGAACCAGCACTTTGGCGCGGCTTGTTTCCAACAAGGAGCGCCAGCCTATCAGTACCGCCATGCACAACAATCGGAAGACCCACACTTATCGTGACGGCATGCGCATTCATTCTGCACGCTACTAGTGCGCTGTTGCGCACCGTTTCCCGCCTGAATTCTCACGGCGACAACTGTTCGCGGATAAGCCGCCGCGAGCAGTTGGCCGAAACCATCACATCAACCGACGAAAGGTGCAATGACATGATGTACAACACGTCAACTGCTCGCGCCGCCGCCGAATCGATGGTGGCGCGATGGCAAGCCGAACTCGGCAAAGAAATCGAAGTGGTGCTCAGCGGTTCGCTGTGCTCCGGACTGTTCATCTGGGATCAGCGCACCGCTGCCATCGACGTCGACGTCAAATTCCTCGTCGATGAGGCCAGCGTGCTTGCGAACGCGAATCACGAGCGCATCGAGCGTGTCACGGGGTTAAAACTGCGCAAGCAGATTACGGTGCGCAACGAACCCGATGAATCGCCAAGCGTCGGGCTGCTCTTCGAAGGGCGATTCGACGTGCCCGGCGTTTCAATTCCGCTCGAGGTCGATGGGTGTCTGCGCAATCGGCGTTACGCCAGTTGGGCGCGCCTCTACCCCCGGGTGTTCAGCGCCGCAGAACTGCACGAGCTCCGCTTGACGAAGGCGCAGCTCAAAGCCAGCGGCAACCAACTGGCATACAAGAAATACAAAGCGTGGATTCGTCAAGAAGCCGATGCCCGCATTGTCGCGCGCGGGCTGGCGAGCTATCCGATCAGCCCTTCCGCTTGCCACTAGCCACTTAGCCAAGGTCGCGCAGCAGCAACCACGAAGAGATACTGATGAACCTCCAGGTGAAGACGCTAACGCGCTAGAGCCGCAACATCCATGCAGCTGCTTCGAGCACTAAACCTTGACACCGGAACCTGTCTAACTTTCGGCAGGCTCCGGTGTCGCTACCCTTGGATATGCACCATCGACGGTGGCATTACTCTCACCGGTCAACCAGTACACCTTTCTGCCATCTTTAGCCGTTCCAGCTTCTATTAAGACATATAGTTATTGAGAATTTTTTCGGCTAAAGAAGAGGCGTGATTAGACGTGTGATCGAAATGAGCGCGAGCCATGCCCCCGATACCGCATACGGTGGCACGGCAATCAAAACTTTTGTCACCACCCAAGATCCTCTGATTGCCTTGCGAAGTCCGTAATTCTCCCATGGAATACTCCCACCAGCGGTGCCTGTAGCTCACGCACATCTCACGACTGGGAAACATACTCATCGCAGCAAAAAACGCGGACGCATATAGCAAGAGGTAGAATCGACATGGGATTCGAAGCAGATTTGGGCGCACCTCAAGGATCTTTGACCAACGATAATAATGCGAATTGGGAAGAGTTCTCTGGTTGGGCAGAGGGACTGGGGCGATATATAGGTGGTGGTGTCGGCGGCGGTCTTGTCGGTGGTACAACATTGGGCGTCGATCACTTACTGCTCAAAAACGTACTGCCGATTGACATGAGTCCGGCAGCATTGGCAGCTAGGGGCAGTACTTTCGAAGGATTAGGGCTGACGGGAACACAGAGAGCCTGGGGGGCTGTTAGTCCGCAGATAACAGAACAGTTGATTGCTAGCAATGCAATGAAAACCTTCCAGGGGAACTATTTCGAATACAACACTCTGGCACATACCGCCAGTGGACAGCTCAATACCGGTCGAGCCATGGAGGAAGCATCCGCCGCAGGGAGCGCAGTTTTTAGAGGGGCGTTATATGGAGCCGGTGTTGCTGTTGGCGATATGGCAATAGGCAGCCTTGCCAATTACACCCTTGGACAGGACTCTGCCACTGCCAAGTTCATGCAAGCGAATTGGCTGACGCCTGTCTTAACCACAGCAGGGTTGCTCCTCTCTCGCGGGCGCCCGACGGTGGCAGTGGGCCTCGCGACAGCCGGATATGCATTAAGCAAGTATATCTATTCTTGATCCTATTCGTTTCACTCCGCCGATTCCAGCCGGTGCTCAATCTTCTTGATGCTGATTGTCTAATGTGCGTGCTCTTGAAGACTGCACGCTGGCTGGGTTGGAGCAATTGCAAAGGATTAGCTCTTTTGTCCGGCGGCGGCGAGAGATGAATTTGGAGTGATGCTAAACTACAGTCATGCTTGGCTTTGATTGAACGGACTGCAGTTGAGCGAGAGTCAAATATTACCGGAAAGAAAAGCCTGTGCCAGTTGCGGCAAGGAGTTCTCGGGCGGCGAGGTTACTTGCTCTGAGGACGGCACAACCTTGACGCCCATTTCCAAAGAGGGCCTGAGCGGCGTCGTCGCCGATAAGTATGAAATCGTCTGCGCCCTTGGCGGCGGCGGATGGGGGACAGTTTACAAAGCGCGGCATATCCTGCTCAAACGGATGATCGCCATCAAGACGCTGCACCCACATATGGTGGCGAGCGGCACCGCGCTGAAGCGCTTCAGACAGGAAGCGCTTGCCGGCAGTCAGCTGGATCATTCTCATATTTTGAATGTGCTGGATTTCGGCATCACCGAAGCCGGAGTGCCGTATATCGTCATGGATTTTCTCGAAGGGCAATCGCTGGCCGATACGCTGCAGGCAGGCGGCTTTATGGAGCCGCGCCGAGCGATGCAGATCTTCACCCAGGTGGCATCGGCCCTGGCGCACGCCCATCGCAACGGTGTCGTCCATCGCGACCTCAAACCAGGCAACATCATGCTGATCGAGCACGACGGCAAACCCGATTACGTCAAGATTGTCGACTTCGGCATCGCTAAGATTCTGCACAAAGACGAAGATGACGATACCAGCCAATTGACAGAAACCGGACAGCTGTTCGGCAGTCCACTCTACATGAGTCCCGAGCAGTGCACGGGAAAAAATCTCGATGGACGCTCCGACATCTACAGCCTCGGTTGCGTGATGTACCGCACATTGACCGGCTTGCCGCCGTTCCAAGTAAAAGATTTGCCGGACTGCATCTACAAGCATGTGAATATCATGCCGCAGCGGTTCGACTTTGTTTGCCCGGATCGCATGATACCGCCCGAGGTGGAACAGGTCGTCTTCAAAGCGCTGGAAAAAGATATCGACACACGATTCCAATCGATGACAGAATTGGAAAGCGCGATCAACAATTGGCTGGAAGGGCGCCCTATCGGGATCGAAGAAGACCCGGGCGCAACGGCCAGGATGACGCCGGAACAAATGGAAGCAGCGAAAGCCGGCGCTGTCGCACTGCAGGTGGTGGCATCCGCGAGCGGAGCACCGGGAACGGCAACAGGGCAACAGCCAGGCGCAAAGCCGGTCGCAGGCGAAAACGGCGACCAAGCGGCTGCTGCACCGCTGACCAAGACTGAAGCTTTACAAAATTGGTTGGAAACAGGCTCGACCGACGACAAGCAAAAGTCCCTCGACCCGCACGATATCAGCCATCACAGCAGCTTCCTCGTATTGGCACTTGTTGCCACCGTGGTAGTAGTGCTCGTGCCGATCGGTTACTTCATGAGCAGTCACACGCATAAGCATCCTGCCGACAGTTCCGTCGCACCAATTCCGGTTGTATCCGTCAATTCATCCGGCGGCACGAATGGATTGTTGGAAAGCACAGTCGGCACAGCCAAGGGTGGAACACCCGCCCCAGGCAGCACAGATCCGCTGCTCAAAGCAGGCATCGACGCTTTCGACAATGGACATTACAAAGAAGCGTTGCATAACTTCTCGATTGCCGCACAAGGCAGCGGCGCCAACAAACCTAACGTAGATGCGCTGCTCTGGCAGGGTCAAGCGCTGCTTGCCGTCTGCAAGTACTCAGAAGCCAAGGACGTACTGCGCCGATTCATGGATCAATCAGACGCCAAAGGAGTCAACGCAGTGCGCGGCTTGAACGCGCTGGCCATCTCCTGCTACTGGTTGCGCCAGTTCGATCAAGCTCAAGGTTTTCTCGACCGCGCAGAAGACATCGGCAAGAAATTGACGGGTCCGGATCGCATCGCCTATGCGCAAACGCTGCGCTGCCTCGGCATGCAATCGATCATCCAAAAAGATTACAAGACAGCGAAGCAACGCCTGCAAGATGCATTGAGTCTCGATTCGGAGCTCGGCGGTCCAGTATTGGAAAAAGCAAAATGCGACGATGCGCTCGGCGACGCGCACATGGCGCTAAAGGAGTACAGCGACGCTAACAGCTGCTATAACGAAGCGCTAAATATTCGCAAGAATATCCTCAGCTCGAGCAGTCCGGAAATCGCGATCAGCCTGACAAAACTAGGTGCCGTCGACTATGCCCAGAAGAACTATCACGATGCGATGAAACAGTTTCTCGGCGCGCTCTCAATCAACCAGCAGAACTTTCCGGAAAAGAACGCTGATACCGCCGTCATATACGGATGGCTAGCCGCAGTTTCCGGCGAAGAGAAAGGCATCGATCACGCGATCGAATACCAGCGTAAAGTGGTGGAAACGCAGAAGGCTCTCTACGGAGACAATTCAGCCGAAGCACTGGCCGCCATGAAATCATGCGAGGCCCTCGAACGCAAGAAATCCGGCAAAGGTCCGGCGCCGAGCCAAGCCCAGCGCCGTGCCCGTCGGCGGTGATGTGCATGACGGCTCCTCGTCGCCTTGCCTTCGCTACGTGATCCACTACACCGGAGTGATTGTGTGGGCGAAGACGTTTTCTGACATGAGCGCGCGTTGTTTCTCCAGGTAATCCAAGACGACCGTGATGAACGTGGCGTGGCTCCAGGTCAATGGCGACACAGACAGCGGCTCGTTCGTGTAAGGATGCACTTGTTCTGCCAGTACACCCGACGGCAGCGCATGCTCCGCCACCCATTCCAGGATCCGCGCCGCCTCGCGCAGATCCTCATGGCTGCGGGCTGCAGCGATGTCATAACCGGCGAGCCACATCGTGCAAATAAACCAGGGATTGCCCGGCACATTAGCGATGTCTTGTGAAACCTGGTGGTAGTAGTCGTTTTCGTAACGAGCGACTCCGCCCACATCGGTCTTAATCCACAACTTGTCGCGAATCGCCTGCATTGTCGATTTCACTTTGGCATCGTGCGGGCTCAACTCGGCAAAGGCATAGATGGCATACATCGCAGCATCGACAGTCATATCGAGCTTGTAACCATCTTTGGTGCGCGTCGCCATACGGCAGAAGCGTTGATCTTTTTCGCTCCACAGATGTTGCATCATCGCTTGGGAGACTTCTTCAGCTGCTTCTTTATAGATGCGGTGTTTTTCCAGTTCGCCTAGCGCATAGGCAAAGTTAGCCGCACCGTGCAAGCCACCAATCACGCTGCACACGGTGAAAAGGTGCACACCATAACGTTCTTCCCACAGATCGTAGGAAGGCAAAGGCAACTTCGTTTCTTCGTCGCGGTAGCGCACGAGAAAATCAGCCGCGTTGAACAGCAGCTTGTCCAGCATCGGCCGATTGAATTCGATGTTGCGGAATTTGCGGAAGTTGTGCCAGAAGCACCACAACACCAATGCTGTTTCATCTTCTTGAATCGGCAGCTCTTCTTTGAACTCGCGAATCCAGGGATGCCAGCTCGATGCCAGAGACTTGTCCGGATTGTATTTGTGCAGCAAATATCCTTCTTCTTTAATCACGTCAGCGCAAAAGCTGAAGAAACGTTGGGCGATGTCGCGATAGCCGGCACGAGTCAAGGCGTAGGCAACAAGCGCTCCGTCGCGCGGCCACATATAAGAATAAGTGTCCCGAGCGAACTGCGCGATGTCGTGATCGTTAGCCGCTATGATCGCACCGTCGTTGTCGATCTGGGTGCGAACCACCAGCAGACTGCGTTTGAACAGATCAACAATCTTCGGTGACAGACCAAGGAAATCGATATGTTCAGGATTGACCCACAAGCGCCAGTAATTCTGATTGTGGGGCACGAAGTAACCTGGTTTCTTCTCTTCGACAAACTTGTCGATCGCTGCCACTTCTTCGTAGTTCGTGCCGAAACACATCCAGAAATGCCCGGTTTCCTCGCCACGAGGCGGAACCTCCAGCTCGCAGGCGATAGTCGAATCGACCGATCCCTGCGCAATGGCGTTGCGCCCGAGCTCACCGTCTTCGGCATCTTTCCAGGTGCCTTCGCAGCCGTTCACTTCTTTGTTGCCGATCGACCACATGCCTACGCCATACTGATTGCTGCCCGCGGTCTTGGTGAGAAACCAGCGGTGCTTCTTGTAGTGAATTACGGATGTGGTGCGCGGATCGAAAAACGCAGTGTCTCCTACCTCATTCTCAGAGATGTGAAAGTCGTGGTGGAAAAACAACCGCACCTTGCGCTGCGTGTCCTTCAAGTTGGTCACATGCACTTCGCGCACATACAAATCCAGGTGATAATCCACCACGTCGTGCACGCGAATGTCCAGCCCCAGCTCATTGTTATGCAGCAGCACGTCGGTAACGAGCGTTTCCTTCAAGTAATTGCGCCGAATGTCCCACCCCGCGCCGACCCAGGAGAATTGCCCGTCAACCCATACACCAAAACGCGAGACATGCCCGATTGTGTGGTTTTCCTGCCCGACGTGCGGATAGTAGATATCGCGCAGATGGTACTCTTTGTCGAAATTGATCAGAATCTTGCCATTGCCGATCGGTAAATCTCTGGGCATGTTAACGGCTCCTCGCTTGGGACTGGGCGTACTGCCCTTATGCCAACCGGTCAGCCCTGTGAAACAGCCCGAACTCGTGTAGTAGGACTATCTTTACCAGAGTGTCGGCCGGCCTATCCTATGTCTTTTCTCTGATACCGGCTTAACGCATCCAGGGCAGCGATTGGTTATGTTTGCCTGGTTGTAATGGTAGGAACTCGGATTGAGGTCAGGCTGCTCGTGGGCCTTCCACTAGATACGGCACTGGCGGACGAAGCCGGCAAGGGTACTGGCGCTGGGGCACGCGATCAGAATCGCTACTGGCCCGCGTTGGACGGATTGCGCACCCTGGCGTTCCTCTGTGTGTTTTGTCACCATGTTTGTCCAGCGACGCCAGCGGCGGACCAATCGGTTCAGGGTGTCGTCCTCAAATTTTTTTCCTGGGGGTGGACCGGCGTCGATTTGTTTTTCGTGCTCAGCGGATTTCTCATTACGTATTTACTGGTGCAGGAAAGAAAAACGTTCGGCGACATCTCGGTGAAAAACTTCTACATGCGCCGCGTGCTGCGCATTTGGCCTCTCTATTTCCTGATTCTTGGCACTCTGGCTACGGTTCCACTTTTTTACGGATCGCAGTTGCACATGTATCTGTATCGGCATTTGATCGGCAAAGTGATCGGTCCATACGCGCTGTTCATCGGCAATTTTTGCATTCTCAACGCCGGCAACACAATCAAGGATCTGTGCCTGTCGCTCAAGATCAATTGGATGTTCTACATCACGCTCACTACGCCATTGTGGTCGCTGTGCGTCGAAGAACAGTTCTATGCTTTTTGGCCGTGGATTTTGAAAGCGCTGCGACGCCCGGCGGCGCTGTGGATCGCCTGCAGCGCCTTGGTTATGCTGAGTTTCTTTACCCGCCTGAGCATTTTCTTGTATGTGTTCAGCACTAATCAGGGCGGCGAGCATTACCGCTACAACACGTTGTGCCATCTTGACGCACTGATGTTCGGGGCGCTTCTGGCGCTGGCCGAGCAGCGCTACCCAGGTTGGGCCAAACCATTGGTGGCCGGCCGTAAAGGCTTAGCGGTATTATCTGCGGTGCTGGTGTTTTTTGCAGCGACGATCATGTGGGCACCGGGCATGATGCAGCGCGACATCTCGATTGTGCCCCTGACCACCCTGATCGCTGCTTCATATGCTGCTTTGCTTGTCCTGGCTTTAAATTGGAAACCGGCCATTGCCTTCTTTTCCAACGCTGTACTTGTCTCAGTCGGGCGAGTCACATTTGCCATGTACCTTCTGCACATGTTCGTGCTTTCCTGGATCGGCGACTTTATTCCCGCCAATCCCAATCCCATCGTCTCATGGTGGATTGGCGTGATCGCAGCATTCGTCACCACCGTGATTCTCGCCAAGATCTCCTGGTTTCTCCTTGAGAGTCGCATGCTTTCGTTGCGCAAATTCTTCAATCGTCGCGTGCCTGCTCTCAAGCCGCGCACGCCTGCCACACCGGCGGCAGCGGGGCGTTTCTGATATCCCCTTAACTACTTTGCGTCCTGCTTGGTTTATGTTTGCTCAATTGACGGAGGCGACGTTTGCGGGCGCAACAAGAGAGTCATCAATATTGGCCGGCGCTTGACGGGTTGCGCGCTCTGGCGTTCACCCTGGTGCTGGTGCATCATACTTCCCCGCCCGATCCGATGATCCGGCATTCTCTCGAAGGGATTTTGATCAGGTTGGGCTCCTGGGGCTGGACCGGCGTCGATCTGTTTTTCGTGCTCAGCGGTTTTCTCATCTCTTATCTGCTGTTGCAAGAACAGGGGACATTCGGCACCATATCGATTAAAAATTTCTACGCCCGCCGAATCTTACGCATCTGGCCGGTTTACTTCACCTTATTGGCTGGGTGCGCAATCGTGCCGCTTCTCTACCACGCACCAAGCAAACTCTACGACCCATATTTGAGGAACATCCTGGTTCCCTACGCACTGTTTTTCGGCAACTTCATCGTCGGTTCGTGCGGCACTTCGATTACCGACATGTGCAATGCGATTGGCTTCAACTGGGTGTTTCTCGTCACTTTGCTGGTGCCGCTCTGGTCCTTGTGCGTGGAAGAGCAGTTTTACATGGTCTGGCCGTGGGTGCTCAAGGCGATCGGCGCGAAACGAATGATCTGGTCGGCGGCGGCGGGTCTGATTTGCCTCAGTCTGGCTGCGCGGCTGGCTGTCTATTTCAACGCCGTACACACGCATCAGGGATCCGAGCTTTATCGATACAACACTCTGTGCCACATCGACGCTTTGATGTTCGGCGCAGTTCTGGCAGTGGCTGAATATCGCTATCCAGGCTGGGCTAAACCGTTAGTCAGGGGCTGGCGCGGAGCAGTGGTATTACTAGCGGTGCTAAGCGTATGGGCAGTGGCCGTCATGTTCGTGCCGGGATTTTTTGCCAGGGACATATCGATAGTGCCGTTCACCACGCTGTTCGCAGCGGCGTATGCGGCACTCTTGCTCCTGGCGCTCAACTGGGAGCCGTGCCGCAAGTTTTTCTCCAACGCCGTTTTGACGTCGATTGGAAAAGTGACGTATACGATGTACATCATTCATTTTTTCATGATCGCCTGGTTTGGCAACTTCATTCCCAATGTGCCGGATCCCCGCCTCAATTGGTTCTTGCACGCGGCGACAACTTTTGTTGCCACGCTGTGCGTCGCGAAAGTTTCCTGGTTCGTTCTGGAAAGCCGCATGCTGGCGCTACGGAAATACTTCAACCGCAGAGTGGCGCGATCTGACTCCGCAGCTCATGCACAACCAGAGTTGGTCGCTTCCTCCCGTTGACTATAGTCTTCATTTGAATCATCCGGTTGTTTCGAAGCTACTCATCTTTATCGCCACTATTGAGAATTGCTGACTTATGTGCCACCATGTCTAAAAAGGCGAGGAGTTACATGGACATTCCGACGGCGTTGATCGTCGACGATCGCGAAGACCAACGCAAGCTCTACGGAATGGTGGAAGAATATCTTCAGGTGCGTGCGTTGATCGTCAGCAACGTGCAAGAAGCCCTTGACGCTTTCAAATCTCACACGATCGATATCGTTCTACTCGACGTCAAAATGCCGGAGCGCGACGGCTACGAATGCGCCCGCTTGATTCGCGAGATGGATGCAAAAGAAGACAGGCACACACCCATCCTCGGCGTTTCCGCCAGCGTTTTCGAAGGCGACGCCGACAAGTGCATGGTTGCCGGCATGGATGCTTTTATCCGCAAACCCTTTTCTCTTACCGACCTGAAAAACACCGTGCATTCTTTACTGGGCCGATCGATCAGCGGCGGCGGTGCTGCGAATCCTTGGTGAGAGCATAGCCGACCATGCCGGTCCCGACCCACGCTTCGGCGTCGATCAGGTAGTCGAGCATGTATTGGTGGGTTTTGTAAATCAAGCGCTCGGATGGCGTAGCGGCGCGGAAGACGCCGTCTTTGAAGATTTCGTTGGGGACGAATTGGTTGCTGGCCAGGTCGATCGAGCCTAGAGGCGTACTGCGTACACCACCGATGCGGCGAAGCAACGAGAAGGGCCCGACCGGGGAAGGAGCGCGGAAGGCACGCGTAGCATCGCCTGTAATCTGTACCTCGGCGGTGAGATCGCGGGGAACGAGGGTATTGAGGAAACGGCCGGCGGAAGAAACGGGAAGCTGATCGGCTTTGACAGCGAAGATGCCGAAACGTCCGCCGACTCGCTCACTGGCGCCGATCGCTTCGGCGGCGGAGGGATTGGTCAGATGAACGAGGTTTTCGCCCTCGCCTAATGCGGCTCCGGCTTTTTCTTCCAGCAGAAAAGTACGTCCCAGCCCTACTGTTGCCACTGCCAGGCCGGTGCCGATCAAAGCGGCCGAGATGGGATGCTCTTTGGCAAAGTCGATCACTTCATCGATCAGCCCGCGCTCATGCGGCGCCGTATTGGTGGCGACGGTGCCCGACTCGAGAACCGAGAACGGGTTTTGACCCGATGCGCAAGGGTAGGAGCGCAGCGGCAATAGGCTTTCGTTGGGAGCCATTTGCTGCAGAAGGAACAGTATGGGAGAAACGCAGTTGTAGCGAAGGCAAGACGGCGAGGAGCCGTCGCAGCCAAAGCGGATGAATAGCGGAGGAGGCGAGGGACGATGCCGACGGAGCGAATTAGATTGGAGCAAGATAGGTAATACTACGATACTGTTTTTTTGCCTTTTGCCAAGCGTAAAAATACGCTCGTTTCACAACTCCCTAACAAATGCTGCCCTCACTGCCCATCCTTGCCACCACATGTGGTATCGATCGCCGAGGCACGTTAACGCCGTCTAAGCAGAACTGGCCACAGGCCTCCGGCACGGTCTCATGGCAACCTAGCGAGAGGTCCGCAATGCTCGACTGCACTAAATTCCGCTAAGCTGCCAAGGGGCGCAGATTACAGCGATCGTGTCTGGTCAGTGATTTTCAGCCATCACAGTTGATCAAAAGTTCAGAGTGGTCTATGGCTGCAGAACTACAACCTCGTTGATTTAGTTTTCTCAAGCCACGTAGCTTTAGATATATCAATTCACTCGTCCTTCCAGGCAAGAAAAGCACACCAAGTTCCGCCCATCCATACATCGATGACCAACGGGGAAACGCCACGCGTGGCGCAGACTCACATCTCTTGACGGGCTGTTCTGCTTGACTGAACGATTCGAGCGTCGCAAGACGCTATTCCATGCTTCAATTCTTAAGGAGGCACACCTTGCACGATCTAGCGAAAAGAGCCATACAACTGGCCCAAGATCTGGGTGCCTTCTACGCCGACGTCAGAATCATTCGCCAAAAGTACCAGGCGATCGAGACGAAAAACCTGACAGTGGCGAGCTTCAACCGTGGCAACACAGCCGGCATCGGCATTCGTGTGTTGTGCGGCGGTTGGGGATTCGCCTCGACGCAGAAGTTCACCAGGGCAGCCGTCAACAAGGCTGTCAGAAAGGCAGTAGCCGCGGCGAAAGCTTCGGCACGCTGCCTGGACAAACCGATTGTGTTAGCACCCGAACCCGTCCATCGCGAGACCTGGGTTTCACCTCACGCAATCGATCCATTCACTATCAGCGACAGCGAAAAGCTTGCTGTCCTCTTCGATGCAGCACGAAAGATGCTGGCGGTCAAGGGTGTTACCCTGGCCAAAGGCGAGATGACGTTCGTCAAGGAGCACAAGCTGTTCTACTCGAGCGAAGGCTCCGAGATAGACCAGACGTTCATCCGCTCGTCATGCGGCATCGAAGCCAACGCCAACGGCAATAACGACCAGCAGAAGCGTTCGTGGCCCAACTCATTCGGCGGGCAGTTCGCCAATGCCGGCTGGGAATTGATCGCGCTTTGGGACCTGTCGGGCAACGCCGCACGCATAGCTCAGGAGGCAGTCGCTCTCCTGACCGCGCCGCAGTGCCCGTCGGGATTCTATGACGTGATCGTCGGCGGCTCGCAAGTGGCGCTGCAGATTCACGAGTCATGCGGTCACCCCAGCGAATTGGATCGCGCTCTCGGGCACGAAGCCAACTACGCCGGCCGGTCGTTTCTCACGACGGACATGCTGGGCAAACTCCAGTATGGTTCACCGATCGTCAATCTGGTGGCTAACGCCACCGCCTACGGTGCCTTGGGTGGCTTCGCCTTCGATGACGAGGGCGTGGCGGCTCAATGCTTCGATATCGTTCGCAACGGGCAGTTCGTCGGCTACCTCAGCTCTCGCGACACGGCTGCTGCCATCGGGCTTAACCGCTCGGGCGGCTGCGTGCGCGCAGAGTCGTGGAACTTCCAGCCGATCGTTCGCATGACCAACGTCGGCTTGCTACCGGGCTCCGCCGGCAGTCTTTCCGACCTGATCAAATCGACCAAGCGCGGCATTCTCATGGAGTGCAACAAATCGTGGTCGATCGACGATCGCCGTTACAACTTTCAGTTCGGCATGGAGATCGGCTGGCTGATTGAAGACGGCGTCATCACCGGCATGGTGAAAAACCCGAGCTACTCGGGCATCACCACCGAGTTCTGGAACTCGTGCGACGCCATCTGCGGCGAGCAGGAGTACGTCGATTGGGGCGTTCCCAATTGCGGCAAAGGACAGCCAGGACAAACCATGTGGACCGGCCACCCCGCGTCGCCGGCCAGGTTTACCAACGTCAAAGTCGGCATCGCACACGCGGGCTGACGGGAGGAACAAACGATGATACGCAAAGACAAATGCAAAAGCATCGTCGCCCTCGCCGTCAACCATGCGGCGGGCAGGGCCGACGAAATCGAAGTGACGATCACGGGCAACGACATCGCCACAAGCAGGTTCGCCTGCAACGGCATGACGCAAAACCAATGCCCCGAGCGCATCAGCGTCTCGGTGCTGGTGCGCAAAGACGGGCGGCAGGCGCGGCAAGAAACCGAAGACTACTCGGCGGAAGGCATCCGTCAGGTGGTCGATGGTGCTCTGGCAGCGGCTGCTCTCATGGAGCCGGAGGAAAACCTCCTGCCTATGCCCGGCGCCGCCCTGGTCGATGAACTGGCCAGGCGTGCCGGCGCCAAAGCGCTGCGGCGCTACCACAGCAAAACCGCTCTGATGAGCGCATCGGACCGCGCCGATTGCGTGCGCGCCATGATCGATGTGGGCAAGAAGCACGGTCTGACCGCCTCGGGCGTTTACGCCACAGGCAGTTGGTTTGTGGCGATCGGCAACTCGCTGGGAGTGTTTCAATACCACCACGAGTCGTCGGCGGAGTGCTCAGTCACCATGGAAGGTCCGACGTCGTCCGGTTGGGACAAAGCGCATGCCACCGACGCCCGGGATTTCGATCCGGTGCAGGTGGCCCAGAATGCGGCTCAAACCTGCCTGCGCGGCGCCAATCCCACCGAGCTTCAGCCGGGACACTACACCGTGGTTCTGGCACCGTCCGCGGTGCTGGATCTGGTCTCGTCTCTCTGGGGCGATTTCGGCGGCACGAGCGTGATCGACCAGCTCTCCAGCCTGACAGGCAAGGTAGGCACGAAGCTCTTCGGTGACAACATCACCGTAATCGACGATGTCTACCACCGCCTGCAAGCAGGCGCGCCGTTCGACGGCGAGGGCTTGCCGCGCACACGCGTAACCCTGATCGACAGGGGTGTCGTGACGGGTCTGGTGCACAGCCGCACCAGCGCTGCCAAACTCGGCGTCTGCCCCACCGGGCATTCGCTGCAGCAGCCCTCATCAGCGGGCGAGGCTGCGAGCAACGTCGTCATCTCCGGCGGCACCACCTCGATCGAGGACATGGTGAAGCGCGTGAAGAAAGGCGTCTATGTCACCCGGGTCTGGTACATCCGTACCGTCGACCCGGAAACAGTGCTGCTGACCGGCATGACCAGAGACGGTACGTTCCTCATCTTAGACGGCGCCATCGCCGGACCGGTGAAGAACTTCCGCTTCAACGTCAGCATGCACGAGCTGTTGAGAAACGTCCTGGCAATCGGCCCGGCCGTTCGCGCTGCCGGTGAAGAAGGCGGACCAGAGGTCGTTCCGGCGCTTCTGGTGGCCAACTTCAACTTCACCGAAGTGACGAAGTTCTAACAGCTAACCTTCACTCTTCAGCGATGCAGCGGGCGAGGAGTCACCGGACTTCTTCGCCCGTCTGCTCGCTCAAAAACAATGCCATCACAAATGGTGGCACGAAAGTGAGATCGTTTATGTATAGACTGACCAAAACCATTGCATCTCTCTCTTACCTGCTGATGATCTGGCTGACTTGGCGGTGGGCGCATGCCGGTTTCGACATGACGTTCAGCGTCGGTTGCCTGGCTCTCAGCGGGCTCTGGCTCGGGCTGACGGTGTGGCAGATGAATCATCTTCTGCGCACCTACTTCGACACGCTCTCGCGCCTGCAGGTCGTGGGACCGCTGGCCCTGGGACTTGTTCTCACCGGCTTGGCCATGCACGGCAGCGACACGGCGCCCGTACAAGTGCTGGGGCTGTTTTCGTTGCTCGGCTGGACAGCCATCTACGTGCATTACCGGCGCGCGCGCAAGCAGTACGAAGAGGTCGGACACGGTCCCTTGCCGAAGGGCGTCTTGCTGAATCCGCGCGCCGATAAGCTGCGTTTCGGTGACATCATTCTCACCTCCGGGCGCATCGCCACGACCATTCATGAAGCCATCGGACACGGCGAAATCGTGGTCAGACACGGCGGCAAGATGATGTCGTTCAGCGCCTACATGGAAGATGGCACCGTGCTCAACCCGATCGAGCAGGTGGCCACCGGCGACGCGCGCCAAGGGCATTACATCGTGATGCGCCAGCGCGTGCCCTGGACGGAAGAAGAGCTGCTCCTGACAGAGAAGCTCGTCGACGTCATGTTGGCCGAAAACAAGGCGTGGATCGCCAAGACCCGCGCGTTCCGCGACAACCTCTGCGACCGGCTGCATCTGCCGGCCTGGTTGAAAGCGCGTGTGCAGAAACGGTTTCCCATCACAGGCTACGACTGGATCGGGCTGTTCATGGGACGGCGGGCCTGCGACCACTGGACCTGCATCGCTGCTGTGACGGAACTGGTCTGGCGCATGGGCCGCGTCATGCGTTGGCTCGGCACCGGACTGCTCGGTCTGGGCACCGGTTTGCTCGATCCGATTGCCCCGGCTCGCTTCCTATCGGAGCCATCATTACGGCTCTTGACCGTCGAAGACGACCAAGCCTCCGATGCGACCCACACCACATCCGGTGGCAGTGGCGCAGGGGACGGCGGACAGGACATCAAGTGCGCCTGCTGAAGCAGCACGCACCATCGCCTCGACTCGGCACCGGGTCGCTGGCACCTGCACCACAGGCGGTGCAACTGCGCAACGGCTCCGGGGCAGTGATTGCTCCGGAGCCTCCCAGGTGAGGGATTTACCGGTCGCCGCCGAGGCAATCGGCTCAAACCCTCAGAACAATCCCGACAATGTCCGTCCGCCTTCCGGCGGATGGGCATTCAACCGTATTCGCGAGGTCATTTTGCGATGAAGAAAAAGATTCGAAGACTGACCGCGGCTGACGTGCATTCGTTCGGCAACGCCAACGAGATGCGAGTCACGCACGCGCGTCTGCATCTGACTGTCGATCTCGACAACGAGCGCCTCAAGGGCGTCGTCCGGCTGAACGTCAAACGTCTGCCCGGCTGCCCTGCCGACGCCAACCTGGTATTGGACACGAAGAACCTGGAGATCGAACAGGTCTTCGCCCATGTGCCGGGACAGGCGAAAGCGCCGACCCCGTTCTTCCTGGACGAGTCGCGCACAACCAAGATGATGGGCACGCCGCTGATCATCACGATGCCCGACGGCGCCAACTCCGTCACCGTCGTCTACAACACGAAGGAGAACGCCGAGGCGCTCCAGTGGCTGCCCGCCGCAGGAGTGCGCCAGCACAAGTTCCTCTTCACCCAGTCCGAATCGATCATGGGCCGCACCTGGATTCCGCTCCAGGACTCGCCCGCGGTGCGCATGACCTACGAGGCCACGGTCAGCGTTCCCGACGGCGTCATGGCCGTGATGGCGTCTCAACACCTGCCC
>Ga0206819_10253_pt1 | contig 17466 bp, 15 predicted proteins | sample Alteio_BWOrgCont_87_FD_152855 | JGI IMG/M metagenome (GOLD analysis project Ga0206819, IMG submission 152855) | Enriched cells from forest soil in Barre Woods Harvard Forest LTER site, Petersham, Massachusetts, United States -... | ecosystem: Environmental > Terrestrial > Soil > Temperate forest >... | reverse complement strand
GAGCTTTGGGGACGAGCAAGCGGCACCCTTGCTGTGTGCCGGTATCATCGGCTTCCGTTCGCTGCGCCTTTCGGGGATCAAGAAAGGCGGCAAGTTAGGGATATACGGTTTCGGTGCTGCGGGCCACGTCGCGATACAAGTGGCGCGATATTGGGGAGCGGACGTCTATGTTTCGACGCGTGACGTGCGGCATCAGCAATTGGCGCGGGAGCTGGGAGCCCTGTGGGCGGGCGGCACGCTCGCCGAGCCGCCCGTTCCGCTCGATTCGGCGATTATCTTTGCACCGGCGGGGGAGATTGTTCCGGCCGCGCTGAAGGCACTCAGGAAGGGAGGCACGCTGGCGTTGGGGGGAATCTACATGAGCCCAATTCCGCCGCTCGACTATAATTTGCTATATCAGGAGCGGGTGATCCGCAGCGTGGCAAACAACACGCGCCAGGACGGGGAAGATTTTCTGCGCATCGCGGCGGAGATTCCCATCCATACGCGAGTGCAGGTTTTTCCTCTGCAAGATGCGAACCGCGCCTTGAACCAACTCAAGAATGACGCAATCGAGGGTGAGGCCGTGCTGGCGGTCTGACGACTTAAGGGCCATCGATGAGCTTAAGAGAATACAAGAAGAAAAGAGACTTCAAGGTCACGCCAGAGCCCGAAGGCGGTGACGCCGCTGGGCGCGGCAATCTCTCGTACGTTGTGCAAAAGCATCAAGCTTCGCACCTGCATTACGACTTCCGCCTGGAGTGGAACGGCGTACTGCTCTCGTGGGCCGTGCCGAAAGGACCATCGCTCGATCCTTCCGTTAAGCGTCTGGCCATGCAAGTGGAGGATCATCCTGTTGAATATGGCGCTTTCGAGGGCATTATCCCCGCGGCTGAGTACGGCGGCGGAACGGTGATGGTCTGGGACCGCGGCACTTGGACGCCGGAGGTCGCCGACGTCGACGCGGCGCTTCGAAAAGGCGATCTGAAATTTACGCTGCATGGGGCGAAGTTGAAGGGTTCGTGGGTGCTAGTACGGACGCGCGGAAGCTTCGGCGGCGGAAAACGAGCTTCCTGGCTGCTGATCAAGCACCGTGACCGCTTTGCTTCTGCGGAAGACATCACGGTCGAGAAACCGCGCTCGGCAATGACGCGGCGGCTTCTGGCGGACATCGCAAAAGTCGCCGGCGGAAATATCGAGAAAGCGGCTGCGGGCGATCCCCCTTTGGTTCAGCCGGCGAGCAAGCCGAGGAAAGCTTCTGCGGCAGTCCCGGCTCGCAAGCGAATCCGCGCGAAATGAACTTCGCCGAAAAGACTGAATAGCTAGTTCGCACGGTGGCCGATGGCTCGCGGCAACAATCGAATTCCATTCCGTGCCACTCCGATGCTGGCCACTCTGGCTCGCAAACCCTTCCACGCGCCTGGCTGGATCTACGAGGAAAAATACGACGGCTATCGAATCCTGGCCTATAAGGAAGGAGATCGCGTCACGCTGCTCTCGCGCAACGGCAACGATCGAACGATGACCTATGCGCCCGTCGCTCGGGCGATCTCCAAAATACACATGCGGACGGTGCTTCTCGATGGCGAAGTGGTCGCCTTTGACAAACACCGGGTGTCGCGCTTTCAGCTCCTGCAGGAGGGCCGGGCCGGCGCGGTTTATGTCGTTTTCGATTGCCTCTACAGTAACGGGCGGGACTTGCGGCACGAGACGCTGGAAAAACGACGCGCAGCCGCGGAGTCTGCGGTTGACGATATTGGCGGCCTGATGATGTCGCGTCGCCTGGCCGATGACGGACTCAAAGCGTTCAAAATCGCCCAAAAGCGTGGATATGAAGGTTTAGTGGCCAAGGATTCGGGCTCTCCTTATATCGAAGGGCGCACCTCGAAGTGGCTGAAGGTGAAAGTGCATCAGGAAGAAGAGATGGTCATCGGAGGTTTTACCCGGCCCGAGGGGGCACGCCGTTATTTTGGGGCGCTATTGTTGGGAGCGTACGAAAATGGGAAGCTGCGATACGTTGGAAAGGTAGGAACAGGCTTCAACGAAGATTCCCTGGCATCACTTTACGGCAAATTCAGGCCGCTAGTGCAGCCCAAGTCGCCCTTCGTCGATCCTCCCCGCGAAAAGGGCGTAACGTACGTACAGCCAAAATTGGTCGTACAGATCTCTTTTCAGGAATGGACGGCCGATCGCAAGCTGCGGCAGCCCGTCTATCTCGGATTGCGCGACGACAAGCCTCCCGAAGAGGTTCAGTTACCAGCGACCGGTGCGGCCTGAGCTTCTGCTTGCGCGATTTTTTCGGCTAGCTGCTCTTCGATAAAGTCCGCCAGGGTAAGCCGCAGGTTTCCCGGATTGGTCGCATAGCTCAAGCCTGCTTCCAGCTCGACGGTTCCCTCGCGAATGAGCCTTTCGAGTTCGCCATCGAAATGCTGCATACCTTCCTGGCTGCCATCGGTCATGGCGTCCACCAGGCTCTTGCCTTCGTGCTCGCCCTTTTCCACATACTCGCGGGTGCGCATGGTGGATTTCAGGATTTCAAGGACGGCGACGCGGCCCTTGCCATCGCGGCGCGGCAGCAGGCGCTGCGAGATGATAAACCGGAAAGCTTTGGAAAAGCGGCTGCGGATCGATTGCTGGTCCGAGAGCGGAAAGACGCCCACGATGCGCTCGATCGTCTTGGAGGCATCGATGGTGTGCAGGGTGGAAAGAACGAGATGGCCCGTTTCGGCCGCCTCCATGGCAATTTCGATCGTCTCGCGGTCGCGCATTTCGCCGACCAAGATAATTTTTGGCGCTTGGCGGAGAGCGGCGCGCAAAGCAAGCGCAAACGTAGGAGTATCGCTATAAAGTTCCCGCTGATGAATCGTGGCTTTTTTATGATTGTGGCAAAACTCGATTGGATCCTCGATGCTCAGGATATGAATGGCTCGTTCCATGTTGGCGCGATCGATGATGGCCGCCAGCGTGGACGATTTGCCGGAGCCCGTCGGGCCGGTGACCAGGACGATTCCATTGCGCAGATGCACGATTTCCGCGAGTTGCGGAGGAAGCTTGAGGTCGTCGAAGCTCGGGATGACATTGGGAATCACGCGCATTACGATGGCGTGAGTGCCGCGCTGGCGGAAGATATTGACACGAAATCTGCACACCGCAGGAATGGAATAGGAGAGATCGGTCGAGCCTTCTTTCTCCAATTTCTCCCGGGCGTAAGTGTGGGTACCAATCAAGTCATTGGCGATTTGGCGCGTGTGCTCGGGCGTCAGGCGCTCGAAACCCTGAAATCTCAATTCCACGAGCTGTCCGCTGGCTTCGATCTGCGGGGCGTGGCCCGGCGAAAAGATTAGGTCGCTGATGTGCTCGCGGCCTTTTACCATTGCGGCGATGAGCTGTGCCGTGGGTACGGCGGGCGCGGGTACGGGTGCGGCGGGTTTGGCTTCCGTTGGGGTAGTCATCGGGTCCTCGGAACTGGGCTTTTCCTAGATTAGAAGGGGCGAGAGATAGTTTACGTGTTTCTAAACAAGAGATTTGGCGCGAGTTTCCGCCGTGTGCCGTTCTCGTTCATACGGCTGGGACTGTAGCGAGGCCAGCGTGAGTTGAGGGCCCCCTCGTCTTCTTTTGTAAGTGCGCATTGTAAAGAACTTTAAGTCGAATGATTTTGTAAGTGCACATTCTGCGCGGGTAGCGAGTGCGTTTGCGGAAGTGCGGATTCGGCGGCAGTTACGCGCACCGGCGTGAGGCGTTCGAGATCGTGCAGAAGGCGACGCGCTTCGCGCTGGCCTTCCGGCGAGGCGTCGAATTTGCCGTCGACGAGATCGAGCGAACGGTTGAAGAGATCGGCGTAATTGGGCCGAGAGAATGCGCTGTTCGCGGATGAGTTGGCAGCATCGACCGGGACGGGATTTTCAACCTTGGGGGCTGGCTGAGCACTCGGCGAAGTTGCGGGCACAAGCGGAGCGCAAACGGGAGAGGTGGACTCGACAGCGGGCGGCTCAGGCTGTGGACTGAGGGCCGACTGCAAATGGGAGGCCCAGGCTTTGTGGCCGAAGGCGGAGACGGCTTCGGAGCGGACTCCGGGAACGGTTTGCAGCAGAAGTTGGGCGATATAGCCGAAGGCGACCGCGTCTTTGCGCGAGATGCGATTTTGCGCGAGAAGGCGAGAGACCTGGCCGAGGGCGCGGTTCACTCCAGTGGCGGTGGTGAGGTCAGCGGCGAGAGCTTCGAGTTCGGGGGCCAAGGCGAATTCTCGCTCGGGGAGAAGGGCGAAGATCTCCTCCTGGCGAGCGGCGTGGTAGAGGCAGAAATCGGGATGACGATCGGCGCGCAGCATGCGGCATTGGCGCTTGTCGGAAGAGAGAAAGCGACAGCGCGCGGGTTCGGGCGCGGGGTTGACAGCGTGAGCGTGGTCCTCGTTCAGGAGCGGATCGATATGGGCAGCGGAACAAGGAGGCGGAGAGAAGGGGCCGTTGAGTGTTTGTTGTGCGGTAGTCATATGCAATGTTATCGGGAAGGTAAACCAGCATCAATGGTACTGGTGTTGAGAAGATGGAACGGGCTGTGGAAATTTGGAGAGGAGACACTCGTTCCTCGTCGATCGCGGACTAGTACTCCACATTCCGGAAACCCGACTTTCGAGACTTGGACAGACCTGACGAGCAAGGCACACTGCAAAGTTCAGGTATGACCGCTTCTCTGTTCATCTTTCAGAGCGCGACCTAAGAGCCGTCTGAAAAATTGAGCCTCGGCAAACTGAATAACGAAGCCAGTAATGGCCAAGGTAGCGTCAAAATACGGAGTATCTATATTCCAGACAAACAGTGTGTGGCGGCGTAACCAAAACGCCCCCGCAACACCAGCAAAGATGATTACGAGAACCCCTGCGTGGATGCGCAAGAACAAGGGCAGGTTTTGCCTAACAGCGTCCTCACCGAGGCTATACCCCTTCGTCCCCTTCCCACGCCCAAATCGCCCCGGCCCCATGTCGCAAAATACCGAAGCGAACGCCCAACTTGTGCCCCAGACGATAAAGGCAATTTGAATTCCGAATGGGTTGTCTCTGAATGCAATAAGAGCAAGCGTCATCGCCAGAATCGAAACGGGAAGAATAATGAGCACTCCGTTTCTTGTGAAAAACGAAGAGCCTGAATTGCGCTCACGCTCTGAATCGTGATGTGAAACGGAGAGCCGTTCGACTAGCGGTACACCGCAATCGGAACAGCGGCGAACGTGAGGCAGATACTCGGCTTCGCAATGCGGACAGAACATAGATGGCTGGGAATGTAACATACGTCCTGAAAAACGGGATTTCCGGAAAATGAAGGGCTAGTACCCCAGATTACAAAAAAGAGTAGGGGCTACGCGGGTGACGCTCACGGGCATTTCCGATCGAGATGTAAGACAATAAAGAAATGCCAGGGATTACCAAAATGGGCGGCGGGACGAGATTTCTGACTCCGAGGCGCGGCGAGCGAACCGGGGCGGCCAGCCCTCCAATAAAGGGCAAAAGCGCGGGATTGGCTCATCTCCTAAAGGAAGCATGGCCATTTCTGCGACCGCAGCGAATGCTTCTGTTGTTCGGCCTGGTCCTGATGGCCATCAATCGGCTGGCGGGCCTGGTATTGCCCGCATCGACGAAATTCTTAGTGGATAACGTGGTAGGCAAGCACCAGGTTCGGCTGCTGGCTCCGCTCGCGCTGGCCATCATGGCGGCCACGGCGATTCAAGGCGTCACGTCGTTTACCCTGACGCAGCTGCTCTCCAAAGCGGCGCAGCGAATGATCTCGCAGTTGCGCGAACAGGTTCAGGCACATATCGGGAGGCTTTCGATCTCCTTTCACGATACGAACAAGATCGGAAACCTGGTGTCGCGGATCATGACGGACGTCGAAGGTTTGCGAAACCTGATGGGAACGGGCCTGGTAGAACTGGTGGGCAGCTTGATGACGGCCTCCTTTGCCTTGGTCGTTCTCCTACGAATTAGCGCGTTCATGACTTCAGTTGCCTTTGCCATTCTTCTGGCTTTCGGCTTCGGCTTGAATAAGGCGATCGGCACGATCCGTCCCATTTTTCGGGCGCGCGCGAAGCTGAACGCGGAGGTTACGGGCCGGCTCACGGAGTCGCTCGGTGGAATCCGTGTGGTAAAGGGATATCACGCTGAGAAAAGAGAGGAGCGCGTGTTTGCCGCGGGAGTTCAGCGGCTTCTTGAAAATGTTTTGAAGACGCTCACGGCGACTTCGGTCATGAGTTTGTCATCCACGGTTCTATTTGGCGTCGTAAGCGCGTTGATCCTCTATCTCGGAACGACCAGGATCCTTGCGGGAACGATGACGCTCGGTACCTTTCTGACGTATGTGGCTTTTCTGGCGATGCTGGTTGCGCCGGTCTCACAAATTGTGAGCATCGGGACCCAGCTGACCGAAGGAATGGCGGGACTCGAACGCACCACGGATATTCTCGCTGAGAGTCCGGAGGACCTGGATCCAAAGCGAACGGTGCAGATCGGTAAGATCAATGGGGAAGTGGCGTTTGAAAACGTCGACTTCACCTACGGTGGCGGCAAGCAGGTGCTGTACAGCGTGAGCTTTGAGGCGAGGCCCGGAACCGTGACGGCCCTCGTTGGTCCATCGGGCGCTGGAAAATCAACGGTGATCGGCTTGATCGCTGCGTTTTACAGTCCGACGTCCGGCCGCGTGCTGGTCGATGGAGTGGACATCTCGACGGTACGACTGAGCAGTTACAGGACGCAACTTGGGGTCGTGCTACAGGAGACTTTCCTCTTCGATGGAACGATCCGTGAGAATGTGATTTTCTCGCGGCCGGACGCGAGCGATGACGAGTTCAAAGCCGCATGCCGGATTGCCCGCGTGGACGAATTTGCCGAGTCCTTCTCTCAGGGGTATGACACGCTGGTCGGCGAACGCGGCGTCAAACTTTCTGGCGGGCAACGCCAGCGCATTTCCATCGCGCGGGCGCTCTTGGCCGATCCGAGAATTCTGATTTTGGATGAAGCCACTTCCAGCCTCGATTCCGAATCGGAGGCCCTGATTCAAGCGGGGCTGTCTTATTTGATGCAAGGACGCACAACGTTTGTGATCGCTCATCGGCTCTCGACCATCCGCAGAGCGGATCAAATTCTAGTGATGGAATCAGGGAGGATTATCGAGCGCGGAACGCACGAAGCTCTCTATGCATTAGGCGGCAGATACTTTGACCTGTACACAAGGCAACACGGTTTGCAATCCAATCTTTTCCTCGCGCCCGGCGAAGGCGATTCCACAGTCGAGTCGTCGCGCGAACACGAAGTATCCAGCGACGGAGGCGATTCGCAAGGCAGTCCGGCTGATAACGAGCCCAATTTGGCCCGGGCCGCGCGGCTCCTGCGAGGCCAGACATGAGATGTCGAATGCTGTACACGACTGCTGGAAGGCGTGTTGTGGTGAAAATAATCCTGGCGACCATCGCGACATGCTTCCTGACGGGCAGTTTCGGCATGCCCTTCAAGATGAGAGTGATCCATGCTGCGGCGAGTTATCCCGTGCCGGAAGCAGGGCAGGTCTCGGGAGGAGCTTATCAAAACGAATATTTCGGCTTTCGTTACCCGTTGCCCGCGGGTTGGGAGGAGGATGTTCAAGGGCCTCCGCCCTCCGCTACGGCATACTATTCGCTGCTGGCCCTCAAGCCTCGAGACTCCCTCTCCGCTACCTTGTTGATCGCCGCACAGGATGAATTTTTTGCGCAAGAGCAATCGAAAGACGCCATGGATTTTCTGGCACAGATGAAGGAGCACCTCGATCCAAGTCTCGAATCGGGGCAGACGATTCCGCTCGACATCGCTGGGCAATCGTTCGCCAAGCTCGATTATTTGGGAGCGGGGCTTCGCCATGCGGTCTTCGCGACTGAGGTTCGGTGCCACATCTTGATTTTCTCGGTTACGTCATCCCATCCCGAGCAGATCGAGACGGTTGCCGCGTCGCTGAATCGAATGACGTTCGCCAAAGGGCAGTCCTCCCGCTGGCCCATCTGCGTGCCGGCGTATGCCACTCCCGATCACCTCGTACATCGCGTGGAACCGGCGCCGGCAGGACCACGTTTCTCGGGGGTGCCGACGAGGATTGTGATCGGGTCCGACGGAAAAGTAGAGCAGGTGCATCCCATTGGGGGACTAGCGGAACAGGATACAAATATTCGCGAAGCTCTTACGCAGTGGAAATTCAAGCCCTACGAGCTCAATGGAAAACGCGTGGCCGTGGAGACGGGGCTCGTCGTGCGTTTCGCCGGCACGCAGTAGAATGCAGCGACCGCGGCGGAACTTTGCCGCGGCCGCTGCTCGCTTAGAGGGAGCGCAGGAAATTGAGCAAAACCTGCGCCTCCATTTGAGAGAGTTGGTTGAAGTTGTTGATCACCTGATTTGCTTCCGAGCCCTGGCTCTTGTGCTCCTGGATCGCATCCACGAGATTTTGAGTGCGCCCATCGTGGAGGAAGAAGATGCGTTGGCCAAGGCCCCAGAGCGGCGCTGTGCGGAACTCACTTCCGCTGGCGACACCCTGACTGACGTCATCCGCCAAGTTGGTTCCCATGTTGTGTACGAGAAAATCCGAAAAGGCGTTTACAGCTATGTTCTGTTGTCCTGTAGGGGCAAAGGTGCTGCCGCTTTTAAGCGACGGCGTGTGGCACAAATTGCAGCCCACCTGATTGAATACGATTGCCCCTAGCGCTGCCGCAGCGGTTGGTGCGGCGGGCACGGGGGGCGCGGAGAGGCGTGCGAACGCGGCGAAGTTGACGAGATCCGAGGAGTAACCGGATGGTGGGTACACGCTGTCCGACGTCAAGTTCGTGTTGTCCTCGGGTAAGGCGTTCAGCATGCAGCCTGGAGTTTCATCACGCTCGTTGGGAAAGAGCTCATTGGTTACGCCCTGCTCCACGTTGTAGGCTTCGCCAGCGAACATCAGAAGCGACTTGTTCTGCGCTTTCCAGCCAAATCGCGTGACTGTTCCGTCGTTGCCGCTCAGATTGGGCTGGCCCGAAATTCCCATGCCCGCTTTGGCGGCGTTCGCCCCGTTATTGATGATCGCGGTGTCGGTGATGCTCTCCACAAGGCCGGCGCCAAACAAGGGCGTAGGGATACGGAAGATCAGATTGTGATTGGAGGCAGCGGTCGCAAAATCCGGCTGCGATATGCTGCAACTCCCCGCATCGAGCCGGCCGGTAATGACGAAAAGATCATGGACACCGCCATCCGGAGTGCCATTCGGGTTTTTGATAAAGCGCACCTCGCGCACGGGGCCATTCATCGTGATGAACGAAGGAAGGGTGTTGTGCGCGCCGTCCAGTCTGGCTAATTGAACCTGAGGATTTGTTGCCGGACTACTTCCGCCGACGGACGGGAATGCGTGACAACTGGCACAGCTATTGGCGTTGTAACGCGGACCGAGACCGGTGCCCGTTTCATTAGCAACCGTGCCGGATACGGAATCGACCTCCTGAAATCGGGCGAGAGCGGCTGTGAAGAAGTCTCCGTAGGTAGAACTGAGGCCGGCGAGTGGTCCGCCGGCTCCTGGAGTTCCTCCGCGAACTCCTGGATCCTTGGACTGATTTGCAGTTCCCGATCCGTTGGAAAGGGATGCGGAAGCGACGGCCGTGGGCGTGTTCTGTGGCAGTGCCATCTGGGCACACAGGCCGACAGACAGGCCCACAGCGCCAAGCTGGGAGATGAATCTGCGCCAGACGTAATTCTTGCGACGTTCTTGCATACTTCCCCCTTTTGTCCATTGTGTCGAAGGCTGGGCGGAAAACTAAGAACTCCGGCGGCTGGAGGACCCGGGGTTACCGTGGAACAGATCCCAACTCGGATGAGGGATAGTCTACTCGAATGACTACCACAATCAATTACCCGGCGGTACAGAAGGGGTACGGGCCGCCTTTAGCCCGAGGACAGGAGCGGTGCGGATCAGACCTGTAAAGAAGGGAAATCCCGCCGGAGGCGATAACACTCATACAGGAGCCTTCCGAGGGCAGAGAAGCCTGAGCCGCGCTGATGTCGGCCTCTAATCGCGGCTTATAGTCAGCCGCGTTAGTTTTTGGAAGTGGTAGCCCATGATCGCCAAACGAATCGCGGAGCCGAAGGATTGCCGATAGCGCGTACTGGCAGCCAGGAAGAGCCGCCAGTAAGAGAAGGCATGCCTGCTGAAGATTCCCTGTCTGAGAATGGATCGCGCCAGAGCCTGACAATCCGAAAGCGATAAACGCCTGCGGCTCGTATGCGGCTGATACTGAGCGAGGAAGTTTCGTACTCGTTCATAATAAACATCGGGGCGGTAGATGCGCTGGAGGATCGAGCGGTAGCCCTCCACCAGGCGCTGAGGGTCCATTCGCGGTGTGAAGTTCAGCCGGAGATCCAAGTTATTCCCATCGCCGTCATTCACGATCCGGCCTTCCTTCTGCAGCCGACGATAAAGTTGCGTCCCCGGAATCGCTTGCAGCAAGCCGACCATGGCGAGCGGGATGGCACTCTCCTGAATGAAATTCACTTGCCGGTCGAAGATGTCTTCGGGATCGTTATCGAATCCGACGATGAAGCCGGCCATCACTTCCATTCCGTAGCGCTGAATACGCCGGACGCTTTCCAGCAGGCTGCGGTGGGTATTCTGCATCTTCTGTGCTTCCTTGAGGCTCTCCTCCGCGGGCGTCTCGATGCCCAGGAAGACGCGATCGAAGCTGGCGTCCTTCATCATCTGCAATAGTTCTTGGTCGTCGGCCAGGTTTACAGAGGCTTCCGTGTAGAACGTAAACGGCCGGCCATGCCGCGTATTCCATTCCGCCATCACCGGCAGAAGCTCCTTCACTTTGCGCTTATTTCCGATGAAGTTGTCGTCCACGATGAAAATCGGCCCGCGCCATTTGCGCGCATAGAGCTGTTCGAGTTCGGCCACCATCTGAGCCGGCGATTTCGCTCGCGGTTTGCGGCCATAGATCTCGATAATGTCGCAAAACTCGCAGTTAAACGGGCAGCCGCGGGAATACTGGATGGCCATCGAGCTGTAATATTTCGCGTTGATCAGGTCGAGTTTTGGCAGTGGCGTCGTGTTCAATCCGGGCAGTTCCGGAGCCTGGTAAAGCGGCTTGGCCACTCCTCGTTCCAGATCCGCGACAAGTCCCCCGACCAATTCTTCCGCCTCGCCCACGACAACGTGGTCCGCATACATCGGCAGGTCCGTCATGCAACTGCTGATGGGGCCTCCCACCACAGTGCGCAGCCCGAGGGCCCGGCAGCGGGACAAGATCCCCATCATGTTCTCTTTTTGCACAAGCATGGCGCTGATCAGGACCACATCCGCCCATTTCAAATCCGCATCGGTTACCGGGCGGATGTTGACGTCAACCAGGCGCTGCTCCCACGTCTCCGGCAGCAGGGAAGCAACCGTCAACAGGCCAAGGGGCGGAAAGACGGATCGCTTCCCCTCGAAAGGCAAGGCATGCTTAAAACTCCAGTAGGTATCTGGCCACTCCGGATACACGAGAAGCGCTTTCATATCTTAGATTCCGCCTATGTAATTGATTTCGCCCTGACTTAGTGCCAGTGATTATTGCAGCATCCCCAATCATATGCTTTGAGGGGTCTCCCAGCAATCGGAATCCTTAGGCTGCGCTCGAGCTAAAGCTGGGCGCGTTCTCTTCGGTTGGTTTTGCGGGAAAATGTGGGACGCGACCTGAATGGCCGGGACAGAGGGATCTCATGCTTGGCCCCTGCCTGGGGGAGGCGGCAGGAGTCGTCAAGCGACAGCGGATCAGGTTGTGCGCTGCATTTGGTCGGGCAGTCTTTCATTGCTGCGCCATAATTGCATCCGCAGAAGCAGGGGCCGTGACTTTGGCGAGGGTACTGATATTCCTGCGTGTCCGCCGTGCAGATAAGGCTGGGGATCCAGAGGAATAGAAACAGGCCAAGGAGCACGCGGCGGAGTTGAGGAAAAGCGTTCATGTATAAGAATTGATGTGGGGGTAGGGCAAGCGGGATAGGCAAATGGTTCCAGCGGAGCCGGTATTCGCGTCTTGGGAGTACTGGACTTCGTTGACCATCGCTTGACCAATCGCTTTTGGAGTAATGGCAACCTTCCCGCAGTGGGATTCGGCGGCGGCGAAGCGTTCTTTTTTGGAATTGAGCAGGGTGCGCCGAACCAGAAGGCGCCTTCGGAACGGCCACAATCTAAAGGGCCTTCCGCAGGAGAGGGCCACCCGCAGATTGGCCAGGTATTTGCTGTGTCAACGCCGGGTGCATTCCAAGTGACGCTTTGTGGAAGAAGCCGAGTGAGAGGGAAGGGGCTTACTCGTCGACGGAAGCAGAACGTCCCCACCTGCCTCTGAGAGGGAAGCTAGGATGGATGACCCCACGCGCCGGCTGGAGACGGCCGGAATCGGAATGCACCCCTCTCTCATCTGCTTTTCTATCCACTAGTTACGAGACAGCGCTGTGGCTTTTTTGATAACCTTCGAGGAAGTCAATTTTAGTCATTGTACCTAGTTTTGTCACTAGCCACATCCTCAGTCAGCGGCGTGCGCTCTCGGCGATGGGAGTCGCAGGATTGCGGCCTCGGTCGCATCTCCGGATGGATGGACGTACCTGGAGCTCACTTTGATCGACGCGTGACCGGCGATCCGCGCCAACGTCCAAGCGTCACAGCCCGATTCTCCGAGCCGAGTCAGAAATGTGTGGCGGGTGCTGTAGAGAACGAAGTGTGCGACTTTGGCGGCCTCGATTACCTTCAAATGGGCCCGCCTCACCGTCTCATCGTGGATATGGCCTGCGATGGTTTTGCCGGTCCAGACAAAACCGTTATCTGGCTTTTCGGCGGCAAGCCAGCGACTCTCCAGGACTGCGCGTACGCGAGGCGTCATCGGTAACGTTCGCCGGGCCGCATTAGACTTGCCGTGAGTGACCCTGAGCGTACCGTGACGCCCTTTATTCCAGGAGATCGATTCCCAACGAAGCCGAAAGCATTCGTCAGTACGCAGTCCCGTATCGAACAGCACTGGCGCGATCGATGCCAGCGGTTCAGGAGCCACCGCCAGATACAGACTCTCCTCCGCGGCGCTGACGACGCGATCCCGTCCGCGCTCACCGGTCAGTAACTTCATCTGTGGTCTGCCTGTAAGGTCACCCCACTCGACGGCCAATCCTAGGAACCGGCTCAACACGCGCAGCGTCGAGTTCACGGCCGAGACCGCAAGACCCTTAGATTGGCGATGCGCAGCGAAGCTGGCGAAGTGCTCACTGGTAATTTCGTCGATAACGTTTTACCGAGGGCCTGGGCGAATGCCGTCGGCCGATCTGACTACCGTAAAGCCAGTTTTGATTCGTACATCGGCGCGGTGCTTACACATCCTTCCCTTCGTGGTTTCAGCCGCTCGTATGGCGGCCTCTTCAGTCGCGTAGCTCGTGCCAAACATGACCAAGCCGCCGTTTGATCCGCGAAGTTCGTACCACCAACCCATAGCGACTCCTTTCACAGCAATGCCATCTCGCTGATCTCATTCCCGCCAGCTGAGCGAAAAATTGGGTATGTGGGGAGGCCGCCCGGAAGCGGCCTCACCCTCAATCCCATGTAATTGATAAATGAGACGCTATCTGCCCGCTGCGGCAGACGCCGTTTGGTCAAGTAGTTGTGCAGCGCGGCCAACTTCTGACACGCCGAAGAATAACAACGGTGTGTTGGTGCCCGGCTCAATTCCGCCGTAGGCATAGTTGATGTTGATATTGGCTTCGCCAAGCCGACTGGCAATACGCGCAAGTTCTCCAGAACGGTTTGGCAACGCTACCTGTGCCACATCATTTTCGGTGTAGGTCAATCGTTCAGCGTCCAAAACTGTTTTTGCCGCTGCTGCATTGTCCACTATGAGATGTACTTGACTCCTGCGTTCATCGGTCGATGCCTGGAAGGCCACGATGTTCACTTTTCGGTCGGCAAGGGCCTTGCATAACTTCGCGAGCGTACCTGGCTTATGTTCGAGTTGGATGTTGAGTTCTTTGGCCGTTGGCATAGTCGATCTCCTTGTGTGGATTTTGTGAGGAACGCCTGGGCGCGATCCTGCGGGGCTAGATGCGAGCAGAATACGGCGCTTGCCCATCAATTCACCACTCAAGAGATTGCTTACTGTGAATGGGGTACTGTGGAAAAAGAACGGGACAGCGGTCTTCTCAAACTAGGGGGTGGTATGCTGCGGGATTCCGGGGCTCTAACTTGATCCCGACGCCGGTCGAGGATCAACCCGAATACGGCCCGATTTCTTCTTGAAAAGACTTTTGCATTCTCTATGGCGCATCGGAACGCACCCTCTCTCATGTTTTTTACTCACCAGCATTTAGGAGCATTTGGCTACCGATTGGTTCGACCTCGTCGCGGAGGTCGTCGCGTTGCGCTGTGCCCGATTTTGGGCCCACCCAGACGAAGCAACCCTGATTCGACTGCGTCGGACCATGGCTGAACGCGACGCGCTACGCCACCTTCGCGGCAAAGACTGCGCAGTTTTTCAGATCCTCGATCGACAGATCCTCATGTCTTGGTTTTCCTCGTCCTCAACCAAACGTTCGAGTTCCAAAACCGCGCGTCTGTCAACCACGGTCAGATTGCCACCGGTCGCATCCGCGGAGTCGATAACCTCTCGAGCCGCTCTGCTGATCGCGCCAGGAACCGATTCAGCGGCCCGCACGAGAAGGTAGTCGTCGATGATGTTCACCGATTCGATCACCATGCCCTTGGGAATGCGAATGACGCCAACGTCTGCGCTCTCTTCGCAGTGAACTTCCACTTGCCGAATGCTGGACCGCAGGTCGGCATCGACGAAATCCTCGTAGTTGCCGGTGCCGTTCCAGAGCTGGACCACGATGCGCTTCAGTTCCATCCTAGTTCTCCTTGGCTAATAGTTGGATGGCGATGGGCCTGAGTCGAGACCGACCGAAGTTACGGTCAAGCGGCCAGCATGTGGAAACCTGCACGGATCGCGCTAGAGCAGCGTCGCGTCGTTTTGGCTCAACAATCGATCACTTCTACGAACCACTTGTGCGAGAATGAGTGCGCTCACCCGTGACGGAGAGCAGTTTCAGCGAGCTTTTCGAAACAGGGAATCGAAGGTGTTTGGGCCAAGTTTATCGGCAGCATACACACACGATCAGCAAAAATTCATCCGGGAAGAAAGGAGGCACAATGGCGAAGAAGAAGGCCACAAAGAAAGCCCCTAAAGCCTCAAAGGGAAAATAGCCTGAGTCTTCTGATGGATGATGGCCGGTGGCGGTGATTACGCTTAGAGGATTTGACCGCCACCGCGCCTGTTACGCGCTTAACGGACATCCGTCGCTTCGATCGGTCTTTCGATCCATCCGGCGCTCGCCACGATCTGCCGCGTCATGAAATCCCGGTCACACGCGCCGCTCGACAGGGATTCGCGCCATGCGCAAGACGTGAGCCACTTCGGTCTCTTTCAGCCTAGAAGCGTCATATTCGAAAGACAGGCGATTGAGGTATTCATCGACGTGAAAGCGCCGCAGGCCATAGGTATTGGCGAATTGGCCGAGAGCGCGGAGCTGTTCGGGCCGCAGCGGCCCCTGCAGTTCGTAAGTGACTTCGACTAACGTCATTCCTGGATTATAGCAACTCCTGATCGTCGGCGGCTCAGATGGCTCGGCGACGCGCGGCTTCGCCGTTGAACCCAATAGCGTAGTAGCTTCATCTATAGACCCTTAGGTCCGTAATCGCCGCTACTTGCTTTGCGGAAGCGGGCACTTTTGCACCCTGCAGGAAAGAGCCAATCGAAGAATGCCGCACCAAACAATGGAACGGGACCCCGTTTGCGGAATGCAAGTTGACCCCGCGTCGGCGCGCGCGAAGCTAGACCACGCCGGCCGAACCTATTTTTTTTGCTGTGCCGGATGCGCCCAAAAATTTCAATCGGCCCCGGCCAAGTATTTGGAACCGCGCCCTGTGCCGACGGTTCCTACCCTGACGGTAATCTCGCCGGCACTGCCGTCGCGGCTGCCAGCGGTCCCCGCAGGTCCGAGCGCATCGCACACTCGCCCAGCTGAAACCGCTATCGAGTATACGTGCCCGATGCATCCGGAAGTTGTCACACAGGGACCAGCGGCCTGCCCGATTTGCGGAATGGCCCTGGAGCCTCGCACGTTCGCGGAGGTAGAGGAGCCAAGCGAAGAATTGACCGACATGACGCGGAGATTCTGGGTGAGCAGCTCGCTGACTTTGCCTCTGCTCCTCATTGCCATGGCCGAAATGGCCGGCATGGGCGCCGTGCGAGGCTGGTCGTTTCGCTCGCGCAACTGGGTTGAACTGGCGCTGGCGACCCCTGTAGTGCTTTGGGGAGGTTGGCCATTTTCCGAGCGCGGCTGGAAATCGATTGTCTCGCTTCGCTTGAATATGTTCACACTGATCGCGATCGGCACGGGCGCCGCCTATTTCTACAGCGTCGCGGCTACGATCGCTCCCGGAATTTTTCCGGGCGCCTTTCGAGGGTCAGGAGGAGAAGTCGCCGTCTATTTCGAGGCGGCGGCAGTGATCACCGCATTGGTTTTGCTGGGGCAGATCCTCGAGCTCCAGGCGCGGCGCCGCACCTCGAATGCGATTCGAGTCATGCTCGGACTTTCTCCAAAGATGGCGCGGCGCATCGCGGCAAGCGGAGAGGAGAAAGACGTGCCGCTGGCGGACGTCAGGCATGGAGATCGCCTGCGCGTTCGTCCGGGCGAGCGAGTGCCAGTGGATGGCGTGATTTTGCAGGGCGCTAGCGCCGTCGACGAATCCATGATCACGGGCGAGCCTTTGCCCGTCGAAAAAAGGGAGGGAGAATCCGTCACCGGCGGCACGTTGAACGGCTCAGGCAGTTTTATCATGCGTGCCGAACGTGTCGGCTCGGAAACCCTGCTCGCGCAGATCGTAAGAGTTGTCAGCGAGGCCCAGCGAAGCCGCGCGCCGATTCAGCGGCTAGCCGACCGCGTCTCGGCCTTTTTCGTTCCCGCAGTCTTGTTCGCTTCTGTAGCGACCCTAATCATCTGGTCCCTCGTCGGGCCGCAGCCCCGCCTGGCGTTCGCCCTGGTGAACGCGGTTGCCGTATTAATCGTGGCCTGTCCCTGTGCTTTGGGGCTCGCCACTCCCATGGCCATCATGGTTGGAGTGGGCCGCGGGGCGCATGCCGGAGTGCTGGTCAAGAATGCGGAAGCCTTGGAAATTTTGGAAAAGGTAGACACGCTGGTCATCGACAAGACAGGCACCCTGACGGAAGGGAAGCCGCGAGTCACGTCGATGCGCGTCGTCGAAGGCGGGCCGGTAACAACCGAAGAGCAATTGCTACAGATCGCCGCGAGTCTCGAGCGCCCCAGCGAACATCCTCTGGCTGCCGCCATCCTTAAGGCCGCAGCCGAACGGAAGATTACCCTCGCCGAACCCACCGAATTCCGTTCGCTGCCAGGTCGTGGGCTGGCAGGGAAAGCGGCAGGCC
>Ga0206819_10252_pt1 | contig 17468 bp, 16 predicted proteins | sample Alteio_BWOrgCont_87_FD_152855 | JGI IMG/M metagenome (GOLD analysis project Ga0206819, IMG submission 152855) | Enriched cells from forest soil in Barre Woods Harvard Forest LTER site, Petersham, Massachusetts, United States -... | ecosystem: Environmental > Terrestrial > Soil > Temperate forest >... | reverse complement strand
TCTGCCTGAAAAATGACTGAAGGTCGTAGTACCTTCGCTGAATTCGGTGATAGATTGTCGCCAGGGCCGCGAGAGCGCAGAGGTAACCGAACACCTGAATCTGGTCATAAAACCATACTGCCGCCAGAATGGTCAGCGCGCAAACCCCAAGGAAAAGCCGGAAATTACGCCGGTGGATGAGCATGATGCGCAGGGTGCCTTGATAGTAATCGTTCTCCAGCTCCAGCACGGCGAACTTGCGCAGATCTCCGATTTTGGCATATGGTCCCAGTTGCGATAGTCGCACGAAGCGGCTCTGCACGAGGATGCGAATCAGACTTTCGCCGGTACGGTCTTGCTGCGCAAGCGACTGCTTGAGCTGTCCGGCCGTGATGACCTTGTCGCGCAAAAGCTGATCTCCGAGCGAAATGGGCGAGTCTTTCTGCTTCTTCGTCGTCTGTTTCTTTGTTTTGTCCTGCGCCTTGGAGCCTGGCTCCTCCTGATCCGACGGAGCATTGGTCCGCCGAGTGCCGGAATCACTATCGGCGGTGACAGCCGAATTCAGGACAACCTCCTGGCCTTGATCGGGGGAACAAAAACAACCGAGACGTGGTTGATAAACCTTGTCACGATTGACAACGCGGCTGCGTGCATAAGTCGAGAATTCGACGCGGCTGGGATTATTTCGAGAGCGATGATCCTCATTGCCAGGACGAAAACAGATGATATCCTGCAGTGCCGATTCGTTACTCATAGTTGTCGCTCCGGTTGGGTTGCTTAATCGCGACCGCTTTGCAACTGTAATTCCTAGCCACTAGCCTAGGCTTTCGGCTTCGCGCGATATCGGACAAACTCATGTCGGTTTCCTGACATACGAACTCCTACCCGCCAAACAATATGAATTGAGCGGATACTTTTGGAGTCGCCATGAATGCTCTAGACACGCGAAAGTCGCTCTCCCGCCGGGTAGCTCGAGAGCTGATGTCTAATGAGTCGATGAAATTATACTTGGGTTTGCTTTTGTTAACCTTAAATCACGGGGGAGGCATTGCCATCGTTATTTGCCGGCTTTATATCTGGTCCTATTTCAGAGGACAGAGAGTGGATCCTACAGCCGGAGGTTTCTTCGAGCGTACGCTGCCGGAACTCCATCTAAACCGAAACTGCTTTTTCAATCGTGGCACCATAATGGATCGTCGTATTATCGGGTTGCCAGCCACCGTCGATTAGAGCCATTGTTCATCATGAAATTTATAATCAATCCCATCCGACTAACAGTTATTGCTTCCCTTCTAACAATTGCGTGTAGCGCCTTCGCAATCGCAAAGGAAGCACCGACTCTGGAATCTTCTGAAGAAGACGAGATCGGAATCAATATTACAAAGTCTGGGTACGACAAACTAAAGCGAGGTCTCGACTGGAAGAACGAGACGCAAAGGACAGACTATTACCTTGACGCCTTTGATGGAAAGTCTTTTGTTCTCTCGCACCTTTCCACTCCCTACAAACTGCGCTTGAAGGACAAAGAAAATGGTCTCTTTCTTCAGTTCTCACACGCGACTCGACGGGAGACAGTAACTGTAAAAAGCGTACCAGTAAACGTCACTCGAACAAAGCCAGATCAGATCCAATGCAACCAATCGTTTGGAGATCAATTGCGAAGCATTGCCAACAGATTCTTTGCAAATTTAGACCAGGGCGGTCCCTCGTTATTGGCTGTGGGTGAGGACTTCAATCGAGCCTGGTGCTCAAATAAGAACGAGATTTCCGCCAAGGTAAGAAGTGTACTAACAACTACGACCGCGAAAATAGTGCCAACCCAAGAGAATATGAAGGGACGGCTCACGCTGAAGTCAAAGCTTGCTGGAGTTCGGTTTAAGCTGTTTCTAGAAGACAAGCGAGCGCGCGACAACCATGGCGCTTGGGTACACGAGTATGGCCTAGAGGCAGAACCACGATCGCCGTACCAGCACAAGGACTTGCTCGACGCTGCGGTGGCGCTTGGTGAGCTGGGGGCAAGTAAAGGACTGGGCACTGCGGATCTTCGTTCTGCCAATCCGGATGCCACGGAGTTTACATTGAAGCAGCTGACGCAAAAGTGAGTGCTGCACTTATGGCACCGTATTCGGTATCAGTCTTGGGATTGTCTGGAAAGCTGAATGCTATTTACTTCGTGCGTTTTTTTGTTTCTGTTCTTGCCGGTCACGCTATCACCCACGTGTCTTTAGAACCGAAATTCTGCCGGGTCCATGCCGTTTATTTCGACAGTGGCGTGGTCTTCAAAAATTTTTGCTACTGCGAACGATTCACTGGTCGTGGGTCGTAAGTCCGAAAGGTTTTGCACAAGAGACTGGATGGAAATGTAGTTGATGCCGCCAATCTCCTCGAAAGAATTCTTGTGCCAATGCCCGCTGAACACGGCGCGGACTTTGCCTGACTGAACGAGCAGGTTGCGAACCTCCGCCCGATTCTCAAGCTGCACGAGCGATGCTTCTTCAGCAGTATCGTCGAGTACCGCATCAACAAGAGGGAAGTGGCTGAAAACAAGTGCCCGCCTATCGACAGCTGCCAGTTCCTGCTCCAGCCATTTCAATTGATCCTTGCTGATCGACCATTCATCACCGTTCTTTTCAGAAAAAAGAACCAGGCAGTGGAACCCACCCGATTGAAATGAATAAAAAGCCCTATGCACTTTCAAGATGGTGCAAACTTTTTGTGGTGGCAAATGTGTCTGTTCGTGGTTGCCGATGGCGTGATACACTGGGGCTTGTAGCTCGCGCAAAATGTCCGCGGCCGTTGACAGGTTGTCTTCGTCGTCTTCCGCGTCCGCCGCTTCGATCACGTCTCCTAGCTGAACGACAAAATCGGGTGTGATTTCCGTGTTGGTTTTTGATACCACCCAGCGCAACAGCGAACGCGCCCGCTCCGGATAACGCGTTGGTGGCTTCCTTTGCTGAGCGCTTCCGATGTGGGCGTCGGCGATGATTACAAATTTTAGTGGTTTTGGTGGCATGAAGTAGAACTGTTTGGCCGGCGTGTCCGAGCGGCGAAGGGACTTCCAGTACTCAGGTTCAGCGGCTAGTTAGCCCCTATTCAACCAGAACTGGCCTCAATGCATTGGCGGACAGCCGGTTCAATTCTGCCGCCGTTTCAGAATCGAGATAGAACAAAACCATCGCTTGTCCGTTGTCCTTGAAGTAGAATCGGCGGCCATCCGCCTGGATGTCGTCCATGATGTAGTTTATAGTCTGGGTGTCGGCCCAATCGTCGTTGACCTTAATCGACCAGTTCCGCTCCGTGCCATTTACCTTGTACTTCAGCCAGGCTTCGCCACCGTCGATGTCGACGAAGTCGCTCACTTCTTTGAGACAATCCGGCTGACCTGCAACTTGGCACAATCGATTCACGATCCTAACGTAATCCCCGGTCGAAACAATGCACTCCATATCAAAGTTCCACACCCGTGAGCAAACGGGTCGCCCCCAGGGGGCCCGCTCCACCTCAATTCCAAGTACGAACAGGATAAGATCGAAAGGCTGTTTTTCGTAGTTCTTCCGGTCGAAAGAGTAAAGGATGTCATCGACAGTAATTCCCGGTTCGAGAATGAGACCGAGGTCCGCGAGTTTGGCGACTTGTTGCTCAAGTGTAATCACGATTAGGTCCTGGTGGCTACCTTGTGATATACCCCGCCTTATTCAAGACCCACGTTGATCGATCACTTATTTGCCCATCCACACAATGGGCACTACATTCGATACCAGACCACAAGCCTGCTAAGCAGATATGCGCTTTTCGATCGCAAATGTCTTGGATTTGGGCATCTCCATCCCAACCTGTTCTCCCCTGAACCGCCCTGTTCTAGGCGCCGCAGGCGCGAACCGAGGCAGCCGCGGCATAGCCCAGCAATGATATTGTGACTGAAAAGCCTTGGGCGGTAAGAGACTCGAACTCCTAACCCCTTCGGTGTAAACGAATAGGTAGGACGACAGAATCAGGGTTTCTGGATTTTTACATCTTTTGTGCTCATTTCCCATTTATTCCCCGAAATCCTGACGAATCAGGCATTTTGGATATTTTTCCATTCCCATTGGTTACCCTCGATATTCTTGCTGAGTAGCATCCTAGTAGCATCTAAATTGCCTTCTCGTTGCCGACCTGTTATCCTATAAAACGTAGACCAGTTGCCATAATCGTAGCACGAGAGGGCATAAATTAAGGGCTATCAAGGGAACTCCTGGAGTAGCATCTAGCAGGGTCAAAAAAGGAGGAGAAAGGAAGGAAATGCCAGCAAGACCCGCTAAATCACTGAATTTCACTAAGACTGAGCTGGCAAAGCTCATGGCGCCAGCCGCACGTTATGCCGTTTATCACGATACGGCAGTAGAGGGACTCGTTCTTCTGGTCTATTGGACCGGCGCTTTCAGGTTCTACGTGTACAAGAAAGTTGATGGCAAGCCCGTCCGCTTAAAGGTCGGCAAGTACCCCGACATGTCCGTAGAGAGTGCCCGCAAGAAGGCGCAAGAGTTGCTTGGTTCAATAGCGCGCGGTGAGCGCCCCACGGTGAAGGCGCAGCAGAAGGCCGGAATGTCGTTGGGAGATCTGTTTGCGCATTATATCGATGAATACTGCAGGCACCACTGCACGACCTGGAAAGCGACCAGCGAGAATTTCAAACGGTATTTTGCAGATCGGCTTGAACGCCCTGCGGACACCATCAGCCATAATGATGTTCAACAGATGGTTAACCGGTTAGGAGTCGATCGCGGCCACCACACCGCCAACCGGGCATATGACGATCTTCGCGCCGTACTGACCTGGGGAAAGAAACATGGATACGTCTTGACAGAGAATCCATGTGCAGGCGTCACGAAGTTCAAGACACGATCCAGAGAACGCTTCCTTACACCTGATGAATTCGAGAAGTTCTTCACCGCTCTGAAGGATGAGCCCAACATCGCTTTTCGCGACTACGTTTACTTGAGTCTTTTTACAGGAGCGCGACAAGCAAACATATTGTCTATGCGCTGGGAAGACATCAACTTCGATCTCGGCATTTGGCGCATTCCGATCACCAAGAATAAAGAATCACAGACATTGCCGCTCACTAACCTGGCGCTGCAAGTGTTGGTGGATCGGCGCGACAATCACAAGGAATCAGATGAATGGGTGTTTCCCAGTGATAGCGCATGCGGGCACATAGTCGAGCCGAAGAAAGCCTGGTGGAAATTCTTGGACAAGTGCGAAATCGAAGATCTGCGCCTGCATGATTTGAGGCGCACACTCGGAAGTTACATGGCAATGAATAATCAATCGTTGCAGATAATCGGGAAGGTGCTTGGACACAAGTCGCCAGCGGCTACGCAGATCTATTCGCGGCTCGCGTTCGATCCATTGAGGCAGGCGATGGAGAATGCGCAAGCTTCAATGGCAAACACTGGGGAAATTCTTCCAGCGGATATGGGGAAGAAACAACGGAGACAGAAGCTCAAGCGCGTGAAGTAGCTCAGCTTATGGGATGCGCTGGCGCCATGCAAGCCAGCTTATGGCAATCTTTTCAATTAGCGCGCGGGCCACTCCATTCGGCATCCTCCAGTACACGAGATACCGATGTCGGTATCAGTTTGCGACAACTGGACCAACGTCTTCCGGCTTGAAGCCTGCTAGTCTTGCGATAATAGTTTCCAGTCCCCATGCAGGATCCAGCATTGGTACATCCAACAGGTTGGTTCCTTCCTCCTCCAGGATTTTTTGGAATGCGGCATGGTCGGCTTCGGGACAAAGCAGCATGTATTTCTTAGGTAGCGGAAACGCATTTCTTACTCTCCATTCCCTCTCCCAAGAAAAGTCCTTAGGGGTGCCCGCTCCCAAGCCAAATTGTTCAATAAGTGGCGTCAGCGTGAAGACTGGATCTTGAGCATTCTTTTCAGCGATTGCTCGATCAATGAGGGCGTTTAGCGGCTTTGTAAGCCAGTCATGTCCGGGAGTAATGTCCAGGTACCAGACAGGGTTGACACCGAGTTTACGGGCTTGTTTTTTGGTGATGATGATTCCGTATGGTTCGAGCTTGATCTGCCTTCCCTCAATCTGCTCGGTAAGAAGCGAGATATGTTCGAGAGGCGTTTCCGTGAAGCAGACACACCGCTGACTATCGAGCGACCAACGGGACGCTTGCAATCGGGATACCGCATGGCCAAATGGGCTGACGGCGTCAATGGCGCCGCCGATGATTATCTCGGCTAAGCGCTGCCTTGCGTTCTTCCCGCCTGAAGTGCGGGTTAGATGGACTAGAAAGGTACTGAGATCGCTCCGTCGCGCAAGGACCTCTTGAATTCTCACCCGTGGGGCTCCACATTAGGCATGGGAAGTCATATAATACACGAGGCACGGAGGCTGCAAGAATGTCAGGCAAAAAGGTCGTTCCAGTCGTAATAACCAAGCGCAGCGGCGAGCCCGATGTAATCTCTGCTTTCGAAACGGCCGAGAGAGCAGAAAACTCCAAAATTGCGGGCTGGGCAGAATCCTTCGACTTCGAGCTTACTGAACCAATAGTTGTGGATCTCGGGGCAAAGCCAGCTGCTGATCAGATTCTGAACCAAATTTTGGACACAGTTAAGCGCACAGGAACTGAGGGCATTGTGGCAGCTAGCTCCGAGTATCTAAGACGAGCCGGCCTTCTCAGCGCGCTTCCTGATGCCTTGAGAAAAGCGGGCAAGCGTCTTTGGATAGCCGACCTGGGCTCTCTGCCAATAGAAGATCGAATTTCTGCGTAAAAAGTTGACGCTCAGAAGCGAGACACCGGATATGGTGGCTTAGACGACAGCGGTGGCGAACGATAGAAAATAATCGGCGAGGGAGTAATCAATTCAGCCACCACAATGTTTTGTGGAGCGCATAATCATGCACTTTGCATAACGGCGCTTTGATTCAAATTGTATTTTGCCACCACATTGCCACCGCTGCGGTTTTTTCTTGTTCCAGTCAAATAGCGTACCGAAAGGAGATGCTTGTGTTTCGTGCTGCATCACTCATTCAATTTAGTGTGTTGCTCTAGTTCCTGAAGGGCCATTCCGGTCGCCTTAGATTTGAGAAACTGAGCTGCGAACATGGCGCTCTTTTCATAGAGCATCTTGAATCCTTCGTCGTTGATTCGCTGCTTTGGAAAACCCATGGTCCAGGGCAAGGTAACGAAGTAGAGAACCTGACCATTCAACCGGATCGCCTTAACCAATAGAGTTCGCATTGCGCTCTCCATTGCTTTCATTCTTTTCTCAAGTTGGAGCTGTCGTTGATCGAGTTGGTCCGTTTTGTAGTTGAAGACAAACGCATCGATTGCTCGCCGGATCAGTTCGGATCTCGTCATCTTCTCGGCTTTTGCTATCGCATCGAGGTCTTCGACTTGCGCCTTAGATAGGATTGTCGGAATCGGCATGGTCTTCACCGACGACTTAGGATTTTTGGAACTTGTATTTTTGGAGGACATAATTGATCATTCGCCATAGAGGGGTGTTGAAGCATCATAGTGGGGCTTAAGTTTCAATATGCTAGGGTTTTCAGCGATCCTAGAGCCCTCTATTCCCCAGATCGCGCTTGGATCGAAACATTAAACGCTGATCTGATGCTGCACTCCAGCATTCCCTCTAGGTCTCTTTATCCTGCGTTTTTTCGATCGCCTTTTTTCCACTTTTTGCCCCTCTCAGGGGCCCTCGGGTAAGGCGACGTAAAAAAGGGCTTCGCGCTCGCCAACAGGCCTCGGCTCCGGACTTCCCCGCCCACCGCCCACACTTTGCGCTGCGTTCCACTGGCGCCGAGGAAAAGACCTGATCTGCGTGTTATTGGCATTGGCAAACCTGGGGCAATCAGGTTCTAGTGACAGAAAGATTCCGTGCACGAGAGCAACACTTGCAGATGTTCGGCAATGATTTGCGTTGGCTGTCGGTGCAATATGAGGAAGATGGCTCAGGCAGTCTGTCGTGATGATTAGGAGCAGGAATGATCGTCACAGATCAGCACACTCAATCAACAACTGCACAACCAGATCAACATGAACATAGGGGCATCATCGCATGAACCTTGTTACCGATTGCGCGAGACAAGAGCAGCATCAATTCCATGCCGGTGTGTTCTGCTCGCCGCGCGCAGACAACGCAGACGCTCAGTTCTAATTCGCAGCCCTAACGACAGCCGAACTTGAAGTCGCAAATGCGAAGGCAGTGGCGCGCGCTTCAGCGCCGAATAGCAGATTGCGACAGCCTGCGCCTCTTAGCCTGCACAATTAGAGCCCAAATAAGATTTGAGTTTGCACAAATGATAATAAGCCTAATTATGTTATCCGGTGTTTAGCAATTCAATCGGTCCCCTACCGGTGCAGGGCAACTAGAACCAGCTGCAGCGCATACAACACTTTCCTCTGAACCGCATTGCTCTAGGCGCCGCAGGCGCGAACCGACAGCCAGCCGCTAGCGGCAAATGCAAGAACAGCCCCCGACGCTATTTACCAGGTCGAGAAGCTTCTAAGTCCCTCCCAGCCAAGGTGGCACTCTGTGATTGAATCTTGGCAGCAAAAAAAACATGCCACCAGCAATGGTGCGACACTTCCGAAATATGCTCCAGTAAATGCAGAGCTGTAGGAAATGATCACCCGCTCCGGCTTCAGCGAGCTTACCGGAAGTCACTAACTCTTGCGGAATTGCTACAGGTCATACTTGGCGAATACCAGGTGAGGTCATGAAAAATGACAAGCTCTCTCGCTGGCGCTCACCGAGAGAGAGTTAGAAATCCTCCACCGCCGCAACCAAAACGGTGAGTATGTCTTCCATGGAACAGGTAAAACCGGGATTTCGTAGAGCCTAAGAAAAGGTTGGGAAAAGCCTCTCTAGCGTGCGGGAATAGAAGACCTTCACATTCATGATCTGCGACGCAGCCTCGTTAGTTACATGGCGTCGACCGGTGCCAACGTTGCATTTATCAAGAACGCGCTCAACCCCAGAGACCTTCAAACTACTTTGAAGGTCTCTGCCCGTACAGCCAAAGACGCTGAAAGGGAAGCACGCGATCGCGCCCACGAGCAATGTTCGGTGCAAAGAACAAGCCGACGTGCCGATCGCCATTACCTAGACAGGGAGACTATCGACAGATTTCCGGGATGCAGCTTTCTATCTCTCTTCGCAACCTGTCAAAATCGCAGCAATCGTTTTCCGAACAAAATTGCTCCAGGATCAGATATCTATCTGCACCAGTCATGTGAGCTGCCTTTGCCAATGTTTCATCCAGCAACTTTGCAATCTCTGTCCGCTTTCCGCAAAAGCAAACGAATGGAATCGAGGAGAGTAGGGGATTTTGCTTAACCGCCTTGATAAATTCAAAAACGCTTGCACGCTCCAAATGAACTCTCGAGATGATCAGATCTATCTGGTTAGTCTCTAATATGCTGAGTGCCTCATCGATGCTTTTAGCAAAGAACAGACAGTGATGGGTCTCAAGGCTTTTGCGCAGGGCCTGGAGTGGTCCAGGCATCTCTTGCATAATAAGTATCTGTACCATAAGGACTGCACCGTGCGCCAGGTTCCTAGATTCTTCATTGCTATTATAGAACTTTACCCATACTCTACTCCTCCCGGCTAGTCTTGGCGCGCTCTAACTGCAGCCGTATCTTGAATCTCAGCAGTTGGCTGATACATGCAGCCTGACGGCGATCCAGCGGTTCAGATCAATATGGATTTTTCAGACCTAAATCTACAGACAGAAGAAAGTTCGCGCAATCAACAGATCGAATCCCCGAGACGCCTATCGCTGAACTCAGCAGTAGGTGCAATTCTTAGGACGCGAGTCCTTCACGCAGTGTCGTAATTTTCTCAATCCACTGGTACACTCGGGGTGAGCATAGCTCATGTGGTGGTGGTGGAAGGAGACAGTGATGCAACAGCATACCGATCGGCTCGCGGATTTTACCAGAGACAAAAGGATTGTTATCACCAGTTTGCTCGCCGTGGTGATCGGCATCATCAGCGCAGTTGTCGCAGTGGCGCTAGTTTGGCTGATCAACTTTTTCACGAATGTCTCTTTCTTCCAACGATTTTCGTTTCAACAAGTCTCTGCTGCCAACAACCATCTTGGTCCGATCGCCATTGTCATTCCAATCATCGGCGGTATCATCATCGGACTGATGGCGCGATACGGTTCGGAGAAAATCAGAGGCCACGGAATTCCGGAAGCGCTCGAAGCAATCTTAATCGGCCGAAGCAAGCTCGACCCCAAGGTGGCGGTGCTGAAGCCGCTGTCGTCCGCCATCTCCATCGGCACAGGTGGACCCTTTGGTGCTGAAGGTCCGATTATTATGACCGGCGGTGCATGCGGCTCGCTGTTCGCCCAGATGTTCCATCTGTCGGCCGCTGAACGGAAAACGCTATTGGTCGCCGGCGCCTCCGGCGGCATGGCAGCTATATTCGCCACTCCTGTAGCCGCTGTCTTGCTAGCGGTGGAACTGCTTCTCTTCGAGTGGAAACCTCGTTCAATCATCCCTGTAGCAATCGCGTCTGCAGTCGCAGCAGCACTGCGCACCTACTTTCTCGGTCGTGGACCAATCTTTCCTGTTCCTCCGCATGTATCTATGAATGGCTCGGAGCTGCTGGCTGCCGCAGCCGTGGGCGTAATCGCAGGGCTGGCTTCCGGACTCATGACCACGCTGGTCTACGCTTGCGAAGACGCTTTTCCGAAACTGAAGCTGCACTGGATGTGGTGGCCTACGCTGGGCGGATTGTGCGTCGGTATCGGCGGTTTCTTCGAGCCTCGCGTTCTCGGTGTCGGCTACGACATCATCGGCGACCTGTTGAAAGGTAACATCCACAGCGGCGATGCTTTGCGTCTGATGGTCTGCAAGGCACTCGTCTGGGTGATTGCATTGGGTTCAGGCACATCCGGCGGTGTCCTCGCTCCATTGTTGATCATCGGCGGTGCGCTCGGCGCGGTGGAAGCACACTGGTTGAGATTGTTTGGTGATCCCGGACTCTGGGCGCTCATAAGCATGGCGGCAATGATGGGAGGAACGATGAGATCGCCGCTCACCGCAATGGTCTTCGCTCTCGAATTGACCAATGATGTAGCCGTCCTGCCGGCGCTCATGGTGGCAACGATCGCAGCATATGCCACCACTGTCATGCTGTTGAGGCGTTCAATTCTGACTGAAAAGGTGGCGCGGCGCGGGCACCACATCCATCGTGAGTACATCGTCGATCCACTGGAGGTGGTTACTGTGGGAAGCATAATGGACAGAGATGTTCCAACAATTCCCGCCGATATGAAGCTGAATGTGTTGTCCGATCGCATCGCCAATCAAGACCGCCAGTTGACCAGGCGGCATGCATTGTTGATTGTAGATGAGAACAAGCTTTTGGCTGGCATTATTACTCGCAGCGATATCATGAAAGCGCTGCAAGATGAAACCAGTTCAAACGATTTGACTGTAGCAGATGTGGGTCAGGTGTCTGTTATCGTCACTTACCCAGACGAGCCGCTACGATCTGCAGTCGATGTGATGTTGCAGCACGATATTGGCCGTCTGCCTGTTGTGGCACGAGACAATCCGAAGATCATTCTCGGCATGATTGGGCGAGCCAGCGTGATGATGGCACGTTCACGAGCGAACGAGCTGGAGAACATGCGGGAATCAGTCTGGAATAGAGCCACCGCAAGCAAGTGATCAAGGAGGACTATGTTGGGTAGGCTTGATAATTAAAGTGCCTATGCAGATTGCCAAGCGCTGGCCGTCACCAAACGATCTGTCTTCTGTCAACAACCTTCATGTAGCGGCAAGTGCTTGTATTCTTACTAAGGCGCTATAGCGTGGTTCGGTTGAAATGGGGGTGGAGTCGTGTCTTGGAGATGGAAGCTAAGTGTGCTGTTCGTATTGATCGCGGGCTTTTCAACCCTTATCTTCATGGGGCACGAGACCACCAATCAAGCACCGCCTGTCCCGGAGCAAATAGTCGATCCCAGTGGCAAGCGTCTTTTTAGCGGCGCGGACATAATGGCCGGCCAGAGCGTGTTCCAGAAGTATGGCTTGATGGATGTTGGTTCGTTTTTTGGACATGGCGCGTATAACGGTCCAGATTTTTCTGCTGATTACTTGCATCGCGAGGGCGTGATAGCGCTCGAGCGGATGTCCCAACGGCGGTTCAATAAACCGTATGCTGCATTAGAAACCGGAGCACAAGCTGACCTTGCCGGCAGTCTCCACAAAGAGCTAAAGGAAAACAGATACGATGCACAAAGCAAAATGCTGAAGTGGACTGACAATCAAGCCGAAGCCTATCGACAGTTGGCACCATACTATGACATTGAATTTAGTGTTGGTCGCAAGTTGCCATTGCCTGTAAATTACATCAACGACCCAATTGAACGCCTGCAACTAAGCCGGTTCTTCGCCTGGGGTGCATGGGTTTGTTCGACGAATCGACCAGGCAAAGACTATACCTACACCAACAATTGGCCACCAGACGATGTCGCAGGCAATGCTCCCAATTGGCAGATATTCTTTTGGAGCGCAATGAGCCTGATTATGCTTGTTGGCGGGATTGGTCTTACGCAATTTCTCCTGAGCGCGTTTCCCGGTCTAGGCTGGGCGCCGGATGGTGGCGGGATGAAGGACGACGTCAAATTCTACCGGCCGTTTCGGTCTCAGACATCGCTGTATCCGTACTTTGCGGTGGTTGCCTTGCTGTTTCTTTTCCAGACCGCATTCGGTGTCGTAACAGCGCACTATATAGTTGAACAGGGCTTATACGGTTTTGACATTCGCAGTATCTTCCCTTACAGCATCACGCGCAGTTGGCATTTGCAGCTTTCGATATTCTGGATAGCAACGGCATGGTTAGCTGCCGGTATGTTTCTAGCACCAATGTTGTCTAAACACGAGCCGAAGGGACAGCACTGGTTAGTCAAAATCTTATTCGTTGCCATTCTAATTGTCGCTGTAGGAAGCATTGGCGGCGAGTGGCTCGGCATCAAAAACATGCTTGGTAATCTTTGGTTTTGGTTTGGCCATCAGGGTTGGGAGTATCTTGAGTTAGGGCGGTTTTGGCAGGCGCTGCTGACGATAGGAATGGTTCTCTGGGCCTTCATTGTCTTTCGTAGCATCTCCCCGCTGCTCAAAGGAAAGGATCATGGAAGTCTGCCGTACATGCTCCTTTATGGCGTTCTTGCCATTCCGTTGTTCTTTAGCTTCGGCATGATGTATAACCCAGGCACAAACTTTACCGTCGCAGACTTCTGGCGCTGGTGGGTCGTTCACCTATGGGTTGAAGGCATATTCGAGCTTTACACAACAATCATCGTTGCCTACTTCTTCTGCAGCTTGGGCATGGTGTCTGAGAAATCTGCCCTGTCTGTGATATACGTGGACATCTTGCTCTATCTCGGCAGCGGCATCGTAGGCATAGGGCACCATTACTACTGGACAGCTCAACCTGCAATTAACATGGCGCTTGGTTCGATGATCTCGGCCCTGGAAGTGGTGCCCTTAACCTTGCTTACAATGGAAGCCTGGAAATTCGTGCATCTAGCCAAAGTAGAAGGTTCAATCAAGAACTTCTCGCACTACTGGGCGATGATGTTCCTTATAGCCGTCGGCTTCTGGAATTTTCTTGGAGCTGGTGTTTTCGGATTTTTGATCAATACTCCCATTGTCAGTTATTATGAACACGCCACGTACCTAACATCAAACCACGGCCACGCAGCTCTTATGGGAGTGTACGGTATGCTTGCGGTGGCGGCGATCCTGTTTTGTACCAGATATCTGATGGAAGAGAGTGCCTGGAGCAATCGCCTGGCTGCCATATCGTTCTGGGGCCTAAATCTTGGTTTGTTGCTGATGATTGTCTTGAACATATTTCCCGCCGGCATCATTCAAATGATTGCAAGTTACAGGCATGGATTTTGGTATGCACGCAGTCCGGAATTTACACACTCGCACTTATTCCAACTGTTTACCTGGATGCGCGTTGCAGGAGATCTGACGTTTGTAATTGCAGGCATTTTGCCCTTGGTTTTTCTGGTCATTAGGGGGATGTTTCACTTGCGCAAGGCCGCTGCTGAACCCTATGCCGGACCGATTCAAGCATAACTGCATCCAAAGACACAAATAGGAGCATTTCAATGTCGTCGTCAAAGGAAAATCGCAGCCCGACTGTTCCGAGTGGTCCAATCGTCAGCCTGTCGTATCGAGTTTCAAGCGATCGCCGCAACGAATTGCTCTCATTTCTGAAAGAGACAGTGCCATTCTACGAACAGCCTGGCGGCATAAAAATCGGTCTTTACGAAAACATCGATGAACCTGGTTCGTTCCTTGAGTTGGTTGCCTATGACAGCGAAGCTCAGTACGAGGCGGATCAACTGCGCGTCGAGCACGATCAGAAGATGCAACAAGTGCTCGAAAAATGGCATCAATTTATTGACGGCCCGCTAGAAGTAAGGCGAATGCGACCTGCCCTTCTTGACATGCATGGCGACCAGAATAGCTGAATCTGGCTGGCAAACATGCTCATCAATGGAACCCAAGATCAAAAAAATGGGACACAATCATCCTTAAGATTGATCCCTCTGGCAAAGGTTCGGCTATATTCTAGATATAAAGATCCAAATATCCAGAGAAGAAGAGAGGCAGTTATGTCAAAGGCTAAAACCATCTGCACGGTGTGCAATTACATTTACGATGAAGCTTTGGGCGAACCCAACCAGGGCAGCCCCCAAGCGCTCAAATTTGAAGAACTATCAGATGAATGGAGATGTCCAGAGTGCGGATCAGCCAAGGACATGTTTCAACCATGCTCATGTGTGAGCCTGCCTATCTATGAACAGACGTGTGTCGCCCACGACAGGGATGCTAACCCCATTAAGGATCTTGCTGTCGATGTAGAAGGTGCTATAAACAAAACCACGTCCGTCGGTAAGCTGGTAGCACAGCGCCCATTGCGCGCCTGCGTCCTGGAACAATATGGCATCGACTATTGCTGTGGTGGAAAAGCAACCCTGGAAGACGCCTGCCGCAAGAAGGGCTTGAACGTTGAAGAAATCTTGGAAAAACTTCTTGCTGCTGATCGCAAAGATGTGCGGTCTAGCGCTGCGCACTGGACAACCGTTAGCCTGAAGGACCTGATTGATCACATCATAACCACATACCATCAGCCGTTGCGGCAAGAGCTGTTGCGCGTTGCGCAACTGTCCGAAAAAGTTGCCCGGGTTCACGGTGACAATCACCCTGAAATGATTGAGGTCTTGAATATTTTCAATCGTTTTAGAGCACAGTTAGAGCTGCACATGCAGAAAGAAGAGATGGTCTTGTTTCCTGGTATTGCCAGCATGGAAGCCACTGGTACTCCGCAGATTTTCGGGTGCGGTGGCGGCATTGAACATCCAATTGCCGTGATGAATCAGGAACATGACGATGCCGGGGAAGCATTGTGCGCAATGCGCCGACTGACTCACGACTACACGCCGCCGGACGATGCTTGCACCTCTTTCAAGGTCTTGCTGTTTTCACTAGCGCAGATTGAATCGGAAATGCATCAGCACGTTCACAAAGAGAACAACATCTTGTTTCCTCGTGCTCTTGAGCTTCGCAATCCAGCACTAGTATCTCGATAAGGCAAAGCAGCACAGTTTAAGGAGTGCATCAAATGATATCTCAAACAGCCGAGTATGCTTTGCGAGCCATTGTATATCTTGCCATGAACCCAGGCAACGCATTCACAACACAGCAAATTTCTCTCACGACCAAGGTACCCGCCGCCTATCTATCCAAGGTCTTGCAATCACTGGTAAGAGCGCGACTTGTGCAATCCCAGAGAGGACTCGGGGGCGGTTTTGTTTTGACAAAGCTGCCAGAAGAGATAAACATTTTAGAAGTGCTCAATGCGGTCGATCCAATTCAGCGCATCCGAACCTGTCCCCTGGGGCTCACGGCACACGGCACCAACCTTTGCGCGTTGCATAAAAAACTGGATGATGCAACGGCGATTATTGAAAAGACCTTTGCGGACACAACCATCGCAGAGATACTGGCACGACCGACAGCGAGCATACCGCTGTGTGAGTTCCCGTTTCCAGATGGACGAACCGCTTGCGCCTGCGAGTAGTTCACAGGCAGAAACATGCGGTTGCGAAACAGCAAACACTGTCTGAGCATCCAACATACTTTGCCATGCAAGAAGGAGGAAAAAATCATGATTATTACTCGCAGTACAACTGTCAAAGAAATTCTGGCAGCCCGCCCAGATGCAATTGAGATATTTTTGCAGCACGGTGTCGACGTGCCACTAGAGTGTGATGAGAGCATCCACGAATGTGAACTGGAGCTATGCGACAGTATGTGCCACATTGACGATATTGATGGACTGATTCGAGATCTGCAAAAATTCTTTGACACAGGATCAGCAGTCGGAGCATCTTAAAATGATCCTGACAAAGAGAGCATACGACCCGCCAGAGCCGGGCGATGGTTTGAGAATCTTAGTCGATAGACTGTGGCCACGCGGTATCAAAAAAGAAGATCTCTTGCTCGACGACTGGATCAAGGACATCAGCCCGAGCGACGAACTCAGGCGATGGTTCGCGCACGAGACCGAGAAGTGGCCACAGTTCGTCACAAGATACTTCAACGAGCTGGATGAAAACAAAGAGTGCTGGCAAGCGCTCTTGAATAAAGCCAAACACCAATGCTTGACGTTGCCTTATGGTGCCAAGGACACGGAGCATAACAATGCTGTGGCGCTCAAACAGTATTTGGAGTCCAAACAGTAGGCCTGGGAATTCGATACAACAATCATGGAATCAGAACGACCAAGCGTACCGATAAGCATCGCGCGGGAGCAACAGCTCATCAAGCTTCTCATGGCGTACCTGATCACAGGGCTATTGTTCATGGTGCTGCCCGGAACTTTCCTCGGCGTCTGGAATCTGTTTGCCATTAGCAACGCTCAGTCGGCGACTTCTGTTCCGGCGACCTGGATTCAGGCACACGGACATGCGCAGCTGTTTGGTTGGCTTGGCAGCTTTATACTGGGAATTGGCTTCTACTCCATCCCGAATTTGCGCCGCGTATCAGCCTGGTCCTTCTGGGAGGGTTGGCTTACGTGGACCCTTTGGACAATCGGAGTGGCATTGCGCTGGCTCACCGACGTCTATCTGTGGCAGTGGAGAATCTTGCTTCCACTGTCAGCAGTGTTTGAACTTATAGCGGTGATGCTTTTTCTTGCGCAGTCAATTCGGGGGCACCGTATGAAGAATCAGCTTAAGAGTCGGTTAGAGCCGTGGGCCTTATTGGTAGTGTCAGGAACAGTTGGACTGCTTGTCACTATGCTTTTAAACGCGTTGGAGAGTTTTAGTCTTGCTGTTGCCGGTATTTCGCCTTCCTTTCCCGCTGAGTTTGACGGTCGCTTTCTCATCTTGTCGATCTGGGCTTTCCCCGTGCCTATCTCATGGGGCTTTACGGCTCGCTG
>Ga0206819_10231_pt1 | contig 17492 bp, 21 predicted proteins | sample Alteio_BWOrgCont_87_FD_152855 | JGI IMG/M metagenome (GOLD analysis project Ga0206819, IMG submission 152855) | Enriched cells from forest soil in Barre Woods Harvard Forest LTER site, Petersham, Massachusetts, United States -... | ecosystem: Environmental > Terrestrial > Soil > Temperate forest >... | reverse complement strand
CGGCAGAATTGCGAGCATCGCCTGCACGTCGTCGAGCAAGTAATATGGCGTCTCCTGTGATGCCCTTCCGACCGGCACCTCGGCGTCCAAGAACCTCGTGCCTTTGATCGCGCCGTTGCGCGTCATCCTCGAGGCCCACCGTCTCCGCTCGGGCAACCCGGCCACCGGGCCGCTCTTCCTGACTCGGAACGGCACACACGCCTCGTTGAACAATTTGCTGAATGACTTCATCCTGCCGACGTTGCGCCGGTGTGTCCATTGCGGCAAGCCCTACGACAGGCCCCACGTGGGTCATCGATACGAGCGGGACAATTCCCGACCGGATTGGAAGGGGTGGCACGCGCTGCGACGTGGGCTGGCGACCAATCTTCACGACTTGGGAGTTTCCGATCTCAATATCCAGCGCCTTCTTCGCCACAGCAACGTTAGCGTAACCCAGCGCTGCTACATAAAAACGCTCCCCGAACAATCCGTTTCCGCTATGGCGAAACTTGAGAACAGGTTGAGCACAACGATTCAGTAACTACTTTTAAGGAGAACCCAAATGACGAAAAAGAAAACGACCAAGAAACGTACAGCCAAGAAAGTGGCCGTGAGGCGCATGCGCCAGTCAGCTCGGTACCAACTCACGGGCGAGCTTTCCGATACCACGAGCTCGCAACAACTCCTGATCCGCGACGCGATGAAGAAGCTCGGGCCGGCCACGGCTGCCGAGATCGCCGGGCAGATCAAAGGCAAGCTGGAGACGAAACAGGAGCCGCAGCGGGTGGTCGCGTTTTACCTAGCGGCGTGGAAGAAGCTGAACCTCGTAAAGGCGGTGGCCTAAAATCCCACCCGGCTATACTGTCCCGAAAGAGTGGCCCGGTGAACCCTGCTCACCTTCTAAAGGCAATCGCTTTCGCTGCCGACAAGCATCGTCGGCAGCGACGGAAGGATGCTGACGAATCTCCATACATCAACCATCCCATCGCAGTCGCGACTGTCCTCGCGGTTGAAGTTAACGTGTCGGATGAGGCGACGCTTCTTGCCGCAGTGCTACATGATACGGTCGAGGACACGCAGACCACATTCGCGGAACTCGAAGAGCACTTCGGGCCCGAGGTGACGAGCCTAGTGCGCGAGTTGACCGACGATAAGTCTCTCGAAAAGGACGAGCGGAAGCGGCTTCAGGTCGAACACGCGAGAGACTCTTCTCCGCGAGCCAAGCAGGTGAAGATCTCCGACAAAATTTGCAACGTGCGCGACATTGCAGTATCTGACGTGGAGCGAGAAAGTCGTCGCTGGGTGCCGGGGGGTGAACCCGAAGCTCGATCAGGCATTTGATGAGGCGATCAGGCAGGCGAGGAAAGGCTTAGGCCTTCAGGTACTGACAGCCCAGCAAGGTGAGTGTAACCGCGCCAGTTGACTTCCACTCCGTCAGAATGCTGCTTCTCTACGGAATCACGTGGAACGGCACATTGCTGGTCAGCGTGCCGCTGGGTGCGCACGCCGGTTGCACTTGCCGACTCCACATCGACAGGTCTCGCGCTCGGGTCACTTCAGAATCAGACAAGACCCACGCGGGTGGCGAATCGTACTCAGTAACTTTGGACCGAAAATTGGGGAACATCTTCTCGGAGATGCACATGGTTGAAATGGGCCAAGAAAAGCTGTTCGAGGGCGGCCTGGCTGTCCGCCTGCCCGCACGGATTCGCTTTCGCTCGGTCATCGCCGGGGACCAGGGTGGGGTCAGAAGTTCTCCAGCAGCCAGGCATTGCTTTCCCAGGTCAGTTGGCCGAAAGCGAGATGGCGACCCTCGGGCGAAGGGCGGATAAGTGTAACCAGATGATCCTTCCCCCGGTTCAGCAGGATGCGTGTTTGCCCGTTCAAGTCAATTTGCAGAACGAAGACATCAGGTTCCCTCGACCCAGCGGCGAAAAGGGATTTGCCGTCTGCCGCCCAGGCGACGTCCCAGACGGGCCAACTAGGAACGAGCGCAATTTCGTGATCCGTGGAATTGCTCAAATCCAGGATGTGCACTTGCCCCGCGAATCTGCGCGAATCCGTCACCGCGAGCCGCAGGCCGTCAGGAGAAACACTCCAGGAGGGGGCGCTGGCCGCCGCGGCATTGAATACGCCGACTTGTTGCTTTAACCCGAGCATGGGATCCAGATGATAAAAAACCAGACGGTCGTGTTCCTTGCGGGCCAGCACGCAAACACTCGAGGGCGAGTATGGACAATTAAACTCTGCACCGCCGTCGACTGGTTCATCCAGGACTTTGACGGGCGGGCCCCCCGATGAAGGGATTCGCAGTAATTGCTTAGTCGTGGGTTGCGCACTGCCACCGCTCACGGTGGACCAATAGATGATCCAATCGCCGTCTGGACTTAGCTGGGGGCTCTTTTGTTCATCGCCACCGGGGATCAGCCGCTCGGGGGTTTCTTGTCCCACTTCTTGCCGGAATATCTGGCTCTTGCCGGTGCGAGTGGAATCAAAAAGAACAGCCTTGCCATCATGCGCCCAACCGGATACGTGGTCGACACTTCGAGTCAGTGAAAGAGGTTGTGGAGTCAAAGAAGAATTGTTACCTTTCAGCTCGACGGAGTAAATGTCCACCCAACTGCGGAATTTGACGACACCCAATCGAAGGCCGTCGCTGCTGGCGCTAGGCCAGAGGGGCCCTTCGCCACGCCAATTGGTCACTCTGGCTAGTTTCCCCTTGATCGCACCTGTGCCAGGACCTACTGGCATTTGCCAGAGGTTGGAGAATTCGGTGCCTGGCTCTGGCATTGGGACAAGCAGGCGGCCATCCCGAAGCCACAGCATGGCGGAAAGGAAGGGAGGGCCGAAGGCCAATCCAGGGTCGGAAATGACAGTAGTGGGCACACCTCCGTTCGCTGAGATGGTTCCGACATCTCCTCCGTGTTCTGTTCCCTTCCAGTAGGCGATCAGGTCACCCGTTGGGGACCAAGTCAAACAGTCATAAACCTCGTCCGTGCTCTCTGTGAGTTTCCGGGGATTCTCGCCGTCTGGCCCAGCCCTCCACAGTTCGTGACCGGCTCCAGTGACGTAAGCGATGGAGGAATCCTTGGAAGAAATCGCCGGCGCATAACTCCGCGACCACAGCTTGTGCGGAGCGCCTCCGAATAGTGAGATCTTGGAAATCACGTTCTCCTCTACATCGGATCGAGTACTAAGCAGCAATTTCTGACCATCGGGAAACCAGGCGACTTCCCAAAGATTTGTCCGCATTTCATCCGGGAGAGCGATGTCATGTGTCTCACCAGTGTCCACCGAGATCAAGTGGAGGCCACGAGTGTCCGCCGAGGCCAACAACTTTCCGTCGGGCGAGATGGCACTCCCGAAGGTCCGGTTCTCGGGAGGGTTATAGGTCAGTTGTCGCTCGGTTAACGACTTGGGAGGGCTGGTCTGTTGGCCTTCGAACCATCGAAATCCAAAACCAAGCGCAAGAAGCACAATCACTAGAGCAGAACCATAGAGCAGCCGGCGGTGTCGCGACGATTTCTGTAGGACCGGAACATGGGCAGCCGCCGTGCCTGACACCGTATCGCGTTTCAACCGCTGCAGGTCGGTACGAATGTCGGAAGCGTGCTGATAACGCAGCTCACGATCTTTCTCCAGACATTTAGCGATGATCCGCTCCAATTCACCAGGCAGATCAGGATTTAAACGCACCGGCGGCGTCGGCGTCCCGTCGAGAATGGCCTTGAAGATCACGCCGGTAGTGTCACCTCGAAACGGCAGAGTTCCGGTCACCATCTCATACAGCACCGCCCCAAAGGAGAACAGGTCAGTGCGGGCATCGAGTTCCTTTCCCTTGACTTGCTCAGGGGACATGTAAGCGACGGTGCCCAGAGCGGAGCCCGGACTGGTGAGATGGGCTTGCGAATCGATCGTGGCCGCGGTGGCGTCGGTGCTGGTGCCTGGCTTGCCCGAGACTTTCGCCAAACCGAAGTCGAGTACCTTAGCCGTTCCCCGAGTGGTGACGAAGATGTTGCCGGGCTTGATGTCGCGATGCACGATGCCTTTGGCGTGGGCGGCATCGAGCGCGTCGGCGATCTCGATTCCGAGAGACAACAGGATTTCATTCTCCAGCGCGCGGCCCGCAATACGGTGCTTCAGTGTCATTCCCTCCAGAAACTCCATGGCGATGAAGGCGTGGCCGTCTTGCTCGCCGATGTCGTAAATGGTGCAGATATTGGGATGATTCAGTGCGGACGCAGCCTGAGCTTCTCGTTGAAAACGGGCGAGCGCGTGCGGGTCGCGGGCGACGTCTTCGGGCAAAAACTTGAGGGCTACAAAACGATGCAGGCGGGTGTCTTCAGCCTTGTAAACAACACCCATCCCGCCACCGCCCAACTTCTCGACGATGCGGTAGTGCGAGATGGTTTGGCCGATCACTGGCGCGAATCTTACGTCTGCAAAGGGGGCAAGTCAATGAAAGCCGTGGAGTTGTGAACACCTCAAAAGACTGTTTGCGCAGAATCACAATTTCACCGACAGCACTCATCGGTCTGGCGTCAGAAACGCGGCAGACCAAAGTGCGATCTATGGGATCACATGGAACGGCACGTTGCTGGTCAGCGTGCCGCTGGGCGTGATCACGGTGACGTAACCCGTCGTCGCGCCTGCGGGAACGGTGGCCTCAAGGAACGTGTCGGACTTTACCGTGAAGCTTGCAGGGATGCCACTGACTGAGACCGCTGTGGTTCCAGTGAAGCCCTGGCCGAGTACACCGACGGTCTTGCCGATTGTGCCAAACGGGCGAACGAAGGCGACGAACGGTCCGAGACCCATGTCCAGGCTGAACACGGTAGTGGTGGTTGTGCCGTAGAACTTACCGTCAGTACCTTGAATAAGACCGTTGGGCAACCACCCGTCAGGACAATCCTGCCCCCCTTGAGTGCAGAAGTCGTAGAGTTTCGTGAATTCCCCGTTCGAAGTAATTTGGTATATCGTCCCGCAGCCGTCATAACCGTTTTGACAGTCCAGCCCCGCGCCTCCGAGATTGGTGGTTCCGTAAATATTCCCGTCAGTCGCTTGGATCGGAGCCATGTCGGCCGCGGAACCATCGGTGCCCTCAAAGGTGTGAAGTATGGTTAGTGTTCCATCGGGTGCTAGCTGAAAAATCGTGCCGCAGCCTACGTCGCCGCCAAAAGTACAGGACAGGTCACCACCCTGGCTAGTTGCGCCGTAGAAACTTCCGTCAAGTGCTTGGGTAAGTCCGGCCCTTGGAGTTGAGCCGTCGCCAGTTCCCTGGAATCCCTGGAATTGGTGGACTGTTCGAAAACGGCCCCCGGCCGTCAATTGATAAATGGTGCCGCATCCGTTGCCACAATCGAAACGACGCGGCCCGCCCCCTGAGGTCGTACCGTACAAATTGCCATCAGTCGATTGAAGCAACCCGCCAATCGGTTCATAGCCGCCCTGATTGATTTCGAAAACGTGAACTGTGGTTAGCACACCTTTTGGACTAATTTTAAAGACAGTGCCCGCCGCTTCACCGATCGCCCCTCCGCCATATGTAGTTCCGTAAAAGTCCCCGGTCGCGCTCTGAATCAATCCGTCGTAGGGTTGGTCCCCATCTGGGCAGCCGTTCCCGTCCTCGCAGAAGCGATGAATAGTCTTAAACGCTCCGGCCGGCGAAATCTCGAAAATCGTTCCTCCGTTATTATCGGACCCGCCGCCGAACGTCGTTCCATAAAAGCCGCCATTATCGGACTGTAGCAGCAAGGTGCCAATCGGTTCGTCGCCGTCAGAACATCCCTGTTGACTACAGAAGCTATAAAGCGTCGTGACCTGCCCTTGCGGTGTAACACTAAAAATCGTTCCGTAGCCATAAAGGCCGCTGCTCTGCGTTACGCCATAAAAGTTGCCATCCAAGCCTTGGGTCAGTGACATAAACAGGGCGTCGCCAGGAGTGTTGGCCAGAGTAGTTAAAATCTGGGCGTCCGAGGCAATCACCATTGCAACGAGAACCCACGAGACTGCGAGAACCCTATTCCATTGATTCAGATTCGCCATCGAAGCCTCCGCGTGCGGGATGCACGAATCGCGGCCTACACACGCGACAGAAACGGGAATAGCCCGGCTGCAAACCGCATGGGGGAGTACGTTGCGGAAACGCCGAGCAGTGAAAGATTATCGTCCCCGGCCTGCCGGGCGTCAAGCCGCAAGATTCGCGGCTTCTAATGCTTCTTCCCTGCCCTAACCTTCGCCCATCTTCGCTTCTGTGCCGCGGCGATTCTCTTCCGTCCTGCAGCCGACATCGTTCGCTTCTTACGGATCGGCTCCGGTTTGCTGCCGTTGGCGTATACCTTCCCGAATGCAGTCAGTGCCGCTGTCACGGCGTGCAACTCATTCGCAATTCGCATTCGTTCCTTCTGAAGTTGACCGACTACCGACTGCATCAGTGCTTTGGGCATGAAGGAATGGTATCACCTGGAATTTGGATGGCAATTCTCAATGAGTGTAATCGCCTGTTAACAACAGTCTCCCTGGGGGAAGGCCAAACCGCCGAGTAAGGTAGTTGACTATTTTGCCCTTCGAGCTTCCCGTCTACGAGCCACAAATCGGAACCGGAGAAATGACACAACCCCATAAAACACGCTCTCGCCCAGAAGCCCGAGTGGGAAAATGTTAAGGTCGTGAGCACCGAATCCAGCCAAACCGGAAAGAACCAGAAAGGCAAAGTGAATATCCCGAAGATGGACGGCAGTGCGCCGGAGAGGAAAAAGATCACCACGGTTATGACCACACCTATTCCCCAAAACAGCAGAACTCTCTTGATGGCAGACGGGGGCATTTTGCTCGCTGGTGAGGGTAGATCCCACTTGCTAACTTTTGCAACGTCGCCGTTGCGCTCATTGACTCCTGGGCAGGAGTTTGGAGTGTAATCGCCTGTTCTCGACAAGTATTTCCTTGCAGGCGTACTCTCAAGCCCGGAAGCATGATCAGCATGAATCCATTGCTCTACAGACAGGCCCAAGAGACCGATATCCCGGCAATGGCGCAGATTCGCGCCGCCGATTGGGGTAGTGAGGAATACTGGAGGGTGCGCATCCTCCAATACCTTACGCTGCGGTTACATCCCCGAGAAGCACTAGGGCCCCGGGTCTCCTTTGTTTGCCTAGAGCGTGAAAGGGTCGTCGGCTTGATTGCGGGACATCTAACGCGCCGCTTCGGTTGTGACGGAGAATTGGAGTGGGTGTCAGTCAGGCCACGGTACCGCGGCAAGGGGATTGCATCGGAGCTGCTCCATCGGTTGGCGGAATGGTTCGACACACAGGGTGCGGTGCGCGTCTGCGTTGACGTGGAGCCTTCTAACGAAGCCGCACGACATTTCTACCGATGTCACGGAGCTAATGATCTAAAACCACATTGGATGATCTGGAAAGACATCGGCCAGGTTCTCAGAGCTCAGCGCAGCCCTCGCCGGTAACTGTTGCAAAATCTCTATATCACTCATTGACCTAGTTGTGAGTGTAAATACCTGATTTCAAAAACCACAGTACCGACTACCAGATAAAAGGAATTAGGGCTTTGGTGCGCCGTTTGTATTCGGAATACGCAGGGAAAGTCTTCGCCAGAAGACGTTCTTCCATTTGGGACTTGAAATAAAAGCCGAAGAAACAATAGACGAAGACGACAATGCAAGCCTTCCGACCACAGTACAAAGCCATGCCTAGGAACATCAGGAGCAGGCCGCTGTATAAAGGGTGGCGAATGTAAGCATAAGGCCCTTTTTCGATGAGTTCGTGCTTTTCTCGGACGACAACCTCAGAACTCCAGTTCCGTCCGAGCGCCCGATGAGACTGAATGAATAAAATCAAGCCGCCAATCGTCACTAGGTCCCCAAGAATATTGCTCGTTATCGTTTGCGCCCAGACGACGCTACCGCTGCGCGCAGCAAACCAGCGCTGGAAGACGACAACAAGAGCGACGAAGGCGACGAACAACAACCCGACTCGGACTTGGAATTGCCGCTCTTCACCATGCCTTAACCGAATGGCTTTCATGGCCGTGTACAAGATAAAGACGCCAAAACACAAGGCGATCAACAACCCTGAAAAATAGGTCATCAAATTGGTTTATCACAGTGACGGGCAACCCATGGAGTCCCACTGAGTTGGCTAACGTCCCCATCCCAAGATGGAGTCGTAGTCAGGCCGATTGTCAGTTGGCGTAACATCCCTATTACACTCAAAACCCCTCCGGCGGGGTCAATGAGCGTAATCGCCTGATTTCGCCAGTTACGGCAAAACGCCAAAGGATCGCTTCGGTTTCTGGTAGACAGCTGGTTGCACTATACTTCTCGCGATTTCCAAGGAGAGGGCCATGGCTACACAAGCTGTTGCTGGTCCGCGCAGGAGCTGGAAGCGAGCTTTGGTTTGGACGGCGCGCGTAGTTTTTGTGCTTTATCTGGCGGTTATCATCATGTCTCATTACTACCTTGAGCCCAAACTCATTTTCCCTGCGCCGACGAACTATACCCTGGCAACGCCTGCGAGCCTAAACCTTCCCTTTGAAGACCTGCATATCCCCGTGGACGGCTCGACCCAGATACATGCGTGGTGGGTGCCCGCCGAGAAACAATCCGCCAAGGTAATCCTCTACTTCCACGGGAATGGGTATGTTTTGGAATCCGAGGTTGTGAGGACTCCAGCCCATGAGGCCCTGCCGCTCCATCAAACCGGTGCGAACTTGCTGCTGGTTGACTATCGTGGATATGGCAGCAGCAGTGCCGTGCAGGCCAGCGGTCCCCGCACGGCAGAGGATGCACGCGCCGCGATGCGCTACCTTATCCAGCAGCGTCACCTCTCTTCCTCCGATATCTACATCGCGGGTTGGTCCATCGGTTCGGGCGTGGCCACACAGCTTGCCGTCGAGTCGCCGCACTCGGCTGGACTCATTCTGCTCAGCCCCATCTCAAGCGCATATGACGTTGGCAACCAGAACCGGATCTACAGCACGGTGCTGCGACCTAGTCAATGGATCGACAACACCAACAATTTCGAAAACAAAAACAAAATCGCAAGCGTGCATATCCCCCTGCTTATCGTCTCAGGGACCTCAGACACAGTTGCGTTTCCCTGGATGCCCAAGCTGCTTTACGATCGCGCTAACCAGCCCAAAACTCTGCATATGCTAGAGGGCGTGGAGCACGACGATTTGTGGGACAAAGGAAACGGAACACTGGTTGGTTACATTAGAGATTTTGTTTCCGGAGGCTCTGCCGGAACTCCGACTCCTTAGGCTAGGCCTTTTCGCGCCTGGTCTCTTTTGTAGTACGTATCTGCCGCATAATCGTTGTCGTAACATCGCCATTTCACTCATTGACGCGGGCGTACAATCCGCGCATGGCCTACTCGAAACCAATTTTGGCCGGACTTTGCGCTTCCGCAATCACCTATCTCTGCTTCCTCAGTTGGATTCATATGAAGGCCACATCAGCCGCTCGGGAACGAGGAACAACTGGTTTGATCGCAGTGGCAGGCGGCGCGACTTATGTTTTGCATTCACCTGCCTTTTGGGCCGTGGCGATAATCGCGTTTGGCGTGGCATTCTTCCTGTTTCGGGAGGCCTAAAAGATCAGATCGGAGGCCGTGAGACGTTGAACAATTTTTGCAGAACGAATCGTAGTTGGTGAAACATCGCCATTTCACTCATTGAGGGTCAATGAGTGTAATCGCCTGATTTCAACAGTTCTCGGCAAGTCGGCCAATCCGAGGCGAAGAAGCCGCCCCGAAAGGCAGCTTCACGTTTCAGTTCCAACAGCTTAGTGTTACGGGATCACGTGGAACGGCACGTTGCTAGTTAGCACGCCTGTCGGCGTGGTCACGGTCACATAGCCGGTAGTTGCACCTGCGGGAACAGTTGCTTCAATCAACGTGCCGGACTTAACCATATATGTCGCTGGCGTTCCATTGAGCGAGACGCTGCTTGTTCCGTTGAAACCCTGGCCGAGGATACCGAATAGCTGCCCAACAGGGGCTGGGTTCCGAACAAAACTCACGAAGGGATCAAGATTCATAGTTAAGCTAAAGATCGTGCCAAGGTCGTCGGTCCCGCCAGATTTCGTTGTTCCATAGAAAACTCCATTGGTCGACTGAATCAGTCCGCCAGACGGGTAGGAACCATCCATGCAGTTCATTTGCGTGCAGAAGGTATAGAGTGTCGTGAGGACACTATCGCCAGTGAGCACAAAGAGGGTGCCAAAGCGGTTTAGCGAATACTCGTACGTTGTGCCATAGAAATTTCCGTCCGTACCCTGAATTACTGGGCCAACCGGGTAAGCACCGTCAATGCAGTGTGGTCGAGAGCAAAAGCTGTATGCAAAACCGTCAACTCCATATACAGTGCCCCGGCCATGGAGTCCACCATCATAGGTCGTACCGTAGAAGGTTCCGTCCAGACCCTGTATTAATCCGGAATACGGATAGACCCCGTCATCTGGAAACGAACCGAAGCTATGGAGTGTCGTCACCACACCCTCTGGAGTCATTTCAAAGACTGTGCCAGCGCCGCCCCCACCACTAGCCCCACCGGTGTTGGTTGTGCCGTAGAAATTCCCATCGGTACCTTGGACGAGCGGGGCATAAGGCAACTTACCACTAGGTTTTTGGGGCGCAAACCTGTGTAGCGTCGTTAGCTTGCCTCCTACGGTGATCTTGAAGACTGTGCCACACCCACCAGGGCAATCGGTACCACCAGCCGGGCCGCCGTTCAACGTCGTCCCGTACAAGTTTCCGTCCGCCGCTTGAATCAGCGGCGCGACCGGGAACGCGCCGTCTGAACAAGAAGTCTTGGAGCAAAAACTGTAAAGTGTCGTGAGCCTGCCCTCTGGGGTGATTTTGAACACGGTCCCGCAGCCAAACTCACAGGGATCACTGACGGCCGTTCCGCCGTAATTAGTTGTTCCGTAAAAGTTTCCGTCAACGCCGAGCATCAATCCAGCCACCGGCACATCACCATCACTACAATTGGCTTGAGCGCAAAAACTGTATAGCGTGGTCAGCGTTCCGGCCGGAGACATTTTGAAGACAGTGCCACCATTATTTAGGCCGCCAGAGGCGGTCGTTCCGTAGAGGTTTCCATCGATCCCCTGAATGAGAGACATGTATTCGGGGGCACCGCCGTTGGTTCCGTCGAAATTTACCAACGTTGTAAACGTCTGGGGATGCGCGGCAATCGCCGTCGCGGCACAAAGCACCAAAACAACCCCGCCCATTTTCCATGCATTGAGGTTTTTCATCGAAATCCTCCATGGTGCGAAATCGAACCGCGCGGCCTGCTCACGCGAGCGAATCGGGAACAGCCCGGCTGCAAACCGCATGGGGGAGAACATTGCGGAATGCCGAGCAGTGAAGGATTATCGTCCGCTGCCCGGCTGGCGTCAAGCCTGTGAAGTGGCAGGGAAGTAAAGCGTCAGTCTTGCGGTTTCGCCTTCAGATGGTGACAGCAAGTCTTCGGGTGCAGTGCGGCAGTAGCACTGGATCAGGGATGCAATGATGGCAAATCAGCCCCGTCACGTCAAAGGCTTGGAGGGGCTGTTGCACGCCGGTTGCACTGACTGGCCCACTGGGAACTGTGCCGAAAGTATTGCCTTTCAGCACAGCGGACTGAAATGACATAATTTTCAAACGCGAGGCTCAGTTTCCGGGTTGCCCGTCACTCGGGAACAACCGCCAAGGTGCCAGAAACGACCGCATGTAGGGTCTTGCCAAATGCCCGTGGCAAGTTAAGATTGCTCAAAGGAGAGTGCCGACCACCGCCATGACTAACGATGATTTTCAGCTACTCTACGAATACGACCGCTGGGCGAACAACAGGGTTTTGCAAGCGGTCTCCACTCTCAGCGCTGAGGAGTTCACGCGTGATCTGGGCGGCAGCTTCCGTTCTGTGCGAGACACGCTCGTGCACATCGTCGGCTGCGAGTGGGGTTGGCTTACAATTTGGAAGGATCCCTCCGTTAGCTCCACCTTCATCACAGATTTGTGGACGCGGCTCAACGCCCTATTTAATCCGAATGCGTTTCCTGACCTCGCCGCGGTGCAGTTAAAGTGGGCGGAAGTCGAGAGAGAACAAGTCGAGTTTGTGAATCGCGTAACCAACGAATCCTTGGGAAGGATGCTTCCTGTTCGCACAACGCAAATCAGTCTGGCGCACCTCATGCAACATTTGGCGAACCATTCCACTTACCATCGGGGTCAAGTCGCGCTAATGATGCGGCAGCTTGCCGCTGAGCCGCGCGCCACGGACTTCGCCATGTTTTTGATGGAGGGCCGCCACGAGAGAACCGACGCACAGTAGTCAATAACCGCACCAGCTATTTCGGCCTCCGGGACCTGGAGCCGCCCGTCCCATTGCAGACGTTGTTTTTTGCCATTTACTATAGAAAGCTGCGCGCTGTCCTTCTTGTATCGGAGCATCCCATGGTGTCGCATGGCTAAAAGAAGTAAGACAACGTCTGTTCCGCCTCGGACTCTCACCGACTTCATAGAAGCGTTTGCGCGATACTCGTCCGGCTCTGACTACTTGAAATGCTTTCGCGGCCAGCAGGACTCCTCTTGGCCAAACGTAGCGGGTATATTACGGCCTGATCTCAAGGAGCTTCTTGAGAATGAGAAAAGGGCAGTTCGTGAACTGATCTCAGTTCAGCCGCATGAGTTTGCATCCGACGAAACCATGTTTGATGAACTCGTCCGGATGCAACATTTTGGACTGCCCACTCGATTACTGGATGTTTCGCTGAATGCACTGGTCGCGCTTTATTTTGCAACTGACCCTGGCGCTGTTGGGGGCAAACCGAGTGACGGCATGGTGACCGCTTTCGCAATTCAGCCGGAACATGAGAAATGGTTTGACAGCGATACGGTGAGTTGCATTGCCAACTTGGCCAATATGACATCCGAGGAGAAGACCGAGATCAATCGATTGAGGAAGGATCTAAAGGGAGATATATCGAGTGCTAGTAACATCAAGAAATTCAATAAATACGACGTTATACAGCGACTTCATCAATTTATCCGGTCTGAAAAACCATACTTCCAACCAATTATCAACCCCATAGATTTGTTTGTGCCGTATTTTGTTCATCCCAAGATGAGCAACAGACGAATTCTGGCGCAATCCGGCGCCTTCATCCTCTACGGCCTAAAGCAGACATATCACCACTTCCAATGCGCCTATCGCCCTTAACACTTTGTTCGCTGCGCGAGCAGTCATGTACGCGAAATAGACGCCCACAAACCACGGAGCGATAACGCCCACAAACCATCCGACCCTCATAGGGATGGCGAACGGTTTGGATGGTGCGAGATGAACAGTCAGGTACAGGTCAAGAAGCTTAAATGTCGTGTACGAAAAGACGGCACAGACGACGGGCACGAGAGCAGCAAACTTGGCTCGCTTGGGTGCAGTTGGATTTGAGGGTACCGGCTGCGGAGGGCGGCTGCCCTTGAAGATAGCGATGAGCAACGCCGCGAGAAGCAAGGCCGAAACCGTAACGACCGGTAAAATGTTCATCTACCAACCTCGGAACCGGAGGATACGCTGAGAGTATGACACAGCCGTAATTGTCGAAAACAGCGATTACACTCATTGAGAATGGCCCGGCCCGGTCAATGAGGGCAATGGCGATTTATCGCCAGTTATCGTCAGGTAGAGGCCAGCGCAGTGGCCGCAATTGGCTCTGGCAGCCCGATTCGATGCTATACTCCGCTCGCAGCAGGTGGCCTGCGCCGCTCCCCCTTTCTCCCGGCCGCCCTTTGAATATGAGGTAAGACCGAGCGATGCCATCGAAGCAACACAGTGGGCCGAACGAATTCGACCAACAGAAATTACGACTAACGAGTTTCAGTACAAGCTTTCCCCAAAAAAGAACCAACTTAAGGAGAATCAAAATGAAGAAGTCTCATGGGGTGGTATATTCGGCCCTGCTGTTGCTGTTGGGCAGCGTATGCAGTCAAGCGCAGCAAAGCTCAGCGTCAACCAGAGATGGCGATTCCAACGCGGGCAGCCAAGCCGTCAGTAATGTGAGCGGCACGGGTACACAACGAACGCTGCCGCAGTGCTCGGGCCAGGCCAGTCGCCTACCGGTGAGCATTGCTGGCGCTTGCAAACCAGTTTTGGCCGGTACGCAAACTCAACAGCTTTCAAACGATCTTCCCCTTCACGACGATGGAGCAATTTACGTCGAGTTTGTTGTCCCCGGCTCCGCGTGTGAAGCCTCGTTCCCCCTTTGTACGACCCCCGTCGCCATCAACCTGTTTGGTGCCGTCACCGGATACTATGCTGACACAAACGCGTCACTTCACGGCTTCGTGCGCGCTCCCTTCGGCACCATCACCACGTTTGACGGCCCAGGCGCCACCTGCCCCAGCTACTTTTCCACTTGCACCACTCCTGTCGGCATCAACCTGCAGGGCGCGATCACCGGATATTATTGTGACGCAGTCACGTGTCATGGCTTTCTGCGGGCTCCCGGAGGCGCCATCATCGCGTTCGATCCTCCCGGGTCGGTATTCACGGACTCTACCACAGGCGGAATCAACCTGGCGGGGGCCATCACGGGGCCGTACTACGACGCCAACTTCCTAGAACATGGCTTCTTGCGGACTCCTCGCGGCAGCTTTACCTCATTTGACGCTCCGGGCGCCGTCAATGGGACTTCTCCCACTGACATCAATGACGCAGGGGAGATTGTGGGACTCTACTATGACGCAAACTCCGCGGGTCACGGCTTCGTGCGCGCTCCCGACGGCACCATAACCACGTTCGATCCCACAGGCTCCATCTATACCACTCCCAACGCGATCAATCTCGAGGGGGCCATCACCGGGTCGTGGCAAGACGCAAGTGATGTGATTCACGGCTTCCTGCGGAGCAGGTACGGAACCTTAACGACGTTCGATGTGCCGGGTTCGATGGATCAAACCGTGCCCAGCGCCATCGACCCCGCAGGGACGATCACAGGATACTTCCAGGAGGCGAGCGGCCTTCACGGCTTCGTCCGAGCCAACGACGGTACTTTCACGACCTTCGATCCGCCGGGCTCCGAGGAACCCGCGTCCAAGACTATCGCGAATGGCATCAACCCGGCGGGGGTGGTAACGGGATGGTACATTGACCCGAGCCTCTTAGGTCATGGTTTCCTGCGGATCCCGATCCTGTGATTCGCCGGGTTCTGTAAAAGGGGATGTCAATGGAGACATCTGCGGGCGGCAACGGCTACACTGGCGGTAGCGGCCGCGATTCTCTCAGGGGTCACAGCCGCCCAAATCGCAAGAACAGGAACCGGTGAAACCGCCGATCTATGCTGTACTTCTACACGTTTACCGGTGGGGCGGGTGGGGGAGTTCCCATAACCGCAGGCCTGATCCACTAACCTCTGAGGTTCCTCAAAATCCGCCGTTGAGTCGTGGCTTCTAATGTCCACAGTATTGGTCCGATAAACGCGCTTGTGTCCACCAAATGGAGTAGTTCCCGATCGGTCGGCAAGCAGTAAACTGAGCCGAAATCATCCCCTTTCGACACTTCCATGATTTCTTCGGACAATCCATCTGATTTGTTGAACTTGTCTATGCCGAAATCCCCGAAATATCACTTTGGCCACCTGGGAGCCACAGAAGACCTGAGCTTTCCGAGAGGACAAAAGTTCTAAAATCGTCTGCTAGGGCCGACCAATTTTTTCAACGGGTTGAACAACACTTCTGTTTTTCCGTCCACGATGCCGCAGGCCAACGGGTGGAACGGACGGTCAGCGGTGCGACCTACGATTATGTGTTCGACAATCAAGGCAAGGAGAATACACAGGGTTCAGCGGGCTTCGCGGGATGGAATTGGAGTGAGCTTTATCTAGGCGGGATGCACGTGAACACCTACGCCGACGGGTCGACCTACTTCAGCCATGCGGACCATCTAGGATCTGAGCGGACGGAGACTGATCCGACCGGGAACACCAACTCCAGTGCACAAACCAACCTGCCGTTTGGGGAGTGGACCAGCACTGGGTTTCAGAGCGGACTTGGTTTCACCGGCGATCTGCATGACGACGGTGGCGTGTTTCACACTCCGAACCGGCAATTGAGCCAGACGCAAGGGCGCTGGCTGACGCCCGACCCGGCAGGGCTGGCGGCGGTGAATCCGCTGAATCCGCAGACCTGGAACAGATATGCGTATGTGGGGAACAACCCGGTTACTTACAACGATCCCTCGGGCCTGAAGAGGGACCTGGGCTGGGCACCGGGGGGAGGCGCCGGCTTCACGGGACTCTACATGCAGACCGGGGGTAGCGCTTACAATACCTGGGCGGCCAACTTCACGAACCACTTAATTGCTTCCGGTTTTGGGTACGTATCGAGTTGGGGCGTGCGACAAGACCCCGATACGGGACAGTTGGAGCAAATCGTTGGCTGGCAGACTAGGACATCGATGGACCTCTTTGATCCCGATAACAACGTTACAAAAGAAGTCCCGATTTGGGGAGACTATACGGCGCCTGACTTAATGGCCTCAAACACGGGTGCGCCGGGATCAAGTTGCATATGGGGTATGCAGACCGTGTGCGGTTGGATGTTCAATCGAGGTTGGCTGAAGAACAACAAGCAGGCCGACCGGCAAATCTTCAACATGACGAACGACCCTGAAAAGTGGGCGTTCGGCGGCCCCATTGGAACGATCTCCTCACAGATTAACCAATTGGCAGGAATTAACCTGGCGATTGACACGGTAGCACTTGGGGAGGTAGGTATCAACGTGTTGGATCATGTGCCGGGATTAGACCTGCCGCCAGGCATCACCGACGCAGCAGACGCTGGAATCGACTATTTCCTCGGTGTCAGAAATCAAAATAACACGCAAATTGATCAACTGCTCCAAAGCGTTGGGCCATAGAGGTGTGGAGGAGCAGGATGGGGGGCAGGTAGACAATGAACTCGATGAACCAAGTTGCAAACCACAAATCGCTGTTTTATGTTCGCCCAAAGTTTGTTGCGTGCTGTGCAGCAGTCGTGGCCACCCTGATCCTTCCTGATGCGATTGCGCAATCACATATCCTTAAGCGGGTCGTGCTGCTCCTAGCAGCTTTGGCCATTCTGGCAGGCTGGCTCTTTCTTCTGGAGGATCGCGGCCCGAAGACCACGTGGCGAGGACTAATAGCGCTGGTCACGTCAGTGTATCTGGTAGCTTCCTTGCCTGTTTTCCTGTTCGAGATGTCTCAAGTGAAATGGCTGATGCGGCATCCTTGGCACTACTGGCTATCAATGTATGTACGACCGTGGGTGCATTGGGGATACATCTTTGTATTTCTGAGCGTCACCTGCTCTTTTCTTGGACGAGGCCGGGCACGAATTGCGTTCGTGACAGGCAGCGTGTTGCTGCTGGTGCTCCGGTTTGCGACGGGCATCTGGGTTTTTTTGACCGTTTCTTTCTATAGACCTGAGACAAATGCGGGGACAGACGCATGGAGTGCACCCCAAAACTGAGAC
>Ga0206819_10251_pt1 | contig 17529 bp, 19 predicted proteins | sample Alteio_BWOrgCont_87_FD_152855 | JGI IMG/M metagenome (GOLD analysis project Ga0206819, IMG submission 152855) | Enriched cells from forest soil in Barre Woods Harvard Forest LTER site, Petersham, Massachusetts, United States -... | ecosystem: Environmental > Terrestrial > Soil > Temperate forest >... | reverse complement strand
AGGGGTTGACACTCCAATGATAAATGGAGTGGTAACATGAATGAAGAAGTTGTAGCAGAGAAGAAGAGGAACAGCCCCCCGAGGGGGGCTGGCGGCGCGAAAACCTCGCGGCGTTTCACCGTTGCGGAAAAGCTCAAGGCCGTCCGGTTGCATAAGGAAGAGGGGATCGGCATCGCCCTGGTCTGCCGGGAACTGAATGTCAGCAAGAGCAGCCTGGGGCTGTGGCAGCAGGCGTATCGGCTCGGTGGGGAGGCAGGTTTGTAACCGGGTGTGCCGGAACCACGGACAGCCCGGCTGCCGGCACCGATCACAGACAAGATCATCGAGCTCAAGCAGGAGAACCCGCGAGGCCGGGCTGTTCGTATTGTTGAACGCAATGGCAACCGAGCCGATTCCGTCATCATTCCTGCTACTGGTTTACAAGACTTCCAGCAACTTCTGGCGGCGATGGTCAAAGCCGAAAAGGAAATCCCTCCTAAAACCTAGCTCTTGAACCTCGACCGACGGAACGTTGCGCCAAGGGCTACCGCATCAAAAATACCCATTTGGTAATGTTCCCTCATTGCCGCTGTACGTTTCGGCGGCAACTTGGGACCTAATTGCTCCGGGAATTGATTGGCCACAATTTTAGCTAGGTCGTGCTTTGTCCCCTTCCCATCGGGAACAAGAACCTTAATCATCTGCTCGCGCGTCAATAATGTGACATTTGCCTTTCGGGTTGCCGCCATCTTGATGATTTGCAGGACGAGTCTTCGTATCCGGGGATGGCGCAACGAGCTTTTGGCCGAATCATCTTCCAAGACCAGCATCCCCGGCTGGTAATGGGTGATCAATTCTTCTAGTTTAGCGAGTGACTTGGCGTTCTTGTTCCCTTTCCCTTGAATAACCTTCACCCCCCAATTAACGAGCGTGTCCTGTCCTTCGAGGACGGCAAAACCGAACCCTCGGGTGACTGGTGCAATGGCTAAAATTCGGAATTGTTTTGGAGGGATTGTGCTCATGGTTAGTTGAGTGATTTATTGGCAATATTGATAAATATCTGGCGTTTTGGATCTCCTTGATCTGTCTCATTGGCAAGTGTCTTGGCACGCTCAATGACCTCCTGTTCGACTTTTTGATACAGACCGCTGAACAGTTCACTGGTTGACCTCTGGAAAATCACTTCCAACGCCAAAGCGGTCTCCAGACTCGGCTCGCGGTCAAACCGCTCGTAACGGGACACCTTGGCCCCGCCTTTGTTTCCCAGGAGAAAAGCCACCTCTTTTTGAGAAAGAGACAGGCGCTTTCGATTGGATATCAGATAATTTGAAAGTTGAGGCGAAGCCATAATGTTTGAAGCAGACGAACTCTCGGCGAGTTCAAACTCACACTATCGGATTTGGAAAGTTGCGGAAGCAATCAACATTTGCCGGAAGCGGCAAGTTTCACAAAAAAACGCCGGGCATTAAAGCTCGGTGATAGGGGTAAATATCAAATCACAGTATTTCAATTATGTCAATACCACCTAGTTATTTTGACATTGGACTTCCCTTGTCTAGCCATATAATCTGCCTGCTATGAGTAATCTAATATCATTAACGGCCACACAATTAAGACGCGCGGCTGACCTTAAAGAGAAGATCGAGGTGTTGAACAAGGAACTGGCCTCGGTTCTTGGCGCCCCGACTTCAGAGTCTGCTAAACGACCCAAGAAACGCGGTATGAGCGCCGCCGGGCGTGCTGCGGTTGCAGCGGCTCAAAAGGCCCGGTGGGCGAAAATTAAAGCTAGAAAGCCGGCTATAAAACCGGCGGCCAAGAAGAAGCGCACGATGAGCGCGGCGGCTAAAGCCAAAATTGCAGCGGCGGCGAAGGCTCGATGGGCGAAGGCTAAAGCAGAGGGAAAGAAATCGCTGTAATCCATTACGATGAGGATTAAACATGCAGTCCCCCTTTTTGGTGGGACTGCATGTTAAGTTTAGTGGCGGCGAGCTTGCCGGGATTATTTGTTAGGCTTGATCTTTAATTTTGCATGTGATTGACTGCCAACAGAGGAATATTAACTTCAAATTGGAATGGGATAATTTTAGAGTCGTTCTCACCGAAGTCATGTCGAGGTATGTCCCGACGATGCCTATCGTTAGTGCAGACATTGACATTTGTTACTGGAATAAATCCATAAATTTGTAGTTTCTCCCTGGTACCGACCACTTTTTCCAAGACGTTCATAACTATGCCTCGTTTCGCCTCAAACTTCAAGTTCGGGAGAACTTCGACCGCATGCTTGGCAAATGCTTCTACTTCTTTATCGTCGGGCAATGGCGTTGATTGCAAATCCCGGTCCTCTTGTTTGGATTTCAATATTTGAGATTCGTATAAGGCCACTTTCTCCCTGACGGGAACAGTGTATTCTTTCAATTGCTCCATTGAAAACAGCCCACCGCCGTAGGCTTTCGTATATCTGTCCTCTTGATCCTTGAGCCTGGCAATTTCTCGTTTCAAGAATTCCACATCCACGCCGGATGAATCAATCTTGTCATGCTGGCTGTTGGTCCAACGCTGGATTTGCTTTTTCATCAATTCCGGCGACGACATGAGATTGGCAATTTCGTCCCACACGAGCCGGTCGGCAATGCGGGCATTGACTGCTTTCTCCTTGCACTTATGCGGCAATGGAAAGCTCAATATCCGGTCAAGGCAGCGATAATACAGGTGCTTTCCATTTTGAGGCCCTTCGCCACCCCGCTTTCGTCCGCAAACACAATGGATTTTCCCGGCAAGCAGATATTCATTTTTTGTATTTCTTCGTGACAGAAAGAAATTCAATTTCAGCCTATCTTGAACCCGGGCAAAGATGTCCCTGTCAATAATCGCCGGTACGGGGACCATGAGCCACTCCTCTTTTGGTTTGATTCTGCGGCTGGTTTTTCTGACTTTCCGGTATTTCTCAATTTTCTTGGGATTTTCCGGGACAACGGCATACGAGCTTCCCCATCGTGCTTCGCCGATGTATGCCCCGTTTCTTAACAAATGGCTCAATGTGCTGGTTGCCCATACACCACGTTTACTTTTTCTTGGCTTGATCACCATTTCCTGCAATTTCCTGACAATCCCTCGAAGACTCAGGCCGTCCCGGTCAATCCAATCAAATATCATCTTCACCACTCTGGCTTCCGCTTCATCTATTTCATAGTACCCATGAACTTGCTCTTTCTTGGCGATATAGCGATACCCATAAAGTGGTTCGCTGACCAGAAGATGACCCTCTTTGATCTTGCGCTGTTTCCCCAGGCGAAAACGTTCGCCTATTTTTGCTCTTTCATATTCGGCAAATAATCCCCTGACTCCATACAGAATTTTATCTTCGCTGTTTTTTGGGGCCGCTATGGTCACAAAAACCACCTCAATCCCCCCTTCGCGTAATTCATCCATTACCAGCTCCTGATACGAATATCTACGGGCGAGTCTGTCTGGATCGTAGATTACAACCGCCTGCCACAGCTTGGCTTTGGCGTCCTGCCGCAGTTTATCCAGTGCGGGCCTTGCCAGAATGTCTCCAGTCCAGCCTTCATCAATGTATTTTTCAACCACGTTGAAGCCGCGCTTTTGAACAAGATCATTGACCGCCGAAAGCTGCGTTTTAATCGTTTGCTCTTCCTCTTGCCGGGCGGTTGAAACGCGCGCGTAAATGGCTGCTAATTTCATGTGTGTTTTGATTTGCTGATGCTTATCACCTCTTGGAAAAGAATATCGAAGGCACTGTTGATCCGGTTTTCACTGTCCCCAGAAGTGGCCGGCTCGTAATTTATGGAGGGACGACGGTGCGAGCCGCCGCCGCGCAAAGATTCCTGCCGACCTCTTTCAAGTGCCAGCTTTTCCAGTTCGTTTGAACTTTCGCGCGGCTCCTTCATAATATCACTAATTGCGCCGCGTGTTAATTCATTGTCAGGCATTACCCCATTTGATCCACAAGTCTGGATTGATGCCGGACTGCCGGATCATTTTGTTGAGGGCTTTCGACGAGTAAAACCCTTGAGTGAACTTGATCTCGACAAATCTGTCCGGCTCACCATTTCCCAGCAATTTGACCCAGGATTGCGAATGCCCCAAGTCCTCATAAAAATCAAAACCCATTTCACCGAGAAACCTTGTGACGTCTCGATACGTCCAATTGGATAATATTTTTGACATGCCCACAGAGTAGGCCGCAGGAGGTTGATGTGGTAGACGCCAAGATTTGCTGGAAGCGGCAAGTAAGGCCCGCTGAAGTTATATAACTTATTGGCTATCAATTCACTGGGAAGAATTTTGTTTGTAGGGATAAAAATCAAATATTTTTTGAAAGATTGCGTCTTTTCCTGCGTATTAGTTATCAGAATCGGATTTTGTAAATTACAGGCCAATCGCCAAACATTACACATAAATTTAATACGCCAATAATGTAGTTTGTTTCCAAAACGTCATCGTTTTGTTGTTGAACCGCATTTGACAAATTCAATCAAGATGTTTGAAGTGCTTTTACGTGAGTCAGAAAATGAAAAATTCAACCAAAGGCATTGAATGAAATTAAAATATTTGTGGCAGAATTGTATTCTTATCGCCGGATTGCTGGTAGTTTCACGAAACTGCGTATTGGCGCAGCGGGCTCAGGACAATTGGTATTTGTGGCAAACTTGGACAAACAACGGGGCTAATTACTCAGCTACAAACGGCGGTCTTTCTTCGCCTTACGGGGTTGCAATCGGTCCCGATGGGCGCATTTACGTTGGAGACCAGGATTATGGACTGATTCAGGTTTATCTGGCAAGCGGTGCCTACAGTTATTCCATTACAAACGGTTTTGGAGGCGGACAGAGCTTCAGTGCGCCAAGGGGGATGATCACGGATACCGCCAGCAATCTTTACGTTGCTGATGCCGGGAACAATTGTGTGTTCGAGTTTTCTGGGAATGGAACCTTCATCCGTAAAATTGGGGGCGTGACAGGTTCGGCTCCCGGCCAGTTGAGCGGCGTAATGGACGTCGCCGTCTCCACGAGCGGGCAGGTTTATATCGTGGAAAATGGCAATTCTCGCGTTTCGTCATTTAATCCGGATGGCACTTTCAACAGCATTCTCATCAATTCTGGCTCTCTTAGCAGTCAACTGGATTCTCCTGTCAGCATCGCGATTTCTGACAGCGGAGAAATTTTTGTAACTCAGGACTATACATCATATCAGGGAAGGCAAGTTTTGGGTAGTGGCTTTCGTATGCTCAAGGCTTTCGACACCAATGGAGTCTCTCTATTTCATATAGACTTATCTTATGTAGTGGGCTATACTGACCCCTGCCAACACAATGGTGCTACGGTTTACTTGGGGCCCTGTAGTGTAAGGATTGATCGTAGTGGCTTGGTTCACGTCATTAATAGCTCTTGCGGCACATATTATGAGGGCTGTAATGACCCAACCCCTAACTTTCAGATGACTTGGTCAGTCTTTAACCTCGATGGCTCTCAAGTTACATCCTATCCAATCAGCTTTGGATATCAAAGTGCTGCCAATCTTTACTGGCCCTGTCAAGCCGTGGGTCCAGACGGAACAATGGTCATCGCAGACCAACCTACTGTGCAACTACAACAGTTTCTATATGCGAAACGCGAACTCGATCCGGTTCCACGGAACGCACCTTCCATGCCTGAAGTTCTTGGCGTGCAGCAGAGGACGAACAGCACTATCGTGGACATCTACTATCAAGTTAATGACATGGATGACACCAATACATTTGCCGGCATGTTGGTATTTACGAACGGCACCCAATCGCTTTCCGATTGTATTCAGCCGCTTTCTTTCACGGAGGGGACTGGCACGAACATAAACACAACTATTCCCGCCAACCAGCCTCTTCATGTCACTTGGAATGCTGGAGCGGACTGGCCCGCCACCAACAACAGCAATTACCGGGTGGCAATCATTGCCAAAGATAATCGTCAAGGATTATTGGATGTTCACTATTTGAAACTGCCCGCCGACCGCAGTATGCCTGCACTTCAAATCAGCGCAAGCCCTCTTATCCAAAGCGACTTTGCGCAAGTTTGGTGGTGGCTCTTGGCTACCAATGACCCCGGCATACGCCTCAGTAATAGCGTCATTTACGGTGTCGGCGGCACCTACGATGGGTTGGCGCTATGCGACGGTGACAACAATACCACCACAAATGGACAGGTTTATATTTATGCAAAAATGAATGTCAGGCAAGCTACGGCCGCAGAAGTTTCGTGGGCGTCTCAAGGACCCAATGCGAACATCACTAATAAATGGACTCCAACAATCTCTGTCAACGGGCGACCATCTGCTGTGAATGATTATGGCTTTGATACAGGAAATTGGGGTGCTAATGCTTGGTGGATTGTGCCACTTCAATAAAGAACATACTTGTGAATTTTTGAAGCCTATCCAGTGAAAAAGCGATTTTCCATATTTGTGTATCTGTTCTGCGCCGCCCTTTGCGTTATACGGGACGCCTCTGCCCAGCAGTTTTTCTTCAACGAATATTCAGAACCACAAGGCGTATTTTTGAACCAAAGCAATTACTATGCTTCCGGTACTCTTGTTCAGACTGTCAACGCACCCACGACTTCATCAGGCTATGGATTCGCTTACTGGACGATTAACGGGCAGCGTGCTGTCGCCACATCCGGACAGTCACTGACTTTGGTATCATGCGTGATGTCCAATGACACGACTGCCATTGCTTCGTATCTTCCGTTGTCACAGGACACGAATGGAAACGGTATCGCAGACTACGAGGAGTTGTTTTACTACGGTTCCACGACGAACGAGCCAAGTAGCGATACAGACGGGGGATGGGTTTACCTTCTCGCAGGAACTTGCTCGCGGTTATGATCCTACCATCCCCGACATTACGACCAACGGTGGAGCAATCATGCGGCTATCGGATTCGACAACTTTCGTCCCTGGCACGAACGAGTATTACTATGAAATCCAATCCAAGCCGCAAGGACTCATTTCAACCACTAGCGGCTATGTCCTTCCTGGCACTTTGGTCCCGACACCGGATGTTTCCTATGGTTCCAGTAGCGGCTACTATTTCGGTTATTGGACAATCAACGGGGTTCGTCAAGCAGGTGTCACTGGTGCTTCGCCCACCGCCGTAACGTTGCTCATGACCAATGATGAAACGGCGGTGGCGGTCTTCTTTTTGCCAGGAGACAGCACGAGTTTCGGATTGCAGGATTGGTATCAATGGTTTTGGTTTGGAAATCTCAATCAAACTCCCGCCTCGGATCCGACCAGCGACGGCTTTACTATCGCCGACGACATTGCGCGTGACTACAGCCCGGTCGTTGCAAATGTTACCATTAACGGCGGAGCGATCATGCGACTCTCCGGCTTGACAACGTTTAATCTTTCACTTTATCCAACAATCTTAATCACAATTTCAAACGGACAAGTGGTAATATCTTGGTCTGTGGGTGGAGTTTTACAGTCCTCAACAAACGTAAACGGTCCTTACACAGATGTAATTAACGCACCTGATCCATACATAATAACACCAACTGCGGATCAAATGTTTTTTCGGGTGGAATACTGATATGTTCGACACGGTTTGCGACATACTCAAACGCACTTTCTTTGGGCAAAATTAAAACAATTATGCCCCGCATTACTGCGGGGCGAGGCCGAAGCCAGGATATCTGTCGGCGCCGCCGCCTTTGAATCCCCTCAATCTTGAGGCCGTTTCTCTGTCGCAAATTGAAGGGAAAAAACAGATAGATTTAGGGTGGGCTACCCTTAAATATCTCACATTATGGAGTTTCCATTTCAAATGCACTTCTCTACTAATACTAATACGAAAAACGAGAGCATATCTTTCAGAAATTATTCAAATGTGAATAACTATTTTCACAAATTCGAAAGAATTACATTGACAATTAGAAACGCTTTAAGCTAACCTGCAAAGGCTTCTTATTAAGGCACCTTAGAATGTAAGGAGACAAAGATGACAACAGAGGTTTCATTGTGGAAAGTTGTTCAAAAAGCCGATGCGCTCCCAGGCTACAGGTTTCTTATTTCTCATGCGGGTCAATATTTTGGCGACGTTGTCCTCAATCGCTGTGATTTCAAACAAGGAGGTTAAATGTGTAAGCGAATTATTTTCTGTGCGGATGAACCCGGAATTTTCCGAAAAACGCTATTAATGCTTCAGCTTGCGTCCACAGTTGCCAAATATATCGCATGACGGATGGCAATTCATGCGGCGGCAAATACTGACACCATGACGCCAAGTTTGATTTTCTATTAAGTCAATAATGAATCAGAATCTACAAGAATTCTATTTTACGTGGCCAGCAACGAGTACGATCTGGCTCATCGCAGGAGCGTGCGTATTGGGTTGGATCTTTGCATTTGTTCCCACGGCCGTGTTTCTTTCATTGGAATGGAGAAAGCGCTTTAGCGACATAATCTGTCGTTTCAGCGAGAGTGCGATCAAATTGTATTACCGAAGGTATCTCGCCTCGGAAGCGAATACGGCAGGCAATAATTTAACGGAGAGTTTTCAAAAACAAATGCAGTCACGTTATGGGGGGCAACGCTTTTTTCTTCCTCTCTTTCTACTTATACTGATCAGTGGGATAGCCATAGCCTTGGTAGACATTAGTGTTCTTTCTTGGCTTGGTCTTGCTCCAAATCTGACTGCAATACCGCCGATTGCCGTGAGCGCGATTTTGGGGGCATATTTGTGGTCGGTTTCTGACCAAATCGCTCGTTTTGGCACGTTTGACCTTTCACCCAATGATGTGCGTAGCTGGTGCTTTCGTTTTTTAATTGCGGTGCCAACTGGCTATTGTCTGGCGATGACGGTGAAGGATGATGTGGGAATTCCATTAGCATTCTTTCTTGGAACATTTCCTACCAATACTGTGGCTTCTTTTGGACGGAGATTCGTGGCGAAGAAACTGGATATAGCCGATCAGCCGGCTTCAGAGAAGGCTGAGCTCGAATTGATTCAAGGGATAAATACGCCAGAAGCAGAAAGGTTTAAGGAATCAGGAATAACTACAATACTACAGTTGGCTTACATAGACCCGATTGATATGACATTACGCACGAACTACGGATTTGACTACATTTTGGATTGCATGAGTCAGGCGCTGCTCTGGGTTTATCTGGATAAGAGCATAGACATTGGCAAGCTCAGGGTCTTGGGACTTCGTGGCGCATACGAGGCTATTGGGCTATATCGCTTATTAAATTCTACAGTCGATGACGAGAAACAAGTGGGTCAAAAGAACTTGGGGGAGATCGCCAAAGTTTTGGAAGTCGACGAAATTGCATTCAAGAAGACTTTGTTAGAAGTGGCTACAGACCCATATTCGGTTTTCATTTATGAAGTTTTCAACTCTTAATAGTTGCTTAATGCGCTAAGGAATGATATGGCAAATTTAGACCAAATTCGCACGATTGTCATCGTGATGATGGAAAACCGGTCTTTCGATCACATGCTGGGCTATTTGAGCCTGCCTCCCTTCAATCGGAAAGATGTGAATGGTCTGAGTACGAATGCGGCATGGCTTACACAATTCACAAATACCGACCAAGGTCAATCTTATCAACCGTTTTTGAGCCTCGACCCGTTTGATATGCCAAGTGAATTTGACCCACCCCATGAACGGGCCAATATGGCCTTGAATCTCGGCGCCTTGCAAAATGGAAAATACGCAATGAATGGGTTTGTCAGCGGCATCCCTCCCGATATTTCCAATGATCCACAAGTTAGAAAACTGGTCATGAGCTATTTCGGCGCTGACCAGGTCCCGACAAACAATTTCTTCGCAGAGAATTTCGTCATTTGCGACAATTGGTTTGCATCGCTTCCTGCTGGGACTCAGCCGAACCGTTTAATGTCAATGGGCGGTTATTCTCGAATTGACATCAATCACGATATTTTACCGGATCAAGATTTAGTCTATGATTGGCTGAACAGAAAAGGTATTAGCTGGTGCGTGTATCATCAGGGCATACCATTTTTTACAATGATGTTACGATGGATACCCGAAATCATCGACAACAAGCATTTTCGATCATTTGGCACACATGGAGAGAATTTTGAAAGCGATTTGATGAATACCCCTCCAGATGAATTACCACAGGTTATTTTTGTCGAGCCGACCTACCAAGATGCGCCTCATTTGGGTTTTGGCACAGATGAACATGCTCCAGCCGGCGTCAGTAACGGGCAGGAATTTCTCATGCAGGTTTACAATGCAGTGACTAACAGTCCTGAATTTTGGAAAAGCAGCGTCATGATTGTTGATTATGATGAGAACGGCGGATTCTTCGACCACGTGTCACCACCCATGATTCCAACGAACCCGCGAAGCGATGCGGAATGGGCAGGCGATGCGAAGCCCTTATCCTCTTTGGGCGTGCGAACACCTGGTTACATCATTTCGCCTTTTGTTAAGCCAGGATCCGTGAACCATGCTCTTTTCGATCACACCTCAGTCCTTAAATTCCTGGGTGAAAAATTTGGCGGTGGCTCATATTCACCGGATGTTGACCCCAGAGCAGTCGAAAGCCTTTCTGTTGTTCTGGATTTTGACAATCCAATTTTACAGCCCAAATCAGCCCCAGCTCTCGATGGCTATCTTGCACAGCGACCACCTCCCGCCGATGTCACTGTTCCAAATGTAAATACTCAATTACAAGCCGGTTTTCAGAAGGCATTGTCTAATTTGAAACAGCAGGGAGTCGATGAAAGCCATCCCAAGTTCGGCGAACTGGTGAGTGCAGTTAAAAGTGTTATTCCATAAAGAATTCAATGAAATATATTTTCAACAGATCTGTTTGGATGACAGGTATTGCACTCGTGTGGATTATCTGTGCCTGTGCCAATCAGCACAGCCTCCATCGATCAATACATGATGATGCCCGAAACGGTGATGCTGCAGTTGTTGCCCAAGATTTGACGCAAGACCCTGGTTCTGTCAATCTGCCGGATGATGCCGGCCTTACCCCGTTGCATCTCGCAGCCTCCTATTGTCATACGAATGTCATGCTGCTGCTTCTCGACAAAGGAGCATGGATTGATGCCCGGGCGAAGGGTGGAATAACACCGTTGCACATTGCTGCTCAGGAAGGGTGCGCCGATGCTGTTAACCTGCTTTTAATGAAAGGTGCAGACATCAATGCACGCGATGACCAAGGCAACACCCCGCTAAAACGAGCAGAACTTTGGCATCAGGACGTTGTCGTCCAGATTTTGCGTCAACATGGCGGCTCCGAATAAATTCATTGTTTAAACCCATGCCCGATCTCTCTATGAAATCATACTTTAAAGTCAAAATATTGAACACTTTTCTGACTGCCGCATTGGCGTCCGTCGGCCTTTTTTGTGGTTGTGGCACCACCAAGCAAGCGCAATTGGAACAAGCAGCAAAAGATTGGTGCGCAACTATTCGGGCCAGCCAGGTAATTCCTGTATATCCCCTAACAGAAGACATTCAGCCGGGGGATATATTTCTCGTCCAATTGCCAGTGGATCAGCAGCAAAAAATTTATCAACAGAAAGGGTATCTACCCTTCGACAATCATTTGGATCGGCTTAATCCCATTAACTATCCGAATTTTTATTCGCACAATTTTCTCAACGGCCAGACGAATGTGGTGCTGCCGGCAGATTGGATTCGCCCCGATGGCAGCCTGAGTAATACGTGGGTCAGCGCCCCGAACGCTGCCTTTCCTACCTATTCATTTTCCGTCCAACGAGGAGCAGGGATTAACATGGCATTCCCGGTGGAGGGAGTGCCCGTCGGCTTAAGCTTGCTTGGCACCGATTCGGCTGACGGCACCGTGATCATCAAGAATGCTCACACTTTGGGTGTGGACACTCTTTCGCTATACAAACAGCTGAAATTATGGGCGGCGACAAACTTTGATTTTCTGAGCTCCTTCGGTGATGCTGAAAAGCCAAACTATTTGCGGGTTGTTTCGCGAATTTATACAGTCGGTTCCGTGGACATCAGTTTGCGTGATGCGAGCAGCCGGGCAGGAGGATTGGATGTGGGGGCAGCCAAGCCTGTGAATCTTCTCACCCCGCAACTGATGCAAGGTACAAACGCGGACTCCGGCACTGTCCAATCGAATTTTGTTGCTGGCAACAGCATTTTACAAGGATTGATGACCAATGCGCTAGCGGCAAAGGATGCGGCGGGCAATCTTCTTCCAGGAGGAAGTCTGCGTTTGACCGCCGCGAGCGCCCGCACCATCGCAATGCGTGAGACATTCGACCCTCCGCTAACCATTGGTTATGTCGGTTTTGATTGCCAAATTGAGCACAATGGCCAACTTGGTCCCCCAATCCCTAGCTTCAGTGTGTTGGACAAGCATTTCTCACTCGCAGATCGGCTCGGGGGTTCGCCAACAGCCATGATTTATTCGGATGTCATTATATCCGGCATTTACCAGATCATTGCCGCTCAATCAGCAACAGACAGCGAAGCGGTAAAGGTCCAGTCACAAGCAGACGCATTGGGTGATTTCATTCCGCCGAATCCAAGACGGTATACCTACGACGCTGAAACGAAGACGCTTCTTGATCGTGATTCGCAGGTGAACGGCGCAAATAATTATCCTGCGTTCCGCCGGTATCTGGGTGAACGAAAGACCGGCTCGGCAGCCTTGACTGACGCATTAGCGCAAAGCGATTTGCAATATGAAGTCGAAACAGGCAATACAATTGCATCTCCAGTCAAAGTGGATGCCGCGCTACGCCAGCGTCTCACTGCAACGCTGGATTCCATGAATCGGCCATTGCCAGCGGAAGAGCAGCAAGCAATCGATGACACCTCCTCCTCCTTGGTAAATTATTTCATTCAACAATTGGACCAATAAAATAATATGCCTAATTACGACGCAAATGCCACACCCGATTCAATCCAAGACAAAGATACTAGCCTCGCACGTGCGGCTAAAAATGCACAAGAACGGTTTGCTACATTACAGTGGTGCCTGGCCAATAACTGGAATGCCCTGGATATTGGACGATTAGAACGAAGTGACACAGCTGCATTTAACGGATGGCTGATGTGGCCGTACGTGGCATAACAGGTCGCAGTTAATTCCAACCAAACTCAACCTATATTAAATGTTAAAAAGCTCTCGACATGAATCGATAATGGGCGTATTTAGCTAATATCTTAAAACCTAATATAAGATTATGAATTTAATAACTGAGAGAAATAAACCTATCTTTGTCGCGCGAGCCAGAAGTATACAATTTTGTAACGCAAACGATGTTTTAACCGAAGCACTTGCAAATAGCACTGCTCTTCATGCCAGCGCGGTGGACGATGAAATTATGGTGAAAGCCTCGGCCGCACGCAAATTGCCGCGACAAACCCTTTTGACGGTGGATGATGCAACGTTGTCTGAAGTTAAGGAATTGGTTATCTCACGGTTTAGAATAGACAGCACCGAAAAATTTGAATTTTTAGATGGTAGGACTTTTTCTGGAGCAGAAGCAGCAAACCAAGTTCGCGAAGAGAGCGAGATTGGAAAATATTTTCTTGAACTCGAAAAAGAAAATTTACGCATTCTCCAAGACGCTTTTCGCAAGGGACAAATTTAATGAATGCCGTATTTTTTGAAGCGAACGACGATTCGATTACTAAACGTGTTCACGATGCTCGGCGGAAAGCATTGAAACACAATTCTGCTTACCCAGAAGTAGAACTTTTCGGAAAAGAGGCTCACTATTCTGACGTGAAGGTTGCTTATGTCCAAACCAAGGCATTCGGTTTGTTTAGCGGCATGGGGCACGGTAGCGCTTCAAAGTTCACAGGCCAATGGGAGAGTGTTCTGTATGACCGTTATGATACTCAAAGTACAAACTATACAGTAAAAGGAACGGTCGTCCATTTGTATAGTTGTTATTGCGGCCAACAGTTAGGCCCTTATTTGGTTAATTTAGGTGCGAAAGCCTTTATTGGTTATACAAATCCCGTCGAGGTTCCAAGCTCGCAGTCGGTGGTTGATGAATTTGTCAAGGTTGCAGCAACAATTGATCGGTCAATTTTGGATGGAGATTCTCATACAACGACCAAAGCAAAGGCGGACACAGAATTTCAATCGGTTGAAGGAAGGTTGCTTGCAAGTGCAGTTGCAACAAGTCGTGATGTTGCGCGTTTTCGCTTAAACAATCGTTCAATGGTTGGCCCGTGGACTGATCGCCAATATGGTTACTACTAATTATGGCCGACCCGAATAATTCAGATCCTGAATTTTCGAAAGAGAATTTAATCTATCGAGATAAAAACTTGGTTGTATGGTTGAACGATAACCTCGACGTTTGGTGGAGGACGTATGAGGGTTTTGACACAAAACTCGCCGAACTCAAACAGCGTCCTGAATGGGGAGAAATTATGGGGCGGCAGACAGAATTAGAGGCTTTGCCAACTTCTCATCTAACGAAAGAACTGAAAAGTGGTTTCAGATTCCAAATCGGAACTGCGATTTTTTTACTTTTTACTGAAAAATTTGAATATGCCCGAAAAACGATGACTGCGGCTGAATCTTTTTATAAAGCAAGGACTGCTGAAAAGGCTCGAATGTGGATATTGGAATCTGGGATTACATCTATAGTAATTATAACAGTCGCTGCAGGGATTACAGGATGGCTTGGCAGCATTACAATTTTACCTCAAAATCTATTTGAGCAAATTATGTTAGGGGTTTTCGTCGGCGCTTGGGGAGCTTTCGCATCCTTAGTTTTAAGAGCATCTGCACTTGGCATTGACGCGACTGCCGGACGTAAACTTCATTACATGGAATCAATTTGCCGCATTATCACGGGGTGCGTTGCGGGCGGGATAGCAATATGTGCAGTCACTGGAGAGATTATCGCGCCTGGTCTTGTCAACCTTGGTGTATCTGCGTTCTTTGTTCTTGGTTTTTCTGCGGGCTTTGGAACCGAACGCTTTCTCCCAACTTTGGTGGGTAACGTTGATTCTTCGATACGAAGCAACAAACAGTCTAGCGGGACAAAGAAATAAAAAAAAGATAAAATGCCGAATGAATAACATTAATAGGAACCGTGAACGAAAAGTTAGATCCCCGAACGAGACATACCTCGAACTTGAGACGAAATTGTCGATACGCTGATGGCATTAAATACCAGGCCTTGTCGCCTGATTTATCATTCGTCGCTCACGTCGCAAAACGAGAAAATTCGACCGGTCCAATGGATGGTCAGGGTGATGGTAATGTGTCATCGGGCAGTTGAAAAGCGGCCAGTAGCGGGCACTTCAAAACCGGCCACTCTGAGGTGAGAGATTCATATCATTTTTGGTTTTCCAATCAAGGGATTTCCGCAGCGAGTTAAAACGAGCCGGGGCCGAGCTTTGAGCCTTAGCTCGCGGCCCCGGCGGTCACAGGTTCGTTTGATTTCCGGCTTTTTTTGTTTTCCGGGCTGACTCCCGGCGCTTCCTTGACGCGATAACTTTTGCCGGTGATGGCGATGACCTGGGCATGGTGCAGGAACCGGTCAATGATGGCCCCGGCGGTGGGCACATCGGAAAGCAGTTTGCCCCATTCCTCCAGCGGGCGGTTGCTGGTCATGATGGTGGAGCGGTTTTCGTAGCGGCGCATGATGACCTCCAGCAGGTATTCGCCGGAGTGTTTTGGCAACTGCTTCAAACCCATGTCGTCAATGATGACCAGGTCGGGCTTGAGGTATTTGCGCACGGTACGCTCTTGCTGGTTGAAGGCCTCGTCTTTGAGGAAGTCCCGGACCAGATCGAAGATGGAGCGGTAGAGCACCTGGAAGTTCATTTTGATGGCTTCGTAACCGATGGCCTGGGCCAGATGGGTTTTGCCAACGCCGGGCGGTCCGAGGAACAAAACATCTTTGCCTTCGCGGATGAACTTGCCGCTGGCCAGGTCAAAAATCTCCTTTTTATGAACGGAGGGGTTGAAGCTCCAGTCAAAGTCCTCCAGTGGTTTGAGGGTGTGGAAGTCGGCGGCCTTGGTGCGGCGTTCCATCAGGCGTTGCTGGCGGACGTTGAGTTCGTCTTGCAGGATGAGTTCCAAAAACTCGGCATGACCCAAACGGTTGGCATTGGCTTCTTGCAGACGCACACCCAGAGTTTGAGACAGGCCGGAGAGGCGGAGTTGCTTGAGGGTGGTTTCGAGGTTGGCAGTGTTCATGGTAAGTTTGATGGTTCTTGGTTGATGGTTTCGGTGTTGGGAGCAAAGCAATCGGGCACATAGTCCCGGTACGTATCGAGATTGCGGATGAGCGGGTGCGTTTCCAAAAAATCCAGTTGCGGCGCCGGACCGGCCTGTTCCAGCAACGCGCGCAGGTCGCGCAAGCGCCAGGCCCCGTGATGCAGGGCTTTTTGGGCGGCTTCTTCCAATACCTTGACCGGATGCTTTTGCGCCAATGATAACAGGCCGTGCAAGACCCGGACGCCAATGGGACCCCGTTGCTGGATCATCCCTTCGGCCCAACTGCCGGTGTGCGCGCCAATCAACCGGGCGCGATCCAGCAGATAAGCCTGACCGTGTTCGATGACACGCCGATACGGCGAATGCAGATGGTTCCGATCCGTGGCGAACTTCCCCGGTTCGACCCGCACATGGACGGCGACGACTTCCCGCCGTTGATTGAAGACGCGCACCAGCCGGGACTCCCAGCGCGCCCAGACCTGCCGTCCGACATACTCCGGGGGCACCGAATAATACGCCCGCTGCAACTCAATGTAGCCGTCCTGATGCACCCGGCGCGGAGCTTCCTCGAACACCGGGAACAAGCCCGTTGGCAGCGGCGAGAGTTTTGGCCCTTCCACTTCATTGAACAGGCGGCCGACTTGTTGCCGGGTCGTGCCATGAATGCGCGTGTCGGCCACGCCGCTTTCCCATTCGGCCAAAAACAGGTTTTGTTCGGTCAGCCTATTGAAGCTGCGTCCTTTGAGCGCATTGTTCTGCGCAAACTTCACGCCCGCCTCGATCTTGCCTTTGTGATGCGGCATCGCCGGACGCGTCGGCAACATCACCGTGCCATAATGCCGGCAAAACTCCGCCACCTTCGCGTTGAGTTCGGGATCAAACCAATCCGTCCGCGTCACCGCCGCCCGCAGGTTGTCAATCACCAGCGTTTTGGGAACACCGCCAAAATATCGAAACGCATTTTCCAGACACCGGATAAAGCTCTCGGTCGTCTGCCGCCACACCACTTCGCTGTAGGCCTTCCGCGAATGACTCAACACGATCCGAAACAAATGCGGACGCTTGCGCTTGCCCTCCACCAACACCCACGCCCCCAGACCAAAATCCACCTGCGCTTCGGCACCCGGTTCCACCTCCATCCGCACAAACGGACGTTCCACCTGGGCGGCCAGCCGCCGCACAAACCGCTTCACCGCATCGTAGCTGCCGGCATATTGCTGGCCGGACACCAAATCCTGATAGAGACGTTGAGCGGACAAACCCGCCTGCCAACCTTGCTCCAGCGCTTCCCGCCACGGCTCACACTGGCTCCGGCTGCGGGCCAAA
>Ga0206819_10250_pt1 | contig 17544 bp, 21 predicted proteins | sample Alteio_BWOrgCont_87_FD_152855 | JGI IMG/M metagenome (GOLD analysis project Ga0206819, IMG submission 152855) | Enriched cells from forest soil in Barre Woods Harvard Forest LTER site, Petersham, Massachusetts, United States -... | ecosystem: Environmental > Terrestrial > Soil > Temperate forest >... | reverse complement strand
CCATACCTCGAGTCCGAGCGCGACGACAGCGTTTTGCCTCGCCTGCAAGACGGCCCGCGACTCCGTGCTTCGCACCGGGTTGAGCTTGAATTTTAGTCCGGCCGCGTGACGAAGGCGAATCTCGCTGATGCAACAAAGGGGTTTGGCGGTAACGAGCCCCTGCAGCCGTCGATGCCGCTCCTCGCAGCTCCAATGATAGCGACCGGACGCGGCGAGCACTGCGTCGCCGAAAGCGAGTTCTGCTTTGGCGATGTTGCGGTGCACGAAGTCAGCATCCGCGGAGGTAAACTCGCCGCGCTCAAGGCGCTCTTGCGCGAAGAGCAAACCCGAGCAGCGGTTCATGAGCAGCCGCGTAGCCTCCAGCAACGGAATGTCCTCGGCCATCCGATGGCGGGTGAATCCGAAGAGCAATCCTCCATCGCCCAACAGCCAGCGGTGCCCCAAGATGAGATCGTAGGAGAACATGCTGATGCGGCTGCGGCGGAGTTCCGCGAGCGAAATGATTTTGAATTCGACTTCAACGCCTGCCATCGGCGTCAGAATTTCCCCCAGCACTTCCAGGGGCAAATGGAAGCGCCGCTCGTTCAGGTGGCGGTTCCCTCGCAGGCAGACGTAGAATTCGAGGTCATTGTAGGGCTGTTCCTCGCCGCTTGTCCGCAGGACTCCGCCTTCGCCGCGTCCATAGCCTCCGCCGAGCAGCACGGCCTCCAAGCGACCGGAAGGAATCAGGCCGCGAATTCCGGCCATGACGGTCTTGCAAATGCCGGCAAACCGACTTTCGAGTTCGTCGCTTCCATCGAGAGTGAAACGATGCGGCGACGCGGCGGGACCGATAGACCCATTCTTTCGCGGACGCGAACACGGGCGGGAGAGTGAGAGACCGGCGGATGCGATCATGAAAGGGCTCCCTCCGGATGCATCGCCGCTCCGGCTTTGAATCCGGCGAGCTTGCCGCTGCGTTGAGCCCAGCGGATGCGCCAGGCCTGCGGCCATTCGGACAGCCGAAGCGTGCGGATGCAGAAGCCGAGGTCCCGCCGCACGTCGTTTAGCCAGCCGAAGGCCACGATCTTGGACCAGTCGGGTTTGGCGGGCGGGCCGAGGCCCATGGCGGCCAGAGCCCATGCCTCGCCGAAACTGCGTTTGTAAGCCTGACGGGGCGTGTAATTGTGGGAATGCGCGACCACCGACTCCGGACAATAGACTACGCGGCAGCCCTGGGCGCGGCACCAGCGCGTGTATTCCTCGTCTTCTGAATATTGCATCGACTCCAGGAAGCCGCGCCGGAGCCAGACGTCCCGGCGAATGCCGCTGCTCGCCATGCTGAAAAAATGCCCCCATCTCGCCGACTCGCGCTTCGTTCCGAAGCAGCGAAGATAGTCGTTGGCGAACACCGCGCGACAATCCGCGCGGGGAAGCTGGCGGCTGAAGACCGCGGCGGTTTTGGGATCTTGCAAGGCCGCGACCAAGGGGCGCAGCCACCCCGAACCCTGCGGCGTGGCATCGGCGTTGAGAAAAATCGCCACTTCGCCGCGTGCGAGTCGCATGCCGGTGTTCAACACGCGGCTTGGCCGGTAGTCCTGGGGAAAAATCTGGAGAAAATGCCGTGGAGCAGCCTGCCGGATCAAATCGACCGAGCCGTCGCTCGACCCCGAATCTATCGCAATGAGCTCCCAGTTCTTGTAGTCCTGGGCCTTCAGTGCAGGAAGCGTCTCCCGGAGGGCCCAGCCTTCGTTGAAGGAGCGCAGGATGATGCTGACGGGAGCGTCGCTCATGCGCATAGGCTAGGGCCGGACGCGTTTGGGCTGCATGGGGTGTAACCCGACCGGGAGGTGGGTCTTCACCTACTCAATGCCCTGCGGGAAACCATCCATACTGTCCGTCGGCCGGGTCCGCGATTCTCGCGACCGAGGCACGACTCTCATGATAGTGGCCCACTTACTCCGAAAATATAACCCCGCCGAATGGGGCGGCACGGAAACGGCCCTGCACCGTTTGTGCGGCGGGCTGCGCCAAGCGGGTGTGGGCTCCGTGGTCTACTGCCCGCGTATTCCTCCGGGTTTGGAACGCGATCCATTGGCGGAGGCCGGGTGCGCAGTGAGGCGATTCCGCGCCTGCGTGCCAATCTGGGGGATCTCCGGGGAGCGAAAGCGACAGATGGTTGCCGTGGGTGGAAACCTCATGTCCTTCGGACTGATTGGGGCGTTGTGGCGGGAGCCGGGTCTGACGGTGATTCATTCTCATGCGACGGGGCGGATTGGAGCCATCGGCCGGATGGTGGCGCGCCGGCGCGGGCTGCCCTTTTTGTTCACCACCCACGGAGGGGTGTACGATTTGTCCCACCGCCTGAAGCAGAACCTCGAGGCGTCCGCGGGAAAGGGGTGGGATTGGGGAAAGCTCTGCGGCCTGCTGCTGGGGACCCGGCGGTTCATGGCCGGAGCGGATGCGATCGTCACCTGCAACGAGCGCGAAGCCTCGTTGATTCGCGAACGCCATCCCGGTCAGCGGGTCGTCGTGCAGCCCCACGGAGTGCCGGCGCAGCTTTACGCGACCGACCAACGCGCCGCCGCACGCGCGGCATTTCCACGGGTGGAGGGGCGCGAGGTGCTGCTCGCCCTCGGCCGGATCGACGCGGTCAAAAATCAATCCTGGCTCGTCGAGCGGATGCCCGAGTTGCTACGGGAGCACCCCAAGTTGTTGCTCGTGCTTGCCGGAGCGTGCACCGATCCAGGCTATGCGAAGGCGCTGGCCCGGAGGATCCGTATGCTCGGCCTGGAGTGGAACGTTTTTCTGGCCGGAGGACTTCCGCCCGGCGATCCCCGCTTGATCGGGCTCTTGCAAGAGGCCCGGGCGGTCGTCCTGCCCTCCGTTTCCGAAACTTTCGGCCTCGTCATCCTGGAAGCGTGGGCGGCGGGCACGCCCGTCATTTCCACCCGGACCTCGGGCGCGAAAAGCCTGATCGAGCACGGCAGGACCGGCCTCCTGTTCGACCTCGAACGTCCGGACGAGTTTCACGCCGCCGTGAATGAACTATGGTCGAACCCTGAAGCTGCCGTCCGACTGGCGCATGCCGGGCGCAAGCGAGTGGTCGCCGATTTCGACACCCGGGTACTCGCCGAGCGGATGAAGCAGCTCTACGAAAACCTCATCGAGAGCAAACATGCGCTACGTCATTCTGCGCGACGATGACACGAACGCGCTGACGCCCGTGGGGTGCCTGGAACGGCTGTATCGGCCGTTCCTCGAGCGCGGGCTGGCCGTAAATCTTTCGGTAATCCCCGAAGTACGCACGGGGGTGAGGACTCCGGACGGACGCCTCGAGGGCTTTCTCGCTGCGGGGCATCCCCCCCGGTCCCCGACGGTCCGCATGGAGGAGAATCCAGAGCTCATCGCCTATCTTCGAGCGAATGCCGGATTTCATATCGCGCAACACGGGTGCTTTCACGACTATTTCGAGTTCGATGAGCTGGATAGGCCTGCGGCCGTCCGCTTGGTGGAACTGGGCGCGCAACGGCTGCGGGAGGCCGGTTTCGCCGCTCCGCGCGCCTTTGTCGCGCCTTACGACAGGATCTCGCGCGCCAGTCTGCTGGCGGTAGCCCGGCGCTTCGAAGTCCTTTCGACCGGCTGGTTCGAATTGGAGCGGCAGCCGCGCGCATGGCTGCCCCGTTATTTTTGGAAAAAGATCCGGCATGCTCCCCACTGGCGGGTGGGTCGCACCGCCATGCTCTCTCATCCGGGCTGTCTGCTTTCCTACACGCGACTGTTCGACACGATCCTGGCTCAGGTCAGGCGTGCGGTCGAAACGCAGCGGTTGACCGTGCTCGTGACGCACTGGTGGGAATACTTCAGGAATGGAACGCCCGACGAGGCGTTCATCGACGTGCTCCACGAAACGGCGGACTACCTCGCCAATACCGCCGACCTGCGTGTGATCTCGTTCGACGAGTTGGCGGCCGGCGACATGCCGTTGACCTGAGGCGGGCTCAAAGGCTCGTTCAAGAAGCGATTGACCAGACGATCGGCCCGCTCGCGCGAGAAAAGCGCGGTGGCATGAGCCTGCTGCTGGTTGCGGCCGCCGGATCCCAGATAGAAGCGCTCGTATTGCTCGTTGCGGCTCGCCAAGGCACTGCCCGCAAAATCCCAAGCGAGCCGGAAGATTCGCGCCCGCGCTTCTGCTCCGATGCCGCCCACGCCTCGGAGATAACGATCCAGATGAGGCCGCAGCTCCGGGTTGTCGAGCTGGGACCTCGTCGGCGTCATGAGCAAATTGTGAGATCCGAGCAGCCGGATGATCTCGGCTACGCGGGGGAACCACGTGGGCAGCATCGCCCGCAAAGCCGTGAGCGGAGCGCCATTGGGCACCCACAATCCATTGGCCACTTCATGGGACTGTTCTTCCGCCGAGTGAACGCAGGCGCGGGCGAATTCGGCGTAAGCCCACATCTCTCCCAACATCTGGAATGTCGCGGGCTGGTACATGTTGAGGCTCTCGGTCATCTTGGTGGCGAGCCCCCAGGCGAACTCGAGCTTGGTCTGCGCCCGAATCATGGTCTGCTGCATGATATTGGGATACCAGCTTGTCATCATCACCGTGTTGTGGACGGACAAATTCGCGTTGATGAACACGCGATCCCAAGGCACTTCGACGTCGTCGAATATTACAAACGCGTCCTGTTCGTCGAAGCGGCTCGACAATGGGTTATCGAACGCATTCGTCGAAAGCGCGTAGCTATCGCGGCAAATGAACTTGAGCCCCGGCGTCGCCATGGGAATGCAGAATGACAGGGCGTAGGCGTCTGAGTGAGGCGGCAGCGGCAGAGAAGGGTAAACTGCCAGCTCGTCCGCAAAGGGAGCCAAGGTGGCCAGCATGCGGGAACCGCGTACGATAATTCCATCGCGTGTTTCGCCGACTCTGTGAAGCGCGACATCATCCCCGGCCTTGGGAACATCGCCCTTGGTCTTGTCGATGGTAGGATGGACTATCGTGTGGGTGAGCGCGGAGTCATGACGCCTGATGAATTTCTGGTATTTGACGAGCCGCTCCGCGCCGATTTCGTTTCCCGACGCGCCCCATTCGTCCGCCCGACCGGCGAAACCGGCGTAAGTCACATTCACGTAGTCCGGGGTGCGACCCATGGTACCCACCGAATGCTCTGCGATCCGCTCGAGTCCGCGATGGCGCCGAAGCAGGTCTTCTTTGGAATGCGGAATCATATGGCTGACGTTGATCAGCTCCCCGGTCTCGGGGTCCGGCATCAGGCAATCGGCGGCAAATTTGTGCTGCAGGTCGAAGACCGCCGCGAGCGCCCGCGCGGCGCCTTCGAACGCCGGGTGCGAGGCCACATCGCTTACGCGATCGCTTCCGACCCAGATCTGGCGGCCGTCCTTAAGTCCTCGAAGAAATTGGTTTCCAGAGCGTGCGGGCATCCTATATCGGTGTAGGGCGCTATCTTAAAACCTTGAGTCGAGCGCACCAATGCGGTGTTCACCTACCGCCTGCGCGCTTCGCGGGGAGGCAAGCAAAGCAAAAAGGTCCATGTCGTGGAATCCGTCGTAGCGATGATGGAATTGCCGCATTCTTCCCTCGCAGCTCATGCCTAATTTTTCCAGGACCCTTCTGGACGCCGAGTTTTCAGGCATGCAGATGGCCTCGATGCGGTTGAGTCCCAGCTCATGAAAGGCAAAATGCACCACCGCACCCGCTGCCTCCGTGGCCAGCCCCCGGTTCCAATGGGCTTTTGCAAGATTGAACGCAATTTCCGCTTTTCGGTGCTGCTTGCTGAATGAATGCAAGAAAACCATCCCAACCGCCTGATCCGCAGGCGGGAGCGTAATAGCCCAATTGAGAAACTGCGGCTTCGTGATCACGTTGATCAAGCCCTCCGCGAATGGCTTCGAGCTATCCGGCCGCCAAGGCATGAACCGCGCCGCTTCCGGATCGAAAGCGTAGGCGTGAACGGCGGCCGCATCGCCCGACGAAAGCGCTCTCAGGCGAAGTCGTGGGGTCGAGATCTCAAGTGGGGTGGCGTCGAAGGCATCGCTCATGCGCTGAATTCCATAGGCAGGCAGTGTAGCCCAAAGCCCGGCCAGGACCCCATGGGGTGTTTAGCCCGTGTTGAAAGGAACGCGCACCTCGATTTCCGTGCCTGCGCGGCGAACTGATTTGACCTTCAGGGCGCCGCCCACGCAGGTCGCCCGCTCGCGCATGCTGAGCAGGCCAAGGCCGCCTTTTCCGTTTCTTCCGGCCGGGCGATGCTCCGGGTCGAAGCCGACCCCGTCGTCATTGATCGCCAACTGAACGAAGCTGCCCTGCTGCCCAAGGCACACGGCGACATGGCGTGCGCGCGCGTGCTTCTCCACGTTTTTCAAGGCTTCCTGGAGAATGCGGTAGAGCGCCAACTCGGTGTCGGCGGGCAGCCGCACGGTCAACTCCACGCAGGCCAGCTTGATCGATACGCCTGTCCTTTCCGCGAACTCGGTGCTGGTGTTCCGCAGAGCGGCTACGAGACCCAGATGGCCCAATAGGCTGGGCCTTAGGTTGCGCGAAATGCGCTCCACTTCTTTGGCAGTCTTTCCGAGCATCGTGCAAAGGTTCATCGCCTCTCTTTTCGGGGGCTGACCGCGCGCCGAGAGCTTGCCCGCCAGCGCCTCTCCGCGGAAGAGGATGGCGCAGATATGCTGGGTGATGTTGTCGTGCAATTCGAAGGCCACACGACCGCGCTCGGCTTCCTGCGCTTGCACCACACGATGTGTCAAGGCCCTCAGCAGTTCCTCGCTCCGCCGGGCCTCCGTCATGTCCGTCACCACCAAGCCGATGGTCGCGCGCTTGACGCCATTCCTTCGCATTGGGCGAATGGAGATTTGCACCGGGATACGCGAGCCGTCGCCGGCGTTGAGCAGCATTTGGACTTTGGAGCCGGATTTGCCGGCCCGTTTCAGGAGCGGGCGGAGCGTTGCCCGGTCTTCGGCGGAGATATATTGGCGAAAGGAGCTGCCGATCACCCGCCCCAGCGGGCGTTTGACCATCTTGGCGAAGCAATGATTGGCGTAGAGTATCGTCTTGTCGACCGTCAGCGTCAGCGCCCCTTCGTTCATGGACTCGATCAGCTCGCGGTAGGCGTGCTCGGCGCCTTGAAGCGTGAACACTTGGTTGCCTTCTTTGCTCGCGACCACCACCGCATCCACTTCACCGAATCGAATGGCGCGGAGCGTTTCCTGCGCTTCAGCCAAGCGCGCGCGGAGTTCGGCAAACTCGCGGAAAGTCGGGCGGCGGGTAGATTTCACGGTCTGGCCCAGACTTTGCTGTCCAAATCCAACCCAACAAACAGACGGGCGGTGTTCGACAGGTTGCCGATGAGCCGGCGCACCGGGCGGGGAAATTCCCTGACGAGCGTCGGAGTCGCGATGATCTGTCCGTCACGCGCCAGGACAGGCTGCTGATAAACGTCGATCACTTCCAGCTCGTAGCCATCCTTGAGTTCGTCTCTGCACAGTTGACGGGCGCGCAGGACGGCTTGGCGCGATCTCTCGGTTACCCCCGCCACGTATAGTCGCAGGACGTATTTGCGCGCGTGTCTGGCGACCAGCGCCTTTTCAAAGGCCTTGCTCGCGCGGGTGGCTTTGTTCGCTTTCACGAGGGGAGGGGGAGTCAGCTAAGCTAGTCCTAGTCGGCGGGGCGCAAATCCAACCCGATGAGCACTTGCTCGGTGTCGGACAGGTCGCCAATGATTTTTCGCACGGGTTGCGGCAACTTCCGCACCAGAGTCGGAATGGCCAGGATTTGGTCGCCCTTGGAAAGATGGGGCTGCTGCACCAAATCGATCACCTCGATGCGATAACGGCCGTTGAGATGATTCTCGCAAATCGTCTTCAGGTTCGAGAATGCCGCCAGCGATTTGGAAGTCTGGCCGGCCACGTAAAGGCGCAGTTGCCAGAGTTTGCCCGGCCTGCGGCGGGCGCCGGAAACCGGCCGTTTCGCGGTTTTGGTTTTCATCGTTTGCCATTCGCCTGAAATTTTTCCGGCACGCCGGCCCCCACACCGTTGCCGTCCGCATGGCGCAGGCGGGCCAATTCTGTCCGTCCCGCGGTCAGCGCGCGCGTTCGGGTACCCATCTGTTCGCCCACACGCCGCATTTCCGCTTCGTCGGTTTCAAATTCCGAGCGAAGCCCTGCAATCTGAAGTTCGAGCACCGCGCGTTTGCGCTCCAATTCCCGCTTGCTGCGGGCCGTTTCCTGCTGGCTGACCAGCGCTTCGGCCTTCTCGCGGGCGGCCTGCGCCACACGGGACGCGCCTGTCAAAACGCCGCTCGGACCGATGTAGGCATCGACGAGGTCGATGCCCCGGTTGGAAATAAGGAATTCGCGAACCTGATTTGAGTGCGCCATGCCACGCGCTTTGAGCACGTAGAGTACGCGATTACGTTCGCCGTTGCCTTCGAAGTCCTGCAACAAAAGCCACGCATCCATGAGCGAGGACATGGCGATTTCACTTTGTTCCAGAACGTGGCCGCCGTGGGTCAGACTGGTGAAGAGCGAGGTGATTTGCATGCCCTTGAGATAGTCCATGAGCCGCGTCACCATTCCCTTGGTTTCGGAGTCGGTGCCCGCGACCAGCAGGCTGGTGAGCGGGTCCACGATGACGACGCTGGGCTTAAACGTGGCGATCTCCTTGAACATCGTCGCCAGGTGCATTTCCAGGCCGTAGAGGGTGGGACGCGCCGAGTGAAACCTCAGCAGGTTGCGCTGGACCAAGGGCTCCAGGCTCAGCCCGATGGAGCGCATATTGCGGATGATCTGGTTGGGTGACTCCTCGAACGAGAAGAAGAGCACGCGCTCCCCGCGCTGTGCGGCGGCTTGTGCAAAACAGGCGCCGAAGCTGGTCTTCCCGGTGCCGGGCGTGCCCGTGAGCAGAATGCTGCTGCCGCGAAAAAATCCCCGTCCGGACAGCATCGCATCGAGTCGCGGGATTCCGGTGGAGACTCGCCCGTTCGACACCTTGTGGTTCAGTCCCAGCGAGGTGATGGGCAGCACGCTCAGTCCCTCATCGCCGATGAGGAAGGGAAATTCGTTGGTGCCGTGCAGCGCGCCGCGGTACTTCACCACGCGCAGATGCCGGGTGGCAATCGATTCATGGACCCGATGGTCGAGCAGGATGACACAGTCGGACACATATTCATCCAGCCCGTGGCGCGTCAGTTGTTCGCGCCCGCGCTCGGCCGTGATGACGGCGCTCACGCCCTTGTCCTTGAGCCAGCGGAAGAGGCGGCGCAGCTCGGCGCGAAGAATGGCTTCGTTGGGCAGGCCGGCGAACAGCGCTTCGAGCGTGTCCAGCACCACGCGCTTGGCCCCGATGGAGTCGATCGCGTGATTGAGCCGGACAAACAAACCTTCCAGGTCATAATCGCCGGTCTCCTGGATTTCACCGCGCTCGATGCGGATGTGATCGAACACAATCCTTTTGCGCCGGATCAAGTCCGCCAAATCGAATCCGAGCGACGCGACATTCGCCTTCAACTCGGCCTCCGTCTCCTCGAAGGCCATGAATACGCCCGGCTCGCCGAACTGTGTTGCGCCGCGCACGAGGAATTCCGCGGCAAACAGCGTCTTGCCGCAGCCCGCGCCGCCGCAAACCAGCGTGGGGCGCCCGCGCGGCAATCCGCCATTCGTGATTTCGTCGAGACCCTGGACGCCCGTAGGACACCTGGGCAGCCGAGCGGCCGGAAAGGCGGGATGGAAACGGTTTTTCATTCGAGTGGGTCCCGTGAAATTACCACCTGCGGGACCCCAGCCGTTATGGGGTTAAACCCTACCACGAGCTTTAAGCCCAATACTTTACGGCGCCGGATAACGCACAATAGATAGTGTGGCAAACTTCGATCCTTCAAACTCTTGCAGTACGCGTCCCGGCGATTGCTTGCACACGTCAAGAAATATTTCTAACTTTTTCTAATGGCCACGAAAAAGAAAGTCCTAGCGGTATACCTTGACGAACAAACCATCCGAGATTTCGACAAGGTAGCCGAAGCTGTTCACCTGGACAAGAACTCATTCGGAGCGCTTTTGATCAGCCGCTTTGCAGAGCTAAAACTAGAGCACGGGCTTGATGCCGTTACTTCGATACCAAGAGAATATTTCAAGGCGCGCCCTGGCAGACCCTCAAGTACCAACGCACTAGTCGGCGACTTGCATCCAACATTGGCGCACCAGCAGGCATAGAGCTTCAGAATCACTTACAGTGGATTCTGAACCTCCAGAAATTGTCCCGTCCGGTGACGGCAAGCAAAAGCAACCGCCTGCGGAATCTCTCGAAATACCGCTGTCGACTCACCCGCATCTCCTCACCTCCCACCTCGCCGGTATCGTCACCGATTTTCCCACAGCCTTTGGAAACCGTGTCAGTGGCAGACTTTTTAGCGGAATATATGCCCAGCTCAGCGACGACTACAATGAGCGCAAGGTAGAGGTCAGAGAATTACGCGCGGAACTCAAGAATTTGCAGATCGCGTTGGCGGCCGCGGAAAAAGACGGCGCAGTCAAGCAAGCCCAAATTGAAAACCTGTCCCGCGCGCGGACGTTCAACACGATCGGTAGCGGCCTAGCCACTTTATTTATGAGCTTGGGCGTGAAACTCATCTACGGAAGCGAATCGACCACCGGTTGGATAGTTTTTCTGGGAGGGACCGTCCTCCTCATCTTTTCATGGTTCTATACGCCAAAAAAATCGAGCCAATGAACGCCTTTCCGGAACAAGACCTTCAACTCTTCGGAACCTTCGACCGAGGAATTCCGAACAAAGAACACATAGCGTTTCGCGCGAGCCGTCCCGTTGATCTTACCTACTACGGCGTGGTTTTATCAGTTCGACTCGCTTCAGGAGCAGGGGTACCGGTACGCGATAACTTCTTTTGGTTTGGCCCAGGAATAATTAACGGCGGCGATTGGATTTACCTCTATACATGTTCCGGACGCCCTACATCCACTCCTATTCCAAATTCAACGAATAAAGTATACATGTTTTTTTGGACTCGCGCCAACGTTCTCTTTCACAATCCCGATCTCGTGCCCCTTTTGTTCAAATTCGATGCCGTGACCATTGGAGAACCGCCAGTTGCTGCTCTCCCTAGATGATTGCTCTAGAAAGCTATCCTCCGCGCTATCGGGACCCGTTCAATATCTTCTTTTTTTCGGCCTCAAATTCTGCATCCGTGAGAATGCCTTTCTTGTGCAGCTCGTCAAGCTGGGTTAATTCGGTATAGAGGTCGCCAGCAGTTACCTGCTTTTGATTAATATCGATTGCTGGCTGTGTTGGTGGCCGCTCGCCGACTTTTATCTGGACACCCGACGGATCAATAGCTGACTCACTTTTTAGCTCCGGATCGCCAGCATCGAGCGCTTTAAAAACCACCTCGGCCTTCGGAAAATTCGCAAGAATGTAAGGGGGTTTGGCCTCGGTGATAGCCACCACCTTCAATTGTTTTCCGTGATCCGTGCAGAACCTGGAGGCTTCTTGTAAAGCATCCGCTTTTAGAGTGCCGGAGCCCGAGAACCCTGTCGCGGCCTGGCGGGTGACCATGTAGGTATTGTTTCCCATCGAGACGACTCCCGAATTCGACGCGCAACCCATAAACGCTAAACATACCGAAACTGTTGCGAACATTGTCCCGGCCACGGTTTTCTTCATCACGGGAGATTCACTAAACGGCTCCGACTTCCGGTGTATCTTCATTCGGTCGCTCCTCATGGTCCCTGCGAATATGCACATCCATCTTTCCCAGAGCGCGGCTTTTGGCCCATTCCTTATTTTTGTCGGTTGCAAGGAATTCTTCGGTGTTCCCGCACACTGGGCAATGGACCAATGCATAGGCACCCTTTCTGGTGTTCGAAATCTCCCCTTTGATAGCGTGACTCCTGATGGAAGCTAAGAATTCTTCGGTAGCCATATTATGTTGAGTCGCGCTTTTTCCGTCCTCCATCGCAAACAAAGGTCAACCAAACCAACCCATCCTAAGCCCGAGGACCAATCCGCCGAGCAGAAGGAAAAATATCACCAAACCAATGTTCAGCTTCCTGGTGTACGAATCCATCTGCTCGTTTGTTTTCTCTACCCCCTCATCGTACATCAAGTTTCCACAATAAGGGCATTCGGCATGGAGCCTAGACTCCTGCATAGGTTTGTAAACCGTGAGATGGTTTGGGAGGGGGATTCCGACGGCTCCCGTTGTCGTGGCGTCACGGATAATTCGCGGAACGACCGTTTGTCCGCACCGATAGCATTGCCGCCAGTTTGACCCGTCCGTGAAAGTGCCCCTATCTGGGGGTGGAGTGCCAAGGATCATAGGCAGGGAGGAAGCACCTTAAAAATCGCAAGTACTGGCCCGCAGCAATCGAAAAAACCATTTATAGCCGGTCGAGCCTTCCAACGATAAATACGTCCAATCGCGCCAGCTACTTCGATTTCATATCTTGTCGGACTGCTTGCGTCACCAAGCTAGAAAATATCATGTTTTTAATTTCGTTCCAGTGGTCGTAATAGTAGGTCGTAACGATCAGTTCGACCGTATCTTCATATTCCCTTTTTTGCTCTTTAGTCAGTCCGCTCGCGTCAACCCCGGAAGGGTTCCGAGATGCCATTTCAGAAAAATTCTTAGAAATTTCGTCTAAGTACTGCTGATTGGCGATGACTGCTTTCCACTGAAAAGACAACGGCTCGAATCCGTGAGCTATTCTCTCCGCAAACTGTCCCACGAACGAAGCCACCACCATGCCCCAATACAGCCAGCGGCGACCACCAGCGCCCAGAACGCCAAGCAGAGCAACAGCGCCAGCCGCTTGCGGATAGCTTAGAAGAGCCATGCCAGCATAAAAAATCCCCCAGTTTGATTCCCGATAGCGCCACGCGAGCAGCGCAAAAATTGCTGGAATGACGTACACCGGCCCCATCACCCAGGATACGACCTCAAGGCGACTCGGGCTCGATAGGTACGCCATTCCCAATAAAAACCCCGCAATCCCGCCGGACTCGTACGCGATCCATGCAAACAGTCCGGCGAACACCAAATACAGAGCAACCGCGACCCGATGCTGCGCGTTCGAAGTCGCCGGCGTAAGCGCAAGGACCGTCTCCGGGATCGGCATGTAACGCCGGGCGTATGCTGACGACGTAAACGCGAACGCCACTCCCTTCAATCCCGAGCCCGCGAGCGGCCCTTGCGCGTACCAACGGTCATCGAAACCGAGATAGCCCCACGATAACGAGCGACCGTAGAGCATGAGCGCCCACGCCATCGCGAACAAGACCACCCGGTTTCGAACCGTGAACATCAGGCCTCCAAAACCAACACGCCGTGCGTGGAGTCCTTCATCCGCTTGACTTCGATCTCGGCAGGTTTGCCAAGAGCGAACCCCTTCACGCGCTCCTTCACATGCGCTTCGTCCTTGCCCTTGAAACGGATGACGGCAACCGCGCCGGTCACCGATAGGACTGTCATCTCCGCATAGTTCGAAATGCCCGAACGCATCTTGCCCGTCTTCTCGTCCGCCATCTCCCAGGACTTCCCGATGACTGGCGGCGCTATGGAAACCACCTGACTCGCTTTGTAAACTAACATAGGTCTTTTCTCCGTATTGGCTCCGGCAGCACCGCTGGCAGTACAGCCGGAATATTGTCACCGGGCCGAAGCTGGTAACAGTTGTCCTCCGCAGCTGACATCTCGACGGCGGGGAGGGGTTCGTCGTCGAGTTTTCCGAGCGAAAGCCCCGAAAGCATTTCATTGACCGCATCGCGGCCACGGTTCGCCGCACAACAAAGCGCGAATTCAGCACGCCACCGAATGACACCGCGCCACTGGGAAGCCGTAAGCTCTCCAAGCAAAACATCGGTCGGCAAAATTTCTTCCCACGAAATTTGTTCGTCCGTTTTTCCCGAACCCATGCCGAGCTTTTCCCGGAACCCACGCGACCAACGCACCGAAGAAACTTTCGTCGCAGTAACGCACGAGACGCCATTAACCCAAACATTTCCCGCGTCTAAATCTCCGGCAGCATGATCCGCCAAAAGCGAATTCATGTTCCGGCCCTTTGTGGCCGACGACGCTACCTCACTGCCCACCGCGCGAGCTTGCGCCTCAACCGAAGTCGACAACTTCGACACGTAGCGCGCGCCAGCCTCATCACCGACCGTCGAACAGTCGTACGCGTGCTCATCGGCGCCATCCGTACGGAGGCCAGCCGTTTCGAGCACTCCGAGCCACTGAGCCCGAGCCAGGTCGGGATTGAACATGCCCGACCGATCATAGCGCAAACGGTGATGGTGATAGTGCCAGCCGCTACGGCCCCAATTGATTTCCCGAGCAAGCTGATGGCCTTCAGCACATCGCTCACGCCGCGTAGCACGACCGCCCTCGTTGTACGACCGCCACAAATCCGAAAACGCTCGAAATTCGATAAGAAGCGCCTGCGGGCGACGATCTAAAGCGTGAGGCTTCGTGAACGTCTCCAGCCGAACCTCGAAACCAGCGTCCTTGCCACGCCGGTAAGCCTCCGCGACCTCGGCCGCACGAAAACAAGCGATCCTCGGCGCGCAAACCGGACAGCAAACCGATTGCCCACAAACACAGACGCCAGCCACTCGGCCGTAAGCACGATCCGGCCGGGCAAAAACAGAAACACCGGCCGAATTCCGAGAAATCCGGGACCCACACCAGCGCATCCGGCGCTCGATCCCGGCCTTTTTCAGCAAATCCCGACCTAAGCTCCTGAGATGCCACGCCTTAGTCGTTGTTGGCGGCGGCAAAAATCGGTGAACATCGGGAAGGCCGGTAGCAAAATCCGCATTATTACCAAGGGAGCCCGTCGGGGCGGCGGCTAACGCCGCCGCCTCCAACGGGGCTCCTTCGGCGGGACCACAACCAATGGTGGTCAGGAGGTGTTCCGACCACAATGTGTTTGGAGCCAAAAAAAAATCGCTCATGGAAGCTTCGGTCGAACTTCCACGACGCGGTAGCGGCCCTGATAACGCCCACCGAGAGCCAATTCCACAGCACGGCACACCTTGCACACCTCCTGCGCCTCCGCCTCGGTAAACGTGACTCCGCCGCGGACCGGAACCCACTGACGACGGAAGACCGACCATTCCTCGACTCGGTAGAGGAGGAGGCCGGTCTCCGTGATCATTGGATTCCGGCCTCCTCCATGAAACGACGTAGGCAGTCGGGGCATTCCCCGTGCGTCGTCCCGCATCCGAGCCACTCCGCGAGCGCCTCGGCCTTCTCCCGATCCGGACACCGTGCGCAGATTCGCACCACTGGTGTCGAAAACGCTTCCGAAAATCCCATCCACGCCGTCGGCAAAACCTCAAGCGACCGCGGAAAAACTGGCGCTGGTTTTGCCGGTAGATTAAGGGTTTCGCACACGATTTCCCCGCATACTACCAAACGGGGTCACCGAAACCCGATTTCCCAAACAACTACACTGCAATAACTAACAAATTCTCAACTCTCAGTTATCGCACAATAGATATTATGTTAAATAACGATTATTCGCGGATTTCCTTGCCCGGTAGTTCCCTCCTTTCGACCTTTTGCTAGCTCGGCGTCGCATGTCCTTCTCCCGAAAACGGATATTCCGCCCAGCCGCTCCGCAAGCCACGACGATCTACGTTCGGCCGGGCTACAACCGCGTGCTGGCCGAAGAATTTGAGGCGCTCAAGGCCAAGCGGGTCGGCTTGGTCGAGGACAAGGTCGAAGCGCACAGCCAGGGCGATCTGCGCGAGAACTTCGGCTTCAAGGCCGCCAAGGATGCGATCCGCGCCGTGGATCGCAAGATGCACGCGCTCGACCGTTTTGTCGTATGCAACACCTTCATCGAGGTCGATCCCGCCACTTGGCTCACCAAACCGACAGGCACCCTTCAACTCGGGCACGTGGCCAGCATCGAAAAGCAGGATGTGGCGACAAAGCGAACGCACCGCTTTACTTTTCTGGTGACGACGCACGGTGAGACCGCGAGTGATCCCGAATCGGGAATCGAATGCTTGCCACACAATTCTCCCCTGGCCGCGGCCGTGCTGGGCCTGTCGGCCAACGCCCACACCAAGGTCACGCTCCCCGCGGGAGAAACCATTCTGACCGTGCTCGCCATCCGCAATCCAACCCGAACAGAACTCGAGCGCCTGCTGACGGAAATCAAGCCTCCGGAGGTCGACGGTCAAGAGGACTAAAGTACGCAAGTAATCTATAGTTAACGATCTACAAAACAAACTCAACACCTGAGCCCTATGGGGTCCTGACCCCATAGGAGAAGCCGCTGCCGCCAGCTACCCTCTTGGCAGTGGATGTTTGGCGCAATTCCAGCCCTGAGTCTCCGCCTTGCCGCGGCAGAATTCTGGTCATCGACGACAATCCCTCAATCCTCGAGACCCTGAGGTGCTTTCTGCCGACGCTCGGGCATTTGCCCACCCTGGCGGAAGACCCTGAGGAGGGACTGAAAATTGCCGCCAAGTGCCCGGTGGACCTTGTGCTCACGGACTACGAGATGCCGGGAATGAGCGGATTGGCGGTCTGCGCGACTATAAAGCGAATTCCCGCCCTGCGGCACCTGCCGGTGGTCCTGATGACCGGACGGCCAAGTCCGGAGCTGTTTGGGCAGGCTTTCGCAGCGGGAGCTCGGGCCGTGATCACCAAGCCCTTCGATTTGAACCTGCTGGAAACGACCTTGGCGGACAGTTTAGCCCGGCCCTAAGCCGAGCACCCTTTCCGCTTCGGCCAGGGTATTGCAGGTAATAATCTGCACCTGCCCCCGGTAGTGAATCAGGGAGAGGATATTCAGGCCTATATCCTTCGCCGGGTCTGGAATCACCCTGACCACCCTCTGAACGCCCGCCGCCTTGGACAGATCCATGGTCTTCGCTATGTGCGGCGCGCAATCGAGCTCCATCCCCTCCAAGCAGCTTAGGTCCACGAAGGCAGTGAAGCCGGGCCTCAGTTGAGGCAGCAGCTCTGCGGCCTGCTCGGCGGCCGCTTTCGCATCCGCCGCCGTCACCTTCCCGATATACCGCGTGCAGGCGATGTTCCGCGCCGCGTCCACTTCGATTTCGAACGTCACCTTTGAATTCATCGGGTTGATTTCTATCCCAGTCTTCGCATTGAGGCAAACTTTCAAGCGCATCGGGCCGTTTCCGCGGCCTAACCGAGCAATGCTCTGGACAAATATTCTCCTATAGGTATATTCTCTTTCACGATGACTCTCGCCGCCTTGAAGACTCTCTTGAACCAGCATCCGGAGAAGCCCTTCGGCATCGTCCTGCCGGACGGCGACCCCGTCCCCGCCCATTTTCACGTGACGGAAGTCGGCTTGGTGACGAAAGACTTTGTCGATTGCGGCGGCACCGTCCGTCACTCGTCTTTCTGCCAGCTCCAGGTCTGGCTGGGATCGGACGAAAAGCACCGCCTTTCCGCCGGAAAGCTCGCGGGGATCCTGAAGCTGGCGAAGGCGGTGGTTCCGAACGACGAGCTTGAGGTCGAAGTCGAGTACGAGGCCTGCGCCATTTCG
>Ga0206819_10249_pt1 | contig 17547 bp, 18 predicted proteins | sample Alteio_BWOrgCont_87_FD_152855 | JGI IMG/M metagenome (GOLD analysis project Ga0206819, IMG submission 152855) | Enriched cells from forest soil in Barre Woods Harvard Forest LTER site, Petersham, Massachusetts, United States -... | ecosystem: Environmental > Terrestrial > Soil > Temperate forest >... | reverse complement strand
AGCGCCGAAGCGGCTGCCAGCCTCAACAATCTCGGCGCCGCTTACCGCGAGCTGGGCCGGTTTGCCGAGGCCGAGCCGTTGCTGCAACAGGCGCTCAGCCTTCAAAAAGCTGTACCAAACAATAACAACGGCACTGCCGTCGCGGCCAACAATCTGGCATTGCTCTACCGCCAGGAAGGCAAGTCCGACGAAGCGCGACCTCTGTACGATCAGGTGCTGGCGATCCGGCAAAGCGCACAACCGGCGGATCAACTGAAGCTCGCTCAGGCACTGGAAAATTTGGGTGCGCTCACGCGCGAGCAAGAGAAGTATGCCGACTCCGAGCAGTTTTTTCAAAAAGCGCTGACCGCACGAGAAGCTGCTGGCGACACCGAGTCAACCGACTACGCCAACCTCTTGCAGAGTCTGGAAGAAACTTATAGAGACGAAGGTAAATTTGCGCAAGCGCAAGATCTGATGGAGCGATCAGTCAACGTCACGAAGAAAACGCTCGGCGACGATGCTCCGGAATTGGCCGACAAACTCACCGACCAGGCGCTGCTGTTTGTCGAGCAAAAGAAATATGCTGATGCAGAGCCGCTCTTCCAGCAAGCGCTGGCTATTCGCGAGAAAGCATTTGGTCCCCAAGATTTGAAAGTGGCAGTCGTGCTTAACGGTCTCGCCCGTCTTTATCGCGATGAAAAACGATATGCCGACTCAGAAGCTGCCTACAAGCGAACGCTGGCGATTCGCGAGAAAGCAGCCGGCGAAGGTGATGCCAGTGTCGCCGCAGCACTACGCAACTATGCAGTGCTTTTGAGTGAAGAAGGCAAGCAAGCAGACGCAGATGCGATCAATAATCGCGCGGCAAAAATCGAAGCAAAAGTTTCCAGCGCCTCCGGATCAGAGCCGCAATAGCAGCACTTACAGCAGCAGACCGCAAACTGCTTGACTGAGCATGATCACCTCGCTTCCGTCTGGCACCTCGTTATTGACACAGCAAAGCGCAAGAGTCAGCGATTACTACCGGGCACCACCAGCGGTTGCTGGGCGAGCTGCACTAGCGCAATTGGTAGCGACTGGAGAGCCGGCTCAAGTCTTGTGAGCTGGTGCCATTGAGCGGATCAAAGAAGGTTAGTTGACCCCCTTCTTTGACGACGAACATAGAATGCGGCTCCACGATCTTCCCATCAAGGTCCAGGATGTTGGCATTGAGCGGATAGGCACCATCCGCAAGACCGGGGACAGTTGCAAACGGCACGGGCGACATTCCGGTAGCATCCGCTACATATCGGTTGCCTCTTTGCAGAGCGCTGCCGAGGGTTACCTTAGGCAATGGTATCGGCTCAAGGCCCCTCAGCTCGGACGGAAATCCGGCAGCCTCGCCGGCGAAACCGTGAAGCGACTGAATGTGCTCGGCTGTCATTTGTGGTGCACCGTCAACGACTGGCACCAACGCGGTATCATAATAGCCGCTCTTGTTGGCAGCTATAGCCTGGCTGATCCTGTCCATGATGTCGCTTGTGCCAAGCTTTAAATTGTTCATTGCAGCGCTTGTGCACGATGTGCAAATGTCACTTCCACCGCGGGGATTGACAATGCCCTTGGCCGCCGAATATGCGTCAACATAGGCCGGTGACTCAGGGTTGGCCAAGATCACCTCTCCTCTATTGAATTGACCTGCAAGCCCAGTGATGCGAGAGGCAAGATCGTCCGTCAATTTACCTGAGCGAGCGGCTGCAACAGCTATATCCTGAAGGGCGCTTTGACTTTCTGAACCCGGGACAAAAAATGCATTTGCCCGACCTTGAGAAGTCCTTCTCAATGCATCCGGAATTAAACTATCGCTATCAAGCCAATCCGCCGTTTCATTGAGCAGTCGAGCCGGATTGCCCGATCCTTTGACTGCATCCGAGAGCATCCGCATGGCCCGCGGATTTAGATCGGCCTGCGACAGTGTCGTCATCGCTTGATCTATGTCTGGGGAAGTCAATCCCTTGCCTGCGAGATGCTGCGACAATGCTTGCAGCGCAGACCCTGTCGGATTCGCTTGAATAGCGGCTCTCATATCGTTTAACGAACTGGCTGATAGTGATGCTGACGGTTGAATGTGATCCAAATGACTGACATTTAGAGCAAGATTCTCGGACGCATGCCCAGTCAGTTCCAGATTGGCAAGTCCTTCGACAGCAGAATTCGATCGACCGACACCGGCAAGCAGCCCTGTTCCTTCAGAAAATTTGCTGGCGGCAGAAAGAGCGGTCGATGCTGGTTTACACAAGTCGATCAGCCCGGCAAAGCCTCCGGCACGCGAAAGGTCCGCTACACCTTCTTCTATGAATATGAATTCTTCCGGGTTCATGCGGCAAATTCCATATGCTGGGGATGCCGCTATTTCTAACAAAAACATTTGGCAAATTCTGGGCGCTTACGGTGGGGAGAGCACGGCGCCGCCAGCTAGTGCCTCATGCAGAATTTGCGGGTTTGCCTGTTCTTTATCTATTTGGAATGACTGTGCACTGAACGAACGCCAGTCCGCCAAGAAGAATGCCGAGCCGGCGCGCAGCCTCGCGTGACAGATCCATGACGCGATGCCCTGAGTACGGACCGCGATCGATCACCTCAACGATCACCGATTGACCGGTGCGCGGATTTTCTACGAGTATTTTTGTGCCAAACGGCAACGTGCGATGCGCACAGGTCAACTTGTTCATGTCGAACATGCGGCCGGAGGCTGTTTTCTTGCCATGAAATTGAATGCCGTACCAGGAGACATTACCACTGAAAGTCTTGCCGGCTGGTTTTGGTTTGTCTGTTTTATCCTGATCGTCGGCAGTTGTTGCTGTGTCGCTAGCCAATAGCGCATGATCGTTTTCCGCCGACGAAATCTCAATCAGGTCGGCCGTTACGGCCACCGATGATAAATTGGCTTTGGCCGGAACGGCAATCACAATCGACAACAGGGCAGCAGAAGCCACCGTCGCAGCGATCATTTGTCGTGGATAAGTTACCATTTAGCTTCTGACAATCTTCGAGGCGTCAACAACGCTGGTGCCGACTCACAGCTGTCGAAGATTATACCCTGCCGCCACGCCACCGAATCCGGTGCTATTGTCAGGACACGATCAAGCTCCGTCACACTGCCAAGAAAAAACCGCCCCTTGAGGCGGTTTTCTATGTTTGGTTAAAATCGTGCGCCGTTGACTTGCTTGTTTGTTATGCAGCATTGCGTGAATCATGGTCCAGCGATTCGCTTCTCAATGCCCGCACTCTCGCTTCGACCTGGTAATCCTCAAGGTAGTGGACAAACTCTTTCCACTGCACCCTTAGCATACGTTTCAAGTCACGAGGGAGCGCTTGCATAACAACGGCAGAAAGATCTCTCGACGAAACGGTCAGATCCACTGTATTCATTTTTCGCGGCTCCTCTAACGAATCGAGCGTTATGACATTCGCTAAGCAATAAAGTTCCAAACCGTGGGTTAAGTGGTGCACAATCCGACGCGCCTCAGCCCGTCTTCTTGAGTTCGCCACGAAACAGCCAGTGAATCGCCTTGCCCAGCTCTATCACCGGCGACTTGGCCAAGGTCCGCTCCGCGCGAGCAGCCACAGCCGGATGTTTGTCTTCGGCAAGAGATTCCAACACGAATTCATTAACCTGCGAATTTCCAGCCAGGCGCAGGCGTACTCCATGGTCATCATCGCCAGCCAGCTTCCACATGAGCGCTTCCGTCAAGTTGGGATTAGCGGCGACGGCGCGGCGCACACGCATGTCTTCGTGCGAAGCAAACCGCTCGATCGCCGCTTGATCGCACTCAGGGCTACCTGCCAGTCTTTCCAACACCCTGACCGGGGCTTGCTCTTCAGCCTGGCGCAGCGGATCCACGGCAGACTGATCGCCGAACAGCATCATGGGTGTTGCGTCAAGGGAGGGCTGCGGCGTTCCTTCCTGAATAACGCTGCGAAAAAAATCACTATCGCTCATATCGCTCATCATCTCGAACGCCTTCCTCGCCAGGGCAGCTGCGCTCTGGCACTATTAATAGGATTAACTCGTAAAGTTGAAGAATAGAATCACTAGCAAAGGTTCCCAAGCGAAAGCGAGCGAGCATCAACATTTCAGCCTGGCAAGAACTTGGCATAAAATTTGCCGCAATCATCCGTCAAACTCCCAAGTTTCCTTGATCCAATCTGGTATGAGATACGTCAGCCTCTGCATTAGCCGAGGTTGTCGAAAGGAGTGCCTGTGAGAATCGCTCAGTTAGCCACAAATGCAGAACGCGTACCACCGGAAGGCTACGGTGGCACTGAATTAGTCGTGAGCTTGCTCACTGAAGGCTTAGTCGCGCGCGGACATGACGTGACCCTGTTCGCTACAGGGGACTCAGACACAACCGCAAAACTTGTTTCTGTCACAGACGCACCGCTGCGCACCGATGAGCTAAATCCTCCAACGCGCTGGCCGGCTTTCGACATTCGTCTTCTGCTTGAGCTTGAGAAACGCCAGGATCAATTCGACATCGTTCACAATCACATGGGGTGGCAGGCGCTGCCTGCATTGAGGCACATGCGCTGTCCCTCAGTAACGACAAACCACAATCTGATCAAGGACTACTTGGCGGACATTTATCTGGCGTACAGCGACCTGCCATACGTGGCGATCAGCAATACATACAAACGACTGAACTATCCCGAAGAGCTGAATTACATCGACGTTGTTTATAACGGCATCAATTGCGATGCGTACGCCGGTGACAGTGACGGTCCGCGAAACTACCTTCTGTTCATTGGCCGCCTCGATCGAGACAAGGGGGCTGCCGATGCGGTCGAAATCGCCAAGCGCTTGAATTTGCCGCTCAAGCTGGCGGGGAAAATCGACAAGAAAGATCAGGCGTACTTCGATCAGTACGTCAAGCCTCACCTGAACAAAGCAGGCATCGAGTATGTCGGCGAGGTTGAGCAAGAGCAGAAGGTCAAACTCTACAAGAATGCGATTGCTGTCGTTTATCCGATCGCATTCGAAGAGCCGTTCGGACTGGTGATGGCAGAAGCGCTGGCATCAGGAACACCTGTCATGGCTTTCGATCGCGGCGCCGTGAGAGAGATTCTCAAAGATGGAGAAACGGCGATCATCGGCAATTCCATTGAGGATCTTGTTGGAAGATTCGATCAAATCAAAAAGATCGATCCAGCGACGTGCCGCAATGCGATTTGCGAGAAGTTCGACGTTCAACACATGGTTTCAGGCTACGAAGCAGTCTACGAACAGGTACTTGCCGGTAAATCGGCCACACCTCTGAAGACGGCTCGCCGGTAATCAAGGCACTCTGCAAAGCTGCTCGGTGATAACGCGCGGCGGCCCGGAGCGCTCTGGAACATTTTGATACAGCCACCCGCCAATATCCAGGGGAGATTTTGGGAGGCAAAATCAAATGAGCATATTAGGTTTTATTCTATTCTTGATCGTCGCTGCAGTATGCGCGTGGATCGCTGAATATTTCGTGCCGGGCATGATTCCCGGTGGGTTTCTTACCTCGGCAATCGTCGGTATCATCGGCGCTTGGATTGGTGGCAGCTTGTTCGGTCACTTCGGTCCTGTGCTGGCCGGCATTGCTCTCGTTCCGACAATATTAGGATCGGCAATTCTTGTATTCGGATTGGCCTTGCTGTCACGCGGATTCTCACGAGTGTAGATGTATCGTGCCGGGACCTTCGAGGACAAAAAAATGATTATTCAAGAGAGAGAACCAGTAGTGTACACAACATCGTCGACTGACTGGTCGGCAGCCAGTGTCATTCTCGCTGTGTCCATAATTGCGCTGTTTGGATTTTTGATCTACTACTTCGCAATCATGCATGCTGCAAGAATGGAAAACTTGCCGCCTGTGCCGTCAACGACCGTGATTCAGCAACCGGTACCGAATACTGTGGTTCAGCCGATGCCGATACCGAATACAGTGGTGCAACCGATGCCGGTGCCCACACCGGTGCCGCAGCCGATTCTCATTCCGACACCTTCTCAGGTGCCGCAGGCTACCACCCCGACCAGCCAGCCGGGCACACCAAGCAGCACTGAAGCGCCAGCTGACACTAGCTCGTCTAACCAATCAGCGACGGATTCTCAGTAACTCAGCAAAGCAGACAACAGAAGAGACAGCGCTCGCCGCTGTCTCTTTTCAGCGACAGCGAAGATCTTGCCACCATGATGCTGGAGCGACCTTCTCTGGCGAAGCTAATCGTAAATGTCAAAGCCCCAATACGGGGGCGTAGTGTAATCGAGCATAGTCCAGCCGAGATCGCGCCCCGGCTCTGGCTTGGGCTGGTCTGGGAGCTTCTGCTCATTATGCATATGCACCAGAAGCTGGATCACGACTAAATCTAGCAATCCGTCTTCCATACCGGCGCTTTGGATGGCATGGTTCTTCTCCAACAACACGACAACCTCCGCGGCAATGCATCACCGATCATGACTCCGGGACGAGTCTGTCCCGGTTTAATTGGCGCAGAGCACCGACGAAAAGTTCCAAGGAAGCAACGGCAGGCAGCAGTATGACCGCAATCCCCGGGGAACAAAAGGTTGGCGGTTCTCGACTCTGCCGCAATCACGGTAGTATCGCATCTAGTGCGGAGCAAATTTAAGATGGAACACGCGTCAGACCCACATTTCAATAAATGGAACGAGTATCTTCTCACCGAGCTGACTGCGTTGGAAACGTACAAAGAAGCGGCACGTACAGTTCAAGACGATCTGGTGCGCGATCAGCTTCAGCAGTGTGAAAGTTCACATCGCAATCGAGCGCAAAAACTGCAGGTCGGCTTGCAAGAGCTGGGCGTTGACGAAAGTCTCCGGCCGCAGATGTGGCACTCGTTCGCATCGCTGCTGGCTGAAGGTTCTTTCAAAGACAAAGATGCCGTGCAACTTCTAGAAGAAGAGGAAGAGGTTGGGCTGCAAAAATACCAGGACGATCAGGCTCACCTCGAGGATCATGATCCACTAAGAGACCTGCTGCAAAACACATTGCTTCCTGAACAATCCAATACTCATGATTCGCTCAGCATTCTCAGACTGTCCTTGCCCTGAGCCACTCCAAACGTACGCTGCTCGACCGATTCCAATGTTGGGTTAGAGCACGCTCACAGCACTGTATATACTGCAAAAGCGGCTTGCATTCAGGAGTTCAGCCCGCTTGTGGGAACCAAACCCGCGCGGATGCCGTCGCCATGAGATGGTGCAATTAACCTGCAATAGAAAGGTAGATTAATGTTGAAAGAGCTGTTGTTCAAACTATTCGGCAAGAGCGAATCACCTCCCTGGAGAGCGGCTGAGCAGGAGAGATCCAACTCGGCAAAATCACTGCCTGCTGAGCAGCAGGCAGTAACTTTGTATATCGCCACAACTGCCAGTGGCACACTGATGAAAAGGTATGTCGCCAAGCAACTGCAGCGACGCCCGGTCTTGAACCAAGCCGCAGACGAGAATGCATTGAGCACAGCCGCCGGCATCGCGCACGACGGCGAGCCCGGATCGAATGCCGTAGACTGCAGCATGCAAGACAACGAGGAAAATAATTTGGGATATTGTCAGAATCCAGAAGCAGTGCGGTGGTTAGTCATGATCGCTGAAGATCCGGCCACCGATCGCGACTTGTTGGAGCAACTGTCTCACCACGAAATTCCCGATGTGCGCATTGCAGTAACAGACAACCCGATGATCTCTCTGAGAGTGCTTGGACAATTGGTACGCGACGAAAATCCCGATGTCCGATTCGCGATTGCCGAGAATCACCAGATGCCCGTGCAACTATTGGAAGTCCTGGCAGAAGACGACAACCCCTACGTTGCCCATCGCGCACGGCGCACTCTGTCCAGGATCAACAGCAGCGGCATTCTGAAGAATCAGTTTCCATTCAAAGGCGATTCGTGGAGGCAACAACGAAAGGCTTAATCTAGTTTAAAAGACGCTCACAAATAGAAGATCAAGCAGCAAACCCTCCAGCAGGCAGGGCTGATCTCTCCTGGGCGCTGCCGGCAGAAAAATGGGAACCAATGTCGAGCTTTTCCGTCCTCGCTTTGGGAACTCGCGGCCGTACAGCCGAGCTTTTGAGGGTGCCAGAATGGATGTTGTTTCCTACAGAGGGCCTGGTGTCGCGGGTGGTGTTTCGTCGGGACTGGGCAATGCCTGGCGAAAGGATCGCAACGGAAACACGCGTTGGTGGTTCGTCGCCGATCAGTCGATCAGCGTGTTGAGCAAGAATGCTGCTCAAAGCCAATTCGTCACTCACTTGCCTGAAAACGTGATCGACGGTCACTATCGGTATTGCAACGAATTTCTCTGGCCGGTACTGCACGATTTGCCCCAATATGCCACCTATAGCTCTGAGGGACGCGCGCTGTATCGCCGCTTCAATGCCCGATTCGCGCAATTCATCGCCTTCGAACGGCAGGGACTCTCGCCGTACTTCGTCCAAGATTACCAGTTGGCGCTCCTGCCGGAGTTGCTGCAAAACATATCCACAATGGTCTTCTGGCATATCCCCTGGCCGAAGTACGTCCCCCTGGAATTCACAGAGCCCATGTCGGAAATAGCCCGTGGACTGCTTTCAGCGCACGTACTGGGTTTTCACACCGCTGAATACGTAGACAATTTTATGAACTTCGTCAGCGACAACCTGGTTGAATATTCTGTCGATCGCACACATTCAGTCGTCTCGCCGATTTATGGGCGCACATCTCCTTCGTTAATCGAGGTAGCGTCGACGCAACCGGCAGGCAACTATGTAATGCGTCCATTTGCTTCCACAGGATTTGCTTCCACAGGCACCAGACAGCGCTCATCAACGACGAAGTTGGTCGTCAAACCATTGGGTATAGACGTCAATCAGTGGCAGCACACGGCAGCGATAACTCCTTTTGCACAAATTGCGGACAAGCTGCCTGAAGGAGTTCTGCAAAGACCGTTTGTACTATCAGTCGATCGCGCTGACTATACAAAAGCTGTGCTCGAGCGGCTCAATGCCGTAGACAAATTTATGGAGAAACGGCCGGAGGCGATCGGTCAACTTTCGTTTGTGCAAGTCTGCGGTCGCAGTCGAGTTGGATTGAATGCGTTCGATCGCTATTGGGAAGCATGCCGGGCACTGTACACTACCGTCAACGATCGCTGGCGAACGGCTGATTGGCAGCCGATTCAATGGCTAGACAAGCCGCTAAATCCGATCGAGCTTTCTGCTTTGTACAGGCATGCTGATATTATGCTCGTCAATCCTGTTCGCGATGGCTTGAATTTGACAGCCAAGGAATTCACTGCCTGCCAGGGCGATGACGCAGCAGTCTTGTTGCTCTCTCCAGCTGCAGGATGCTGGCATGAGCTGGGAGACTACAGCCTGCCCGCCAATCCTAAGAATCTGCCTGAGATGGTCGACTCACTCGAGCAAGCATTGCACATGTCGCCCGCGGAAAAACAAGCGCGCAACTCGCTAGCGAAAATAGTCCTGGAAAAAGGCTCGCTGCAATCGTGGTGGCGGTACTTCGAACGCGTCAGTCACGCCATCGTTCGCAACGGCGGCAACAACATTGCGACTGACGATATCCTGCAGGCAGCACGCGGCTAATCAGGCGCGATCTGGACAAATGATTGCGTCAGGTGATTGAGCATTACTTCTTCGGTTTTTGATATCCCGCATAAGTATAATTCTCTCCGCGCATAGCGAAGACCTGCCCAACACTAACTCCTGGAACGGTTAGCGTCTCCAAAGAATCGTGCGTAAATCCAATCGTCGTTCCGTCAGGAAACGTCCCGACCGATTGCGAACGAGTCAGCCCTGTTTTAGTTTTCGCCTTATCTATCGGCACGGTTTCCGTCGTGCCATCAGCTTTGGTGATGGTCAGTTTGATATCTTTTATCTCTTTAAGAAGGGAATTTGGATTGTATTCGACCGTAGCTTTATACTTAGTGCCGTCTTTGTTCTCAATTGTTATCGAATTATCTTTGCCGAATGTAATCGTCGAGCCGTTGTCGAGTTTTACGGGTTCGTTCGGTACGCCCTTGTACACTTGCGTTGTTTTCTCAAGTCCATCTTCCTTATTGTCGAGCCGATAGAACTTCTTGTGTGGATAAGTTGTTTTCTTGCCATCGTCATCTTCATAGCTGCGAGAACCATCCGCATTAAGCGTTATCGTCACCTTCTCATCGTTCGGCGACCCAACTTCGGACAGCATAACTGAGCCTGGTTCTTTTCCAGGTTTGACAGTGAAAGTGGCTTTCGTCGCGGCGTTCGTAGCAGTTGTGCCATCTGGCGATATAGTGATAGCACCGGATTTGTAGCTGCCGTCAGCCTCCTTTGTCACTATATCTTTTCCTGATTTCGCCAGGGCGCTCAGCGATTTCAATACGGTTTCTGCGTCTTGCTTATCGTCAGTTTTTTGATTGACAAGAAAAAGATCTCCTAGAACGCCAGGGGACACTTTCTCCTTGCTAGTCAGAGCGTTGCGAAAATCCTGCGGCGAGAGCGACCCGCAAACAGAATGAAAATCAAGTGTCGATTGCCTGTTGTCCGTCTTGACTGGCACATTAAAGTTCTCGATTTGAGTCGACATTAGTAAGATCCTCCAGAACCGGCCTGCTGCAGTCACCCACCCGAAAACCGGGGGGAAACTGGATGAAGCGCTGCTGCACACCGCCAAACTAAAGTAGATTTGTTGTAAGTGTGTTGAAACCAGTTGGTTAGCAGTCTTCTCGAGGCGTCAAGGCACCTTTGCTGCTGTGCCGCGCATGTTCTTGATCATTGGAAACCAATAAGGATAACCAGATCCATCTGCTTACTGCTCTTACCGCATGTTAGAATGTGTGCCTTTTCAACTCATCCTCAGAGGTTCAGCCCGTGCGTGCACCCGGTCTCACGATACAGATATTCATTGGCCTTTTCCTCGGTATCACGATTGGTTGGCTATGTCCGCATGTAGGCATAACTCTGCAGCCGGTAGCGGACATTTTCCTGCGCCTGATTAAAACGATCATCGCACCGCTGGTGTTTGGCACGCTGGTTGTCGGTATTGCCGGAGCAGGAAACATGCACTCCGTGGGCCGCCTGGGCTTCAAGTCGATGGTGTACTTCGAAGTTGTGACGACAATCGCGCTTTTCATCGGTCTCATTGTCGTCAATGGTCTACATCCAGGTCTCGGCGTGCACCTCTCACCCGGAGATGCAACAGAAGCACTCAACCTCGCCACCAAACAACCCACTTTCGCCGAAACGATCACACATATCTTCCCGACCAGCATCATCGACTCGATGGCGCGCGGAGACGTGCTCCAGATCGTGGTTTTCTCCATTCTCTTTGCGGCGGCTGCCGGTGCCGCGAAAGCAACGGCGATTATCGACATGTGCGACTCTCTGTCGCACGTGATGTTCAAATACACGAACTACGTCATGAAACTGGCGCCACTGGGAGTAGCGGCAGCAATGGCTGCCACGGTGGGCAAGCATGGACTGTCTGTTCTCGCTTCTCTCGGGCAACTGGTCGGCAGCCTTTATCTGGCTCTTGCTCTTTTCACGATTGTCGTGCTGGGAGCAATCATCGCCATCTGCCGCATTCCGCTCAAGACCTTCGTGAACGCTGTGCGTGAGCCGGCGCTGATCGCCTTCTCCACCACAAGCAGCGAAGCCGCGTTGCCCAAAGCAATGGAGATGATGGAATCGATCGGTGTGCCACGCCACGTCGTCAGCTTCGTTTTACCGCTCGGATACGCCTTCAACCTCGCAGGCACCACCTTGTATCTGTCGCTGGCCGCGATGTTCATTGCCCAGGCTGCCGGAGTAAATCTCTCGTGGCAGCAACAGCTGATGATGATGTTCACGCTCATGCTCACAAGCAAAGGCGTCGCCGCGGTGCCGCGCGCATCGCTGGTCATTCTCGCGGGCACGCTCAGCACGTTCAATCTGCCACTTTCGGGTATTGCGCTCATATTGGGCGTTGACACGATCATGGACATGGGGCGTACCGCCGTTAATATCATAGGCAACTGCCTGGCCTGCGTCGTAATGGCGCGCTGGGAGAATTGCTTCGGTGTGCAAGCGGCCGCACCGCAAGAGGAGCTAGCGCATCCCGAGGGGACTCATTCACATCCGGAGCTGAACCTGGTGACTCACTCCGAGCATATTGATTTTGCACCAGTGCCAGAGAAAGAACCTGAACTCGCCACCGTTGGCGGTGCCAAGGTTCCTACAGGCACTCAGGTATAATTCCTCCGAGTGCTCATGCCAGTCATCGTCCTTGTTAAAGAACGCAATGATTGGACCAGCATCAACGAGAACTTTCACACTCTTTTCGTTTCTTGCGCCTGGCTGCTCACACGTAAGGCCGCACCAGTCTTCTGCTTCCGCTGCGAACGTGAAGAAGCTTTCTTGCCAGCATGGACGGTATGCTTTGGCTCCCCACCCAGCCGTTCCAATATGGTCGTTGTCTGCTGGTGGCTCTCTGTTTTCTTTCGTGACATTGCCATGGATTTTACTCTGTATCAGCCTTAACTATAATGGCGTGCGCCATGTTTCCGCGCTTGCCTTTCTTGTTGCTTCGCTCCCCAGTATACCTCACCTTTGAGGCGCAAGCCACACTCTGGACATGGCAGCGACAAGATCACGCCAGCCACTGGTTGAGCGCCATTCGCAGCTTATTGATTCTGACACGGCACATAAGCCATGAAGGCAGGACACCAGATTCGGTATCAACTCCGTTGAATTGAAAAAGCTAATCACCCTGAAGAAATCTCGTCTACAAAAATGTCTACACGGGAAATTCGTGACCGGTTTGCATCGAGAAGAGAATTGGCGTAGGTGGAAACATGACGTGATTGAAGAAGAGGATGGATAGGACTTCTGTATGAGGTATACTTGCACCCCGCGAAACCCCAGAGAAAGGTGCAATTGTGATGGCGATCTTGTCGTCATATTCATTCAATATTCAGATCTTCAGAATCCTTGGACGGACCCATGGGTGTATAGTGACAGTAATGAATTCCACGCAGTGCATCTCAATTCGAGTGGCGTTGACGCCAATCACGATGTCTGGAGCTACCAAAACGGAGACGCGCCCAAAGGTTCATCAGCAGATCATTCACAACAGTCTACTGGTTTACCTGATAACATTCCCGGAGTCATACCAGGGGCAACCAGCTATTGTTGTTGTAAGCCATCATGCAAATCAAAGTCAAAAAAATAGCTCGGCTCCTCGCATCCTTTGTGCTGGCGATCCTGATGCAATCAGAATCAAATGCACAGTCTGAATGCTCGACACCAAGAATCTCTTTACAAATAATCGAGCTGAACAACAGGGTGTGCGCCTATCCTGGCGCATCGTGTGGGTCTCTAAGAATCCAGTTCAAAAACAATGGCGATGTTCCTGTCCAACTGCAGTTTGCAGGTACCTATGCAACAGGCGGCTTTCAGTTTCTTCAACACAGGGGGCTAACGCCTGTTCCATCATATTATGTTCAGCCTCCTGGACATCCGTCTTATGGGGCTGCATTTTCAACTTTTGACTACACTTGGAAGACTGGAGAAAGCGGGTTTGAAGTTGAATCGGGAATTTACGACGTGAGCCAGCCGTCAACGATGCTTGATCCCGGTCAGTACTTCGCCTTCTATGTTCCAATCAAGGTCCCTGTGAAACCCGACAAATATAGGCTTTTCGCACACTTTGACAGTCGCAATCTGCTTGAGCAGGTTAACACTAGCGGTGCCACTTTGGATTGTTCGCGATTAGGCTGCTTTGATGCGAACGCAGAAGCAACAGTCGTCATTCCAGAAAGACCAGAAACTGTCGGCAAGAATCAGTCTCAACAGGCTCAGGAGCCTGCCACCATCGACAAGCAATTACAAAACAAGCGGCCATAGAATCGTGTACGTCCTGTAGATCCCGTGATTGAACATCTCTCCTTCCTTGGTTGGCAGGCTCCTCGCAGACCTGAGTTCTCCGTTGTCGACAGCACAATACTACTTCCTCGGGAGGCTCCCCGGCGCTTGCTTCGCATTCGTCCGAGGAAGTGCCTGACCGTATTCCTGCATCGGATCCTTGGGCACACCCCGCGAACTCGTCCCCTGTCTGCGGGGTGATCCTCGGCGCAGTGGCCGGAGCAACATAATGTCCGCCTCTGCTCAATAGCCTCTCCACTTCTGGATTGACTCCTGTGCCGTCCAGCGGGATCGGAGGCGCAGTCACTGTTTCTCTCGGCCAGTCATGCACATAAATCGCAGCGACTGCAATCGATAACAGCACGAACCCGAATTACAAGGTTGCGCCTGCCCTGTCGGACAGCCGATTTGGCTACGGGTTTGGCTCGAAGTGGAAGTTGCTGGCGCATGTTGTTCCTACCGGATTGCGAAATGGATCAGTCGTGAGTTTCGTTTGTTGACCGGGTTTGCCCGCGTCATCTGCTCGCAATATACCAATGCTTTATCGGTAATAACGACTTGCTTTCATCGAGACAGGCAGAAACACAGGGTCTCATCGAATTTGACTCAACTGAAACTCCCTCTCTCGGTTTAACCTCCACTTGAATGAGCCAGCCAAAACAGAGGCCGCTCTCAGCCCCTGCGTTGTGTTTGCCGAGGCAAGGCGGAGTCAGTGACTTTAACAGGCATCGAAAGATGCACCGAGCCCACTCTTGAATTAGGCGTCCGGGCAGACAAGACTCAACAAATTAATGATTGTCTTTGAACTTTTTGAGTTGCGCGAGCGTAAATACATGTATGAGCGATCGACCGGTTGGCAAGCATACCTTCCGGTGCAGCTGTTTGTGCGTGTCTTACGGAGCATGGAGATGATATGCCGAAATTGACCAAGCAATTTGCTGAAAGCGAAGCAAAGGCTCCTGCGCGCGGTCAGATCATTTACCGTGATGAAGAGCTGCGCGGATTTGCGTTGCGTGTGACTCCGCATAGCAAATCCTACATTGTAGAGAAGAGAGTGAATGGTGTGAATTGTCGTTTGACCCTCGGCAAATATGAAGAACTTACAGTCGAGTCCGCGCGCAAGCAGGCACTAAATGTTCTTGCGGAAATGGCGAATGGTAAGGATCCGAGACCGTCGTGTCGCACGGGAGAGAATGGTGGTGTGACATTGCGAGGGGTGCTTCACAAGTACCTTGAGGTAAAGAGATTGCGACCAGAAACTCAGAAAATGTATAAACACTCAATCAATTCGTACCTGAGAGAATGGCTCGATTACCCGATCACGTCGATCACGAAAGACATGGTAGAGGCGCGGCATCACGAGCTCACGGTGGCGCCGACCCGGTTAGGAACACCCGGACATGCGCGTGCGAATACGGTTTTGAAATGCTTGCGGACGTTGATCAATTTCGCTGCTGACCGATTCGGCACGAACGATGAACCTTTGATCAAGGTCAACCCGGTCAACAGGCTGACGCGCAATAGAGCATGGCACCGCATATTACCCAGGCAGGGGATCATTCCTGACCACAAGCTGAGCGACTGGTATAGAGCACTGGCGGCAGTAAGCGAAGTGGTGCAAGATTTCTGCGTGTTCCTCCTGCTGACGGGGATGCGCAAAGGAGAATCGCTGGCATTGCGCTGGGAACACGTCGACTTTGAAAACAGACTGCTTGTGGTGCCACGCCAGTTGACCAAATCTGATCGAGAACATCGATTGCCTTTAAGCGATTTTCTCGTGGCCTTATTGCACAGACGCTTTCGCGAGCGAAAGAATTCTGACTGGGTGTTCCAGTCCAGTAAGGATCCAAGAAAACACATAGGTGACGCGGGACACGCACTGCCGGTAATCCGTGCAGCCAGCGGAGTGAACTTCCAATTGCATGACTGTCGCCGAACATTTATGACACTGGCTGAAAAGTTGGATGTGCCGCACTACGCCTTGAAAAAGCTGGTCAATCACCATGTCGATAACGACGTCACGGGACGCTACTTGATTCTGGATGTTGAAAGGTTGCGCGTACATATGGCTAGAATTACGGCGGCATTCATTGATTTGCTCGGCATCGATGTCGATGAGATGACAGAGCACTCCAGCAGCGACGCCATGGATCGGAAGCCCGGTCATCAGCTGCCGCTTGCGCTCTTAAATGTTCGCGCCGAGAACAGGGGAAAGATCGCAGCGACGGCGCCGGCAGCTGAACGGTGGGAATAGACTATGGCGAAATTGACTAGGAAGCTAATTGAGAGTGAGGTGGCGATACCAGCGTCGGGACAAATCATATACCGAGATGATGATTTGCGGGGATTTGCATTGCGTGTGACACCACGATCGAAATCCTACATAGTTGAAAGAAAGGTGAATGGTAAGACTCGCCGGATCACCGTTGCGAGGTATGAGGAGATGAGTATTGAGCAAGCGAGAGCAAAAGCGCGCATTGTCCTTTTGGAATTGGATGCTGCCAAGAAGGCAAAACCAAGTCGTTGCGTTCGGAGTGATCGCGACATAACATTGCGCGAGGTTATTGAAAAGTACCTCCTCGTGAAAAAGTTGCAACCGAATACTCGCCAAGGCTATCAGAAAGTGATTGAGAACTGGTTCAGCGATTGGTTGGATTATCCAATCGTGGCGGTGACAAAAGACATGGTGGAAGCACGTCATCGCGAGATAAGCACGGCGCCGACTCGAAAAGGAACGCCAGGGCATGCAAGAGCGAACCACGCGATGACGCTCCTGAAAGCGCTAATCAATTTTGCATCGGAGAGATTTGGCACTGATGATGAACCGATGTTGAAAGTCAACCCGGTGGAAAGGTTGACGCAGATCGATGCATGGTACCGTCTGCCTCGAAGGGAGAGAATCATTCCAGACCACAAATTGAAACAGTGGTATCAGGCATTGTCAACGGTGCAAAACGACGTGGTGCGTGACTATTGTTTGTTTCTTCTTTTGACTGGATTGCGCAGAAGCGAATCGTTGGCTCTACGCTGGTCAGATGTAGACCTCACGAGAAGAGTGCTTATATTGCCAGGTGACCTGACCAAGACCGGTCGCAAACATGTGTTGCCGCTCAGTGATTTTTTGTGCGAGTTACTGATGCGACGCTACGATAAGCGAGTGAACTCAAACTGGATTTTCCAGTCTGCCAAGGACAGGACCAGACATATTATGGAGTTCAACTATGCACTACCGGAGGTGCGAAGACGATCGGGTATAGACTTCGACTTGACAGATCTCCGACGGACATTCTTGAGCATGGCCGAGAAGCTGGAGGTTCCACACTATATTGTGAAAAGACTGTCCAATTGTCGGTTCGGAAAAGAAATTACTGAGCGTTATTTAGTTCTTGATATAGAGCGGTTGCGCCCACACATGTCACGAATCTCGGATGCATTTGTCGAACTGCTAGATGTTAATGTCGCAGATCTTGGCAAATGGAAACGAATAGCGGCAACGGATATGGAAGAGTGGCGTCAACTGACCTTGCCGATCTCACTAGAAGATGAAAGTGATGCAGGCTGAGATGCCGCCTCTATACGGTTCTCTCAACGGCCTACAACTGGCTACAAGTTGGCCTACAAGTTTGCTCGTGAGCGCGCACAGTAGCGCTACTAGAAA
>Ga0206819_10241_pt3 | contig 17618 bp, 23 predicted proteins | sample Alteio_BWOrgCont_87_FD_152855 | JGI IMG/M metagenome (GOLD analysis project Ga0206819, IMG submission 152855) | Enriched cells from forest soil in Barre Woods Harvard Forest LTER site, Petersham, Massachusetts, United States -... | ecosystem: Environmental > Terrestrial > Soil > Temperate forest >... | reverse complement strand
GCGGCAGCCATCCTTGGTACGAATGCAGCCTTAATGGATTGATATGCATTCTTTGGCGACTGAAGCTTCAATTCTGACGCCCGAAGTCCCAAGACTAGGCAAGCACCTCGTACGTCCAACGGTAGTTTGGCTTGCTTCATCAAACGAGGCACCGTCCTATACATTCAATGTTTCACCAAGGAGTGAATGTGACGTTTTTCGAAATCCAACCATCTGCAGGCTTTGTCATCCGGGCGCTTTCGAGCCGCCAACCTGTAACTATATCGTCATTGCCGTATCGAAGGCACACACTCTCGTTGCCGCGGCCGCAGCCTCCAGCTATTATCATGTAATGTCCACTAAAATCCTCGGGACCCAAGAGTTCGATAACCCGCTTACGAGACATACCTATCAGGTCGTAATCCCGTAAGAACTGCCGAAATTCGACTTTCCGACAAATGAAGTTTCCATCACCAGGGTTTGGTGCTGCTAAGGCATCTTTCCATTCTTTGGGTGAGAACGAATCTTCCTCCCGTACTACTCGAATTTCCGGACGAAGGAAACATCTAAAGTCGTCCTGCCAATTGTAATCTTGGGCAGCGCGGTCATCCGCACAACAGGGCACTAGAGTCGCCCCCAAAATGAATAGTGACGCTGTAAGCCGCAGATTCCGATTCATCTTCCTACTCAGCTCACGTTCGGTCCTATACAGTTGATTATGTTGCACTTTAAGAGTTCCGTCTAGAGAGCACAGCGAGCCGAGTTTTGACGGCTACCAGTACTTATTAATCGGCATACAAATCAGTGCGGACTTACGCTCAAGATCCCGAAGATGGCGCCACCGCCGGAATCGGCATCTTCAGAACAGAGATCTCGCCAATGAAACCTCCTTTGTGCCCGTGTGCATCGCTGTGGAACACGCCCGACACCATCACGAACTGATGCGTAAGATGTCCAGCTGACCTTGACTTTCCGGCAGGATTAGACGCTAATGGTGCGTTACAAAGAACACTTTTCGAAAGCTCTTTCCTGAGGTTTTTCGGTGATGTAATCCAAATTGCGCCGGTCGGGAACGGTTCTGTATCTGAGGGATAAAGGGCTGTGTCCTCAAATCCGCAATGAATGAAGCCGTCGACACAAATTTCTTGCTTGTTATAGTTCGCAGAATTCTTGACTAATTCACGAATTGGAACGTATTTCACGAGACCTTCAGTTTGAACAGGCAGAATTGGGCTGGCAGCGACCGCTGCCAAAAGTGCGCCGAACATGATTTGTTTAGTGGTTCTGTACATGGTCAGTTCCAGGAGCGCGAACGTTGAGTCGATTGTAGCTGACTATTAGAATATAAGTACCATTGGCGCACTTTCCGCCGCCGAGGGCTCCAAATCAAAGGGTGGGAAAAGATCTTTGAAGAACATCGCCCTCCTGCAGCATCTACTTTTGGCTCTGTCCTTGTTTGCGTTGTGCCTTGGAAATTGGTCTTGCAGCGCCATCCCACCAGCGCCGGATAAACCTCTGCGCATCGTACAGGAAAGATCTTACCAGGCGACACAATTGCTTGTGTCCTCAGAAAGAATCTCCGAAGCAACTATTGGATGCACCGCTAGCGGGGTAAATATTTTGGCGAGTCCGGTGACGCTTCGGGGTGCACTGAGCAGTAATAATGTTCCCCTGATGGTCATTCGGAAAGCCGATCCGGAACTCCCGTACTCTTTCCGGTATCGAACAGAATGGCACATCGGGGTAAGCGGTGGTAATCCTGACCGTACAGTCGTGTATGCGCTACCCGTCCCCAAGGGCCATTGTTTCAAAATCACGCAAGGTTACTTTGGACGGACTCATACCGTCGATTCACCGTACAAGTATGCGATCGATTTTGGCATGCCGGAGGGCACGCCAGTTTGCGCCGCCAGGGACGGAGAGGTTGTTGGCTATCGTACTGATTCGAACATCGGCGGCCCATCGACGGAATTCAGCGAGTGTGCAAACTATTTGATCGTCAAACACGCGGATGGCAGCTACAGCGAGTACTTACATCTCAAGCAAAATGGAGTGCTCGTCCAGCTTGGCAGCAAGGTTCACGCTGGACAAACTATAGGTCTGTCTGGCAATACCGGGCAGACTCACGGCCCGCACTTGCATTTCTGCGTCTTCTACTATGACGATCTCGACCGGCGTCAGTCTGTTTCAGTTGTCTTTAGTTCACGCTCAGGGGTGATCCATAGGCCACAGGCTGGAATGTTGGTAGCGAGGTAGGATGCGTCCTTTGGTGCCCACATCACAGGAGAGCCACGATACACAGATTCGTCCTCCGGCGTAAAACTGAAGAACCAGTCATAGCTTTGTCACGGTCACGGGGTGAAGACAGAGCTTCATGCAAACACGACACTGCCAGCCAAAATCAACACTTCCGTGTTGATACGAAATGCACTTACGCAACAACCACACAGACGAATTGAAACACTGAAACTGTGATAGTTACAGGGTTTCAACCGGACCGTTATTTATAAATCATGGTGGTGGCGGGAGCTTAAGCTGATCCGTGACGTCTTCAGGATAGGTCATGCTTTTGCGTGCACCACTTGCATCCTGAAAATTGAATACACACTAGTGCTGCCAGAAGTGTTACTGGCGTTTTCGCGTCTACTGCGCAGAGCGTGCGATAGGCGCATCCAATCCCCATTCTGCACAACAAACACCTGTGCAGTACAAAAAAGGAGGCGCCCAGTGCGCATTCACACACTACCCCGCGAATCTGCTTGTCAGTAAAGGACTAAGCCATGATTCGCGGTATAGAAAGCAAACCGAATAACGATCCATGCACCAAGAAAATCATGGTGTACATGGACGGGCAAAACTTGTTTAAAGGTGCCAGAGATGCTTTCGGCTATCACACGCCCGATTACGATGTGTTGGCTCTCGGTCAATACGTCGCCGATAAGATTGGCGGGTGCGTAGTCGATATCTACTTCTACACTGGCATCCATGCCCCAGAAGTGAACTGGAGGTTACACCGCTTCTGGAGAACCAAGTTAAGCCGGCTCGAAAGGCAAGGCGTAAAAGTCTACTGCCAACAACTCCAATACATTCGCAATGCCACTACCGGTGACATCGAAGAAGTAAGAGAGAAGGGTATAGACACTGCCATTGCCTTCGACATCGCTCTCCATACCGTCGAAAACAAATTCGACGTGGCGGTTCTCTTCAGCCAAGATACGGGTGATTTCGGAGGAATTGCTCGTAAGATAAAAGAGATCGCGCAACAACAAAACCGGATTATTCCCCTCTACAGCGTTTTTCCATATAGCAAAAACATGAGCTGCGCGCGGGGAGTAAAAGACACACAGTGGCTTAAGATCACCAAGTCAGAATACGATCGATGCCGTGAAAGGTGATCAGGATTTCGCGGCACGCAGACCTGCCAAACCGCTAGCATAGGCAGAGGCAATTAGCCCGGGTACCATGCAGTGTTTTACTGCGTGGTATCTCGGGCTTTTTTCTTTTCACAGATAATTTACCGAAAAGGTATTAGATTGAGAACAACGAAACCGCGCCAGTATCCGAGGACCATGCTGGGTTTGGTTTAGAGCACGCCTGCCAGACGTCAGGCACTCAGTAGGTCTTGAGCCCTGAAGTTCGAGGCACTTCGCCCCCAAAAAACTGCCGGACTATGTTCAAGACAGCAGTGGGAACAAGAGTTTTTATGACAATCTTTGCTTCATTTTTTCCCTGCGACGCTTCCAGCGAGGATGGGATGCTTAGGGCACCAGGGATATGACCGTCTACAATCCCCAGCGACCATTGAAATCACCAACTTCATCCCGCCCCCACTGCCCCAGGTAATTACCTGCAGAACGACACTTAGGTCTGCCATAAACAAAATGATTAACCGCCTTGCGCACCGCCAGGAGAGGCCGTAACTTGCCTCGCTTGCATTCTTTGGCGACTGCCAACTGGTCGATCGGGTTCACCATTGCATACCCATGTTTAGAGTAAGCGGCGCAATCTGACCAGCATGCCGCCATGACACCACAAAAGACAACGCACCAGATTTTAGCCTTCACCCGCATGCTCCTGCGCCACCGTCGTAAGTGTGACACTGTCTGTCCGCCGAATCACACGACCATGTTTAAAAATGCTGTAAGGACAATGCTCTTCGGCGGAGCCCTAGTGCTTGGGCCAAGCTGGGTTGGAATGGCATTCTTTTCTCATGTAAGCTCGATAATGTATAAAGGACCAACAATTCAACAGCAATGAAACAAAGCAGTGCACTGGGAAAATTATGGCAGAGATTCTTCTCGAAGATTGAAGGAGAGTGGCTCAAGTATCAAACTTGGACCGCCATTAGACAGGCGGACAAGACAACTAAGAGGACCCGCAGCGTTCTGGTTATGACCAGTGCGAGCGGTGCGACTTCAGTTATTGAGAAAATGGAGCAGAAAGTGGCTAAGCGCGAAGAAGAAGCGCTTGCAAGCGCCGCCGAAATTTTGGCTCGATTTGCCAATGCAGAGATCGAGACGTTGGACGAGTCTGCGCTTGAACGCCTCTTGCAGGAGTTGGCTGATGCGTATATTCAATTTGAACAGGTTACTAGACAATTTTCGGCTAGTGACCGTCAGTTAGAACAACAGCGAGACAAAAATCTGCAGCAAGAGCAAACCTGGGAAGAGAGGGCAAAGGAGGCAGAGAGTCAAGACAACCCAGAACTGGCAAAGATGGCAAGACAACGTGGACTGCATTACACGGAGGCAGCGCTTCAACTATCCGAATGTTTGGCTAAATACAAACAACAGTCCGAAACAGCAGTGCAGCAAACGCTAGCCGATCTTCGCGCTATTTCCGAAAGAATCAGACTCAGACAGCAGCAGTTGAAGGACGCAGTGCCTCGTTCGGTATCGCTGAGCAAAGAGGACGAGAGGAATATATGAGAGTCTTCCCAAACAATGAATCGGCAAAGTTTCTCAATTGACTGGGGCGCGACGTTAACAGCCCTGTTCGCGATGCTGATTGGATGCGCGCCGGCAATCATCAACGCCGGTTATCATGCGTCCGAGAGACGATTATGTTCGCCTGACACCATTCTGGACATCATCTTCTGTCTCTGCTTCCGGCTCGGGAAGCGCGACTTCACCCGAGCCAGCCGGTGGCAGAGGTCGGCGCGGAACAGGAGCCGGTTGATCTGGATCGCGGCCCTTAGGCCACAACCATCCAGGGCCACCACGCTCCTCCTCGTTCCGAAAGAATTCTTCTGGACCCAGTGGATAGGGCGGTGTATCAGATCCTTCCATCTCAGCTAGCTGCCGCTGGTAATTCCACATCCGCTCCAAAGCTACTTTCGACAATTGTATGTTGGCTTGACTGTACGCCATGTAAGCACGATTGCGCCATGTCTGGATCCCTTCTTTCCATTGTTCAGGCGTCGATTTAGAATCTGGCTCGGTTCTCTCCGGTCCGTATTTAGCATTCATAGACCCAAACCTCATCAACGCCTCTTTCGATTATCCTTGCTAGAGTTTGTCTCGTCCAGCTTCCAGCGCGACAGTCAAACAAGACAGGCGCAGGAACAGAAAGCGCAAAATACAAGAGTGCGTCACAGTCGAGGTCCAGGTAAATGATCCGATGATTGAAGTGCTATGTTGGAGATCTGCTGTTGTTTCCTTCATCCGAGTTTCGCTGCAATGTCACGATATAGAACGTCGAAAAAGCGCGCTGATTCACGAGTAGAGAAACCGTTTCTGCGCTCGATCCGCATTGACGCACCTGAGTCGAGTTTGGACAAATACCCGTTCAACATACCGGCAGTGAGCAAGTTGGGCGAGTTGGAGTTCCACCGGGACGTTACTTTTTTCGTTGGTGAAAATGGCTCAGGCAAATCGACCCTGCTCGAAGCGATTGCAAGGGTAATGAAGTTCGGCGGTCAGGGTGGAACGGGGAATTTCTCAATCGACGACGCCAGCGGACTATCTGAGCTGCATAACTATGTCCGTGCCAAGCGTGGTATCAACAATCCGCGCGATCGTTTTTTCTTGCGCGCAGAGAGTCTCTATAACGTGGGCACTTATCTGGAGAACCTGGCGAAAGATCCAGATGCACATACCTCGGAAGCTGAAGTGTTCGCTCGCTATGGAGGCAAGTCGCTGCATCATCGCTCGCACGGAGAGTCATTTATCGCACTTCTCCTGCATGCATTCGGTGGCAGCGGACTCTATTTGCTGGATGAGCCGGAAGCAGCATTGTCACCTCAGCGACAAATGGCCGCGCTGGTGCGCATTCACGACCTGGTGAACCAAGACTCTCAATTTATCATAGCCACACATTCACCGATTTTGATGGCATACCCGAATGCCACCATTTATCTCTTCGACGAAGAAGGCTGCCGGCAAATCAAATATGAGGAGACAGAACATCTGCGCGTCACTTTGGATTTTTTGCGCAATTATCCTAAGCGGCTGCAGCAGCTACTGTCTGATGAGCAACCAGAAGAAGAATAATCCGCATCGTCAGGTTCTCGAGTCCGCGGATTTGTGACACGGACTGAATGGTCTGGGTGTATGCTGAACAAACATTGGAGCTGACAAAGTGCCAAGACGCAGACCACAGAAAGCAAGAATCATTGAATACAAGCAGCTTAAGACTGCTGCCGGTGGGAGCGGTGCAGCCAGCGGCGGTGGCGGGTCCGGGTTTCGGCCGGGAGAAAATCTGGTTTGCCGGACTAAGAATGCAGAGCCAGGAGGGTATGCGGTAAGCATTAAGAATGGCGATTTGCCTGGATTCCTACCGACTCAGGCGATGCTTAGACCGGGCGCCGAACTTGTCGCCCAGTACGTTTGCATGCACAACAATCGAATTCTTTTGACGGTCGGCCTCACTGGTACCACGCCTCTTCAGAGCATCTAAGCACTGGTCACTTTGAACGGCTGCTGGACATAAGGATTATTCTGTGTCGCGTGGCCAGCAACGCGGTCAATTTTTTACTTCTCTGGCGGCCCGAAATAGTCTACGGGGGCCGGCAACACTGCTAATCGAAAAATCTCGAGAGAAGTCGTGAAACTAATTCAAACAGCCGTTTAAAACGCACAAACACTATCCACTGCATCCACTCCTCCACCTCTTGCGACTCTTTGAGGTCGTCGATCTGTTGCACCCCGTGTATTGCAGCCACGAACATCATCTTACATAGCTTCCACACCATTGACGTGTGAAACTGAACGGCGGACAACCAATGGAGCCACAATGGGAAAAGCATGTTCATAATGAATATTGTGACATAAGGTGCCCATGAAACGTTTGTTAGCAGTCATTGATCAACGACATTAAAATTGCGCGCCGTATTGCCAGCATCGATCTCGCCACCCACAAAGTTATGGCCCAGGTGCCGAGACTCATCCGTCGCGAAAATGATCACGAAGACAGCCCTCTATGACAAAGAAGCAGAAGAACAAGCTATGCGCGAGTCTAAGCAGGCCATGAAGAGCCGCAGACACTCAATTGGCCACATTATAGACTCAGGCGATGTTGATGACGCCCTTGTAATTACTGCTGATTGGCTAAAAGAGGCTCCCGAAGACGTCGATGCTCGCAACTATCACGCGCAAGCATTGGCGCTGGCAGGCAAGTATGAAGACGCAATCAAGGAAATAGACTTTGTCATTAATTACGTCAGCACAGCCAAAGACAAATGGCGATTTGTCAATCCATACAAAGGAGACAAACCTTTAATCCAGAAAGGCACATATCAAACTGGGTTAGGAAACTATGCCGAAGCTTTGAAAACCCTTAGCGAGGCTTTTCCGAAAACCTTGAATGCAGATGATTACTTGTATCGGGCAAAAGCCGAAATCGGGATGGGCCGCCAGAAAGATGGTTGTGCCGATCTTGAAGAAGCAGTGAAGCTCTACTTCAACGATGCCAGAATTGTTCGCAGAGATGAAGCGGCGAAGCTCTTGGAAGAGACAAAAACAAAATTGCATTCATGATGCAATGATCATGGGCATTGAGATCATGTAGCCGCACACAAGCTACAGGTGCTCAATGCTAAAGCGAACATAAGCGTTATTAGAAGACGCTGGGGTGATGGAGTTTTTGAGGACTCGGCCCGAGGACAACGAGTTCGCATAAGGATTCGGAGCCCATGTCAGAAATACTCAGGATATGTATCGGACAAATTTTTCTCGAGAGAAGTGACTTCACCGAGGATCGAATCATCCGGCCGGATGCGCCTCGCCAGGTCCCAACAATCCCAGGCCAATTGCATGTCGTAACTTCGGTAGCAATACATGCCGAAGTCTTTGTACGCGCCTGTAAGCAGATTGTTCCCTTTTAGTGCGGACAAGAAAAGAGTGCGTGGATTTTGCCCGAGAGTTTCGGAGATGTTTGCTCTATAGAGATCGATAATGTACGCCTTCTGAGAGCACTGGACGCGAAGTTTTTCGAGTACGCCCAGCGCTTTCAGCGCATCTTCTTTGCTGTTGGGCTCGACAGCATTCTGTAGCTGGACAACGAGAGGATTTGTGGTCAGCTGTTTAAGAATATTGAACATCTCGGGTGTAGCCTGCTCGCCAGTGGCCAAGGAATATTCAATCAAAGTAAGACACGCATCCAGGGATCTGTTTTGCGCGACAAGACTTTGTGCCTGGGCGACTACTGCATCTGGCGCGGACATGTTGACCTTGTCGGATGCAAATATCTGTTCCTGGAACTGACTGATTGGAGATGGCGAAAAGGTTCTTCGGTAATTGGCGGGCACATTTAAATCAGCGTCAGCCGGGCTTTGATCAATCAAGCGCAAACTCTCGGTTCTCGCACCTTCTGCCTCGACAAAAGAATAGGAAAGAGAGTCAATTATGTGATTGCTGGCGACGATCTGTTTCCTGATGTACGGGTGCAAATGACAGTGATAGAGAAGAAGCTTTGAATACATAGGCATGCAGGCTGATGCATCTTCTGGTTTGAAAGTGACTTCGGTGACCACATTGCCGCGGTATTTGAAAACTGTTTTGCCGTTGTCTGTGCTTATGGTGATGCCAGGATTTTCGAGACCCCCTGGAATCGGCATACCTAGCTCGCTGCCAATGTCGAAAGACGTGCCGGAAAAATTCTTTTCGACATTGGCCGCTTCCAAAACTTGGTTTATAAACATGCGGTTGCGTACTTCAGCAGCCCGAAACCCGCATAGCATATAGAGACTGCTGTCCGTGTATGTTTTGGTTTTGTCATTAATTACGAGCAGACGCCGATTTTTGAAATCAAATACGTCCGTCTCTTTCGGACTGGAAATCTTGATTCGATCCGAGCCGAGCTGGATCACCAGTTCATCCTTCTCGTGAATGTCTGGATCTTTTACCGTCTTTTTTGTTGTTCGATCAAGATGTGATTGTTGGGCGGCAAGAGATGATTCGTATTTAAGGGTCATGCCTTGAGCAGATGTGCACGAAACCGCACATGCACATGCAGTAGTTATGAGGATGGCGCGCAAGCGCGGATTGATCTTGTAATGTTGCGGCATAAAATGCCCCCAGCCCTTCTGACCGGCAACAATCATCGCACAGTATTCTAGCTTGAGTTCGCAGCGGTGCCATTCAAAGCCATTGTAGCTTTACGTTAAACTGATCCAAAATGCGGAGCATTAAGTCCGCTAACCGTTTTCGTGACTGCCAGTAACGCAGGGGCAAAAATTGAGCACTAGAAGGCGCGACTTATGTCATCCTGGAATAATGAAAAAGAAAGGCAGTATTGTCTTGGTTGCTGGGTCGGTCACAGTGTTCAGCCTGGTGATGGGCCTGATTTGCGGTGTGTGGCAAAAGGTGTGGCTATTAGCCTGTTTCGTACTCATTTGGCTAACCGAAACGACAGTCTGCGTATTTCTTTGGAGCATTGTTTGGTTTCCAATTCTCCTGTTATGGATTTGGCTCGATCGGTCCAAGATATTGCCTGATGTGCAAAAGAAGGTCATTGTTCTCACTGTAGTGGCGTGCCTGGCGGGCTTCGTATGCGCCGCTTATATATGTCTAGATTCGTACGATATTGTACGCGACCTAAGACCAGCTCAGACTCAGGCGACTAAACCACCACCGGCAGTGTCTCCCCAACATGGTGAAACCAATGGTGGCGGCAGGTGATGGGCGTTGCTGACGCGACTAACTGCTGCTACGGTGGTCGGATCGACTGATAGTGTCCCCTACCTCAAGTGCCAGCCCGATCAAAAATTTCATTTTCCGGTAGTGGCGGGTGTTTGCAAAAGAAAGTCATCACTTATAAACGAAGACAGGTGGCTCGGTAAAAAGTTTAACCATCCGGTCGGCCCGTACTGTGAGGTTGTTCGAGAGACGATATTGCCCGTTCGATTCTTCGGACCTCGTTATCATCTGGAGCGATGAGCATAGCTCGGATTATGAACCTTCGTGCCTGCGGAAGATCGGAAATCATCGAACAGGCTGCGGCATTGGCCAGTATTTGAGCATTCGAAGGCTCGCTCTCGATTTTTTGTCCCCATAATGCCGATAGATCTTTATAGAAAACGGGATCGAGGCCGTCGATCACCATGTCGCCAATTTTACCAAGAAGTGGCTCTGCTGGCTTGTTCTCAACAAGCCACCTCATGTGTTTTTGCCAATTGACGTGTTCTGCACGAAATTCTTCTGCCCCTGATTTATAGTAATAGTGGCCGATCAGGACAGCCCTAGAGAGAAGATCGTCAGGAGTCTGCTCGACAAGGGCTTCAAGTCGTTTAACTTCGGCTGGATCAAGATGGCTGCTCTCGTACATCATGGAAAACAGCTGGCCCGGAGTTTGGCTTTTGATGTTCATAGGTCCTGTCTTGATCGTTTGACGAGTACTGCTTTCAGTTTAGCCCGAGAGGACCGCTCGAAACAGCGGTGAACTATCGAAACAGGGTGTCATAGGGTGTTTCAGCGAAAATGAACCATAAGGGATGTGCGCAGACACATTGCTCTAAGCGCGCCTCATTTCGTATCGACGCGAGTTCCGTACTTCCATCAAGGGGCCGGTTCAAAATGTGTCCCTACGTACGAATGGATGGAGAAGTTTGACGGCCGTGATTGCATCCGCCAGCAAAAAGTGATTGACTTTATTCTGGGTGATGGCGGGACGCAAATTGGCTGTAAGAGTCGCTGTAAAAACGATAGGTCTGAGAGCCGCATCCTGCCTTATTTGGTCACTGGCGACAGCGCCGGTGCTGGCAAACTCAACTGATGATGCCATCGACCTGTACAACCAGCATAACTATCAGCAGGCGCGGACAGTCTTCGAGAAGGACACACCAGAGACCTTGAGGAGCGCGGACGCGGCATACTATTATGCCCTGACACTGAATGACGTTGGTCAAACCGACAAAGGCATTGAAGTATGCAAACAGATCATACAACGGTTCCCGGGCACCAATGCAGCCAAGATGGCTAAATCGGCGATACAGACTTGGACGGTCAAGACCATGGCATTGAGTCCGGATCTGGGAATTGTCGGTTTCAAGTTCAAGATAAACCCGAACGTGCATTCGCATCCTGAGATTATGACCGTGTTTCCAGATACTCCCGCAGCTCGCTGTGGACTGGCGATCGGCGATGTGATTTTGGCGGCGAACGGAAGCGAAACGGAAGGGCTCAGCAAAGAGCAGGTTTATAAACTGGTGACTGGCAAACCGGCAACAAAGCTGGTGGTGCTCGTTGAGCGAGCAGGACAAACATTCGAGAAATCGCTGATGCGGATGCGAGCGAGGGATTTTGAGAAGGTTCATCCCGACATTTGGCAACAATACGTGAACGATCGATGAGCGCGATCTGGGCGAAAATGAACCATAAGCGTTACTATCGGGCGTTTAATTACAGGCTAATCTAGCGATTAACCACCTTAAAGTCTGAACCTGGCTTTTCGCTGCGCACCTGCACCGGCTTACCATCACGTTCTTCATACTCTATTATCCAGGCGTCACCAGGTTTCTCCAGATGGAACTCCCGCCGGATCTCTTCGTAATGCGCATCCTTGGGCATGTACAGTTCTTCACCGTCACCATGAACGCTGCCGTCAGTTACCTGCACATGCACGGTAATTGAGTTGTCCTGATGCATGCGAGCCAGTTGTGATTTACCCCCGGCCATACTCTGACTCCATCATCGTATCTGTATTGGTAAACAGCTGTGGGATATCTCCGAGCGAAGCTGGTGCACGCGGATAGCCCTTACATTTGGCAAACACCTCGTCTCTCACCTTAACAAAATCAATTGTAGTGGTGCCGTCCACATAATAGCGCTTCCGATTGAAGACGGTGGCAAACTTCTCTTTCAGTTGAGGATCGCTTTCGATGCGATCGTAGTCGGGATTGAATGCATCTTCAAAAGCTGGTCTCTCCGATAGGATGAGAGCGTCGCCTGGGGCTTCGGTTTTCATTACGTTGACGGCGTGTGCATAAGACAAGTTCATCCCGGATGATGGACATAAGACCATTCTACTTGCCGCCGGAATAAGACAATCGAATCTATCAGACCGAACGGGCGTAGCCGCCGTAACGGTGCAATAGCAGCGCTATGCCCGCGCAACGTTGCGCGGATCCAGCTCAACCTTCGTTGCGTTCCAATTTTTTGAATTCGTCTTCTAAGCGATCGTTTTCAATTTGTGGATGAGCTACTGGACTGATCTGCTTAGTCCTAGATAAACGCGTCCTGTAAAGACTAATAGTTGCCGCCCAAGCAACCATAGCTGCTATGGCAAAAGCGATCCCAAACAAGTTAATGCCTATGTCAACGGCACCACTAGACAGCATGAGGGCAAGTCCTCCAGTCATCACTATCGGGGCATTGGCGTTAAACGCCAAATCCTGCCTCACATACTCTTCGCAAGAATCCTTGCAGGCTAAGCCTTTTCCTACATCAACAACGCACCGACTGCACAAACCTTTTGCACATTGTTTGCAACTGCCAACAGCATCAGATTCTGGATGTCGAAAGCACTTCATTGTTTTAGAAGCTAACTGGAAGTTTGAAACATAAGACCATTCTACCTGCCGGCAGGAATGATGATCCGTGTGTCACGCACATCCCCTTACGCTCACGAGCCTCTCGATGTTAATGTATTGAAGTCGCCCTAATTAATTGAATGAACGATGCGGTTAAGTCATCAGGCTGCCACCAAGCTCATAAAGACAGTTTGCTTCGTCGGTTTGCTGATTGTGGAAGTCACATGCGCCTGCGGATGCTGCCTGCGGAAAAGCTCCACTGATCACATGATCTCCGGTAACGAATATTTCAAGAAAGATAATTACCCGGCGGCTGAGAAGGAATACAGGGCAGCACTAAAGCTGGAACCGAGTAATGCGGTGGCAAAGAGCAACCTGGGCGTGGTTCTTAACGAAGAGAAGAAGTACGACGAAGCGATTGCGGTCCTTCAAGATGCGCTCAAACTTGATCCCAACAATGCGATTGCTCATTATGTGCGCTGTGAAGCCCTGACCAAGGTGGGTAAACTCGATCTAGCGCTTGAAGAGGGGCAGTGCTCGACCAAGCTCGATCCATTGGATCCCGAAGCATTCAAGTCTCTGGGCGACGCCGCATTGGCTAAGGGCAACCTACCGACCGCAATCAGTGCCTTTCAGTCGGCAATCAAGCTCGATGCCAAAGATGAGCGGTACCACCAGCGGTTGGCAGCTGCCCTTTCTAGCAGTGACGATATTGATGCTGCGATTGCCGAATACAACAAGGTGCTGGATTTGAATCCCAGCAATAGTAAGGCTCGGCTTGAACTGGCTGTCGCTTTGCACAAGAAGGGCAATTCATCAGGAGCGATAGCCGAGCTGAGCAAAGTGCTTGAGAAAGAATCTACGAAAACCGATATTGGACGTCAGGCGAAGCAATACATGGTTGCTTTTCAAGCCGGCGGATCCTTTGCCCGCACGAAAACGCTTAGATAAACTCGCTATTTCGAGCTGACCCGCCGAGCACCATGTTCGATCCGTCAGATATGGAGTTTTTGTTTAATGGAACATCGCTCGGCGAACGGTAGAGTTGAGCCGTTCAGTTGTTTGTCTGTCGGCAATGAGAGCGAAATCGTTACTTCCAGGTGCTTTGCTCAGTGTCGTGCTGACGGCTTTTGTGTGCCCTCAATCGCCGGTCTACGCACTGGCTGAACAGGCGAACAGCTCGTATCTGCTCGGACCGGGCGATGTCTTATCGATTCATACTAGAGAAGGCATTCAGCCCATTCTTGTTTCTCCAGATGGAACGGTAGTGACACAATTCACCGGTGTCATACAGGCTGCTGGAAAGACGCTGCAAGAACTCGGCGATTGTGTTAACGAAGGCGCGAAGAGATGGTACGTTAATCCAGATTTCGAGCTAACTTTGGCAAAGCGGCGCCCAGTCCAAGTCTACTTATTGGGCGAAGTCGTTCAACCTGGAATTTATTGTTCTGGTGACAGCCAAGATGCCGAAGTTAAAGGCAATTCCGGTGCCGTTCTCACGGTTTCGGGCGCCCTGCAAATGGCGGGGGGACTGAAGGAAACTGCTGACGTAAGACATGTGCACATTACAAGACTGACGCCAAAACAAACCTTTCAAGTTGACCTGGGGCATGTGATTATGGCCGGCGACATGAGTCAGGATACAACGCTGCAAGCGGGTGACGTTGTCTACGTACCGCGAGCCGGTGTGGACTCAAAGGACAACAATTTAGGCAAAATCAACAACAACAAACCGAAGGTCAGAGTGATGGGAGCGGTGAAGATGCCTGGATTGATTGCAATTGAACCCGATGACGATATCGTGAGCGTGATTGCTAAAGCCGGAGGCTTTGAAACATATGCTGCCACCAAGTCACTATTGCTGGCGCGCACCAACAGTGATGGCACCGTCACGACCGAAGCGATCAATCTCAAGGCTGGCCTACGCAACCACGCCCCAGTTAGAAAGAAGGTGCTCGCCGGCGACGTGATCATTGTGAAAGCATCGACTGACGTGGCAAGCAGGAACTTGCCGATCGGTCGCCCAAGCAAGCAAACGGGAGTTCCGGTGGGCGACTTTGAGTCCAGTGAGCGACTGAAGCAGATAGCAAGATGAGTGTCTGTGGTTAATGGCAAACCCGAACAAGGTCGCGCGGGCCGAGTCGCTGACGCGACTGACGGCGGCTACGGCGTTCGGTCTGTCAGATATCGGAAATCATGTTTCAGTCTCTAGTTGCAGTTCTTCTTTTGCCTGCGCCAGCTTGCTTTTGCGCCGCTTTTGCCATTTCGGCTCTTGTGGCTCGATCAATTGCTCGATCGATACCACAACAGCCGGCCGCTCTCGCTTGAATTTCTTCTCGTAAATCTCTTCGATAAATTGCCCTAGCGGTGCCTTCCAAGGCTCGTGTGGATTAGCACCTAAACTGCCAAACTTCTCGGGATTCAGCCCAAGCTCTCGCGCCATCTGAATCTGACAATCGCTCAGGCGAAAGCGCTTGCGTACTTCAATCCAAATGCCAAAATGGACCGGATGGTTTTTCTTCTTCATTCAATCAAGGCTGTTTTTGTGTACGCCGCTGTTCGGCGAATGCGGTCACTCTGGCGGCATCTTTATCCAACCCCATCTCCAGAAGTCGGCGCGCGTATTTGTCCAGGTCGGTCACAAAAGACGGTAGGCGGTATAGCCCACACCAAACAGATCCATGTCTCCGACCGGTGACTTGAATATAAGGGTAATTCTGAATGGCGGCCAGTGATAATTGTCCCACCAAGTAGGATAATCCTCGCCCGGATTGAGTGGGTAGCCTTCATCTGGAGTTGACCTAAACGGCTTAACGCCCAGCTTGTATTGAATCTGCACTCTATTGTCTTCAGCCGTTATGTTCGCAGGCAGTAAATCGTGATAGCGCGCATACCAACTAGTTCGAACTGCTTTGGTACCGAAGTGGAACGCAACAGAGTAGATGCAATCCCATTCTTTGCAGTGGCTGATCGAGAAACCTAACTTCTCGAAATGATACCTTCGAGTCGAATATGAGTCTGAGCCTAAATGGCAGTAAGGTTTCATTTCAGTCAGGAAACTCTGAAAGTCCGGATCGCTCAGCGGCTTACCGAGAAATTCTACGAGTCGTTCGCCCAGGTTTTTCATGATCGAGATCAGTCAAAACCAGGGAAATCAATGAATTTCGAGTCCAACGAGATCTCTTCATAATCGACCAAAAATATCTCCTGCAGCAACATCTTTAGCGCCAACAGAATCTCTTGCTTGCTCCACACGCCGGTTCGTTTAACTAGATCCGCATAGTTCCAGCTGACTATCTGCTCCACGGCGCGACCAACCGTTTCATAACCGTGGGGCAATCTCACCGCTCGATCACTGGTCTCCTGCAGGTTAAGCGCCAAGCCGCCAACCATAAGAGAACCAAGTCCGAAGATACTTGCAGCCGCTCCCCACAGCTGTCTCTGCCATAACCCAACAATGCCGGCGACAAATCCGATGGCTCCGCCATAGACCAATCCATCTATAGTCGACCCGATGGGACCGTCAAACCTCAGCGAGGGCAAAGGCATCGCCAGTGTTGTACCAAGTTTGATCCACTGCTGTCTGCGATCTTCAAGCGGAATTAGCGTCTCTAGCAAAACATTCGGGCGGATGCGCTCGCGCTGGATGCCCCAGACATCGATCAGTGCACGCCGGAATTTATAGAACATCAACGAGCGCAAACATCCTTCTTTTTTTGCGGGCTTGAACTTGCGCAGAACCAGCTCGTACAGATCACCGACCGTAACTAGTTCTTCCGTCTCATGACGCAGTGAGATGCCGAAGACGTCTTCCACGGCATATATCGCGTCACCAGATGAGCTGCCGCCGTAGCGGAGTTTTTCTCGATTAACCAAAATCTCTCCTCGACGACGGTAATCACATTATCTGGGATCCATTCGAATTGCGCTAGCCGCTGAGATCGGTATCAATTTGCATAGCGAAATTCCAGTTATCGAAATGATCGGTTTGCAAACTGTTTGAGTCCCCACCAGCTCGCAGAGCGGATCGCTACAATTTAGCAGTCACCGCGGAAGTGTCTATCGATGCGCGCAGCACCAGTCATCTCCACATGCTTCGTCATGGTTTTGCTTGGCGCGACGGCAGTGCTGTTTGGCAGTGCAGATGCATCTGCTCAGTCAAAAGCTCAGCAGGAATCTCAGAAGTCCGTAGCGGCATTAAGGGCGATGAAGGCTGAAGGCTACTGGAGTCTCGATTTTATAGATGTAAAACTGTATTGCCTCAAGCGATGCGACGCCGATATCCGCAACTACAGACCGCCACTGGCACCCGAGGCTGTCTTGGCAGACCCCCGGCGTGGGATGTGGTTTGTAGTGCGCTCTTTCACGCAAGGTTCGTTGTGGGCCAATCCATTTTTCTCACTGGTCTCGCAGCAAGAACAGACATTGGGTGCTCTTGGTGACATTTTCTTGTGCCGAGGCGAATACGAGCTGGCTGAACATTACTACCTCCGCCGCATTGCCAGTCAGGAAGCCATGGATACGATCATTTGCACTGGCCAGCAGCATCCCACTATTCGTGCGGTGAACAACATTGATGATGTGTTGGGCTGTTATTCACGCATAAAGAAATTGAAAACGGATGAGCATGATGGCTGGAACCTACTGGTTCACGAGGCGGCAGATACTCTAA
>Ga0206819_10248_pt1 | contig 17656 bp, 15 predicted proteins | sample Alteio_BWOrgCont_87_FD_152855 | JGI IMG/M metagenome (GOLD analysis project Ga0206819, IMG submission 152855) | Enriched cells from forest soil in Barre Woods Harvard Forest LTER site, Petersham, Massachusetts, United States -... | ecosystem: Environmental > Terrestrial > Soil > Temperate forest >... | reverse complement strand
GCGCATCTTCGGCCGCCTCTGGCTGCCCTCCGAGTAAACGGTAAGAAAAATGGAGGCAAAATTATCGGAACAGGATCGCCCCCCAGCAGTGGCACGCCAGGCGGAAAACCATTGAATTTTCCAAAATTGGCCCGATTCACTCCCAAGAAGGCCCGATCTGCTCCGATTTCGCGTCGTTGACCCTCTCAAATCGGGCCGCTCCGGCCTGCAATAGGACTGAATTCCAGGCCATTCGGAGTCCTCCCTCGGGCAAGAAAAAAAGTTGAAATTATCCGCGGCAATCGTGGAAATCAACGACTTGCGTGGAATGATTCTTGGGTTCGTTTTGCAAAAAGTCCGTTTTTTGATCATGGGCTTTTCAATGCGTAAATAACTATATTCGAGCAATTTGCATCAATTTTAATGCGAGATATTCTTGGGTTCGTTTGGTAAAAACGCACCTTTCCGCTCTCTACACCATCCATCGCAAATGCCGGTGGTTCTTCCCGCTCCGCACGCGAACGCGGGCAGCTTTCCGCCTTCGTCGGCATGGAGCAAAGAACTTTGCTTTCCTAAAATGTCAAAGAACCGGGCGCCAACTTGTCGCGCCATAGCCTTGCGGGGGCGCAATCGCCCTCGCCAAACTAACCTTACCACCATTAGATGGGATTGCCAATAAAAAATTCAATCTTTTTTCACGCGGCACAGAGAGAGCCGTAGGAAAGGAAGCTCTGTGGCTAGAGCGGTTTAATAAATACTGTATCCTAAAATCAATCGTGGTAGGGCGAGACTCTGTCGAGCCGTGACTCGATTTCCCCTACAGAAAGTCAGGGCTCGAAGTTAGAACAACAGGAGAGAGAGGCCCGCGTTGCGGGCTGGAGTCTCGCCCTACCAAATACTAGGCCACAGTTTTATTTAAAATGCTCTAGGAAAGTCAAATACTTATCCAATGCCAACGAGTCTCCGACCCCAGAACAGGCGTGCTGCATGGCTCGCATTCGGTTCTGCTCGTTTTACTTTGCTGCTGACCGCTTCTGGAAATCTCTCGATTCTCACGCCTTATCGGGCATATTGGACACATGGTTACCAAACTCGAATTCCTCCCCTGTCTCGCCAGCCTCTTGGTTTCAGCCGGGGTCGGACTCGCGGTCACCACCCAGGCAGGCCAGAGCGATGCGCTGGTCGAAGGCAACACCGCCTTCGCCCTGGATCTTTATTCCCATCTCCGCGAGACGCCTGGCAACCTGTTTTTCTCGCCTTGTAGCATTTCCACGTGTCTGGGCATGACTTACGCCGGGGCGCGCGGTAACACGGAAAACCAAATGGGCCGGGTGCTGCACTTCAGCCAGGGGCAGAAAGGCGTCCATGCTTCATTCCTTGAATTACAGCAGCAATTGCACGATGCGGAGAAAGAAACAGGCGTCCAACTGGACATCGCCAACGCGTTATGGACCCAGAAAGGTGAACCCTTCCTTCCGGCCTTCCTTAAGACCGCGACAGATGATTACCAGGCTAATGTCAAGCAAGCCGACTTCAAAACCGGAGCCGATGCGGTCACCGCAGAAATCAACCGCTGGGTCGTGCAAAAAACCCATGACAGAATTCAGGACATCCTTCAGCCGGGCGATTTAGATGCCACCACCAGGATTGTTTTGGCAAATGCCATTTACTTCAAAGGCGCATGGGCGAGTCCATTTAGAGTGGCGGCCACTTCGACCCAGACGTTTCACCTTTCCGGGCAGGCCCAGACCGACGCGCTTCTGATGGGTCAAATAGAAACTGTCAATTATATCGAGAACCTCGATTTCCAGACGGTGGCACTCCCCTATGCAAGCAATCAACTGGAGATGGTAATAATGCTACCGCGCCAAATCGAAGCCATTGGGGAACTTGAAAAGCGACTCACGCCCGGGTTCCTGGCCGATGTGCTGGCCAAGATGGAAAAACGCAGGGTCCAAGTCTTCTTGCCGAAGTTCAAACTGGCGCTCCCTCGCTACCAACTAGCAAAGTCGCTTGCGAAAATGGGCATGCCTGATGCGTTCGGGCCGAAGGGTGACTTTTCCGGAATGAACGGGGATAGGGGACCGAACAAATTGTTCGTTTCCGAAGTGATTCACAAAGCCTGGATCGAGGTCAAAGAAGAGGGAACGGAAGCCGCCGCCGCCACTGTCGTTCCCATGATGGCCGGAAGTGCACCTGCCCCAAGTCCGCCACCAGCGGTCTTCCGGGCCGATCATCCCTTTATTTTTCTGATCCGCGAAACCCGCTCCGGCAGCTTGCTGTTCATTGGGCGGATGGCCGATCCGCGATCACGAACCAAGAATCATGAAGCCGGTCCTTCTCTCCTGCGTGAGCTAGCACATTTTAAATAAAACTATGGCCTCAATCTTGGTAGGGCGAGACTCCAGCCCGCAACGTGGGCCTCTCTCCGGTAGTCCTAACTTCGAGCCCTGACTTTCCATCGAGAAATCGAGTCACGGCTCGACAGAGTCTCGCCCTACCACCGTTAAATTTAGGCTATAGTATTTCTAAAATGCTGTAGGGGCGAGCAAGCGCAAGGCGCTTCAAAGGATTGAAATTCCTGAGCGCCGTAGGCGCGAAAACTTTGTAACTCAAGAAACCAAATATTCCAAAGCTCCGTCCAGGAGCGACACAGTCAGAATATGCCGCTCCGACGGAGCTGGGGAAGATGTTAAACGGATGTTCTACAAATAGGCCGCGCCTAAGGCGCTAAGCCCGAACAATTCAGTTGTGGGAGAACCTCCGTCCTCACCCCGGCCCTCTCCTCCAGGGAGAGGGAGAATTGTTTTCAGCGATGGCTCAAGCTCACCGTCCAGTAATTTTTTGCACGGCTGTCGAAAAAAATTCCCTCTCCCGAGGGAGAGGGACAGGGTGAGGGCGAGCCTTATCACCCAACTGAATTGTTCCGGCTAAGAACAGTTGTGGCTTGGACCATTTTCCAACACTTCATCCTTCACACTTCCGCCTTCATCCTTTTTATTCGGCCGGAATTTTTGAGGCTTCCATCCTTATGTAATGGAGCACGACCGGTGAAAGGACCATGCCGGTGATGCCCATGAGGCGCTCGCCGACGATCAAGGCCAGAAGGGTCAGCCAAATGGAGGTGTGGATTTTGGAGCCGATGATTTTGCTGTTGAGAAAATATTCGAGCTTGTGGATCACCACTAGAAAAACCAGGGCATACAATCCTTTGGTCGGCGAGACGATGAAGCCCAAGGCCACGACGATGGAGTTGCTGATGAGATTGCCGATGACGGGCAGAAAACCGCACAGAAACGTCAGCCCGATGGCGACGATCAGATGCGGCAGGCCCATGACGGCCACGAACACTCCGGTCAGAAGCGTATTGATGGCGGAGATGCTGATTTGCGCGTTCATTACCATGGCGAAGCTCTGGTAAAAGGTGGCGAATCGCTGGCTGATTTCTTCGCAACACAGCGAATATAGGTTGTTGTGCAGCGCGCCAGCGGGCGGGTCTAGTTCTAATTTCGGGTTGAGATACAAGCCGATGGCCACCAGGCAGCCAATGAATACGGAAATAAACTCCGAGGTGGCGCCGCGCGCGACATCGGCGAACGCGCCCAGATTGTGGGCCTGGCTGCGCGCGAATTCATAGGCCTTTTCCTTCAAGCCTTCCAGATCAGTGAACGGCAGCTTGATTTGATGGTCATCGGCCCATTGGACGATGGCCGGCACGGCGCGATCAGCTATGTCTGGCAAGGCCTTGATGGTAGCGTGAATAAAGTGCGTCAGCGCGTAAGCGATCCCCGCCAGAATGGCCAGGAAAATGGCCACCGCCAGCCATTTCGCCTTTGGCTTCATAAAATTGAGCTTGGCGATGATGAAATAGGAAAACAAAACCGAGAGCAAAAGAGCGCCCAAGTGAAGCCACCCGGTCAATATCAATATAAGCAGGATGAACGCGAACGAGATTCGAATCGGTTGTTTCATCCTTCATCCTTTATACTTTCCCTTAGCCCTTGGGTGGCAGCATTTGCAGAAGTTCCTGCTGCTCCTGATACCACTCCTGCAACGAACGAGATAACGCCGTGGGCTTGAAATCTTTGACGTGGTCCAGATTCAGGGCGTTATCCACTTCTTTCTTCAATGACTCATTTAAGTCGGACTTGGCTTGGTCGGCCCAGGTTTTGTAGGAACCAGCGTTCGGAGCGAGCATCTTGGCGGCTTCCACGCGCGTGGCTTGATCGTATTTAAACTTGGGCACCGAAATCGGCACGGACCACTCCTTGCCTTCGATTCGGTTGGTCTCGTCCTGGGCCGTGATAACAATTTTAGCCAGATCAATAATGCGCTGGTCCAGTTTGGCCAAAGCGTCGTCCTCGCTGACGTGGCCGTTGGCTTCATAATCCAGATTGCGCGAAGCGCCAGTCAGGCGTTCGCACACCCGGTGCACGATTTGCTTCTCCAGTTCCTCAAAAAAAGTCTTGCCGCGCTTGGCGATGAGTTCGCGCTCCTCCTTGGTGAAGCTGTACTTCTTATCGTCCAGGCCAACGAAATTGGTGTAGTTGGCATTGGTCAAAAGCCTTTCGAGCTTGACGGTCAGATTGCTGCTGTTGAAGCGCTCGATCACGGGCATATTGGTGGGTTTGTCTTTGAGATCCAATTTCAAATCCACGGGCATGAAGGAAAAGGCCGTGCGGTCCAGCCCGCCGATTTCCTCGATTTGGTTGGTCAGATAATTCCAATGGGCTTGCATCCGTTCCTTGCGGTTGAGATCGCCGATGAAGTCGAATTTATTCTCAACTTTCAAGGAGCGGGTTTCGGATCTGAACCAGGAAAGGATATCGTTGAACTCGCCGGAAATTTGCATCGCGTACAAATTGTAGCTCAGGTTGACTTGTTCGAGCGGAATGCGATCGTGCGGATTGCGCGGGGCGCGGGCGCGAATAAAAGTCTCGATGACGGCGTTAGGCAAAAGATCTATGCTTTCCGCGATCCTGGCGTAGGCGCTGACCACCGGTTCATCGCCGTAATCGAAGCGGCGGACATCGCCGAAACGCATGGCTTCCTCGTCGGTGCCGAAGAGGAGCTTTTTTTCGCGCGCTTCCGAGCTGTCAAAATAACCCCAGGCAATGGACGCGCGATCATGCGGCAGCGCTTCCTTGACCGTGCGCATGCGCCAGCCGATGAAAGCGGAGGCCTTGAGAATGTTGTAATCCATGACGGAAGCGGTCGGAATTCTATTGGTGTAGGCGTCCAGCGTTTTGCCGGCGATGTAGGCGCGGAACCATTCGTCCAGTTCCATTTGGGTGAGCGTGCCCGCCAGGCTGCCGGCGAAATTGTGGCGCAACCCGATGACGTGGCCCACCTCGTGCGACACCACTTCGCGCACGTAATCCTGCGAGACCCGCAGAATGGCGGCATCGGTCAACGCGTCGCTGGCGAGCACTTCCTTCAAGCCGCCCGCCAATTGCTGCGCGAAGAGAACCGGGTCTAGGTCGCAAGAGGGGCCAGAACCGAAGAACGGAAGCGCGCGGCGCATGGCCAAATCTTTCTTCTTGTCTTCCTTTTTCGGCTCGGCCACTTCCTCCATGCTGCGCAACAGGATGCGTGCCTGGGCTCGGCCCATGAACGCGAAAACGCTGGTGATATAAGCTTGCCCATGCTCGGATTGGCCGGTCATCGGGTCCATCAAATCGTCCGCGTAAGCGAAGCCCGCGTTGTCCCACGGAACCCACTGGATGATGTTATAGTCAGCGTCCGGAGCGGTCGCGCCGTCGGGCGCCTTTTTCGCCTGCACGATTTCTTTGCCGAACGCGAGGTTCCAATACAAAATGCCATCCATCACCGCCTGGACGTAATTGCTGGGCGTGTTGGCCGAGTAATAAAAAACCAGCGGCTGGCGGATATCAAAGCGGGCGATGTGGGAGGAAACTCGGCCAGTGTCCGGTTCGATGTGCCCTTCGGTTTCGAAGAAGCGGAGGTAGCGGTAATCCAAAGCGCCGATTTCCTTGCCTTCCAGCACGGCGGATTTGTACGGGGAAAGAAAATAGCGCACTTCGTAGCGGGCTTCGAGATTTGCGTTAAAATCCCGGTTGCGCGCCTGCACGCTCTGTTTGATGATCACTCGATCCTTGTCCTGGCGCATCTCGAAGACACGGCTTTCAGGCACTTCGAGCACTTCATCGCGCTCGCCCAGATTCAGGCTGCCTTCGCTGGTCCACGCATCGGTAAAGACGCGTTTCATGCCTTTATTGAAATCCACCACCACGGTTTGGTCGTTGGTGCGAATAATGGGGAACGTGGCCAGCAGCCGGCGCGCCGGCAAATCTCCCGTGACCACCAAGCCCAAGGTGGATTCATACATATCCACGCCGTCGGGGAACAATTCGAAGCGCACAATTCTGCCCGACAACCCGGTGCTGGTGGCGGCCAGTTCCTGGGGAATGATCGAGGCCGTGAATTGGTAATCCTTGCCCAAGCCCGCTCTGGGGATGGCCAGCAGAAAGTTGTCCACCACTTCCAACGGCGGCCCCGGAGGAACCGCCGGCGCGGCGGGTTTGGCGGGCGCATTAGTCTCCGCAGCCGCGGGCTTGGGAAGTGAGTTGGTGCCCGTGGCCGGCGGCTTGTTGGTGTCCGTAGCCATGAGCAGGCCGCAGCAAATAAGGGACACGAGACAGAACAAAATTGTCGGCTTTGCGACAAAACGAGGGATGTAGTGTATGTATCGTTTCATTTAACTGGAACGCAGTCTGGCGTTAAGACAAGCGGGGACGCAAGCACGAAGAAATTCTGCAACATTGACCCCAGCCGCCGAAGCGGATATGTTACAGGCATGATCGCTGCAAGACCATCCGCCTCCAATGCCGCCGCACCCGCCAATTTTAGGGTCGGGGATGAACGGCTTATCAAAGTTTGCCCGGCCGCCGCCAATAAAGTCAGCGCGTTGCTGCAGCGGCAGGGGCGGCCCAACGGGGTTCTGCGGGTGGCCGTCGTCGGTGGTGGCTGTTCGGGACTGCAATACAAGATGGATTTGCAGGATCAGCCGGCCAATCGCGATATTCTCGTCGAAAGCGGCGGCATCCGCGTCGTGGTGGATCCCAAAAGCGCGCTCTACGTGACCGGCAGCGAATTGGATTACGTGGACGCCTTGCAGGAAGGGGGCTTCAAAGTCAGGAACCCCAATGCCGCCAGCTCCTGCTCCTGCGGCGAAAGTTTCAGCGCCTAGCAAACGACGGTTGCTGTCATGGATAATTTTGCCCTGCTCGGCCAGCCGCGCCAGCCGTGGCTTGATCCCGATGCGCTCAAAGCGGCCTTCCTCGAGCAATCCGCCCGGCTCCATCCCGACCGCGTCCACGCCGCGAGCGCGGAGGAACAGGCGGCCGCCACGACGCGTTTCGCGGAGTTGAACGGCGCTTACAATTGCCTGCGCAATCCCAAGGAAAGGCTGCTTCACCTGCTGGAATTGGAATCAGGCGCGCCGCCCGCCAATGTGCAGACCATCCCCGGAGACACGATGGATTTGTTCATGGAAACCGGCCAGATTTGCCGGCAAACGGATCAATTTCTCGCAGCCAAGGCAAAGGTTTCGTCGCCCTTGATGCAGGCGCAAATGTTCGAGCAGGCGCTGGATTGGACGTCCCGACTGCAAGAACTGCAATCGCGAATCCAGTTGCGGCGCGACCAACTTTTGGCAGAATTGCCCGCCATGAACGACGCCTGGATGTCCGCGCCGCCCGTCCCCTCCCCTGCCCGCGCCGGGGCGTTGCCGCTGGTTCGCCTGGAGGCTGTGGCGCGAACCTTGAGCTACATCGCGCGGTGCGAGGGGCAGATCCACGAGCGCCTCGCGCAACTTTCGTTTTGACAATCATGCTCATGGCTCTCATACCAAATCACCATGATGATCGGCGTCAAGGTAGGGCGAGACTCCGTCGAGCCGTAACTCGATTGCTTGGTAGTAAGTCACGGCTCGACGGAGTCTCGCCCTACCAAGAAATGGGCCGGCTTTCTGGTGGAATTGTTCCTACATTGATGATGCTATACTGCCTGCTGTTGGCGGCTACAACGACTGTCCATGCGCAAACCACCTGGCAGGAGGAATTCGCCAAGATGCCGCTCGTCGAAAAGGTCCCCGAATTGGACCGGCATAACTTCGCGCGCATCATGCTCAATTCCTTCAAAAAGAACTCGGCCGTGCAGGCGCTGATTTTCATGCCCGGCGCGACCGATGAATTTTACTTCTTTCGCCGCGCCCATGCCAACCTGACCAACGCCGCGCCGACATTGCTCGACGCGGTCGTTGCCCTGACCAATCAGACCTACGTGCGGGCAACCGTGGTCCCGCCGTTTCTGCTTTTGCACACGACGGAAGACCCGCTGGAACCGGTGGTGGTCATTGAAGACCAGCGCACGGCGGACCGGATCAAGCGCAAACATTTTGAGAAGCACATCGTCTTCAACGACCCTGATTGGGATCATGTTATGCCGATCCTGGCCCTTGATTTGAACACCTTCATGTTGCCCCCGGTTGGCTCGCACGACTCCTACCATTTTTTCCGTCACACGATGTCGGAATATGGCTTGAACGGATGGGACGCCTTGCGGGCCGTCGCGCTGGCCAACAAGACTCAATTCACCATCAAGAAAAACTCGATTGTTTTCACTGGGGACGCACGTTTCCTCGGCAAACCTGTCCCACCAGGCGATTTTCTGTTTAGGGATGCGGGAGAAGCAAACCCGAATCATTAGCAATATGCTGGCTGGCTCACCCCAAAAGTGGGTTGGGAGCCGAAGTTTGGGTTTATACCTACCTTCCCCCTTAAAACAGCCGTCACACCGTAACAATTATTGATCATCCAGCACTTAAACCGTCACATGAGCCGCCACAAAGCGTTGCGCAGCGTCGACACGAACTGGAAGTCGGTAAGTATTGGGGATGCGAAGCGAAGCAGTTCTATTTGATTGTAGCCCGCGAATTCGCCCGTTAAACTCTTGCCGATGTCACCCCTTCGGAAACGGTTACTGATGGCGCTCGGGACATTGTTGCTGATCATCGGCGGGTTCTATATTTACGGTTTTCTTAAACTGTGGCTTGAGATTCCCGAGTCATACGCAGCCTGGACTTCCGGAAATGCGCTTGCGGATTATATGCTTGAGCATACAAATCAGTGGCCACGCAATTGGGATGAACTTCGTTCTGCAACCAATAGATCGCTTTGGTATGTGCCCGTCGAAAAGCTACGGGAGACTGTCAAAATAGATTGGCAGACCGATCTTGCGCAACTGGCTCAAGCGGCGCGGCATGACTCGAATCTAACGATTCACATTGTCACCCGTCTGGATGGTAAACCGCTCAAAGCAATTTGGGGACCGGACACAGAACCGAACACCAAGATTCTGCAATACTTGCGAACTCAAACGAACCCGGTTCCATAGTAGGCCAAAATTGTCGAAGTTTTCAGGCGATAATCGAAATACACGCCTCAACTCGCCGCCGCGCGCATGGCGGCGAAAAAATTTTTGCCGGCGTCCACTGTGACGGGCTTCTTGCCTTGTTCGTCGCCGGATTCGAGCAGCTCCGGCGGGATTTCGCTCAGAAACGGGGATGGGTGGCAGGGCCGGAGTTCGCCGTATTTTTTGCGCGCGGCGCAATGGCTGAGGGTCAACGATTGCTTGGCGCGCGTCATGGCGACGTAGAAAAGACGGCGCTCTTCGTCCATGGTCCCTTCAACTTTGGAGCGGGCATGCGGCATCAGGCCGTCTTCCATGCCGACGATCCAGACGCGCGGAAATTCCAAGCCTTTGCAACTGTGGACGGTGATCAGCGTGACAGCGTCGCCGGTGGGTTCCTTATCCTCTTCGTGGTCGGAATCGAGGCTCAGGTCATCCAGGAATTTTTGCAGGCCTACTTCGGGATCGTCTTTCGTGACAGGAAGCGAAGCCATCAAGTCGTGCAGATTATTGATGCGGTTGTCGGCGGTTTCCGGGTTCTTTTCGCTGCGCCGCAATTCGGCTTCATAGGCGATTTCTTCCAGGAAACTGTGCGCCCACACGGGCAGCGAAATGGCGGGCCGCCCGCGTAACTGTTCGCGGCGGCGCTCGACCCATTCGACGAATCGTTGCAGCGCCAAGCGGGTGGCGGGCACGAAACTGGCCTGCACGTCGGTGTGCTTCATGGCGGTATAAACGGAGCAACTGCGCTCCTGGCTGGCCTGTAGAAGGCGATCCATGGTCACGTCGCTCAAACCGCGCGCGGGGACGTTGGCGATGCGCAGCAGACTGATGTCGTCGTTCGGATTGACCAGCATTTTCATGAAAGCCAGGAAATCCTTGATTTCGCGCCGGTCAAAATAACTTTGCCCGCCGACGAGGTGATAGCGGATGCCGGCCTGGCGCAAGGCGGTTTCCAGCGGGCGAGCCTGCTGGTTGGTGCGGAACAGGACGGCCTGATCGCGCCACGGGACGTTGCGTGCCATGCGGGCACAGGCGATGTCCTCCGCCATGCGGCGCGCCTCCTCCTCGTCGTTGGAGAAAGTGTGAAGCGTGATGCGGCCGCCCTGCCCGTTTTGCGACCAAAGCTGTTTGCCCCGACGCCGGGGATTATTCTTAATGACAGCATTGGCGGCGGAGAGGATGGTGTTGGTCGAGCGATAGTTTTGCTCCAATTTGACCACTTTGACACCTGGGAAATGCTTTTCCAATTCCAGCAGATTGGCCGTCTCCGCGCCACGCCAGCCGTAAATGCTCTGGTCATCGTCTCCCACCACACAGAGATTGCGATGGGCTGAGGTCAAATAATGGACCAACTTGAACTGCGCGGCATTGGTGTCCTGGTATTCGTCCACCATGACATATTTATATTTTTCGCGGCAGGCCTGGAGAACGTCCGGGTGCTCGGCGAAGAGTTTGAGCGTCAGCAAAATCAGGTCGTCGAAATCCACCGCGTTGCAGGCGCGCAGGGCCGATTCATAGCGAGTCTGCACGTGCCGCGCGAGCGCCGCCACGTTTGGATCGGAAAAGACAGAGGCGCGTTCGCCGCCATTGCGAAAGCGGCTCAACATCGCCAGCACCGCGTAGGCATCGGGCTTGCCGCCCTTGTCGGAAATATGGCTAAGGATGCGTTTGATCGCGCCAAGTTGATCGGACTCGGAGTAAATGACAAAATTGCGCTTGTAGCCCAACCGCTCAATATGCTGCCGCAAAATGCGCACGCACAACGAATGGAAGGTGCAAATGGTGGGCCGCGCCGCCTTTTCGCCATCCTCGTTTCTGGTGGCTCGACCCAGAAGCTCGCGGACGCGTTCCTGCATTTCGCGCGCCGCCTTATTGGTGAACGTTACCGCAAGAATGTTCCCTGGCCCGACACCCTTTTGGACGAGACGCGCGATGCGGAAAGTGATGACGCGCGTTTTGCCGGTGCCCGCCCCGGCCAAAATCAAGACCGGCCCGTCGGTCGTTTCGACGGCCTGACGCTGCGCCGGATTCAGAGTGGATAAGTTCAACATTGGCAAAGGCGGGGGAAAGGATGAAGGATAAAGTATGAAGGATAAAAATTATTCCGCAGGCCCGCTTTGACCAATATTGAACACGATTCCGTAGGGGTCGCGAACGTAGCAACGCGGGAGGGATGGGTCCTCTTCCACTACGACGCAGCCAGCGGCAAGGAGCTTCCGTTTGGCCGCCTCAACATCGGGCACAAGGAACTCAAATACCGGCCCGTGGTCCTCACCTTTTTCAACGTAAAGACAGAAAGAACCCGTCTCAAAGCCCTTCATGGTATTGCTCCGGTGCGAGACTTTCAGACCGAGAACGATGCCGTAAAACTTCGTAGCCTCCGCCCAAGCCTTGGTCCGAATAATAACGTCGCGTGAAGATTGAAATGACTTTTTCATTTCACGAAAGATGCCTTGTCTTGCATGGCTTGGCAAAGACTTCCGATGAAGACAACCGGCCCGCAGGTCTGGTCCAGTCAATCTCGCCCGCCCACCAGTTTTTGGTCAAAGGCATGTTTGCGTGGGCCGATGCCCAAAAAATAAAGTCCTTGCTGGATGAGCCGATCACTTACTTCAGGGTCCTGGCTCAGACGCCGGGCCAAGGCTTGGTCGCGCGCGCTCATGCGGCCAGCCTCCTTGCGGATCAGCAGACGAGCGGCCAGCCGCGATTTTCGCCACGCGGTATCCAATCTCGTCTCAACCTGTTTCATGGAATGAAATATGTCTTGCCCACCGACTTTTGCAAAGGTAGGGCGAGACTCTGTCGAGCCGTGAATCGATTTCTCCGACAGAAAGTCAGGGATCGACGGAGTCTCGCCCTACCGAGTACTAAGCCACAGTTCCAACCACGATGCTCTAAAGGGTAATTTCAAGCAATAGGCGAATAATGCTCCACCGTGGGAAAGGGATCGTAATAGTGGTGCAATAGCCGCTTCCATTCCAAATACTGCGGCGATTTCCGAAAGCCCTCGGTATGCGCTTCCAAAGTCTCCCACCGGACAAGCAAAATATATCGGCCCTTTTTTTCGAGGCAGCGATGCAACTCATGCGAAATGTAACCGACGATGGCGCTGATATAAGCCGACGCCGTGACAAAATCACGCTCAAAGCTCCCCTCACAATCAGACTTCACATCCAGAATGGCGACTTCGAGAATCATATTTTTGAAGGCTTCACAGACGTTCGCAGCGTGCCAGGGCTTGCCGAATGTCCCGGATTTTGAGCGGCTTGCTCAAGAGATGGTCCACGTCCGCCGGCACATCTCCTTCCGCGGCCAATCTTTGACCCCACCCGGTCAGCATGATCACCGGCGTGGACGGTGAAGCGCTTTTGATCGTGGCGGCGACTTTGCGGCCGTCAACGTAGGGCATGCCCAAATCTGTGATGACAGCGGAAACCTCCTTATGCTCGGCTTGCGCCTGGAGGAAGGCATCAATGCCTTCCTGCCCGCCGTGCGCGGTGACGACGACGTGCCCGTCCGATTCCAGAATATGGCGGAGTGATTTGAGCAGCATCGGATCGTCGTCAATGACAAGAATTCGCATCCGACTGCGAGGCGCCGCGTGCGTCGCGACCGGTGCGGACGCAGGCGCGGACGTGCCAGCGGGGGGGAAAATGAGACGCACTGTGGTGCCCTGCCCGGGAGCGCTCTCGATTTGAATATCCGCACCGTGGCGTTGGGCTATGCCATAGACCATGGCCAGGCCGAGTCCGGTGCCGCGTTCGCCTTTGGTCGTAAAAAACGGCTCCAAACACCGGCGGCGCGTCTCTTCATCCATGCCCGCCCCTGTGTCAATCACTTCCACGACGGCTCGAGTCGCGGCACCGCCGTCGGGAACACCTTGGGGGTTCACGGTGCGAGTGCGGACCGTGAGCTTGCCACCCTGAGGCATGGCGTCCACCGCGTTGAAGACCAGATTCAGGAGAGCCTCGCGGATTTCACTCTCCACGCCGCGAATGGCCGGCAAATCCGCCGCCAAATCGGTGGCCGTCTCGATGAACAGACCCTGGCTTTGCGGCATGTCGCTCCAGCGCGCTCGGGAAAGATCCACCACTTGCTCCATCACGGGATTGAGGGCGACCGTCTCAAGCGTCAATTCTTGTTCGCGCTTGCGATAAAATTCCCTCATCCGAGAAACCGTGTGCCTGACGTCCTCGATGGAACGCTGGATGGTCTCGAGGTAGTCGCGCGCGCGAGGACTCAAGTTTTTCTCCTGCTCCAAAAGGGACTCGGTGTAAAGCGTGACGGGGGAAATGGCGTTATTGATGTCGTGGGCTATGCCGCTGGCCATTTGACCCAGCGCGCGCAGGCGTTCCTGTTGCATGATGGCCTGCTGTGATTGCTGCAAATCGTCATACGCCTGCTGCAAGGCGGCATGGAGTTGCCCCTGTTGCACTGCCAGAGCGATGTGTTCGCTGAGATGCCGCAAGAATTCGCATTCCGCACTGCTGAAGCTGTTCGCCTCCCGCCGGCAGGCAAAGAGAACGCCAAAAATATTGCTCTCGACGGCGAGAGGCGAGGCCACCAGCGAGTGCAATCCTGCCCGAGCGAGCCGTTGCGAAAAGGCCGCGGACGATCGTTCAAGGTCCGGCTCATAAACCAAACGCCCGGAGACACACGGCGTCAAACCGTTTTCCGTGATGTCGAGCCGGTCGTCTTTGCTCATGGCCAAAACGCTCGCCAGCTCTATTCCGTGCAGGCCTGCTGAGGCGACCTTAAGGACGTCAGAGGTAGCGTCACGCAATCCAATACAGCAAAAATCCAATGGCATCTGATCTTCCAGTGTGCGAACCACAACCTGGAAGATGCTGGGTAAATCCAGTCGTTCGCCAATGGCGCGGGTGATGCGCTGGAGGAGTTCCAGGCGGGCCAATTGAGATCGCACCTTGTCCTCGGCGCGCTGGCGCTCGGCCACTTGGGAGGCCAGCTCCTGGTTGGTGGCGGACAGCTCGGCGGTACGCTCCCGCACGCGTTGCTCCAGCTCATCGTGCGCTTTCTGCAAGTTGTGTTCGGCTTCGGTCCTTCGATGATCGCTGCGATCCAGAAGAATGGCGTTTCGCCATATCAGAGCGGTGAAAATGGCGACGCTGATGACAACCATCAACGACATGCCAAGCCCCGGATTAAAAAACCCGCGCGCCTGGCCCCACCTCCACAGCGCCCCCAAAATTATCGGCGCGAAGAATCCTATAGGCAGGAGCCGCCGCGCCAAAGTCCCGCCTGGACTTCTATTGGTAAAAAGAGCGGCCATGCCGAATTCCGGTTGGACCATGAACATGCCGGTGCCCAGTAGGAAGAAAAGAGCGGCGGTGGGCAGCGCCATCGGAAAATTTCCGATGCTGTATAGTTTGCTGGCGCTGTAAAGGTAGCCCACCAGGGGCACCAGTGAAACAAAAGTGACGGCCAGAGCCAGGAATTGCACGCGCCGGGAATTCGGGCGCCTGCTTGCGTGCAGAAACCAAAGGGCCAATCCACTCAACAAAAAATTTAGGGCTGTGGTGGGAGCCATTTGAAAATAACCCGTTCCTCCGCCTTTCAATTCCGTGCGAAAGAGCAGCAGATCGAACGGGAGATTCCATCCGAACGCATAAGAGGCCAATTTGAGGGCCCCCAGCGCCACCATCGGCACGGCCAGGCCAATCCCCAATTTCCGCCAGATGCCGCCCTGCCCCGCGCCACTCCGGAAGCACAGCAGCGACGCGCCTGTCAAAACGAATCCCACAGCGGCGACCGGGTTCATGGGCACCATGCCCGGAACGATTTCCTTCAGCACGTCCACTCGCAGCCACCATCCGAGCAAGACCAGCGCCCCCCCTGCCGATACCAGGGCGCCGTGGCCCATGGCGATCGGCTTCAGCCACGCGGTCAGCCGCAACTTTTGTGGCGGGGCGTCCATTTACATTGAATCTCCGAGGTGACCCGGCAGCGGGAGTTTAGAAAAATGTTCCGCAAACGCAAGGAGCGTTCAGGAAAATTACCGGCGCCTGCCAGTTCAGTGTTGTGCATATTCACGCAACCAGACGCGATAAAATCCACCAGTCGAACCTGCATCAGCGAACGGCACGAAGACGGCAGGCTTTGTGCCTGCTAATTTTGCAGATTCTACATTGGCCATAACCTGTAGCCCTTTACCGCCAGGCAGTAAGCCAGCGGGTATATCGCCCGAGAATTCAATTTCGCCGGCAGAGGGCAATTTTGAATTACGGGCATTATCAAAGGCGAGCACGAAGGGTCCCCACTCGAGTGCAGCCAATCCTTTATTCCCATGTTCGCCCCGCACAAGCTTTGAACCTAGACCGAAAACGATGTCAACCCGGTCGCCAGCCGACCATTTGCGCGCGGGAATAACAGCCCACCCGTGCTGAGCGGAAAAGGAAAGGGCTTTGCCATTGACACGCAAACGCAACGATTCCGACCAAGGAGCCATTCGAACAAACATAGAGAAGCGGGCCGGCTGGGCAGGATGCACCAACAGCTCGGAAACGCCTTCGAATGGGAACTTGCTGTGCTGTTCCACTTTCACTTCTTTTCCATCAAGGGGCAAAGCCACCGACGAAGTCTCGAAGGTGCTCACCAACAAAGCATCGGCGCCGTCACTGGTTTCTTTGAGGTAGGCCGCCAAGGGTGCGAGAGCCATGCCTCGCGGACCGCTTGAATGACAGCAAGTGATGCCTGCATCGTAGGGCTTCTGGCCCTCCAACGGCGTAAAATAGCACCAATCATCACCACGAGGGTTCTGGGCGGCGGCGAGATGGTTGTAGATCGTCTTTTCCAGTTCATTGCCGAATTTGGCGTCGCCCGTCAACCTGAGAAGCTGAAGATTCAGTTGGATCCAAGTCGTCGTGACGCAGGTTTCGGCGACGTGCGATCCGCTTTGGTTCGGCAGCTCGAAGTCATCGTGAAAATGCTCACTTTGGCTTGCGCTGCCCGTAATGTACAGACGTTTGCTGACGATGTCTTGCCAGGCATTAAGCACCGGCTCGACGAATTTCCGATCGCCCGTGGCGCGCGCTAATTCGCACAGCCCAACGAGATTCGACAGCATTTCATAAGCTTTCGCGTTGGCCGTCTTGTTGACCTGCTTTTCCGCGAGGAGCGATTGGATGATTTTCGGCCCGTTCGGTTCGTCCCAGGAAGATAACGGGCGAAAATGAGATAGCGCTCATCAGCGGTGCAACGGTAAAGCAAAACCATCGGCTCCAGCACACTAGTCGCGGCCATGCCCATGTGCGTGCCGGCGGACAAAATGCTTTTCTTGCCCGGCCCAAATGTGTTGATGAGCAGATCACCCATCTTCCTGCACGCCGCGAGCGCGGATTCGTTGCCGGTAAATTGGTAATAGGTCAGCAATCCCATCAGGTTGTATTTGTGCGACCAGACATCCCAATCAGCGCCTTGAAAGAGGCCAAAGCGTTTTTCCGGAAGGTAAGTTCCGAGGTAACCGTCGGGTTCTTGCGCAGCAATGAGTTCGGAGGCGACTTGATCCAGCTTCGAGCGCAGCCGGGCATCGCCGGTGTAGGCCCATGCGAGAGTCGCCGCGTGCAGCCATTTTCCCACATGCTCGCCAATCCACGGATGCGCCCCAGGCTTTTTGTGGAAACCGGCCAGAAACGGCTCGGTGTCCACTGTAAGCAAGCGGTTGGTTGCGTTGGCCATGATTCTGGCCCCAAGCCAACCGTCCACTTCGATGGCCGATGGAGACAAAATTTCCGCTGCATCGTTCCAACCGGCCGCAGCTCGAAATGGAAGCGGCTCCCGCGGTGCGCCGTCGAGCAGGCCGATTTGCAAACCGAGGAAAATCGGGATGAGCATGGATGTTCTCATGGCCCTTGGTGTGGTATCTGCATGAGTGCAAGGGTAACGAGACGGAGGGCAGATGCCAAACAAACGTGCGCGATAATTTTGGATTTCTTTTTGCGGGAGGCGCGTATGATGAGTCCATGAGCGCACAGAAATTTAAAGTCGCCCTCACGGCGGATTTCCTGGACGAACGCGGGGCGGTCAAATACCGCGATGTCGGCGTGTCGCTGCTGGAGGCCCAGCCACATCTCCAATGGCGCGGCTTCCGCGAGCATTGGCCTGTCGTGGGCGCCGATCAGATCGCGCACGCGAATGCTGTTTTTGTGATGTCTCCCAGAATCATCGCAGAAAGTATTGCTGGCGCGGAAAATCTTCTGTTGATTGCCCGTTTTGGCGTCGGCTA
>Ga0206819_10246_pt1 | contig 17957 bp, 20 predicted proteins | sample Alteio_BWOrgCont_87_FD_152855 | JGI IMG/M metagenome (GOLD analysis project Ga0206819, IMG submission 152855) | Enriched cells from forest soil in Barre Woods Harvard Forest LTER site, Petersham, Massachusetts, United States -... | ecosystem: Environmental > Terrestrial > Soil > Temperate forest >... | reverse complement strand
TTGCCGGAGCAGTCCCGAGTGTTCGGCTTGATCTACTTTCTTAGCCGTTCGACGCTTGCCTTCGTCTGGTTCTATCACGGTTTGCTTCCGAAGATCCTGTTTGCGAACACGGGTGAAGCGGAGATCACAGCTGCGGCCGGTTTCCCGAGGGCTTGGGCCGGTCAGATTGACACAGTTGCCGGAATTGCCGAATGCGGATTTGCCTTGCTGCTTATCTATTTCTGGAGGTCTCGGCTCTTGCTTGCGGTGCAGTTTCCCGCGTTGTTGATCCTGCTCGTTTCAATTGCGCTTCATAAGCCGGCCACTCTAGCGAGGCCGTTCGAGCCGCTCACCTTAAACCTTGCCATGTGCACCCTCGCCGGATGTGCGCTTATCGTTTCCAAGGATCTACCCAGTGCTCGAAATTGCTTAAGGAGGCCGGCATGAGTTCCATCTTTCGGCTAGCGCTTGGGGCGGATTTCGATCGGCTCCATCCGAAGATTCAGGAGCGGTTCGGCTTAAGCAGCGCGGATAAAATCGCTTTTATCGGACGTGGGGTGATGCAGCGGGTCTGGCATGGGCCGTTCTACACCTATCCCTTTCTCCTCATCGGAAGTACGAGGCGAATTATGTTTCCGGATCGCGGAGCCGACGTGCCGTTCACGATCCGCAATTACGCCTATATGGACCCGTTTGAGCGAGAGACGGTGACTTGGATTCGAGACTTCGCAACGAAGCGACCGAGACGATTTGACGCTTACATGATCTATAGCGAGGAGCGGGGCCTCATCGCCGACTACCTTGGCACCCATCAGCATTTGGCAGTAGACCTCGAGCTTTCTGTGATGGAAAATGGCGGCCTTCGGGTGCGCTCGGGTGCGCAACGGTTTTACGAAGGACCGATCGCGTTCTCCTTCCCTATGCTGTTCTCCGGGATTGCCGATGTCTGCGAGTGGTTTGACGACGACCTCGGCAAGTACCGCATCGAGGCCATCGTCTCTAATAAAACGTGGGGGCGGCTGTTCGGTTACTCGGGAACATTCGACGTGGAGACAGTTCCGGTAGCCGAATTGCCGCCAGACATCCTTCCACGACGGGTGGAACGGCGGGAATAGGACAAAGAATCGTATTCATTCATCGCACCGAACGTCTGAACGTTTGAGGGTGGATTTGGCACCGAAGGATTAGATGAACTGGAAGAACTCTGTTGCCGGAATTGGTCTCCTTGTCCTCGTATACGCCGTCTTGGGCTGTTTGGGGCTGGCTCAAGCAAGTCGCACTCCGGATGCAAAGGACGCACATGAGCCTTTCTCGAAAACGGTAGCTGGGTTCAAGGTTCGGCTCGTCGCAGTGTCCGATGCCATATCCAACGGTAGAGAACGTAGCGCAGACCATGCTTGGACTCCTGACGGGCGCCCATACGAAGGTCCGGAAGCGCGGTTGGCGCTGCGAAACATGGCGAACGCGCCGGAAGGAGGATCGCGGCGCTATCTCTTTTTCGAGTTCGAGGAGCCTCAAACGGCAGGTGAGATCGCGCTTGAGCCGAACTCGGCTACCCGTACAGCCGCACGGCCCACGCCGCCATCAACTTTCGACGTGTTCACCTACGTCCCGAAAAGTGGATTTGCCAGAGGTCAAAGGACCGAAAATCCGGATGCGGTAGGACCGGTTACAGTCCAAGCGTGGCGCGGCAAACCTCGGGACTCTTCTGGCGGAATCGTGCTCGCGCAGCCGTCTCTGGTCGAAATGGGATGCGGCATCCAAAGAACAGGCCTGCAGCCGGTGGTCATTGGTATCGCTCAATCGGAATATAAGGTCATTGGAATGGGGGCCGCGTCGGTGCCGCAGATTGCAGAAGGTCAGACGGCGATCCTCGCCTCCGGCCGCTGGGGCCGAATCGAAGTCATGCGTCTGCCGATGCCGCAGTACATAGACAGGCCGGCTGCGACCCATCGCTTTAGACTCCTTGGCGGAGCATTTCCCCCGAAAACTGAGAGAAAGGCCTACTTCTATGATTCTAAAGGGAACCTGATAGCAAGTTGCGGAGACGGACCGAACACCCCAGGCTCTATGGGCAATTTGTCTCAGGGCTTTGTCGTCGGCGGAGGTATCGCTCGAGGCGATATCGCCCGATATGAGGTTCAAGAGCGTCCTTACGAGTTCGTGAAATTCGATGAGGTTAGCTTTGATTCACCCAAGTTCAAGGCTTATTTGGGACGGCAAGGTCTGGATCATGCCGTGGATTCTTCGATCGGAAAAGTTTTGGGCGTCCTAAAGACGACAAAGGACGGTCCTTGGATGGGCAACATTTTGTATTCCGGCGACGGGACACGGTGGCGCGATCCGGGCAACGATCTGTCCATCTATGAGAACGGCATGTTCGACCCGTGGAATCATCCGCTGGATTACCGGTGGAACATCCTGTTTGAACCGAAGCAAGAGTTCTCGTCGTCGACAACTCCTACCACGTGCGAGGTTTACGCGGCAGATGCTCCCGACGGTCCCCGAAAAGAGCTTCTCTCCAACTGGAATGAAATGCCGTTTCGGATGCCGATGACCTACATCAGTTGTAAGCCGACAATTCGGCCATATATTCATGTCGAAATAAGGGCAGGTGAAGGCACTTGGAGAACTGTTGAACAAATACCGGTAAACGAGCGGATGCTGAGCTCGGCCGAAACTGGGTCACTGGGAACGAGAGTTCTCTTCGTTCGCTTGGAAGAGGACGGCCGCATTAGGAGTTGGGTGGGCGATGAGAATTCACCCCTACCCCAGTCCAGTTGGCGCCCCAATGAGCAACGCATTCGTGCGATCGCACGTTTGCGGTCCGGCGGTTTCGTCGATGCCGATTTCAACATGGGTGGGTTCAGCGGCACAAACCCGACGAAGAACCGATACCACGGCCTGGAGTACACAAGGCAATTGAACGGGACTCACGTGCAGTCGGGCGCCAAGAGCATCGATATTAAGGATATCGAATCGTTTGAACTCCAAGTTCAAGACCTCAAGGCTGCTATAACGATTCCGGTTCATTCGCCGGTGGATTGACAGTCATAACCGTATATGATTCCGGTTCTTTGTCTTCTGCTCACGTTTATGCGAGGAATTCAGAGCGATAATCCGCTCTCGTTAACCGGTGCATGGGATGGCTTCCTTGTCAGCAATGGAAAGCTCGCACCCCGGGGAGGATCCTGGTTTTGGAAGATGGAACTCCGCAAGGACGGGAAATTTGACCTTCACATGGAGAACCACGTCATGGTCAACTTTGTGGAAGACGCCGACGGAACCTTTACGGTGGCAGGCGACCACGTAAAACTTTCCGGAAAGGCGAAGACGTTCTTTGACGATGGCTACAAGCAGTCGACCGAGGATTCTTCGTACTCTCAAACATTCTTCCTGAAAAAGGGGCTACTCTGGGGGAGCTTTGGCAGTGCGGATGGCAAGGCGCCGAAACTGGAATTTGTTTTCTTTCGTCCCGGCGAGAAGTTGAACATTCCAAGGGGCGACGTCCCGTTCGACATGAAACCTTCTGATCCGCGTGCGGTAGATTTCGTGCATCGCATGGAGGCGACTTATGCATCTCTCAAAGGTTACTTCGATCAAGGAACACTAAAATCGGCCGGCGCCAATGGCAACACGAGCACTCGCTTTGAGACCCGGTATCGAGGATCTGGTCAGTTCTACTTCCGTTCGAGTCCAACAGGGAAGGGGCGGGAATCGAGAGTTTGGACGGCGGGCAATCATACGATGCTGCACAAAGAGAATCACGACAAAAGCGTGGCATCGATCACGCAGGGGTTCGTGGAAATCTCGCAAGATTCAGGGGGAGCCGGTTTTCTCGTGGCCGGCCTACTCATGCCTCGGTTGATGCAAAGCAACCAAATCAGTGACATGCGAGAAATCCTTTGGAAAGGCACGCAAATCTGGGATGGGAAGAAATATGTTGTCATTCAAACATCAAATCTCCCCGGTCAGACCATGGAGTTTTGGATCGAGCCGTCCACGTTTCTAATCGAACGAATTCACCAATCGGATGAGGCGGAGCCGAGTTTGTTGGACATCGTTATTCATCCTCATGCCGACTGAGCTGTGCGGTATCGACGGCAGGGTACTGGAAATGTAAAAAGCAACTAGCACGAAAACTGTAATTTCCAGACGACTCCGAACTTGTCGGTTACGATGGCGTACCTTTTGGCCCACATAGTCGTTTCAGGTGGGAGATCAACGGTTCCCCCATGGGCCAGACCCTCGGTGACTCGGTCAACGTCTTCTTCGCTGTTGAGGTGAAGAAGAAGCGCGAAACCGCCGAACTTGCCACGCTCCTTTACCGGATCGTCGCTAAGATTAATGATCGTGCTGCCAATCCTTAGCGTTGCATGGAAGACCAAGTGGTTCCCATTCGGAGGGCGGAGAAACTCAGGCGCTTCGTCGAAGCGGGTCAGATGCTGTACCGTAGCCCCAATGGCATTCCCGTAAAGATTAATCGCTTCCTGACAATCGCCGTCGAAGAATAGGTAAGTACAGACATCCATGGCCCAATGGTATACGCTTCACCCCAATCGCAAACGAAGGATCATATTCAAATGCGGCCGCGACACAAAATATCGTTTGAAAATCCTAACCTGTGCGGGAGGGTCGCGATAAACTTCAGGAACCATGGGCAATTCTCCAGTACCTCAGAGCTTCGAAACCCTGGCCCTCCACGCCGGCCAAACGGTCGATCCGACCACGAAGGCAAGGGCGGTGCCGATCTACCAAACCACTTCCTACGTATTCGACGACACTGCGCACGCGGCGCGGTTGTTTGCGCTACAGGAGTTCGGGAACGTTTACACGCGCATTATGAATCCGACGACAGCGGTGTTCGAGGGTCGCGTGGCGGCGCTAGAAGGCGGTTCCCACGCTGTCGCTACCGCAAGCGGTCAGGCGGCGGAAACACTTGCGATCACCACGATTGCGGAGGCCGGTGATGAGATCGTGGCGGCCACCTCGCTCTACGGCGGCACGTACAACCTGCTTCACTACACGCTGCCAAAGTTCGGGATCACCGTGCGCTTCGTCGATCCGAGCAAGCCGGAGAAGTTCCGAAGCGCGATCAACGACAAGACTAAGCTGATCTTCGCCGAGTCGGTAGGGAACCCCAAGCTCGATACCTTCCCATTCGAAGAGGTATCCGCGATCGCGAAAGAGTCCCAGGTTCCGATCGTTATCGACAACACGTTGCCGACACCGTATTTGCTCAAGCCATTCGAACACGGCGCGAACATCGTGGTCCATTCGGCGACCAAGTTCATCGGGGGTCACGGAACCTCGATCGGCGGCATCGTTGTCGATGGCGGTAATTTCGATTGGGGCAGCGGCCGATTCACCAAATTCACCGAGGCGGACCCGTCGTACCATGGCTTGAAATTCTGGGAGACGTTCGGAGACTTTCCAGGGCTGGGAAACGTGGCCTTCGGACTGAAGGCGCGCGTGCAGGGACTGCGGGACACAGGCGCAGCGCTCTCTCCATTCAACGCATTTCTGTTCCTTCAGGGGTTGGAAACATTGCACCTCAGGCTTCAACGCCACTCGGAAAACTGCCAGAAGGTCGCTGAGCATCTCGCTTCGCATCCCGAGGTGATCTGGGTGACCTATCCGGGGCTACCAAGCCATTTTGATCATGCCACAGCAGCAAAGTATCACTACCGGGGACTTTACGGCGCAATCGTGGGATTCGGCATCAAGGGCGGATACGATGCCACGCTCAAGTTCATCGACAAACTTCAGATCTTCTCGCTGCTGGCAAACGTGGGCGACGCGAAATCGCTGGTGATCCACCCCGCCTCCACGACCCACCAGCAGCTCTCGCCCGACGAGCAGCTTACGACAGGTGTTACCGATGACTTCATTCGGCTTTCAGTCGGTCTGGAGAACATCGACGACCTCATCGCGGACCTCGATCAGGCCCTTGCCGGATGACTTTAGGTGCGCTTCAAGGCGACGTTTTGGCGCTACCTGTAGGATAATGTTTCGACTATGTGCGATCAGAAGCATTTCGACGATGACCTAGAAGAATTTGAGCGGCTGGGCCTTATTACAAGAAGGCAATTCGGCGTTTTGTTGGCAGCAGGAGTGGCGATGACGCTCCCGCGAGTCGCGAACGCCGCGACGGTAACCGAGTCGGAGGTAACCATCACAACCCCTGACGGTACCGCTGACTGCTACTTCGTGCATCCTAGCAGCGGTAATGCCCCCGGTGTTCTTATGTGGCCGGACATTTTTGGCTTACGGCCGGCTTTCCGGACGATGGGCAAGCGTCTCGCTGAATCGGGCTACGCCGTTTTGGTAGTCAACCCGTTCTATCGTTTGCACAAGGCTCCTACTGCCGAGAAGGGAACTGCAACGGCGATCTCAGACCTGATGCCTCTGGCGCGGAGCCTTAATGAGACCACCGAGATGACCGACGCAAAGGCCTTCATCGGGTGGCTGGATGCTCAGCCTTCGGTAGCTAAGAATCGACATATCGGCACCCAGGGTTACTGCATGGGAGGGCCGATGGCTTTTCGCACCGCAGCCGCGATGCCGGCACGGGTTGGCGCCGTTGCCACCTTCCACGGTGGCGGATTGGTCACCGATCAACCCAACAGCCCACACCTTGAGGCGGCTCGGAGCAAGGCCCAGTTCCTCGTCGCGATAGCCGCCAACGACGACGCGCGCTCGCCCAACGATAAGACCACTCTGAAGGACACCTTCGCGAAAGCGAATCTGCCCGCCGAAATCGAAGTGTATGAAGGCTCCGCCCACGGCTGGTGCCCACCGGACTCGTCGGTATATAACGAGCCAAAGGCCGAGAGAGCATGGTCAAGGCTCCTCGCCCTTTACGGTAAGGCACTATAGCTCACGTCGAGGCGAACGACAACCGATGCTAGCACTCGCCGCATGCGCTGTGATGTGTCTAGCGGGCCGGCGAGTCCAGTCTTCAAGACGCTCGATGCCTTAGGTGTCAGTAAGGTTGTGTTCTATCCGGATTCCAAGCACGTTACGTCAGTCGATCAAGACGGTAACTTGGTTCTAGTCGATTTATGTACCGGCAAGGTCGTCAAGACTGTTCACGATGCTGCGTTGATGGGGACGCATGGAGAATCGTCGCTGGTATCAGATAATGCAGGAACGCGCATTGCGGTTGGAACTTGGTGGGGGGACTTGTGTGTTTACGCTGGAGGATTCAGTCCAAGAATTAAAGCGATGCGCTTTGGACAGGATCATATAACAGCCCTTGCGCTTTCATCCGACGATCGTACGCTTGCCGATGCCGCGGGCCATAGCGTTTATTTCTGTGACATGCATTCGTATAGGGTAGTTCGCCACTTCGATGTATCGGGAATTTCTCCTAATTCCCGATTGAATGCACTTGCATTCGGATCTGACAGCCGATTCTATGTGGGAGGGGGAGATTACGTTCCCATCAAGAATCCAGGGTTTCTTCACGTTTACTCGTCAGACAGTTTGGAACTTAAGCGCCTGACTTTCCCCGAGGAAATCTACACGATTTCAATCGGCCAGGGATAGGTTTTGCTAGGCAAGATGAACATAGAAATCCGATCCGAGCAGGGATTGAGATTGGTAGCTATCCGGAAGCTAGAAGTTCTCCCACATTTACCTGTTTGCGCAGCCTGGTTCTCCGGGAGAATCGCGGTGTCGTTGGTGATGAAGGGTGAGTTCTACTCGCCAGATCTGAAACAAAAAGTTGGGGACATCGTGAGCGATCGTGGCGAACCGTACTGTCTGTTACTTTCGGCAAGTTTCGATCATCACTCGCTTGTTATATGTGGCGGAACCAACGCATCATTTGCTTCAACCGCCGGATTGAAGTGACCAACACTAGCTGAAAAACTCTCAACTGTAAACATGGTCGAGGGGCGCGAGCTTCAGTAATATTGAGGCAATGATTGGTGCGCTCTTTTCAGTTTTGTCGATCTTTCTCACCACCGACGTCGAGCAGACGCGGCTGCTGACGCCGGCCGAATCGCAGGGCATCAGAACTTGGGACGTCAAGTATCTATCCGTGAAGCGTGTTCAGGAAACCAAGTCTGTTGTCTTCACCTATTCCGTCAGCTTTAAGAACGAGACGCCGTTCGAACTTTCCGAAGTCGATCTTCAGGTAGCGATGGTGCGAGAGGGGAGCACGGTTTACAAGACCGAGCCAGTGGCGCTTCGTAGTTTTACGAACGTGGCATTCGGCATCACGGGCTCGATCCTGCCGTTCGATAAAACTCTCAGCGATACCAAGGTCTCGTTCACCGTTCCCGCAGATTTCTGGACGGGGCGTACGAGCCCCGATCTCAGGATATGCGGGATAAGGACATTCAAGGGCAAGCTCGACCTTCATAACCTCGGTCACCTATACTCGCGGATGCAGCGTGATCCTAAGAGTACGATCCCGCTTTTCAAGGCCGATCCAAGTCTGCTCAACGACCAAGACAATTCCGGCTACGGCGTCTGCGCGGCGGCGTGGGCTTGCAGCCCCCCCGAGGTCATCAAATACGTGGCAACTCATGGAGGAGGTTGGCAGGTAAGAATGGCCAACGGAGTCACAACTATGCACGCTGCCGCCACCAACGGATACCCGGGTACATTGGATTTGGCGTTGGCCCACGGCGGAGACGTGAACGCCAAGACGTCTAAATACCGACGCTCTCCTTTGTACAAAGCGATTCGGAAGGGCTTTCCGCAAAACGTCGAGTGGCTTTTGAAGCACGGAGCCGATCCCAACGAAAGCAACGAGTATGGAGAGCCGATCGCCTGGTGGGCAATACACGATGGCCAATCGCTGGCTCTCAAATCTCTCATCAAGCACGGCGCAAATCCTCACTTGTGGGACCACCGCGGATTCGGGTGGATGCACTACTGCACAGACAACGTGCCATTCTTGCCGGTGGTTCTCTCCTGCGGAGTTGGAGTCGATGACTGCGATCGGAGCAAAGGCTTTACACCGCTGATGCTGGCGGCAATCAACGGCCAGAGCGCACCCGCCATTTGGCTGCTCCAGCATGGAGCGGACCCCAACCGCAAGGATCGCACGGGTCATAACGCATTAGACTACTCGCGGGTCGCAAACAACACGCACACCGACCAGTACTTCAGGGATCTGGTCCGCCGCTACGGACATTCGGCCTCCAGCAACGTAAAATGAAGGGAGTATGGCCCAAACCGCATTAATGATCAGATTCAGAGCGAAGCTGTGCCTTCCCGCCGAAGGCGGCGATTGGATGTTTCTCCGCTTACCCAAAAAGGCCAGCGATCAACTGCCGAGCCGGAACATGGTGTCGGTGGAAGGGACCATGAACGGGTTTGCTTTCGCTGCCACTCTGCAGCCGGACAGCGAAGGCGGGCATTGGCTCAAAGTGGAGCCGGATCTAAGCGATGGGGCAAATGCCCAGCCCGGCAGCGAGGTTGATTTGGAGATTTCTCCCGCCAAGGTTGAACCCGAGCCAGAAGTGCCGGACGATCTCCGCAAAGCGCTTTCGGCTGCGCCGGCTGCGTTAGGGGTGTGGAACGACACAACTGCGATTGCGCGACGAGACTGGATCACATGGATGACGCAAGTAAAGCGCGTGGAAACCCGTGTCATCCGGGTCGAAAAGATGATCGACATGCTCTCAAAAGGCAAGCGCCGCGTATGCTGCTTCGACCGTTCGGGAATGGCTAGCAAAGCCTTTTGCTGTCCAATAGCTGCTGAAGATTCACGCGACGAGTGAACAAGCTCGCGTAGCGTAAGCTAGCTGAACCGATGGTCGACGTTTGGATAGGTGATTTCCTGCTGCTCCTTGCAATACCTGCCACGATGGTATCCACTGTTCAGCGGATAAGGCCTCGACTTTTGGCAGGGGATGGCATCGTGCTTGAGGATCTTGAAATCCTTCAAGCTGAATACCGGAAGCGGTACGTGACGAGGCTCTGGCTACTCCGGGTGGCGCCGGCTCAGCTAGCAATCTATTTCATACTTCGAGTTGCCCTTTGGCCACCTGATATGGAAGTTGAAGGCCCAAGCCTTTTTTCATTCCTAATCGCCGCCTTCGCTGTTTACGTCGGAACGATGATCGGAACTGCCTTCTTGCGGATGCGTCATGAGCGGAGTTTTGTGGTCGCGCATCCCATCTTCGCAGATTCCTTCCTCCCCGTGCGTCCGCGAGTTTTTGCTGTACTTCCTTGGATTCTTTCAGTCGGAGCACTCACGGCCGGCATCGTTGTTGGTGAGCAGAGGTCCCAGCTCACCCTGATAGGGTTTGGGTTCATCGGGTTGTTTATCGGCACAAAGCTTCGGTACCGCCAAATAAGTCACTCACGCTATGAGCTTCCGTGGGATGAGCCTATGGGGAAGAGGATCTCGGAGGTTGTTGAGCGATTTGGCCGCACGCCGAAAAAGCTTGTTCTTATCCCTAGTTTGGTAACCAATGCCGGAGCAATGCCCGATGGAACGGTGTTCGTGACAAGCGCTCTGCGGACCCGGCCGGCTGAATTCAAATGTGATGCGGATGCCGCGAAGCTCGGGTTAGGCTTGGAACTTGCATCGTGTCTGAACAAGATCACCCGCTTTATGGGACAGCCGTCTCACTGGATCGGAATCGACCGCTTCTTGATAACGCACCCTTCGCTTGAAGAGCGAGTTGCACGGCTGATCTCCGCTGCAAAAGAATCAGGTTAAGCGTATACAATGACGGTATGGCGACATTGATGGCTCGCGAGGTACGGGAGGGCTCAGTTCGGCTCCGATGGACTCCAGAGGCTCTGGACGAGATGCTTCGCCGCGGAGATCTCGACCCCGAGCGGCATTACGAGATATTAAACGGGGAACTATACGAGAAAAAGGGACACGACTGGCCCCACTCTTTTGCCGTCAGCGCCTTGCAGGTCATATTGGGTCGCTTGGATACGCAGGAATTCTACGTGTCAGTACAATTGCCACTGAGGATCAGTCAGGATTCGCCGGAACCGGATCTCAAGGTCATTCGGGGAAGCCTATTTGGCCGACTCGAAACACCATCGGCCGACGAGGCGCTGTTAGTCGTCGAGCTATCGGATTCGACTTACGCGACAGACTTTCACATGAAGCTGCCGATCTACGCAACTGCCGGAGTGCCCGTTTATTGGATCGTAGACCTGAACCACCGACGGGTAGAAGTTTTTAGTCGACCCGCGGGCGCTGAGTACTCAGATGTGACCCTCTATGAGGAAGGCACGATTCTCCCGCCCGCCTTCGAAGGCTGTCCGTCGATAATCGATTCAGATCTATTTGTTGCAGAGGCGTAAGGCTAACGGATCTACGCTTTACTGATCCAATATTCACCATCGATTCCGTACGCCATCAGGATCTCGGAAAGCTGACCGACGTGGGTTTGGAGGTGGCGAATATTGAGGATTTCGTGCTCCAACTTTCCCATATTCTTGTACCAGGGAATCCCCGTGTCCTCTCGTTCCAAGTCCAAGTGATCAACTGTATTGTCGATCATTCCATTTACTAAGTCGATGTAGCTGATTACTTCGGACTTGCTATAGGGTTCGACCACAGCCGGATTCGCGTTCGCCCACAAATCGGTTACGCCATCTCGGTGCTTTTCCCAAGGCTTGAAGTCTTCCTCAGTCTGGCCGAGATAGAGGTGCGTGTAAAAGACGCCATGGTAGGCTATCCGCCAGAAGTTCCTCGGGTGGGTGCCGGCGAGCCAGACATCGTCAGTGGCTTTTTCGACGCACTCGCGCAACATCGCCAGCCCGGCATGATACTGTCTCTTCAACGCAAAACGGATGTCCATAATCGCAAAGTTTACGCCCTCGCAAGAAGATTCTTTGAACCATTCGTCGAATTCCAGTCCGGCAGTTCGATTAGATAGAGAAGGCAGTTACAGGAGAAATCATGAAGTATTTGGTTGCTATTTACCACCCTGACGGTTACGATGGGGCCGCCGAGGGTGAAGCGATGGTGCGCGATATTCACGCGCTCAACGAGGAGATGGAGGCCGCCGGCGCCAGATTTTTCGCCGGCGGCCTGACCCCGCCAAGCGGCGCGAAGTCACTTCGGTCGAGGCCTAATGGTGAAGTGCTCATCACCGACGGGCCGTATCTGGAGACCAAGGAGCATATCGGTGGATTCTGGATACTGGAAGCTGCTAACTTGGATGAGGCGTTAGCTTGGGGCCGCAAGGCCGTTGCCGCTTGCCGGGCGCCGGTCGAAGTCCGTCCGTTTATCTTTAGACCGCGCTCGTAGAAGGATTCATACACATTTGATGGAGGAACTCGATGAACGAAAATGAAAATGAAATCGCCCATCCGCCGGTCGTCTCAGGTGACGATTGGCTTGCCGAGCGGCTCAAGCTTCTTGAAGAAGAGAAAGCCCTCACCATAGCCTATGACCGGGTGAACGCTAAGCGTCGCCGGTTACCGATGGTTAAAGTGGAAAAGGACTATCGATTTACGGGGCCTGAGGGTGAAAAGCGGCTAATCGACCTCTTTGAGGGCAAACGTCAATTGATCGTGCATCATTTCATGTTCGCTCCCGAATGGGAAAAGGGCTGCCCGAGTTGCACTTGGCACAGAAACTGCTTTGGCAACCTCGGCAGTTTGGCAAAAACGGACACGAGCATGGTCACCATCTCACGCGCGCCAATTGAAAAGCTGGTTGCCTATCAAGGCGAGAAGGGATGGACGACTCCGTGGTACTCCTCCAATGGCTCCGACTTCAACTACGACTTCAAGGTGACCCTGGACCCGTCGCGTGGTCCTGTGCAGTACAACTATAAAACCGGCGAGGAACTCACGAAGGCGATCGGGCCCATTGAGGCCTCATCTGAATGGCCCGGATTCAGCGTGTTCTTTCGAATCGGCGACGAAGTGTTCCACACCTATTCGGCTTACGGCCGAGGCGTCGAGAACCTCATGGATCCGTTTAGTTTGCTCGACATCACCCCCTACGGACGGCAAGAGGATTTCGAAGACTCGCCCGAAGGTTGGCCGCAGAGTCCCACTTACGGTTAACGCGCTCAACGAAATCCTAATCTTTCGCCATTGGCCTCTTTCCGCCGGTAAATCCCATTTTGAGCTTTTCCGGCGAGACGGAGGGGGTGTTCGCTTTGGTGTGGTCGATGCTCTTGGCGATCGCGGCGACGTTCGCCTGCTCTTGGCCGGGCGATCCGGCCAAGGTCTTGAACACGATAAGACAACAGACGATCACCGTGGCAACCAAGCCAACGGCAACCCAAGTATTGCGACGGGACTGATTCATCCTATTCAGTTGTCGCCCAAAGGAACTTGGTCGGATCAGTGACATAGCCGGCCGAGTAGTCCTTCACGTCGCATCCTGCCGCGACCGCCGTTAGTGGCATCGCTTTGGTGTGACCATCCGTCCAGGCGACGATCACCTGGGTACCGTCGGTGTGCCACGGCCAAACGCCGCCAAATACGTTCCATACCAGAGGCTGACTCGGCATCCAACCGCCGAACCACCAGTAGCCGTCACCGTTGGCGTATCCAGGCCGGAGATCATTGCCGTTTGCATCGGTCCAGCACGGCGCATCCACCGCGTAGTTACCGCCGCCGTAAGGTGCTCCGCTGGGAGTCCGTCCCCAAAGCGCACTTATCGCCAAGATCGAATTGGCGGGGCGCACGATCTGTGTCGTTGTAACACTCGTAGGGTTCATTTGATAGTTCGGGGCAGGGAAGAAGATCGGGCCGATGAACTGCATGCTTACGCCCCAGTCGGCGGTGAACCCGAAGTTGTACTCCCGCTGAGCTTCAGTAGTCGGGGCGGGCACAGAGCTATCCGGGTAGTCGCGGCTCGTCTTGCTAGCCGGATCCATCGGGTCCATCAGCACGTCTTCGGTCTTGTAGTACGGGCGGATAAGTACGTGGTAGTTGCTGTCTCCCTGGGCCGCGCTGAACGTGCCGTTGTACAGCAGAATTGGAAAGTGGTCGTCATAGTCGATGGTGTACTGCAAGCTGGCAAGGTTGATTTGCTTGGAGTTTGAGATCGCGGCAGTCTTTTTGGCAGCCGCCTTGGCCTGAGCGAACACAGGGAACAGGATTGCTGCCAGGATCGCGATGATTGCGATCACCACGAGCAGCTCAATGAGAGTAAAGGCGTTCCTCGTTGCCGCCTGTCGATAATTTATGTATATAGATTTGGTCATACGACACGTACTCTAATAGGCTAAAAGGCCCTTTGCTCCTAGTCAAATGCATGTTACATGGCGCTGTGCCGATATGCAAGGATTTTCTTTTTTGCCTCGGCGCCTAGCCGCGATACTCGCTCAGCGTCTGCCGGTGGGAGCTAGCGGTTGCGGCGGCGACGGCTTGATCGATGATGTGGCTGATCTCGCTCCCCTTCCTTCCGTTTAGCCAGATCGTCGTAAGGTTGTGAAAACGGACTCCCGGCGCGGACGGGGCTTCGATGGCGGAGGTCGCCGTGACCGCGGCGTCGCGGAAGTAGCAGTACACACCCATCCCCCAGGCTTCGTGACGCGTCACATTGGCTGCTACTTTGTAGGAGGCGAATCCAGATCCCCAGGATGCCTGATCGGGGACATCATACGGCATTTCGAACTGATACATGTAGACCCGGCCGCCTTCGCCGTTCCAAAGCGTTTGGTACTCCTCGTGGTGCTCGTTAAAGAGACCGTACAAGGTCACGTTGTCGCCGTCGACGACTAATCCGCGCTTCGAAGGATTTGCGTTCCACTGAACGTGGGACCCGTGGTCGGCACGCCAGAGCCAGATTTGGTCGGCCACGACATCGTTGCTCTCAATGCGGACGTCGTCGTCGTTGAGGCCGAGCGAAGCTCCGCCGGTCCTGACCGTCAGGTCGTAGAGGCATGTTGGGTTGACGGAGTGCCGAACCTTGGTTTTTGTGTGACCGACTTCGAGCAGGACAGGGGACTTGATAGGGCCGGCGTCGAGGATCAGGCCCGCGATTTTGACGCCGTCAACGTCGGCAACTGACAGGATCGGCTGTCCTTGGGTAGGGACAAGAGTAGCGAAGCCTAAGCCACTGAGAATCGTGTTAGGACGAACCACTCGGAGAGGCTGGTCAAGTCGGTAAATGCCGGGTGTGAAGAGGATGTGCTTGCCCTTTGCCAGCGAAAGGTTGATTTCGACGGCATTCGAAGTCTCTGGATGCGCGATATAAAAGCGATCCAATGAAATTGACGTGCCCCGAGTCGGCCCGGTCGCCCAACTTACGCCTTGCGTATCCCGACGAAGATCGGGAACGAATACGCGGAAGGCTGCTCTCTTGTCAACGCAGAGATAGGGCTTCTCACGGATGACTGGCGTTTTGTCGACAACGGTGTATGGAGGAGTAGGGAGGGTGGCGGCCGGAGAATTCTGGCAGCCGACGAAGACCATATTCCAGTTACCGTTGGGCCAGGCGGTCCAGCGGCTGTTCCGAGATAGCCACTGTTGCCGGGAGCCGGGGTTAACTTTGCCGTCGACGATCGAGTCGGCGAGGAAGCCACCGCTTGTCCAGCCCTGGGTGTGCCTTTGTGACCAAGCGAAAAGCTGCAGGTCGCCCTTTACATGGAGCCGGCGGATCGGCGCAGCTTGGGAGACCGCGATCTGGAGCGAGGCAACGACGAATCCAAGCAGGGAAAACAACACGCGCCAATTATGGATCAGCTTTTGGGGGCAAAGAGTTTCCAGTGCCCTTCTGAAACGATTTCGGCGGTTCCATCGACTACCTTGATCGCGGTCTGATCATCTATCGCGTACAGGGGCGCCGGCAGCTTCGATGCCCATATTTCCGAATTGGATAGCGAGTTCTCCGGGAATCTTTCGTGACCCACGTGCGGCAGCAGGGCGAAGTCAACCAGTCCTAGACCCGGTGCTACAGTAAAGTCGACGCTCAGTTCTCCCTCGGGAGTATCTACCAGGATGACCTCCGACTTGATATCGTCGCCCTTGGGTGGTTTACTGCCGGTGTAGGTTTCCCCGATCCAGGAGCACGTAACCATACTTCCCGCGCTGACTCCCACGTATACCAACTCGCGACGCAAGGAACCAAAGAGTTCGGCAAGTCCGGATTCCCGCATCCAACGGCGCAGATACAGCACGTCGCCGCCCCAAACCAACAGAGCGTCAGCCTCCTCAACTGCCGGAATCCAATTCTCTTTATCGACGCTGGGCAGCGCGGTGAGCTCCAGCACGCCCAGCGACTTCCAACCCAATTCGCAAAGGGGAGATTGGGCTGTCCCGCTTATAAGGCGATAGGCGCCAGCAGGACCGCCGCGGGACGGATAGATTGCAGTGGGAATGCAGAGAGCACTGGACTCGGCAATCGGTTTGCCGAGCAGATCGACCAGCGAATCACGGATGCTCTGGTTGCTGATGCCGGCAGAGGTGAGTAGAAGCTTCATAATTGCTGGCTTGGTCAATTGACGGCAAACATAGAATCGCCATCTTGCAGGTAGATCGTCCCATCCGATCCGATGGCAGGCGATTGCTCGCTAGACGAGCTAAAGTTTACCGACCATTGTTTGCTACCAGTAGTGCGCTTGAGTGCATAGAGGGTGAGCACCGGCGTGCAGATATAAACCGTGCCGTCCGATCCAAGGACCGGTGAGCACAGAGCAAATCCGACGCTCCCTGTGGAGTAGCTCCAGACTTGTGCCCCCGTGGATCCATCCAGAGCATAGACATTCCCATTGCCGGACCCGATATATACGGTGCCGTCTTTACCGATTGCGGGTGAGGAACTGATCTGGTTTCCTGTGTTAAATGACCACTTCTTTAACCCGGTCGTCGTGTCAATCGCGTAAACGTTAGAGTCGATCGACCCGAAATAGACGGTCCCCTTGGACCCAACGGCAGGCGATGAATCAATCGTGAAGTGGTTTGAATAAGTCCATTTGAAGGTTCCAGTGGCGCCATCGATGGCATAGAGGTAGCCGATGCTATCGCCGACGTACACAGTCCCATCTGGTCCAATAGCCGGGGAACAATTATTAATCCCGTCTTTGAGCTGTACGGCCCATTTTTTCGCACCGGTCGCGCCGTCTACCGCGTAAAACGTCGAATCGGCGGTGTCCCCAAAGTAGACCGTCCCATCTGACCCGATAGCCGGCGAGCAAAGAACTTCGCCACCGGTAAGAAACGTCCATTTTGTCGCGCCCGTCCTACCGTCGATGGCGTATAAGCTATCGTCTCCGGAACCAATGTAGACGGTCCCGTCGGACGCAATGGCAGGTGAGGATACAAATCCGACTTGGCTTACTTGAGCGGTCCACTCCACCGAGCCCGATGATGCATCGACCGCATGGACGGCCCCGGTCCCTGTCCCAAAATAGAGCCATCCGTTGGCTCCAATGGCGGGAGAAGTATTTCCACCCATCCCTGGCAGAGTCCATTTTATCTTCCCGTTGGCGCCCGCACCCATGCCTTGCGCGGTGTTTAGGGCATTCCCTCGGAATTTGGGCCAAGAGGATCTGGCGAGACCGACGGCGCTTCGGCTACCTGTTCCCGAGCCTCCGCACCCTTCGGACACTAGAAAGACGGCGATTGCAGCGCCCGATAGCCACGGTTTCACGAAGTCATTATGTTACGGAAAAGGATTTAGCGCATTTAACCTTTACAATTGATCCGCGTATAATTTTCCGATGGCTGACCGTGGAACCCTGATCGAACTCTCGAACCTTGCATGGGAGACGTTCCGTGAGTCAATCGACGGCTTGACTGAGGGTCTTGCCTGGGCTTCGGTTGAGTGCCAGCCCGGCGAATATTTGCACACCGAGGGGTCGATCCTGAGCCAGATTGCCCATGTTGCAAACGGCAAAATCATCTACGGCAGCGTCGGTTTTCGCGAGACGGAAGTGCGTTGGCGGGCGTTGTCTCCCAAGATTGATTCGCTTTGGCCCAACCTGGATGCTGTAGTCGCTTGGCTATATGAAGCGCACGATTACTGGATGAACTGCTGGGTTGAAGTCGATTATTTGGATTCCGACCGCCTTCGTTTT
>Ga0206819_10245_pt1 | contig 17965 bp, 11 predicted proteins | sample Alteio_BWOrgCont_87_FD_152855 | JGI IMG/M metagenome (GOLD analysis project Ga0206819, IMG submission 152855) | Enriched cells from forest soil in Barre Woods Harvard Forest LTER site, Petersham, Massachusetts, United States -... | ecosystem: Environmental > Terrestrial > Soil > Temperate forest >... | reverse complement strand
AGAGCCTCTGCGAGTTGTTTCTAATTACACTCGTTTGTTTGCTAAACGCTACCAGGGAAAGATTGATGACAAAGCGGACCAGTTCATCGGTTTTATCGTCGACGCCTCAAGTCGAATGCAGACTCTCATTAATGACTTGCTTGTATTCAGTCGACTAAAAAGCAAAGCGCAAGTGTTTAGCCCTGCGGATTGCTCGGTGATTATGAAGATGGCGATCTCGAATCTGAAGCTTGCTATTGAGGAAAGCGCCGCCACCATCAACTGTCAGTCCTTGCCTATTGTTAGTGGGGATAATTCGCAACTATTGCAACTGTTCCAAAATCTTTTGGGCAATGCAATCAAGTTTCGCAGACCAGGGAAATCGCCTGTCATCGACATCTCTGCACAAAAAGATGACGCAGTCTGGCTCTTTACTGTCCACGACAACGGCATAGGAATAGACATGGAGTTTGCCGATCGAATCTTCGTCATCTTTCAACGTCTCAATCTCAAAGAAGAGTTTAGCGGCAGCGGCATTGGCTTGGCGGTCTGCAAGTCAGTTGTGCAGCGGCATGGTGGGCGGATTTGGGTTAAGTCGTTGCCTGAACAAGGTACGACGTTTTATTTCACTATTCCGGTGATGTCCGAGACAACGGAGACCAAGACAATTTCGGCCGAGACAGTTTCAGAAAATGGAAATGGGTAAAGACAATGCAAATTCTTATAGTGGAAGACAACCTCGCCGACCTCAATTTGATTCTTGAAGTATTGCAAGACGAGAAAATCGCGGTCGATGTCAGCGTGGCCAGAGATGGCATGGAGGCGATGGATTATCTCTTCAACAGAGGAGCGTTCGAACATGCCGTTGCGCCGGACCTTGTGTTCCTGGATCTCAACCTGCCCAAGAAAGACGGACGGGAAGTACTGAAAGAGATGAAGGAGAACCCTAGACTGAGTTCAATTCCTGTAGTTGTGCTGACCACATCCCAGGCCGAAGAAGACATAATCAGAAGTTATCATTTGCAAGCAAGCTGCTACGTGACAAAAGCGTTTGATTTCGATCAGTTCGTCAAGATCATCAGGTCGATTGATGGATTTTGGTTCTCGGCAGTACGCTATCCACCAGCGACCAAAGCGATCCTCCAAACCACCCAATGAGCAAGGATAGAATAATTTCAGTCCTGTTGGTCGAAGACAATCTAGCTGATGCTTGCTACATTGAGGAAATGTTGCCGTCGACGTTATACAATGTGCGGCATGTCGTAAGTCTCGAATCAGCGTATGCATTTGGTTTTGAAAGCACAGACATCGTGCTATTGGACTTGTGTTTGCCTGATGGGCAAGGGCTACAAACGTGTATGTCCATGGTCGAACATGCTCCGCAGACTCCCATCATCATTCTTACCGGGCGCGATAATGAAGAGCTTGGACTCGATACACTCAAGCTGGGTGCGCAGGATTACATCTTAAAACGAGAGATAAATGAGAACACGCTTCCGCGCAGCATTCGGTGGGCTATTGAGCGCAAGGGCTGGGAGAAGGGTGTGCGTGCAAGTGCTGACTTAGCGAAGCGATCTGAGGCTGAAGCTCGGGAAGTTGCGGCAAATTTGAAGCTTGCATTGAAAGCATCTTCGACCGGGATCTGGTCTTGGGATTTCGTTGCCGACAAAGTGACAGCTGATGAGCAGGCCGCGGCTCTGTTTGGTATCGAGCAATGCGCGTTTGGAGATTCTGTCCAAATGTTCTTTGATCGAATACACGGCGATGATAGAGACGCCGTAACCGAGAAAATCCGAAAAGCTATAGAATGGAAATCTGAATACTACGCTGAATTCCGGACAGATTGGCCAGACGGCAGCATTCATTATCTAGTCGCTCGCGGCCAAGTGATCGAAGAATCACATGGTTCTCCGTTTCGCCTGGCCGGCATATGCAGAGACGTGACAAAACGTCACGAGGAAGCTGAGAGAGCAAAGCGCCTTCTGATGCTTGAGCAACATGAAGACTTCACGGCCACTCTTACTCATGATCTGAAAAATCCATTGATTGGCGCCGAGCAATTGCTGCAAATGCTTATTGAAGGTGAAGTCGGCAAATTGGAACAGAACCAGCTAACGATGCTCGGTGTGCTCAGACAGTCGAACTCCGATATGCTTGCCTTGATCCAAAATTTATTGGAAGTGTATCGGTTCGATGGGGGCGCGCCTGAGATGAAGTACACGATCGTAGATATAAGCACACTAGCCAACTCATGCGTGCTCCAGTTTACGCCAATCGTACAGAACGCCGGTGTCAAACTCGATCTGAATTTCACGCAGAGCGATCATACGATATCTGCAGATGCGATTGCGATGCGACGGATACTAACGAATCTGATAGGCAACGCGATCAAATTCACCAGGTCTGGCGGGATGGTGGTGGTTTCAGGCCACAGACTCGGTGAATGTTATATTCTGGAAGTTGAAGATACAGGAACAGGTATCCCTCAACAAGAATTGGGACTGTTATTTCGGCGTTATTCGCAAACCGTCCTGGCGAGAAGGTGCGGCGCCGGTACCGGTTTAGGATTATATCTGTGTCGCCAATTGGTAGAGGCCCTCGGTGGTCAAATCAATTGCACGAGCGAAGAAGGTATCGGATCAACCTTTAAGGTGATTTTGCCGGTCAACCTATCCAGAAACAAATCTCTTTCGCAAACACAATCAGGCACATTTAGTAAGCTTGACGCAGTCAGGCGAGCAGTGTAATTAAACAGCCCTTGATTTCTCGTGAGCACTTCACCGTTGCTCCAGCAGTTTGCTGTTACGCGAGCCGACTGAATGAGTGGCTGCATTATCTGTGCGTTCTGTTGGCGTACGCGATGAGTCAGAATTCAAACTGCAGAGCATGATCTATAGCCCGAAGACGTTCTCATAGAGCAGGTGTGATCACGAGCTTGTGACCTATCTTGATTCGAGCAGATTCAAGGTCTGGCGATTACTCGATATTGATTGGTGTGCCACCGTATTTCATACCAGAAGCTCAGCAGCAGGAGCAACAGCCGGTCTTGCCTGGTCAATCGGCAGTCTCGAGCTTGTATACTGCTCAAACGCTTCGACCATTTTCGTCCTGAACGTCTCGATAGCCGAAATGTCTCTGCGTGTTTGCTCTGCGTTCGGCGAATCCGGTTTCAATTTTGCGGCTTCCGCGTAGAGCTGAGTTAACTTACAATCGACAGTTTCATCGACTATATCGCAAGCTTCCTGGATACTCACATCCGGCGTGGCCATAAGCGGCTTTATGCCGTTTCCTTGTTTAGATTCGGCGATTTGTTGTTTATAACCGACAGCCAGATTTTCTCCCAGTACGAGCTTGTCTGTATTTTTCGAGAATATCTCCGATTCGGACATGACTCCACTCGAAACGCGAATTAAATCACCAAGCAGCTCCTTTGCTAGATGAGGGAAAGCTTCAGGCGGAAAGTTCTCACCACCGATTGTCCACTGGGATGCGGCGGCTGGACGCAAAATTTCCATGAATGGCGGATTATCACCGTCTCCCAGCTGTCCCGTCGTAAAAGCAATCAACATGCCAGCCGGTAACAACAGGACTGAAACCTTGTCGTCCTTCCCATTAAAAATCAGCGACCATTGTCTGGTTGTGAGACGGGCATGGCAAGTTTTTGTAACCGGGCAATACCATTCATCAGTCATCTTCTTCTCGATCACCATCGGAAGCGCGACTGAAACAAGGAGATCTGATCCTACGGCCGTTTTGTTAAATTCGTATGCTAAATCGCTGAATGATTTGAACAGTTGGTTCAACAATGCCAAGGTTTCTTCGAACGGAGTCAGAGCTTCTTTGGTTGCAACTTCTGCAACCTGGACTACGGATTCTGGCGCCATCTCTCGCAGCCAACGGCCAGTTTCCTGACCACGTCGAGCTTTCAGTTCATCGAAAATTTCACGGGTGTGATCGGGCACAGCGAGATCAGGCGAAAGTGCTTCAAATAATTGTGCGACGCCTTGTTGCTGCAGTTCGGCCATTTCGTCGTTTGCCGTGATAACGAACTTTCCGGACGCCCAGAGATCGCGGAATCTTCCCATGATAAACTCCTCGGCGCCACCGCGCATAATGTCACTGTATGTCTACATCATAGTCTACTTTCGACCGCTGCGCTGTCCGAAGCTTCAACTAGCAGCACTAGATATCCGTATTCTTCAACAATACGCCGGATGTGGTGTGCGACACGGCGATATGGACGTTTCTATTTCTGGGATGATCGTGCAATATAACTATATACGGTGACTTGGGCCAAATCATTGAAGCGTGGAATGCTAATTCACGGCATTCTCATTTGGTGGTTTGGGCGTGTAGTTCGATTGTGTGCAGTATTGTCTCAAATTCAAATTTCAATCGGTCTGCCGACTGAAAACGCTTATCAGGATCTTTGTTGAGAAGTTCAAATAATGCAGTCCGCAGTTGGATGGGTACTTGACTGTCGTTATCGAGGAATGGCAGAGTCGAGGGCACTTCATGCACCTGCTGCCACATTATGTTGAGCGGTTCATCGCCGTCGAAGGGTATCTTTCCTGTGAGCACTTGATACAAAATGCAGCCCAGCGAATATAAGTCGCTTCTGACATCGACCGGCCGGCCCAGACATTGTTCGGGACTCATGTAAGCAGGTGAGCCGAATATTTCACCCGCTATTGTTAGATTTTGACCGGACGCCGCTCCAGAAACTGATTTAGCAATGCCGAAATCTACCAGTTTTGCCGAGAGTACGCCTTTTTCCTGAACCAGCATGATGTTGCTTGATTTTAGATCGCGGTGAATGATCCCGGCTGCATGGAGTGCACTAAGGGCGTCGCAAACTTGTATCAGTATCGATAGGCATACTTTGATCGGCAGCTTTTTCTCGCGATGCAACATCTCCGCCAGGTTCTCCCCGCGAACAAAATCCATCACGAAATATGGTTGACCATCGTCAGTAACTCCAAAATCGTGTACAGCGATAATATTTGGATGGTTAATGGAGCTGGCGGCGCGCGCCTCGTTTTCCAGTCGTTTTACTTGAACCGTGTCTGTGAGTAAGTGGACCTGCAGCATTTTGATTGCCACAGTCTTGTTCAAAAGAGTGTGCTTTGCCTGATAGACGATGCTCATGCCGCCCTCTCCAATCACCGCCTCCACAACATACTTTCCGCCTAGGACTTGGCCAATCTCGATAGTCGGCAGGTGGTCGGGGCAGGTCTGTTTTGCGGAGTCGAGGACGTCCTTTAATCGACGATACGTTGCGGATGCACTGTCGGGCTCGTTTTGTCCTCCGCGCAGCAGTGATAGAATTATGTTTAGTTCGAGTTTTAGATTTGCAGTTGACTTTTGCAAGTCTTTTGCAATTTCATTAAAGTCAAGCCCGCGCACGATTAACCGAAGGATTTGTCGCTGTTCTTTCGAGAATTTCAGCAGAGGTCTGACGATTGTGTCGTGCTCCGCAGGAGCCTTCTTCTGTCGCAGGACTTTGCTAGCAACACCGGAATCGAGCCATGTCGCTCCTTGCATTACTGCATTTATGGCACCGGCAAGCTGCTGCTCGGTGGCACTTTTCAGGCAATAACCATCTGCCCCGGCAGACAGAGAATCCGAAAATGCTTTCTCGTCATCTTTGGAAGTAAACATGATGATGCGAATGCTCGGCTGACTATCCTTAATGGCTCGTGTGGCTTCAATTCCATCAAGCTGAGGCATGCTCACATCCATGAAAATCACAGCTGGATGAAGTTCTTTGGCCATGTCAATCGCAGTTTGACCGTCTCCGACTTCGCCAACAATTTGAACACCCGGAATCTTCTGAAGCGCTGCGCGTAAGCCGATACGCATCACGATTTGATCTTCTGCGATCATGACGGGAATAATTACGGCTTCAGGCATGTTGGCTTTGCTGGTCAAGAGGAGACGTGCCGGGTACCTGGATTGGCTGCACCTTTGTTTGAACAACGGCGATCCAACACTTTACCAGTTTGCGTAATTTGGGGCAAGTGATCCAGGGGAAGCCAGCATGGGTCAATGACCCGTAGCTAACTCGGAATATTGCAAATGCATTCACACTGGGCAATTGGATGTGTCGCTTGGTGAGTCGGTGTGCACCATATGTGATGCCACTGTGGCACAAGAACAGAGCCTGGCACAGGCGCAAGTTACCTTTTCGATTACGGTCAGTTAGTTTATGTTTCATCAGAGCCAATCAAACAAACGTTGTTCGAGATGATGTCACGATCCACCGATCGGGTGATTCTTTACTTCATCTTCACTTCAAGGATGAATGCTGGGCCAGTTCATCCAGCGTATGTCAAACAGTTTGGAGCAGATAGATCTGATGCTGCACGAGGTCGAGAAAATAAGGGTCAACGTGACGAAATTAGAGCGGATTTCAGGTACTTTGATTTTGTGTTCGGAGATTGCGTTGGCGAGTAGGTATCGGTCAGATACGATCCGCGGATCTGCGTGGACAACACTTAATTAATCCTGAAACCTGTGTCAAATATAAGTGACACGGAGTGACCGCAGTGCTTCGTTTTCGAGGTAAAACCATGTTCGGAATGCCCTGTGGGCGTTCACCCAGTTCTCACCGCCCTCAATTAGATTGAAATGGTGATTAATTACTTCGGGTGTCAGGTTCGGCAACAACGCTCATTTTGATTTCGTTATTCATTCGCGATCTATCGAATTACTCACAATGGAATCCCGGCGTCCAAGAAGTGTCAGAACGAACGACTGGATGAACCCGTATGAAGAGAAATCGAGATCTGCAGAAGAAAAAAGATGTGAGCGATTCTGAAAGGTTGAATGCGCAGAAAGAGCAAGCTGAACTCCTTGACCTTACCCATGACGCGATTATGGTCCGCGAACAGGATGGTAGCATCACCTATTGGAATCGCGGCGCCGAGGAAACCTACGGGTTTACCAAGGAAGAAGCGATGGGACAGAAGATGCAAGATCTTCTTAAAACCGAATTTCCGAAGCCACTACAAGAGATTGAACAAGATTTGACTGACACCAGACGCTGGGAGGGTCAATTGATTCAGTTTACCCGAGATAAAAGAAGGGTGGTTGTGGCAAGTCGATGGACATTAAAAGGTGCTACTGACGGACGTCCATTTTCGATACTGATGACCAACAACGAGATCAGTGTGCAGGAGCAAGCTGACGTAGTGTTGCTCGCTGCAGAACAGCAGGCTGACGTAGTGCTATTAGCTGCGCAGCAGCGGGCTGAAGTAGTGCTGTTAGCTGCACAGCAGACGCGCTTTGACCAGCGCTCCAAAGCAGATGTAACCGAATTGGGACGGTTGCTTGCGCAGAAAGAGCAGGCAGAACTCCTGGACCTCACCCACGATGCAATCATAGTCCGCGATCTGGAGGGTACCATTCGCTATTGGAATCGCGGTGCGCGCGAAACATACGGTTTTACTAAAGAAGAAGCAATAGGACGAAAGTCAAAAGAGCTTCTCAAGTCCGAATTTCCGAAGCCACTACAAGAAATTGAACAAGACATGACTGAGAACAGCCGCTGGGAAGGCGAGTTGATACAGTTTACGCAGGATAACAGGAAGGTATTTGTTGCAAGTCGATGGGTATTAAAGGCTGACTCACAAGGGCGCCCATTTTCGGTACTGGAAATTAACAGTGACATAACCGTGCAAAAGCAGGCCGATGAAGTGCTATTAGCCGCGCAACGGCAGGCTCAGGAAGTGCTAACAACTGCTCAGAAGCAGGCTGCTGACCTGCTTCTGGTAGCTGCAGAACAGCAGGCTGACGTAGTGCTATTAGCTGCACAGCAGCGGGCTGAAACCGTGCTGTTAGCGGCCCAGCAAACTCGCTCTGAGCAGCTCCCCAAAACAGATGCGAGCGAATTGGAACGGTTGCTTGCGCAGAAAGAGCAGGCAGAGCTGCTTGACCTTACCCATGATGCAGTCATAGTCCGCGATCTGGAGGGTACCATTCATTATTGGAATCGAGGCGCCCGGGAAATTTATGGTTTTACAAAGGAAGAAGCGATTGGACGAAAGTCACACGAGCTTCTTAAGTCCGAATTTCCGAAACCACTGCAAGAAATTGAACAAGCAATGACTGAGAACAGCCGTTGGGAAGGCGAGTTGATACAGTTTACGCAGGATAACAGGAAGGTGGTTGTTGCAAGTCGATGGGTGTTAAAAGCTGACTCTCAAGGCCGTCCATTTTCGGTACTGGAAATCAACAGCGACATAAGTATACAGAAGTCCGCTCAGGATGTGCTGTTAGCCGCACAGCGGCAAGCTGACGAAGTACTGTCGGACGCCCAAAAGCAGGCACAAGTAGTGCTGTTGGCCGCACAGCAAACTCGTTCTGACAAACGGCTCCGCCTGATAGTCGAATCTGCTCCCAATGCGATGATCATGGTCAACCAAAAGGGTAGTATCGTCCTCGTCAATTCCCATGTCGAGTACCTCTTCGGCTACGGCCGCCAAGAACTACTTGGTCGATCGATCAAACTATTCGCGCCAGAGGTACCGCCGGACAAAGGAAAATTATCCAGTGATCGTGACAGCTTTTTCGTAAACCCAATAGCAAAAGAAGTGAGCAAAGGAGACTTTTGGGGAAAGCGCAAAGACGGAACCCTAGTTGCCGTCGAGATTGGACTGAATCCGCTTACAATCGAAGGTGAAGTCTTTGTTTTGGCTACCATTGTCGACATTACAGACCGCAACCGTAGTGAGCAACTGCTGCAGGAAAAAATCAGTGAATTGGCTACATCGAACGAAGAGTTGGAAAAGTTTGCATACGAGGAGAAACAATTCCGCCTCCTGATCGAGAATGTGCGCGATTATGCCATATTGTGGCTTGATCCGACTGGACATGTAGCCACCTGGAACTCTGGTGCGCAGAGGCTCAAGGGATACACAGCTGACGAAATCATTGGACAACACTTTTCCAGGTTTTACCCACAAGAAGCGATCGACCAGGATCACCCGACTAAAGAACTGGAAGTGGCTCGCTCAGACGGACGTTACCACGAGGAAGGCTGGCGGGTACGCAAGGATGGATCTCAATTCTGGGCAGACGTTCTGATCAGTGCAGTATATGACGAGACCGGAATTCTATGCGGGTTCGCAAAGGCAACGCGGGATCTCAGCGAACGTAAAAGAACTGAGCAGGAATTACTCAAGGCCAACGAAGAACTAACTGCCGCTCGCGATCAGGCTCAAGCTGCATCGAAATTGAAATCTGAATTTGTGGCAAACATGAGCCATGAAATACGCACGCCCATGAACGCTATCATCGGCATGAGCAACATATTGCTCAAAACTGATCTTGCAGATCGGCAACGTCAGTATGCCAATAACATTCGTGATGGTGCAAAGACCCTGCTTGCGGTCATAAATGACATCCTCGACTTCAGTAAGATCGAAGCAGGTAGGCTTGAGCTGGAGCTTGTCGATTTCGATCCGGTGCGCCTTGTCGAAAGCACCTGTGAATTACTGGCTGCCTCTGCGCGCGCCAAAGAAGTAGCCTTGATGGCACATATCGAGCCGACAATGCCTGAGCAACTGCGTGGCGATCCGGAAAGGCTTCGACAGATACTCATTAACCTTGTGTCAAATGCCATTAAGTTTTCCGATCATGGTGAAATCATTGTTCGTGCCGGTCTGGAATCCATCGATGGTGGCATAGCTACCATGCGGTTCTCGGTGAGTGATCAAGGAATTGGTATCAGCGAGGAACAGCAAGTTTTGTTGTTTAGACCATTCGTCCAAGCAGACGGGTCGATCAGCAGGCGTTTCGGGGGCACGGGGCTGGGACTGAGCATCTGCAAACGTCTCGTCGAACTCATGTGTGGCCGCATTGGTGTCGATAGTTCTGCCGGCGCAGGCTCAAAGTTCTGGTTCGTTGTTCCACTGGAGCTTAGACCGCAGTCGTCCATTGTCAATCTGCATGACAGCCTGCGCGACGTAAAGATATTGATTGTCGATGACGAACTCCAATCCAGGGAGATTCTACACAGCTACATTCTGTCGTGGGGTATGCGCAACGGAAGCGTCGCCTCGTGCAAAGAGGCTCTCAAATCGCTTCGGCAGGCCTATGTCGACGGCGAACCTTACAAGGCGGCAATCATTGATTATGTCCTTCCAGATAAGACTGGTATCGAGTTAGCAACTGAGATTCTCAACGACGGAGCACTTTCCACTACCAAGCTGATATTGTTGACCGGCTATGATGCGCTAGGTTTGGGTACTCAGGCAATAGCCTCGGGGTTTCAAGGGTATTTGACCAAACCAGTAAGTCGTGCACACCTGAAGGAGTCGATTATAAGCGTCCTCACTAGCGGCGAGCGCACCATCTGTCGTTCAGCCCTAGACATTCGACTCGGAACTACGAATGACGGCGCTGGATCTGTTCGACGTAGGGAACTTCTATTAATTGCCGAAGACTACCCCATGAACCAACAGGTCGCACAGCTTTACTTGGATCAACTGGGCTTTGCATCAGACGTAGTGAACAACGGTAGGGAAGTTCTGCAGGCTCTTTCTGAGAATAACTACGCTTTAGTGTTGATGGACTGCCAGATGCCAGAATTGGATGGCTACGAGACAACGAAAACTATACGCAAAAACGAGTTTTCAACTGGACGCCACATACCAATCATAGCCATGACTGCTCATGCAATGACAGGTGATCGCGAGCGGTGTCTGGCCAGTGGCATGGACGATTACATAACCAAACCGGTGGACCCGGATGAGTTGAAAGAAACAATCGATAAGTGGCTGTTTCACGAAGGAAAAGCAATCGAACAATCGCTGGACCCAAGCCCTGACGGACCTGTGGATCTCGGGACTGTTCACTCCAGATATGGAGATGCTGCGCAGCAATTACTGAAACAATTCCTGGTCGATGGCCCCCCGGATCTGGCCAAACTGCAGGATGCCTTTGAGGCGAATGAGCATGATGGCTTTCTTCAGGCTATCCATGGATTAAAGGGGATATGTGGGGCTGTTTGTGCGGCCAAAATGCAAACAATGTGTGTTGATCTAGAAAATGCAGCAGGAGAAGGAAACTGGAGCGCAATACCAGTTCTATTGCAAGGCTTGGGAAAAGAGATGACAGGGGTCCAAGAGTTCCTCAAATGCAACATGAGAGCCGACGCCGCATAGCTTGCTTCTGCCGGAGCAGCAGCAAGAACCTATAATTTTGCCATCCCTTGGAGTCCCGTAGTATTGAGGGTGGTGCCACTGCTGTCCGCCAGCGATGAAACAATAAGAGCGGTTGGTATGCCAAATTATTAGCAGGCTCATTCCGGTGATGATGATTCACTGACGTCTGAGTCGGTCATTGCCATCATATCGCGCAGGTGATGGCTGAGAAGAGATGCCACTCCTGATATATCGTCGATCATGTTTATCTCGTCGTTGAGATCGTCGAGTGTCATACATTTTTTGTTTGCCTTTACTCCGCACACCAGATCAACCTTCAGAACCGCTCGGTGTGAGCCGTATTTTTCCAGATAGTGTCTTTCGATCCAGCGCTCTTCGAGAAGTTGAACTCTGGTTTTGTTGGGGTTTTCTGGCGACTTGCCATGCAAGAATCTCCATACACTTTCGGGATACGTCGTTCTTTCATCACAAGGTCTGCCAACCAGTTCTGCCAGCACAGTTGGTTGATCCTGACCAGCGGTTTTGCCACCGCTGCTTTGCTTTAGCGCATAAGTCGACATTGCTGCGGCGACCATGCCTGAAAGCATCTGGTTAAGGTTGCCGGGAAACGGCGGTGTTTTTGCGGAGAAACCCAAAACGGATCCAATTGTATTGAGAGTTCCCGCAGCGACATGAGTAATCGTGCAATATATGCGATGGAATTATTACGCATAGTTCGAAATGTACCCAATTGCGACTCTGTGTTTTTGAGCCAATTTTCAATTCTCGATGATGAGTATATCTCAAGCGATGTAGCTGCATCGAGGGCTGCAGGCTCATGTGGGAATTTATTCTGCCAGTGCTCGTGCTTGACTATGAAAGCGAGAAGCGCCGGCAATGCCGACGCTCCTCCGTTTCAATCGATGATTGTGGACACGATGCCCGCTCCGACGGTAAGCCCGCCTTCGCGGATGGCGAATTTGGTGCCCACTTCTATGGCGACCGGCTGATCCAGATCGACAGTCAAAGTGACGTTGTCGCCGGGCATAACCATTTCAATGTCATCAGGCAAGTGCACATTGCCGGTGACATCAGTGGTTCGCAGATAAAACTGCGGCCGATAGCCGTTGAAGAACGGTGTGTGCCGGCCACCGTCTTCTTTCGTCAGCACCCACATGTCGGCACCGAATTTGGTGTGCGGTGTGATCGACCGAGGTCTAGCGATAACTTGACCACGCTCGACGGAGGCCCTATCGATGCCTCGCAGCAGAACACCGATGTTGTCGCCAGCCATAGCGAAATCGAGTGTCTGCCTGTAGATCTGCAGACCAGCGACTGCGCACTTTTGCGTTTCGTGCAGTCCGACTATTTCGACTTCTTCGCCGACTTTGATCTGACCGCGTTCGACGCGACCGGTGGCTACCGTTCCGCGCCCGGTAACGGTGCAAACACTTTCTACTGCAAGCAAGAACGGACGTTCGATTTCACGATCCGGAAGAGGAATCGATTCGTCGACGGCTTGCAACAGTTGCATAATGTTGTGCTCCTGCACTGGATCCCCTTCGAGCGCTTTGAGCGCCGAGCCCCTGATGAATGGAGTGCTCTCGCCCGGGAATCCAAATTTCGAAAGCAATTCGCGTGCTTCTAGTTCGACGACATCTACAATTTCAGAGTCGTCGACCATGTCGCATTTGTTCAAGAACACAACCAGGTGCGGCACACCAACCTGACGAGCCAGCAAGATGTGCTCGCGCGTCTGAGGCATCGGTCCATCGGCGGCCGATAGCACGAGGATGGCACCATCCATCTGTGCAGCGCCCGTGATCATGTTTTTTATGTAATCCGCATGACCGGGGCAGTCCACGTGACTGTAGTGTCGAGTGTCGGTTTCGTACTCGACGTGCGCAGTATTGATGGTGATTCCTCTCAGCTTTTCTTCCGGCGCTCTGTCGATATCTTCGTAGCGCTGGAATGTCGCTTTACCCTGTTTCGAGAGAATCAGGGTAATTGCGGCCGTCAAGCTAGTTTTTCCGTGATCGACATGACCGATGGTGCCGATGTTGATATTGGGTTTGTTGCGCTCAAATTTTTTGGCAGTCATTATCGTTTCTCCCTATGTACAGCTGCCGCGCGCGCAGAGTTGGTGCGCGCTGCTGCGACCGAACGCTGGATGCGTCCGGCTGTGTTTACTCATGAGTCAACAAGATCTGTCGACTCAAATCTCGATCTGCTGAGCACCACGCAAAATGTCTCGGCAAGCTCATGCGGAACTTTCACGAAAACCTCTTCACAGCTTCGTCCGATCTCAGTGTCGGTAGCGAGACCTGTTTTCGCAGAACAGGCACTGAAATCTGAGGTCTCAGAACGTTCGCCACAACGAAAATTTATTGACCAAGCAGCATTCGCGCTGAAGTCTCAGACCTCCGTGGTCAGTGGCAAACCGCTCGAAGAAACCTTCGATTATTTGTTGTGCTATCGATTGCGAAACTTGTGGCGCTCTCACGCACTAGTGCGAGCACGCTGCCGCGCGCCGCTCATCTCGACAATGTCCGAGATAGAGCGGCGTCATCATTTTGTCTCTGTTGCGGCGAATCATTTTTCCTTCCGGCTCTGCTCACTCAATACACATGGTGAGAAGATCATTATACACGCAAAGCATCATTTTTGCCCAACGAATTCAACGACAGTCTGCTCATTTCCCCGAAGCACGCTTAGCATCTGCGAGAAGAGCACGCAAATTTACCAGCAGATAACCACCTGATTTTTCCGAGGCTGCAATTGCTTCTTCAAAAGTCTTCACCGCGGCTGCATTTTCGCCTCGCTCATGCTGAAGCTGTCCTAAATAGAGCAATGCGTCGATATGAGTGGGTTGGCAGCCCTCTCTGTTTTCACTGATGATCGCCGATGTTCTGTAGAATTCCTCTGCCCGTTTGTAGTGTTTGTTTTTCCATTCCAGCCTTGCTTGTTTTTCATACGCTATTGCAAGCAGTGCATATTGAGTCGCTGTCGCGTCTAACGCGAGCGCCTTGGCGAAAGTAGCATTTGCCGCCTGGTCCTCATTCAGATCGAATTGAATACAGCACAACGTGAGCATGTACGCTGCATGAGGCACCAGGCAGTCTTTCTGGTTTTCTGTAACTTCAACCGCTCGCTTATAAAATGTCTCTGCTGGTTTGATAGACTTTGAACCCAAGGCGATATTCCCAAGTTCTGTGTACGCCCGTCCGGCAAAAAAAAGGCAAGTGATGCTTTTGGGCGATCTGTAATCCCTTATATGCTGCGGCCGATGCCTCTGAAGATTTACCTTGAGCTGCCAGAGCTTGCCCTAAACAACACAGCGCAGTAACTTTTGCCTCAGGCAGAGATGCCAGCAAAACTGCGTTTCTTGATACTATTTCGGCATCCTGATAGTGTTTCTTCGGAATCAACTCTGTCGTCAGCGCGGCAAGTTGTTGAGACAGCTCATTCGCCGACACTACATCTTTTGTTTGATTTGTTGCAGATTGGCTGATTTTTTCTGCTTTCGAGAACAAAGCTTTGGCGTTCGTGGAATCGCCTCGTTGCAGGCAAGCAAAACCGAATCGTTCTAGTTTCATGAACAAGCCTGGACTCTCGGCACCGTCCACTGTCGTTTCTTGTTGCACTATCCAATCATCAAGGTGCTTTTGCTGGTCAGGCTTAGACATGCGCACATACGCGTTACCTAAAATATCTAAATCAAGCGCAACGCCGGGGAAAAGTTTCAGCGCTTTCCGATAACTGCGAACGGAATCCTGCCTCTTGCCATTCAACATTTGCGCATAGGCAAGAAATGCCCACGCATCAGCACTCGCCTTGAGCCTCTCCCGTCCCTTCTCATCCGGCGGCATGATCTGCACCGACTGCTGCAATTCCTTTTCCGCGCCAACGGAATCTTCTTTGCTCAGAAGGCTTATGCCGCGCCACAAATGACTAACAGACAACTTCCAAGGACCCTGGCGAGTGGCCGCAATATAAGTAGTTTTAAACTGTCGATCGGCCGCGTCGAATTTGCCTGCGAGGAAAAGTTTTTCGCCCTCCTCCTGTGCTGCAGCCCAGCCAGGCGAAGAAAGAAAGTCTGAGTCGACATCCGCTTCGGAAAGATCGGCGGCGCTGTCCTTCCCTTCTTTGCGCAAGCAATTTGCATAACCATGATTCAGGTTTTCGAAAACTTCAAAACTGCCTGCGGCGTTCGAGTTCTCCGAGATGGCCTCCTTATAAAAAGGCGCAGCTTCACTGAATTTGCCTTCTTTGCAAAGGATTTCCGCAAGGCGTCCCAACTCGATCGCATAGTCTCGTTGGTCTTGAATTTTTGAAAAGGGTCTGGCTGCGCTAGCGCTATCAATCGTGGATTTGAAGGCGATAATTGAGTTGCGGCAGCTGTCCTCAGCCAGTGAAAGTTTGTTGTCGGCAACATATAGCTGCGTCAACTGGGAAAGAATCAGAGGGAGTTGCGATTTCCCTGAACACTGTTTTGCCTCGGCAATCGCTTGCTCATATTTTGTTTCTGCGGACCGTTTGTCACCGCTCATGGCCGCATCTGCTGCTTGGCTCAGCATTTCCGCCAGCCGCTTGTTGTGATCTGTTTGAAAGCCGATGAGATAGGCGCACGCAGCTAGACAAGCAATCAGCACTATGCCTGCAATTGCGCTCAAGATTTGTAATTTTGACAAATTGGCTGGAAATTTCGTTCCCATAGGTAATCCTGATGAGTTCTTCATAATATACCGCGCTGGCCCAGAGAGTGTCTTTATCGAGGAACAGACTGCCAGTCCGGAAAAATCGATCTGCAAGTCCGGAGTTGAATGCGCTAAGATACTCGTTTTCGGGAATTCACTTTCAGTAGGTCCCGGCATAGAATTTAGATAGAAGGACCCGGTAACCAAGACAACCGACCGTTCAAATAACTAAAGAGGACGTTGAGAGATGAGCAAGCTCGCATGGAGCGTGGCTTCGATTACAGATCGTGGTTTGATCCGCCGTGACAACCAGGACAACTACTTCGTCAGTGAAGATAAGCGTTTGTTTGTTGTCGCCGATGGGATGGGTGGTGTTAAGGGCGGTGCCGAAGCAAGCCGCCTTGCCGTTGAAGCAGTTAGACAAGCTTGGATCGACAATCCACCGCAATTCGACGATCATGACAAAATTGAACTCTGGTTGCGAGACGCGGTCGGAAAAGCAAATGACTCCGTTTGCGACGCCGCTGATCTGATCAATTCCGAATCACGCATGGGAACAACGATTGTAGTGGCGTTGCAGGCCGATGGCAACAAAGTGCACATCGCTCATGTCGGCGATTCGCGGGCCTATCTGCTGAAAGATGGTGCGCTCGAAGCACTGACGAACGATCACTCGATGGTGTATGAAATGATGCAGCACGGTCAACTAACATGGCAGCAGTGCAAGGACAGCGTGTGGCGAAGCGTACTTACGCGGTGCATCGGACACGAGCGCGGTGTTGCAGTTGATCAGTCCGTAGTCGATTTGCTCAGCGGAGAATGGGTTGTTCTTTGCAGCGATGGATTGTGCGGTTTTGTCACTGATGAAAAAATCGCAGAGACAATCGCTGATTGCTCTACCGCCGAAGAAGCATGCTCGAAGTTGATGTTATGCTCAATGGAAGTTGGCGCACCAGACAACGTAACAGTGGTGGCGATCAACTATTGGAGCGATGATTCGGCTGACGTTGCTAAGCATGAGACGATGGCAAAAACACCAAATTCTTACGCACAAAGTCCGTCTAATCCACTTTAGATCGGCACTATCAAATGTGCGTGAAACATTCATGCTGGTCGTGGAGCCCAATTGGTCATGCTAATGGTGCCTGGGCGAAACCTCAGTCGCCGCCTGACTGTGGAATGAGGTATGCCCAATTGTGCTGGGTTAGATAATCTGCAAGCGATCGGCGCAGGTCGATGCCATTGATCGTCGGTACCGGAACAAAGGCTGCAACACGTGTTCTCGTCGTGTGCGATCGAGATTGCAAAAGCGGCTGTCCTGTTGCAGAATAACTGCGCGTCGAGCTGACAGTTTGAATTTGCTGCGCGTCGAGCGGCTGAAATGTGATGAATTCATCCTGTTGCTTGCTGCCTCTCACCTTGTGCTTTTTCAGATCAATGCTGGTGACGAAGCTTCTTACTTGCAGAATGACTTGCTGTGCAGTGTTCGTCACGCACCGCATTTGCGTGACATATCGTCTGTCTTCCGTTTTGCCGTTGTAGCCATCAGAGCGAAATGGCAAGATTTCTGCATGCCATACCGTACCCTTGTTGTCACATTGATCGCCAAAGCCCAAGGTGTCAGCATTGCGTATGAATACCGGCGATCCGAGTTGTTGGCCGGTCTGCAAATTGACGGCGGAATCCTCGTAGTCTCCCTGTTTTGCCCACGTTCCGGCCATCCAGATGGGAATTGGAAACCATTCGATGTGTTGAATCGGTGGAGCTTCGTCGACTTCGGCTCCAGCTTGAAACTGCGGTGGCAAAGGTTGCAGAACTTCGTCGTGCTGCGCTTCCAACTGGATCGGCGCCGCTTGCGTCGGACTGGCAAGGTTAATCAGCAGTATGATTGCCGCAAGAAGTAGCTTGCCAAGCACGGTTGAACTAGGATGCGTCGTGGTGCATTTGTCAGCTGCAGATCGATACATCTTGTTCCCCGTTTGACCTGCGCGTATATTACCAGCTTTGAGAATATTGATTGAACAGGGGCGGCGGCGTATTTAAAGGTCCTGCCGCCCGGTATCGTTGTTTTCTTCAGCCCGATCCGATAGTAAACATTTAAGCCGTTGAAGTGTTTCTTTTTCTGGAAATCGGATAGAGTCT
>Ga0206819_10244_pt1 | contig 17968 bp, 17 predicted proteins | sample Alteio_BWOrgCont_87_FD_152855 | JGI IMG/M metagenome (GOLD analysis project Ga0206819, IMG submission 152855) | Enriched cells from forest soil in Barre Woods Harvard Forest LTER site, Petersham, Massachusetts, United States -... | ecosystem: Environmental > Terrestrial > Soil > Temperate forest >... | reverse complement strand
CATGGCATCAAGCGGCGGTCTTCCCTTTTTAACACGGCAAGGATCGATCATCTCTTTCACGATACTCACGAAGAAGGACGTCCATTCTTCCTGCATTACAGCGATCTGACGGACGCAACATCAATCATGAGGATCATCGACGCCCTTGAGCCCGATGAAATATACAACCTCGGAGCTCAATCGCACGTTAAGGTGAGCTTCGACACTCCGGAATACACCGCTCAGGCAGATGCGATCGGTACGCTCCGAATTCTTGAGGCCGTTCGGGAGATTAAATCCAATAAGGCCATACGCATCTACCAGGCTTCGACGAGCGAACTGTACGGACTCGTGCAGGAAATCCCTCAAAAGGAAACGACGCCTTTTTATCCGAGAAGTCCCTATGCCGTAGCGAAGCTATATGCCTACTGGATTGTGGTGAACTATCGAGAGGCTTTCGGCATGTATGCATGCAACGGAATTCTCTTTAACCATGAATCCCCAAGGCGGGGAGAGACCTTTGTGACCCGCAAAGTAACCCGAGCAGCGGCAAGGATAAGCGTGGGGCTCCAAGAAAAGCTCTACATGGGCAACTTGAACAGCCTCCGCGATTGGGGGCATGCAAAGGACTATGTCGAGGCAATGTGGCTCATGCTCCAGCAAGACGAACCAGATGACTTCGTGATTGCAACGGGAGTCCAGCATTCCATACGCGAATTGATCGAGCTGTCCTTTTCCCACGTAGGAATCAAAATTGAGTGGTCCGGCGAGGGCATCAGCGAGGTTGGAATCAATCGCTCGACTCAACAGCCGGTCGTCGAAATCGACCCGGCCTACTTCCGACCTACAGAAGTAGAGACATTGTTGGGAGATTCTACTAAAGCCAAACTCAAGTTCGGGTGGGCGCCAAAGATAACCTTTGAGGAGCTCATCAAGGAGATGGTGGAAGGGGACGTGAAAGATGCCAAGCGGGATGCGATGAATAGGAGGGAGGGATTTAATGTGTTCCAAAGCGCTGAAGAAGGACGCTAAAGTTTTTGTAGCGGGCCACCGAGGACTCGTTGGATCGGGGATCTGCAGAAAGCTTCAATCCGAAGGGATGACTGACGTGATCACAAAAACACGGTCCGAATTGGACCTACAGAGTCAGTCCGAAGTTTTTGCCTTCCTAGCGTCGGTGAAGCCTGATGCGGTGGTCGTAGCAGCCGCCAAGGTCGGAGGAATCCGCGCAAATTCCGAGTTTCCCGCCGACTTCATTGCGCAGAACATGAACATCGAGTACAACCTCATTTGGGGCAGCCATCTCGCAGATGTCCAGACGCTCGTGTTTCTTGGCAGCAGTTGTGTTTACCCTCGGGAGACGAGCCAACCGATTCCGGAAGAGGCGTTGCTTACGGGCAAACCGGAACCAACCAACGCCCCCTATGCTGTCGCCAAAATTGCAGGAATCTACCTTTGCGACGCGATTTCGCAACAACACGGCCGGAAATATTTCACCGCGATGCCGCCAAACGTCTACGGACCGTTCGATAATTTCGACCTCCGAACATCGCATGTACTGCCGGCGCTGATGCGGAAATTTCACGAAGCGAAACTCGATGGGCAACGCCCGGTGGAGGTTTGGGGAACAGGCACGCCTCGCCGGGAATTCCTGCACACGGACGACGTCGCCGACGCAATACTGTTCTTGCTTGGCCACGAAGAATCGCACAAGTTGGTCAACGTTGGTTCGTCATCCGCAATAACGATTCGGGACCTGGCTCATTTGATTCAGTCGGAAGTAGGTCACACTGGCGAATTGGTGTGGAATTCGTCAATGCCCGATGGTTTTCCAGACAAAACGATGGATGTCAAGCTACTCACTTCCATGGGCTGGAAGCACAGGATCTCGCTTGAAGAAGGAATTCGAACAACCTATGCATGGTATAAGGAAAGTCTTGCTGGATCGGCGCTGACCTGATCCGCACAACGAAAGAGAATTCGATGGCCCAAAACGAATTGAAAATCGACGCAAAGAAACTGCTTCGGATTCCTGCATGGATCCTCGTGGCAATCCTTCTTTTAAATTTCGCCTACTTCGTTAAGACGCTTGTCGGCATTAAGCTCACCAATCAGCCGCATCACGGATGGCTTTTTCCCATCGCAGACAAGGCCCTGAAGTTTGTGGGATGGAAGCAAGATTAGAAAACCCGTGAACTCATTTCACCAAAGATTCCCGAAGCTGAAGTCGGGCTGAATTATTGCCACAGCACTTACATCTGTGTCACTAGCGGCCAGATTCCTGTTATACTCACATTTTCGCGTTGGCCACGAACGCTACCACCACCATAATGACGAACCTGGAACCTTTGGAAAGTCCGCAAGCAAACAACAGAGATTACAGCCAACCGTTCAGATGGTCAGACCGCAGAATTCTGGGGTTCATTCCGATAATCTTGTCCGTCTCAATTGCTTTATTTCTTGCCCGCTCCCATGGCAGCCAATTAATCTTTGAAGACGAAAGGGACTACATGGCGATTTCGCGCAATGTTGTAGGGCACGCCTTCTATTCGATCGACGGGACAACCCCGACGGCTTTTCGGCAACCTGGGTGGCCTATGGCCATGTCACTCGTCTTGCTGCTTGGTGGGGGGGTGAAGGCCTGCCGATTTTTTAGTGTCTTCATATATGGAGCTAGTCTGCTCGTAGGGAAAAAGGTCGCGGAGGAGTGTTTCGGGAGTATCGGTGGCAGCGCCTTTGCATGGCTATCTCTGTTATATCCGGTACTTGCTTACACGGCGGGAACCCTATTCCCTCAATCCCTCGCAACGCTGCTCCTGGTTCTGGGCCTTCTGCTCTCGCTGAGACTAAATACGTCCATACCGGCTAACCTACTTCGCGGCCTCGTCCTAGGCGCGCTTTGCCTTACGGTGAGTACTTTCGTAATTCCTGGGATTCTTGTGGTTTTTTACCCGGTAATCATGAATGGAAAGAAAGGATGGATGCCGGCCCTGATCGCGGGCCTGGCGATGTGCATCGCATTAGCTCCCTGGCTAGTGCGAAATGCAATCGTTATGGGTGAACCCACGATGTCGACCAACCTTGGCATCAACCTAGCCCTGGGGAACTCAAGCGCCAGCGGCCCAAACACTGGCGTCAACGGGTTACCCGCTGGATTCAGACCTCCAGTCGGCTTGTCGGAGGTTCAGTCAGACCACTGGTACAGGAATGCGGCTGTCTCATGGGTTGAAAGCAATCCCTCAAGGGCGGCTAGTCTCTATGTCCTCAAGTTCCTCAATTACTTCGGGTATAAGCTCGATTTACGGACTTCGAACAACGCAGGCACCGGGCATGCGTCCGAAGCGGTTCTTTGCGTCTCCTATTACAGCATCGTCCTATTGGCGATCCTCAGTTTCTTTAGGAAGTCACTAACCGAGGCTACTCGCCTTCGCATTTTTCTTTGCGTACTTTACGTAACCTTTGGGCTCGCCTCGGCGGTGTTCTTTACACGCGTCAGATTCCGAACTCCGATGGATCTGGTGTTGATATTGCTTGCTAGCGGAGCCGTCGTTGCCGTTCTTGGAGCGTCTAATCGCAAGAATGGGCTCGATGGCACTTTGCCTGCGCCCTAGCAGGGTGCGGAAATGGGCCGAATCAGCCCTATCAGTTAATGGTATGTCGGAACCCGAGCCTCTACGTTGAGCCTTATGCCGCCCAAGACATGTTCCCTGGTCCTTATGACCTTCCGATTAGTCTGAAAATCGACGCGGCCCGACTTTTTCCGCCAGAAGGCGAACTCCGGTAATCTCTAGGACAAGAGCTGTCCGGCAAAGCAGAGAGAATACGATCTGTTTCGACATTTAGCGTGATCACTTTGGAGCAGCACCAGAGTCACATTAGACCGGTAAGGTGATCACTTTCAGCGGAAGGGTAAATGATGAGGGAAACATATGCGATGAGGTCGATGAGCGCCACATGACTAACTACATGAGGCGACTCTTTGTTGGCCCTCAGTCTTGCTTCAATGATGCTATATATGTTAGTGTTTCGGCTTGGATGGACAATCGGCCAGGTGAGCAGATTTGGAAAACTGCTATCTCATTTATTGAACTCTATCGAAGTCGCCGCATTTCAATTCGACAGTGCAACCAGCGAAAGTACCGCTTGAATTCGGGATTGCAGCGGAATCAACTCCTGCACCGATCAAGGCGTTATAGGACGAGTTCGTGAAGATCGTCGTTTTGGGACCTTGCTCGGTCGAGTCGTTTCTGCCAAGTGGCCGGACCCAGAACTTGGATGAGGACCATCGTTTTTCGGGCTCGACCTATATTTGCCAGGAATATATTCGGCAGGGCCACACTGTTTCAATTGTTAGGCTATCCAAGCATGTTAGTGAAAAGACCGAGTGGAATATTAGTGGAGGGGGGAAAGTCGTGCTTGTCCCTCGTCGTACTCAAGGCTCGCAGCTTATTCGGGATATGTGGAAATCCGAACGTCGGGCACTTGCTTCTGCCGTATGCGAACTGAATTCAGATGTTTTACACGCGAATTGGACCTACGAGTATGCCCTGGCCATGTTCGAAACAGAGATGCCATACCTCCTTACTGCTCATGACGTACCCTCGCGAATTTTTGGGATGATGAAGCCCAGGTGGTACTGGTGGCCTCGCCTCTATATGGGCTGGCGCAATGGGATCAAGGCCAAAAGACTGACTTCGGTCTCGCCATACGCTGTCCAGTGCTGGCAGGGCGAAATGGGTCGCAAAGGACCGACGGATATGATTCCTAATTCTGTACCCGAATCTATGATTCAGTTAGGCGATTTACCGAGGTCGAGAACAGAAAGACAGAAAAATGAATCGCCTGTGTTTGTCTCCGTGGCGAACGGCTTTGCGGGCAGAAAGAACACGCAAACATTAGTCAGGGCCTTTGCTTTAGTCAGAAAGGTCTACCCCACGGCTAGTCTACTCCTGATTGGCGCCGGGCATGGTACCGGCGAAATTGCAGAAAAGTGGTCGAAAGCAAGAGGGCTAACGGACGGAGTGCAATTTATCGGATCTTTGCCAAAGCACGATGAACTTCTGACATTGCTTCACCAACGCGCTGACGTGCTGGTCCATGCAGCGCTGGAGGAATCATTCGGGATGACAGTCGTCGAGGCGCAAGCGCTGGGAATCCCGGTGATTGGCGGGCAAGCGGCAGGCGCTGTCCCTTGGCTATTGGATGGTGGTCTTGGTGGCACGTTATGTGATGTCACTTCAGACGAAGCGCTATCCCTCGCTATGAAGAATGTGATTCGCTCTTTTAATTCTCACCAGATCGCATACGCCCGGCTAAGGTTGAGAACCGCGTTTAGCCAAGAGCGAGTTGGCGGAATGTACTTGGAGTCCTTGCAGAGAAGCCTTTAGGTGAACTCAGAGGAGATGTGGGATCTAGGGCACGCTGATCCTGGTTGGATTCAATGTCGGATGACGCAGATGATTCTATGAATTGATAGAAGCATGGCAAACTCAGGCAAGATTTGATCGCGCTGCTGATTTGCTAGAGGATCTCAGCAGGTGGAAATATACGTCAAGATATCGACCAGCACCCGCTTTTACGCCGAATTGATGTACTGCTTTTTGGTTGTAGTCACAAACCACAATCGCCCGCTCCTCTGCGGTCATGTCAACAAAATGGCGAATGCCGCCAGCTACTCCACTTGAGGTTGGTTCAACGAAGGCAATACCACTAAAGTGATTTGCAAAGTCTGACAGTGCCGGCCTATTGGCCAATATACAGGGTAACTGAGTCGCAATCGCCTCGATCGCAGCAATGCCAAAGCCTTCCTCAAAGGAAGGCATTACGTAGCAGTCGGCAGCCCAGAGAAACTGCAACGGCTCAGGTACGCGCCCTGGTAAGATGGTGCGCCTCTCAATTCCAAGTTTTCGAGCCTTCTCCGATAGCGGTTTTCCCTGACCTTCGTCTCCAGCGTGTACATAATATAGATTGGGAATGGTTTGCTGTAATGCTTCAACAGCATCTAAAATAGCCGGGTAGTTTTTGTACTCCACATTTGAACCCAGAGAAATAATCAAGAAATCTTCGGGATTTATATTAAGGGACCGGCGAGCACTTTGCCTTTCAGGAATTGTCGGAGGACGATAGTAGCTGTCATTGAACCAATTTTCCGCTAAAACCCCACCAGCATAGAATCTTATTCTCTCGTTTTGAAGACCGGATTCGCTGTTATTGATATCGACGACGCCTAGGAGGCGACAGAATCTCCTTTCAAGGATCTTACGGTACCGCAGTGCGCCCTCGAACGTGAATAGATGATGAACGGTTCGAACAGTACGGCACAAGCCGAAAGCGGCAAGTGCGTAGACTGGATTTGCACGCTCACAGTGGATATGCAGCACGTCGAACCTACCGGACTTAATGAAAGCTCGAACGCGAACATAAAAAGAAATGGATTTACTGAAGGGAATGTGCGCGATTTTATAGCCGAGGGTTCGTAGCTCCTCGGCGAAAGGCCCTATTTCGTTGCCAGTGGAAAGTATCGTCGAGTCAATTTCTTCGCTTGCGAAGTGCCCTGATGCCGATGCAAGCATTGTCTCGGCACCTGAGAATCGCAGTTCGTTCAATATGTGAAGGACCTTTATCGGTTTTGAATTGGGACTGCTTGCTGGCAACTGCATGGATTTGTAGATTCTACTGTTTGAATGTGCGGGTTGAGTACTCCAACGCTTGGAGACCAGGTAAATCAGCAAAAAGCTCTTATCTGCCGTCTTGCTCATCAGCCATGGTTGCGAGGTTTCAGCAACGCAGTCGAATAACCAGAATTGCTGAAAAGTTTCCCCAACTTCCCAATTGCCTGTGAGAGGACACTTAAACCAAAAACAGCCGGCCCAAGCCACCTTGAAAGCACAGGGGCCAATCGCCATCCAGATGGTTCGCATACAACAATAAGCTACAATGCGATCTTATTCCACCCATTTACACCATGGAAGCGACGACCAATTACCGACACGTTTTCTTCACGAGATTCAACCTGCCGATAGAGCTTTCCGGGAAGACCTCCACTAAGGTCTTGGAAGACAACTGGCTTAGCCAGAGAATCCAGTTGTTTGGCAGATACTGCTACCCGGGAGTCGCGCGCCAATCCTGTTCCGAATTTACGTGGTTTGTCCTCTTCCACCCGGAAACACCCAACTGGGTGTTTCAATCCATGATGGACTTTGAGAAGGCTCACTGCATACGAGCCAAAGACACTAGTACCGAAACGCTCGCGAGGATCGTAGAGGAGCACGTCCAGCCGTCGGAGTGGCTTCTCTCAACACGCCTAGACAATGATGACGCAATTCACCGCGACTTTGTAGCTAACCTTCGGTCATCCATTGTGGAGGACTCGATGAAATTTTACAACTTTCCAGTTGGCTACACTATGCATCAAAGCCGCGTCTACCGGCGAACCTATTCATGTAATCCTTTCATCAGCTTATTCGAGCCAAGAAAGGACGCTAAGTTAGTTTACTGTACATCACATGAAATGGCATTCAGCGTGGCCCCTGTCGTAAATATGAGCGCTTCGGCAATGTGGATCCAAATCATACATGGAGGGAATGTCGCAAACAAGATGTCCGGGATACGCATCGCGAGGCCGGAGTTAACAGACTTTCAACTGCAGAAGAACGAGGACCTCACAACGGAGTCTCGGGTCGCGTTTTTGGCAGACTACTGCAGTTCACGTCTGATCTCCGCGGCCAAGTCGGCAGGTAGCGCCGTAGGGCTGAAATGGATGTTAAGGCAAATAGCCGGGAAGGCAAAGTGAAGCATCAACGCAATATGCGATTCCTCAGACCTTTGAAAAAGCGCTTCATCGGGAATTCGACCATCCCTCCATTGATAAGTCGTGGATTGATAAAAATCTGATGACCCTTCTCCCTCATTTTCCGGTGAAAAGACACATGTTCACAGACCTCATCCCCAGCAGGCGTCAATCCTTCGTAAGATTCTCCATCGCTGAACGCCTGCCTGGTATAGACAGCTAATCCGCCGAACGCGGAGTCGACGGGAATGGGTGGGAGATCGGTCCGAATGATCAACCGACGAGACTCAATTGCTAGATTTTCCGCGATCTCGGGGCCGAATAGCTTGGCCAAATTATCCTTGGCCACTTGGCAATCTTCGGTGCACCAGTGGTCACACCTGAGCGCGTAAATGTCGTAGTATCCTCCGATCCGGTTGGCACAGCAGGCCGACCAATCGTGAGGAATGGCCCAACACGAGAGAAACCGCGATCGATTGATTTTGTTGCCGATCCCGTCCAAATCCACCACCAAAACGTAGTCTGAGTCGGCGTGATCCGCGCTCTCGAGGACTTCCGCGTAGCACCTATTTCGGCAGAAAGCGATGCGATCGGTTCTCAAGGGCATTCGTGGTGAGAGGGCTCCAAGCGACTCAAATCGGAATTCGGGGCGGGACTTTGTTAGCTCGGCTAGTTTTTGGACGGTGTCATCGGACGAATCACTCTCGACCACAAAGAGGTTGCGAGAACGAAAATCGGCGGTTGCCCGGACGAGACGTTCGATATCTGCCGTAATCACGTGTCCTGCATTACGGACAGTGCCTACGATCGATATGGACTTGGATGTGACTGATGATTGATTCACGTCAAAGATGAGATTTTGATTTCTTTACAGGCCCAAGTCTAACACAGTGGCCCAATGTGGACAGTCCACGGACATCGAGGAATTACATGGTGGCGCCGCGCCATCTTGATCGACGCTAATTCTCGCCTGAGCCATTTGCGCTTGCTGGAGGATCATAGAGCACTCGGCAGGTAGCATCCCATGTCAGTGAATCGCTAATTCGGCGAATTGCTCTCTCACTGAAAATATTGCGTAAAGGCAAAGCCTCTAATGCAGCTCGGCCTAACTTAATCGGGTCTTTCCCATGGACGAGGCGTCCGTCAATATTGTCAGTAATGATTTGCAAAGGTCCTGGGGCTTCGAATGCAACTACAGGGCATCCAAGGCACATCGCTTCCAGAATACACATACCGTAAATTTCATTTGTGTTCGTATTTATCAACAGGTCGGCAGACCTGTAGACCTTCCACATTTCTGAATTTAGCAGAGATGGTATATGTTTTACGCGAGACGACAGACCGAGTGAAGCGACACGCTCAGTAAACTGAGTAAGGAGTTTGCCGTCGCCAACCACGACCGCTTGGGCTGGTACATCCTTGCAAACTTCCGCAAATGCATCGACAAAGGCGAGTGGATTCTTGTATTCCGTAAGTTGGCCCACGAATGCGATTACAACCGCCCTTTCTTCCAGATTGAGCTCCTTCCTCGCTAGGGACTTATCGACTTGCATCATTTGCCTGAGGTTTTCGCCATCAAATCCTACCGGCATTAGCTTGACTCGTTTGACGCCAAGAGCGGAAAGGTCCTCGACGACAGACTGCGTCTTTGCAAGGCAAGTGACAGCTTTATAGACCTTCAGATTGCGGCCTATTGACCACGTCGACAAGTAACCTCTATTTCGCTTATTAGATCGTACGGTTCCAATGTATGGCATGAACTCAATATTTTTGTGACGAGCCCACCGAGCGACGGCAGGTACCGACACTTGGATATCGGAGAACATTATTAGCCTCTCGAAGTTGTAAGCATCAAGGAATTTGGGGCTAAAGATCGCATGGCTGCCAATTGCAATACACTTAACTCTGCTCTCAACGACTCCCGGCGCAACTGCCCTGCAGTCGTATGTAGATGCCGGGTCAGGGTCCATGTTTATGACATGGACGTTTTCGCCGACCCGTGCGAGCGCCCGTCCAAGTCCGATTTCCTGTCGACTGTAGTAGTCATTCTTTCCGAAATTGCCTATATTAGGAACCAGAATTCCAACGTTCAAATTGAGTACTTCCCATTCTGGAGGGTCTCGTGCAATGCGTTTTCTTGATCACTAAATCTCCCCCAAAGCTGCTTAGCCAGCAGGCTACCAACGGTGTCGTAGCGCACAATGTTTGATGTTACCACAGATCTAACGATAGTATAGTGATGATCGTACTTACCGATATTGCCCCCGTGATTCCCGGTCATAACATCGATTCCGGTAATTGCGTCGGTCTTGATGGAACCGTATTTTCCGATGGAGACGTTCTTGCCGACTCTCAAGCCATTCACCCCGCCAAACGTCGTCCCTCGGCCAAAGGTGGACCCCTTGCCCCACTTGACGATAGATCTATTCAATGGCACCAATATTCGCACTCTAAGCTTTTCCAAGGCTTGCATCATAACGGTGCTCACTAATCGAATTATATTCGAATTGCACACTGGTCGGGCCAGTGGAATTGGCCACGGTCAAACTTGTGATGACTTGAATGCTGACCAGGGCTTCACATCTCAAGGTAGGGTTACGCAAGGGATGATCCCGTACGCGATTGTATTCCACCTGCCGGCCTCCGGCCAGTACAATCGCGTCATAAGGATACGACCATGAAGGCGACTGTGCCTTTCAAAAGCTTTTGTCGGAATATGATAGCAAACCTGGAAGGTTAACTTTGCGTAGGTGTCCAATGCCGGCTATTATGACGCCCTCGGCTTTCCGTCTGCACCCTTAACCAAGCGTAGGCGATTGGGGTCGTTTCACCGGTCCCTACCCGTCAGAACCGACCCTAAAAAGAACCGTTCAATTTAAGGAAAGCAGAAGCCATAAAGCCTCTGAAGCTTCACATGTTGCGGTTAATGGCGCAAGACTTAAATTGCATACACTTGCATCTCCACCGGTACCACAACCTCATATACAATAAATTCCCGTCAGTTCATTTAACCGGTAACTGTCAACGTCGATGCGTTTTCCTGGCTGTTTCTTGGGACTCTGTTTCGCATAAGAAAGGCATCATGACTGAACCAATTCAAAGACGTGTAAATATTTGGAAAGAACAATGGCCATAAAGGACTTTTCTAAAGGAATACTGACTGCGCCAGCGGCCCACGAGGGTCACGTCGCGTTTGACGACGGTCAGGTCGGGCTTGGGCCTGAACCGACTTTGACGTTCATAATCTCGGGAGTTCCATTTATTGAGCCATTGGGATACCGCTTGGCCAAAAGGATTTTTGACATTGTCGTCGCACTTAGTGCAATCATTTTGCTTGGTCCCCTTCTGCTGATCGTTTGTGTGCTGATTTACCTCGATGATCGCGGTCCCATTCTATACCGACAATGGCGTGTCGGCAGGCATGGCGAACCCATCCCTTTTTATAAGTTTCGCAGTATGTGCCTTGATGCCGACAAGATTCGAGAACAGTTGCTCGCCCAAAGCGATGCGAAGGGGGGTGCGTTCAAGATGAAGAACGACCCTCGGATCACTAAGATTGGAAAGTTCACTCGCAAGTTTTCGATCGATGAGATGCCCCAATTGTTTTGCGTCCTCTCAGGATATATGACGATCGTTGGACCCCGGCCACTCCCTCTTTCGGAGGGCTACAAATGTGAAGGCAGTCAACGCATTCGCTATTTAGTTAAGCCCGGCTTAGTATGTTTTCGCGAAATTGGCGGGCGTTCGCTGTTGACATTCGGAGAGTGGATGGATCTTGATGAAAAGTACGTCCGAACCCGGAGTTTCCGGACCGACCTGAGCATATTCATTCGCTTGATACCTGCCGTAATAAGCGCAAAGGGCGCATTCTAAGATCGGCTTGAATGAAAGACCGGGTGAGCCCAATGGCCGTTCACTTAAGGACTTTTCCGTGTGTTGTCTTCTCCCCTTCTCCCTCGGAGGAGAGGGGTTTGGGTTTTGAGAGCCACCAGTTGCCCGTGTGAATCCCTACGGGGGGTGAGCCCTCCCACGAAACTGCGGCGTGATTGCGGCGCCCGCCTTCCCTCAGTCCGCACCTGCGGCGAATGCAAGCCGCAGTAAGAAAGCCAAAGGCCCCATTTGGAATCGATTTGTAGGCCAATTCCTTGGAACCAAGTCTTTTTACCTGTAAACTCACAGCCTGTTCCTTCCGAAAAGTAAAGCAGTGATGAAGGATGGGAACAATTGGCTCGTGAAGATGTCCTACCTAACAGGCGTTCCGAACGGGTCATGTAGTGAGTACGGAAGCAAATGATTCGAATTTTTGCGTCGATTCAGCGGCTTTCATCGTTAGTAAAAATAGCGATCACGATGGAGTGAATGAAATGAGTGCTAAAGTAAACGATAGCTTGAATACGGGATTGATTGGCAGGCGCAAACAGAAGGGAAATTTGCGCAATTGGTTCAGCGCTCTTCGCTTAAAGCTGCAGAATAGAATCATCATGGATGCCCCGGATGATTTGGTCAGTCCTCTGGACGAGTACAAAGGTAGAAATAAAACTGATTCCGGCACAGGTCGTTAGGACTCTGCGCATTCGGCTGAAAGCGATCAAGTTAGCGGTGCAAGGTGATATCAGGGAACGATTCTTGGTTCCATTCGCTGCACGGCCTTCGGCGGTATTGCCATAATGAGGAAGCGCGGTACGATTGATGCATAGCGCTTCCAGAGACGCTTCGGTTCCATTACGAGCCTAAAGAGCCATTCGAAGCCGGCATTTTGTACGAAACGTGGTGCGGTCTTTAAATTCCCCGCGTGAAAATCGAATGCAGCTCCGACAGCGAGCATGGTGCATGCAATGTGACCCATCTGCTCATCGATCCAAATGTCTTGTTTTGGGCAACCCAGGCCGACAAAAAGAACGTCCACTCCCGCCTCAGCAATATCCGTGCGCACCTTGGTTGTTTCCTCGGCGCTGAGGGCACGAAAAGGCGGCGAATATGAATATACGATGTTCAATCCCGGAAAACGATCTGCCATTCTCTCTTTCAGAGCATCCAGGGTCGTGTCCTTCGCGCCGTAGAACCCAATTTTCCAGCCCCTTTTAGCCCCCTGTTCTAACAGGTAAAGCATCATATTCGGCCCGTAGCAACGCTTCTGCTCCTTAAAGCCAACGCGCCGAAGGCACCAAACAAGCGGCATGCCATCAGGGGCAACCAAATCAGCTTTTTGGAGGGTTTCGCGGAAGGTCGGCTTGTCACAGGCCTCAAGAACTCCATGCACACTCGTAAGCGAGACATAGTGCGACTTCCCGTCCCCCACCCACTTCGCGACATGTTCGCCAACTTGGTCGAACGAGGTCGCGTCTATCCGACAGCCGAGAATCGTTGCGCTATTAACCAATTAACTCTCCCTTCAGCAAATCCTGAGCCAAGTTACCTGCATCGCCTGTCAAGTCGCAGTCGCGCTTTTATGCTACTTCTCGATGAGCTAGCACAGATAGGACATGTACTAAGCAGGTACGGTCGTCCGGACTTAGAAGCAAAGGTGTATGCCAGCCTCGTGCCAGGAGTTTTGATCTCCTTTCCGATAGCGGCAAAGTATGGGCTACCATACGTTTCAGCTAACTTGGCGGCACTTTCCTTCCTCCGGATGGCGGCAATTATTTCATTGCATTTGGCGTTTGTCGTCGTACATCGAGCGCATCGCCTATGAACTTGGATGTGACTGAAGAACGATTCATGTCAAGTATTGGTTTTTGAATGCGCCCTAGGCTATTTGACTAATCCACTCCCACCGAATAAGACATTTCCCCATGCGCCGATGCCAAGAATGGATGTCCACTCCGGTGTGTCAGTCTCGGGAACCATAACTACTTCCCCAGGGTGCAGGAGCGGGTTCATAGTCATGTCTCCCTTACTCAGAAACGCCACAAAGTTATACATCTTGTGAGTTACCTTCCCACCGACATTCGTCAAAATCGCGACATGGCCCAGTCTGGCCCTCTTGTCGAATCCACCGGCGTTGCCGAGCGCATCACTCAGGTGGAACTCCTTCGTCTCCGGGAGAAAAACGATGCCAGGCTTTAGCACCAAACCGAGCACTGCGATTTTCGCCGGATTCTCAGGCACTGTGATCAAATCGCCCGATTGCAAAGTTGGATTCACGCTGCCGATACTGCCGTGCCCCTGCCCCATCAAATCTATTTCCTCAGTCACGCCGGATGTGTGACGAATCGTAACATATCGCAGCGACCCGTTCGGCGCCAGTCCAGCGGCAACCGATATCGCATTAAGGACCGTGGCCTGGTCACTTCGAATCTGGGCAAGCCCCGGCTTTAAGACGAAACCTGCCACATAAACCGTGGTAAGGTCGGCCTGCTTGAAAGTGATAATATCGCCAGACCGTAGCAAAAAATTCTTACCAGGAAGACCCTTTGCCGCGTCGGCGACGCTCACAGGCGGCTCCGTTCCACCCGCGGCGTGGATAACCGTCGCAGTGAAGTCGGACATTTGTGGCGCGAAGCCTCCTGCAATAGGAGATGCGTTCGTATAAAGACCGCCTGAGGCCGCAAGCGCTTCCGTGATTTTCCACCCTGGTTTTATGTCGAAGATGCCGGGAGTTCTGACATCGCCGATAACGTAGATCCGGTTCGAATGCGTCTCTTTGAGGGAACTGGTAACGACTGGATTCAACAGCCCGACGGACATATTGGTCTTAAGCAACTGTGCATAAGCGTGAGAAAGTTGAGTGAGGGTCAAGCCGGCTGCCTTTACTTTGCCCACGCCAGGAAGCTGGACGTTCCCGTCGCTCGCAATCAAAAACTCCCCCGAAAGTTCGGTATGATTCAGCACTAGGATTGAAACCGTGTCGTCTGACCCAAGCACATAATCTGGAACCGATGCTTTTTGGGCGACCGTAGCAACTTGGGTAGGCGATGCGACGGGTGCATCTACGTGACCATAGCTGAGCATAGTCCCAATGAGAAGCACAGCAAATGTATTTAGCGACCGGCAGAGTAAGCGCATACGGCAACAGTTTACCGCTTCTTCCATCATTTACCAAATAACTTAGGTTTGAATTCCAGGGGAAAGAATTCTGAGGACGAAGAGACTTGTAGCAACGGTATTGGGCGCCCAAGTAGTTGGCGCCCTTGTCCAGGTCGTCAGCGGACCCGTACTTTCGCGCCTTGCCGGCCCATACCCGTTCGGTGTGTTCGCTCCCGTTCTTTCGGTTGCGGCAATCGGACGACTCGTTGCCGAGTCTGGCCTAACCTTCCACGTGCTCTCTGCAAAGGATCTTTCCGAAGAGGAGGCCCACGACCTTCACGGCCGAAGTGTAAGACTATCGATTGTTGTGGCCGTAATTGCGGGACTCCTGGCCGCCGTCGTTGGAAGCGTCACTGTCGATGAGCGCATTTTCAGAGGGTTAGCGTCGGCCTTGCTGATCGTCTTCACAGGCGTTGGGGCGGTTCCGATGGCCTGGATTCAAAGGAACGGCGGACTTGGGAAACTCTCTTGGTGGTCGGTCGGCCTATCCGCGGCTTCTACCCTCATCGCGATCCCTTTGGCTCTGCTTGGTTTCGGTCTTGCAGCCGTTGTCACGAATAATATCCTGCTGATGACCGCATTGCCTGTTTATATGTGGTGGCTCTCGGGACTTTCCAAGGCGGGCAAAAAGACGTCGGATCTTAGCGCTGGGTACAGGTGGGGAACGCTAGGCGTAAGTGTCGCCTACTTTCTCTCTTTCGGCGCAGATGGACTCGCCCTTGCGACTTATCTCGATCCCACGACTCTCGGCGTATACACGCGGATCGCCCTTCTGGCTGCGTTGCCGGGACAGGTCATCGGTACTGGCCTGGCAAGAGTGGGTCAAGTTGCGATGTCCACGCGCGTCTCACACGCGGCCCAACTGCGGTTCCTCATCAAGGCATCTGGTCTGACCCTCGCGGTATTCACGCTTCCGTTTGCCCTCTCTATTGCAGGGCTGAATCTTCCCGTTCTCTTGTTCGGAAGCAAATATTACGTTACGCCGCTGGCATTCGAATATTTCACAGCGGCAAACGGTCTGTTCTTTGTGGGAACTCTGTTGAACACCTTCCACATGACAAACCGGCGATCTGCCCAGCAGACCGCCCCCATGCTTGTGCATTCCGTAATTGCTATCGGTGGGATTTTGGTGCTCAGACCCACTTCAATCGAACGTATAGGCCTCATCTTGGTCATCGCTTCCGCCGTCCGAAGCGTAGTACTTGGCATCGTTTCCTGGCGAAGCATCTTTCACGAGCCTGTGGTCGATGGCGAACCATTGGTGGTGGACGAGCTACCGCCGGCCTAGCTGCCCTTCCCTTCGGTTCTTACTTGAATTCGTTTCCATAGTTTATGCTATGGCCGGTTCAGCGATGGCAGACTGCTCGGACTTTTCGCCCAGGCTCAAGATAGACTCATCCCGTATACGCTCCGGCTCGTCGGTCAAACCAATGAGCAGACGGATTCCCAACGCAAGAAAGAAGCCTTGGGGTTCGTCGAACACGTAAGCCCACCAGTAGACGATGACGCCCATTGAAATGATGGCAAGCACCCTATATTCCAGGTCTTTCGTTAGAATGAGTCTGAATAACGATACAAGCATGAAGCCAACAAAGGCAATCAGCCCGATACCCCCGCATCGCAAGATGATCATGACGAAGAGGTTGTGGGGGGCCACGCCTGTGAAATACGTGTCCTTACCGACAGTAAGCCTTCGCCAAAAGCCATTTCCCATCGGCATACCTATCGTGTAATTCAAGGTATTGCCTACATACGAAGGCTTAAGCAGTTCCCTCCACCCCTGCTGACGCCACTCATAGGTGCTGCTTTCCCCGCTGGTAGTCGCAACGCTGGTACTAAGGCTTTTCACTGGCCCGGAATTGGGGGCAAACAATACCAAGGCTACGAGGCCACAGGCGCAGATCGCTACAAAGTTCCTGGCCTTGCCCCTCATCTCGATTCCGAAGACGTAGGCGAGTATAAGCATGACCGCGAACGCCGACCAAACACTCCGGTGCTGCACAAGGACCACTAAGAAGGGGAGGACCGCTCCGGCAAACTTGCCTATTGCGCTTGCCTTTCCTTTTACGATTCGGTACCACAAATACATGGCACAGCTGGCCATGAACATCGCCGTACCCGCTGGAACAGGTCTGTGTACATCTTCCGAGTCGGTATCTGAGAATGAAGTGAGGTGCCCGGTTGCAAGGAGCCCGTATCGGATCAATGTGATGACGATTAGAGCCAAGCTGGCCCATTCGATAACAGTGCCGATCTTTTCGAGCTGTTTCCGAGTGAGACGTACTGACGTAAAGTAGTAGATCGTCGATATAGGGAAAAGCCACATCCTCGTCTCGATGATGACTTTCTTTATAGGAAATGATTGGACCCCCCGGAGTATGCTGTACAGAACAAAGGCCGTGAATATCCCAAACATGATATACAGAAAGTGAGCATTCTTCCAGCGCTGCAGCGTGGGAATGCGGTACAGAACTTGCAACATCAGGACGACGGTTACAATATCTTCGTAGTAGATATTGAGGCCGGCGAACTCAAAGCCTGGCGTTGCGTTCCCCAAAAAAATTGTAAAGATTGGAGTTGCGGCGATAAGGCCCGCCGCTAAGACCGGGAATTCGCTGACTCTCAGGAGCAGAAAAAGCACACCTACGGCCATCAGAACAACGGCTATGAGCTCAAGGTGAGATGTCATATAGGAAAAGTACCGATCGGGAGACCTTGAAGCATTATGGGAACGAAGATTTCCAATGTGGTAACAAAAGGACGCCTCACGGACCTGATAAGACTCAAGGAGCAGGCGGGCTCAGCACGGATTCGATATCGCGCGTGAGTTCGCCCACGATTTTTTCCATCGTCCAAACTTTTCGCGGATCGGGCGTACAAACATTGCCGGTCACAGCACGTAGGAGCGCCCGGTCGAAATCTTCCGGTACCAGTGGATCGAAAATGTCCTCCGCCGGAACAATCTCAGATGCACAGCCTGCGTACTTGCTGCACACCAACGGCCTTCCGCATAGAATAGCTTCGCTGGCAACCATTCCCCAAACATCCTGCAACGTGGGGAAAACGAGCACATCCGCGGTTCTGTACTGAGTCGGGAGTGCCTCAGGGGCGAGGACCCCCTTGAACTCAACATTTTGGATACCTAATCTTGTCGCCTGCTCTTCAAGGGCCTGC